>Ga0306922_10006596_pt1 | contig 11132 bp, 10 predicted proteins | sample sta12Cox44000082_FD_203758 | JGI IMG/M metagenome (GOLD analysis project Ga0306922, IMG submission 203758) | Lab enrichment of tropical soil microbial communities from Luquillo Experimental Forest, Puerto Rico - statoxic.12C.oxic.44.000.082 (v2)... | ecosystem: Environmental > Terrestrial >...
GGGCGGGTCACTGGTCCGCTGAGTTCAGCGGTGGCGCGCTGTCACTCGCCGCATGATGGCAAATGTCAATCCCGAGCCCAATAACGCCAAGCTCGCTGGTTCGGGAACGGGGGCCACCGAACCGAAGTTCAAAGAGAGCGCCACAGATGAAGTGCGATAAACCGATCCCCAGAAATTCCCATCGCTATCAGGACCGCAGGGCGCGGTAATGGAGCAGACGTTGCCTCCGGCGTATCCGACCAGCGAATCCACGGCTGTAGTTCCGGGCAAGCCGAAGTGCAAGGCGGGGACGAGGGCACTGCTGGTTCCGACACGGAGGTTGTAGCTCACCGGCAGACTGGTGGGATCAGCGCAACAGTCGAAGGAATACTGAAACAAAATCGTGCTAAAGACTTGTCCGTTATACAGGAAATTGGTTGACAGAATCGATCCTGAGGTCGTATCAACGGGTGAACGTTCCCGAAACAGTGCTGTTGTCCAGGAATGTGCCGTTGAGGGCAAACTGCGTGGCAGTGGCATGGCACATTGCCGTCATCCCCACAAGAACTACACCGATCAGAGCCAGGTTCCGGCATTGACGAGAGTAGCAACCAGTCATTTGGGTCTCCTCGAAAGAGTTTATTGGTGCTCGGGTTCGAGCGCATACCGGCCGCGCCAAAGGTACACGGATACTTCACGAAAGGCGAGCGAAAGTCAATGGCACCGATATGACTAAGCAATCCCATTTACGTGGTGGCCCATCAACGCAGTTTTAGGACACTATCAAATGCCTCTGGTTTACCCGAACCTGGTTCCCTGAGCTCTGGCTTTCGGGCACACCTACCCCATAAGGAGAGAGTCAGGTCGTTTGTCTTTGCAGCTTCGGCCAACAGTTCTGCTTCGGCCTTCGTAAACCGGATGGGGACGATCTTGCCCTTCGCTTCACCCTTGGGCAGTTTCGGCCTTCCGGGTTTGCGTTTCACAAGTCCTGCTCCCACTATCTTTATTGTATTACAATAATTATGGGGTTGTCAAGTACGTCGCCTTGCATCGCCCAAGCCGTGCAAGCCGTACCGTTTCTCGTAACGCCCTTGCATTGCTCTTGGCGGCTTTCGATGGCTCAAGCTGTAAGAGTGAACCCGTCCCTTCCGCGGACACGCCGGCGCGGGTGCGGTCGCTTGACTTAAACCAGGCTCGGCGACCCATTTAGTTGTATGAATAACTATTTCCGTTTTGTCGAAGGCGGCTGAGCACTCGTCTTGTCTCCAGTCGTCTGCTTAACGTCTTCGCAGACTCTGCCTATTGCATAGCTGTAGTCATGGAGATCCTGCTTACCAAACCAGAGAAAGCTGCTGGCCCAGCCGTATACGTCTACCTGAATAATCGCAAGGCCGGTATCGAATTTTTGGAAAAGTAAGTACTGTGAGGATGAATTTTCAAGCCCTGGCGGATAGCTGTGGACAAGGTCGCTATTGAGCAGTCCGACATCGTTCCGGTCAATGAATGCACTGAATATTCCTGGCATTGAACCGAATCCGTTCTGTTACGTGCTTCAGGGATATGGATGGGCATTGCGTGGAAATGCGGACATGTCCGCGCAGAAATTCGATCAGGCTAACGCACTCTTACAGGCGGGACCACAGACCGGGCAGGATCGTGAGATGTACGCCCTGGTGTTAGTGAAAAGCCTGTCACTTCTGAACAAGTCGCCTAAGGCGGTACAGGCAATCACTAGGCTGGTGGGCGACCCCGAAGGTACTCACGATCCCGGGCTACTGGTCGCATTTGCCGAAGCCCTGCTCAGCATTCCGAGCCGAACAGCCGACGGCATGAAGTACTTGGATCGTGCAGTGCAACTTGATCCCAAGAACGGCGAGGCGTGGAAATACAAGGGAATCGCGAAGTGCCGTGAGTTAACTGAAGAAAAGACCAAACTTTCAGGAGAGCAGCAGCGGGCGGTAATCGAGGAAGCCAAGAGTGACCTGTTAAAAGCAGCGGCTTTTGGTCAGAAGGATGCATCCGTTCAAGAACTATTAGCGGGTCTTTACGTTGCCTCAGGGGACGAGGTCAATGCGCATCAACACCTCCGTGAAGCCTGTGAGATGAACCCCAAGGCAGCCATTTGCGTGAAGCTCCGGGCGGTTCTGCCGCACTCGTCCGCCAGCCACGATTGACGTGCTGAAGATTTCAGGCACACCTCACCCTTACCCACGTCTCAAATCCTCAGTGGGACGGGATTGCCAGTTCTTAGCTATAGTTATTGTATTACAATAATTGCCATTTTGTCAAGAGCTTCTTGGGTGCGGTGGTATCAGTCACGCCCGGCAACGCTAAAAGTGCGAAGGTACGTTAGGTAGCGAAGGAATTACCACAACAATCCCACAACAGTAATAGGTCATTAGCAGTCTTTACGGTGCCCGCCCGTGCGCTGCTAGTTCTGCCAAGTCGTTAGAATACGGAAAGAATTACTCCCTTTCACGGCGGTAACACGGGTTCAAATCCCGTCGGGGACGCCAACAATCTAAATGACTTATTGGAATCGGGCCTTTTCGCCGAGGGTTTGAAAGGGTTCGATAAGAAAACATCAACCCTCCGATCCGCATGCTCCCGCCCCTTTCTTGTCCGCAACCAGAATCATCTTCACCAGCTTGCTCTGTGCCGCCCGCTTGGTGGGAGTAACCGCCTGGGTGTAGGTGTCTGCCGTCACCTTGTAGTTGGAATGGCGCAACAGCTCCTGGATTGTCTTGATGTCCTCGCCATTCGCTTTCATCAAAGTGCCGAAGGTATGACGTAGCGTATGCCATCCCACATTCCCCCGGAATTCCGGCTGACTCGAGCGCCGGCTTCAGATGAACCCGGAAAAGCGAACCCGGCCAATAGGGTTGTTTGCCCTTCTTGTGTGGACTGGCAAATACCCAATCGCCCGCTTGGGGATAGGGGCACTGGTAGCTTCCAGTTGAGCAGGACCTCCGCCAGCTCCGCATCGAGTGGGATCGGTTTGCGCGAGGCTTCTGTTTTGCAGCGAGTGATCCTCTGCTTGACCACGGACCGGGTGACGTTGACCTCTAATGACTCGAAGTCGACGTCCTCCCATTTGAGGCCGAGTAACTCGCCCACTCGCAGCCCGCTTGATGCATCGAGCAAGACTGCGGTCTGGCAAGGCTCTTCCAGGTGTGATAGAAACGCCTTGATCTGCTCGATGCTCAGAACCATGGGAGTTTTTCTGCGCTTTGCACTTTGCCGGACCTGAGCGATGGGATTGCGTGTCGCCCACTCCCAGCGAATCGCATGGCTGTACAGAGCGCTCATGATATTTCTGAGTTTGGCCTTGGTGCCGGGCGCCAGAGAAAGTGATTTCAGCCATTGTTCCACCTGCACGGCTTTCACGTCCGGCAGACGGTACGATCTCCAACGTGGCAGAATCCACTTCTTCAAATAAGCTTCGTACGTGTCCTGCGTGGCGTACGACTTGCGATTTTCGTCCCCGGCGACTTCTTCGGGTAGCCTCGATTTCTTGTAGAAAATGTCTGGCATCTCGTGTTGGCTGTAATGCTGAACCAGCGTCGCGAAGCTGATCTCCTTCAGCTGCTGCCGAGGTGTTTGTTCGTTGAGGTCAGACGTAAAGCGTCCACCGCCTTCTGTGCGTCGGACTCGGTTTTGAATTCCTCGACCGAGCCGACCACAACTTTGCGATATCTCGTCGATCCATCCGGTTGGATTTCGTACCATCGAAATATCCAAACTGTCTGGCCGGACTTGCGCTTTACGCGTTGAAGACTTCCTTTTTGGTGTCGTGCGCGCCTAAACATTTGTCTCCTTTACTTTGGGCGGCACGGATCGCGCTATGAGCTTATCCGACTTGCCTCCCGGCGTCGAGACAGCTGCCGTCGGTGTGGCGGGTTCCGTGAAATGGACTTATATCCTCAGATCCCGAAGGATTGGTTAGAGGTTGAGCAGATCGCAAACGAGCTCGGTGATGAGCGCTGGTCGACCAGGGCGTCCGGTGAATTAGGCGTGATTGCGTTCCTGGAGGGAGACTCGTGGAAGGCCGCCAAGCTATTAGGCGCGGCGCTACTTTCGACCATGGCAAATGGGGATGAGGGTGGGGAGATCCGCTTTTTAGAAATGCTGGGCAACGGCATGGAAGAAGTTAATCGCCACTCCGAGGCCCTTATGTTGTTTCAAAAAGCCATCACCCTAGCCGAAGCGGACACCGATTCTGGCCTTCCGTTCATGGCGTATGAAGGCAAGGCCAAGGCGCTGGCCGCATTGGGCAAACCAGATGAAGCTAAGGCGATGCTGGAGGATGCGTTTGCAAAGGCGCGATCGCAACAGAAACAAGGCCATGCTGCGCAGCTCCTGATTATTCTTAGCAAGCTGGCAGCGCAAGAAGGACATCCCCAACAGGCCATCTGGGATCTGGAAAACGCAGGGCAACTAACTACCGGCATCCGCTTCTACCGGATAGAAGCTGATGCCATGTTCGAATTGGCAAAGTTGTATCGCGACTCCGGGGATCTGGCCAATGCTGAAAGCCGTGCCACCCAGGGCCTTATTGCAAGCCAGCTCGTGGGTGATCGCTATTACGTGCCGCGAAATTTGACCGTCTTGGCTGACTTGAGAGCGCGCCGCGCGGATATCCGCCAGTTCCCTGGCAGTGCTCTGCATCAGCCACGGCAAGCCCTCAAACAGTCGCGCTTCCAGCTGCTCTTGGGCCAGTGCCGTGAGGAGAAGTTCGGTGGGGTTCATGCATCGACGTGGACTTGGCAGATAGTCGAAGCCCGGATATCCGAGGCCAGCTAAATGCGACGCCAGCTGATCTGGACTAACCTTCTTGGAGGCCATGGATGGTCGGGACGGCGGCAAGGATGACGGAGATAGCTTGTATACCCGTACCATCTTTCGCGCCAACTCCGGTGTCAGTGGCCTCTGGCCTTTTTCCAGCATGGAGAGATAGCTCTGCGACACACCGAGTTCCCTCGCAGCTCGCTGCTGATTCAATCCGCCCTTCTTCCTTGCCTGCTGAAACCCTGCAACATCCATGGATATCAAACTCCAAATGCCTGGCTTAAGATTATCACAATCTTGTGATAATTTTGGATGGGGTCCACTGCCCAAGCAGAGGGTTAGCTTTCTAGCCCGCTTTCTTCCGGAGGCCAAACTCGGGCCATTCGACTGCGCCGTTTGCGGCCGGAAACACAAGCTGACGAGTCCGCAGTCCTCTCCTCAAAAGAGCCAATAGTTCCTTCCGCTTGGCCTTGATAACGCCTCCTGAGTACCCAAAACCGGGAAGCGGTTGGATTCGTTTCTGCTGCCGCAATTACGAAATCATCCACGAACGCCATTCCGGCGTGGCAGGCAAACCGTAGTGACACACAAGCGAGGACCAAATGAAGAGTTGGTCGTCACTCTTTCCGTCCGAGGTATTGTCCGCCAATTCCTGTGAGCAGCTCACCGATGGCGCAGCGGCCGTTTCCGGCCAGATACTATAATCGAGACGAGATATTTGGTACCGCCAACTCGCCTATCGTTTAGGTCCCATCGCGCTTCAACGCTCACTCGCCGAATGAATCTCTTCCCGGAGGTCATACCGGTTCAGAATTCCAGCCGCAACTGAAACGCAATCATCCGAGGACTGCTGTCGCCGCCGAGGCCGACGCCAAGTAATCCCGTTGGCGGCGAGGTGGTGTAGGTCAGCGCCCCGAAGCCGGTTTGCGTTGAGGGATTGCCGGGGGTGCCGGCCAAAACATTGCTCGGGAGTCCGAAGTTGGGGTGGTTGAAGAGATTAAAGAACTGCGCGTCGAATCTGAGCTTGACCCGCTCCCAGAGCGGGAACCACTTGGTGATATAGAAGTCGCTCCAGAAGAAATCAGGTCCTCGGAGAGCATTGCGGGCGAGGTTGCCGAACTGGCAGGTCTCCGGCGAATCGCCGCCGTTGCAGGCGCCGGTGGAGGGATCGACGGCAGAGGCGAATGCGTTGGGATTGAGCCACTGGATAGTGCCGGGCTGTGTGACCCCGGGAATCACGCAGTGGCGGCAGTAGCGATCGACGCCGGGCACGATGCTGGCAAACTGCGGCCCGCTGCCCTGCACAACACCGTTGCCGTTGGCCGAGTACGGCGTGCTCAGCACGGAGAAGGGCACGCCAGTATGCCAGAAGACCGTGCCGGAAATTTGCCATCCATTTACGAAGTAGGCGAGCGCGCTGTTCTCCACCTTGAAGGGCAGAACGTAGGTGTACTGTGCGGTGAGGTTGTGGCGGATGTCGTAGTCGCAATTGCCGTAGTCGCGTGCTAGGTCTCCCGGCAGCGGCGACAGAATTCCTCCAGAGGAAAACTGCAAAAAGCCGCCATTGGACACGGTGTCGAGACAGTGGCTCCAGGTGTAGTTGATCTGCACCTGGAAGCCGTGGCTCATTCGCTTCATGGCAGTCAATTGAAGCCCGTTGTAGTGGCTGTTGGCGCCAGTAGAGAATTGCGTCCCTGCGCCGAACCTGGGATCGGTGGACTGAGCGTAGGGAAAAGGGGTGAAACAACCGGGGCACACGGTCTGATATCCATTGACTTGCGTGAGAAAGGGCTGGTTCACGGCGCGCGTGCCGACGTACCGGGCCTGTACGCTGCCGTTTTTACCGACCTGGTGCTCAATGCCGAAGCTCCACTGCATGAAGTACGGTGCGTGGAGGGTGCCGTTGGGCACGGCAGTGATGGCAACCGGCGGGAGGCAGGTTGCCTGATTCGAGAGCGCCGACGCACATGATAGTTGGCCTTGTGGGAACTCAGTAGTGAATCGCTGATTGGCGGCAATGGTGGCATCGATCGCACTATTTGGCACACCGGGCGCGATGGCCGTGCCGCCGACAGTGCCAAGCAATCCGCCTTGGAAGGTCTGCACAGAGGGCGCGTTCATCCCGATCACGTCAGCGACACTGCCGGGGAGAATGTCGCTGAAAACTCCGAAGCCAGCGCGCACGACGGTATCGTGCTGGAACTGCCACGCGATGGCTGTGCGAGGTTGGAGGATCGCTATGGGAGTGGAATCGAAGAGGTGCCCGAGCCCGGCCTGGATAACCTGATTCAGAGGCTGATTTACGTCGTGCGTGATGGAGTAGAAGGAGCCGTTGAGCCGCGCGACCTGGTAATGGGGATTCAACGGGTTGGAGTTGTACGTGTCGCGCAGACCGATGGTCCAGGTAAGTGAGGGCGTAAGCCGCCAAGTGTCTTGCGCATAGAAGTCAACGTTGAGGAAGTTGAAGGGTTCGTTGGCGGATGTCGGAAAAGTTTTGCTGGCCGTGGAAGCGACCCCATAAATGAACTGAGGCAGCGTGGTATAGGTCACGGTGGGAACCGTGCCTTCTCCGAAGTCGTAATCGTTCAGACGAAAGATGCGAATGTTGGTGCCAAAGCGCAACTCGTGCGGGCCGCGGCTCCACGCCAGATTGTCGTTGACGAAGAACCGGGTTGCGAGCCTGCCCTGTGGCCAGGTGTTGTCGAGACCTCCGATGGTGGTGAAAGGCGCGTTGGCTCCGATACCCTGCAACACGATCGGGAAAGCTGACAGTGTTTGCTGAAAGTCGGTGGGCGCAAAAATGCTCGAGTACCAGGAAAAGGCAGGGTTGAAGTAGTTCACCAGGTTTTGCGAGAAAACGTGCGTGTACCCGGCGGCAAACGAGTAGAGCGGCTGGGGCGAAATGGCGTTAAAGATCGGGTTGATGGGATCCGTCCACGCTGCCTGCACACCGGTGTCGGCCTGAAAACGAAACCATGTAGAGTCATCGGGGCTGACGTTGTAGTCGATGCGAACCGTCTGCACCTGTTCATGATCGAGGCTGGAGTGCGAAACGCCCCTGCGGTTGGCGCAGCCGTTGCCGTTGGGAGGGCTGCCGGACGCCGTGGTTCCATCCGCATTGAACGGGCAGCCCAATACTGCCAAAGGCGTGCCGCTATTGTCGCTGTAGAGCGCGAACATTTTTTGATAGAACGGCACCTGCTGGGGGGCCGGGGCGTAGTGTGATCCGGTTACCGAATCGGTTCCGCCCAGAGGAAGCTGTTGCAGCACGTATTGTTGAAAGTCCGAGGTTGGAACCGTTATCGTGCTGAAGATCGGGAGGGCAATCCGCACCCACTCGGCATCGACAAAAAAGAACAGCTTGTCGTGGATGATGGGGCCGCCCAGACTACCCCCGAAGTGGTTCACCACGGAGTTTGGTTTTCGAGCGCCGGGCGTCGCGTTAAGGAAGTAGTCGGAGGCGTTCAGCGCCGCGCCATTCCACAGTTCGTACAGGTTGCCGTGAAACTGGTTGGTGCCAGACTTGGTGACGTAGTTTACTTGGGAAGCGCCATAACGGCCCTGGTCGACCGCGTACGACAGCGTGTTCACAGTCACTTCCGAGATCGAGTTCATCCCGAGCACGAGATTGGTGGATAGACCGCTGTTGAGGTTGGTCAGCGGGTCATTGGTTTCGAGGCCGTCAACGATGTAGCCGTTGGAGAGGGCAGGCAAGCCGTTGAATTCCACATTGCCGTAGCCGTTGGTTCCGCCGACGAAGTCATTACTGCTGCCTGCGGTGTTGATGAGAGCTCCTGGCGCAAATTGCAACGGATAGGTCAGGTCTCCACCGGGGTTAGGTAAGTTCTCGAGTGCGGGTGCGTCGAGAGAGGTGGAAGTGTTGGCGTTTTCTGGATTGAGAATCGGCGCCTCGCTGCTTACTTCCACTGACTGTTGGGATTGGGCCACCTTCAGAGTGAGGGTTAGGGATTGCTTCTGACCGAGGCCCGCGGAAACACTGCTGACACTTGCCGGCTCAAATCCCGGAGCTTCGGCCTGAACGGTGTAGGCGCCCGGTACGAGCTGGGGAAAGTTAAAGCGACCTGCGTCATCGGTGCGTGCGGCGCGCTTCAATCCCGTAGCGCGGTTGGTGATGGTGATGTTGGCGCCGGTGACCGCTGCGCCTGTGGGGTCGGTGACTTGGCCGAGAATGGCGCTGGTGGTTTCTCCCTGGGCCCAGGCCTGCACATGGAGCAGCCCAAGAACCGCTGTGCCCAGAAGCACAATGTGACGCACACCAAGCTTAAGATTTGATCTCACAGCGTATCCCCAGCACTAGCGCGCCGCGAGCCGGCGCATCTACGATCACACTCCTATCAGAATACACCATGTGATGTTAATCATAGTTAACAGATTGTCAACAATTATGCTTTCGACACCCATATCTTCTCGGCCGCGGCTGCGCCGAGCCGGATCGAGCGCTTACCCACCGAAAGCGAGACCGTGCCGTCGTAGTTGAGCGACTCGGCGGTCAGGGGGACACCGGGGAAGATGCCTTCCTGGGCGAAGAATTCCAGGAGTTTGCGGTCGCGCTCGTACACGCTGGCAACGGTGTATTTGCACCCAGGATCGGCCTCGGTGAGCAGGCGCATGCCGCGCTTGCGACGGTCGGCTGGGCTGCGCAATGCCAGGCCGTTGCCGTGAGGGCAGGTCGGCTTATGTCCCAGCTTTTCCAGCAGCTTCTTCTCGAACGCCGGGGAGACAGCGTGCTCCAACCGCTCGGCTTCATCGTGCACCTCGTACCACTTCATGCCGAAGATCTCCGACAGCATGCGTTCAATCAGGTGATGGCGCACGATAGTGCGTTCGGCGATTTCACGACCTTGCGGCGTAAGCCGCACGTGCCCGTCGCTCTTGGTGGCAACCAAGCCGTCCTTGGTGAGACGCTTGAGGGCAAAGGTCACGGCCGGACGGGTGACAGAGAGCCAATGCGCAAGAGTTGCGGGAATGACGGCCCGGCCCTCGGCCTCAGCTTCGGCAATGGCCTTTAGATAATCTTCTTTTGAGATCGTAATCATTGATGGAATAGGCGAAAAGCTGCAAATGTCAGCAGTCTAGCATTTGAACGATTCCCGTACCTGAGCCACATATGGATGAACGCTGGTGCCCATCTCATCAGAAGCCGTCATGCCGCGTGATCTCAATTTTGGCCGGCGAGTTCTTCCAGTCCAAGGACCACGCTTTGCAACGTCTTTAAGTCGGTGATCTCGTTCAGCGGTGGAACCTGCAGCTTATCGAGCAGCCCCCTCACCGTGTCTGGGTCGAGCCGTTCAACAACGGCTTCCAGGCGCTCCAGCCCACGTGTTGCAGATTCGAGCACCTGCAGCACCTTACGTTTGACTGGCAAGTCTCGGATCAGCTTTGGCTGGTTGACTCGCCCATACTCGCTGAGAATGCCTCGGTAGAGAGCCGTTCCGACAGCTTTTTCCAGTTGCACGATGCGCTCGTCGAGATTGTCGCCGGAGCCACCAGACGGGCTATTCGACCTTTCGGGTTGGGTGTGACCGTTCCCCCGCCCATTTGCCGATCGGCTCTGGTTCGCGATGGTCTGACGAGGCTTGTTGCTGGTCGAGCCGTTCGGACTATTAGCGTAGTGCGGTACATTGGCGCTACCGTTTCCGTTCTTGCCAGGTGGGCGCGTTCCTTTACGCCAGTTCTCTGGAAGGGCCCAGCCGAACAATACGGGAGTCTTCATTATCTGTCGGTTTTGGTCCAGATCAACCCACATTGCAGGGAAGTCGTAGAAGTACCGGCCCAGACCAAAGCAACTGCAGGCCCGCTTAAAGGCCTGAGCGTCGGCTGACGTCATGCTGTTGTCACCGTCAGCCCATTCTTCACCCGTCCCACAGTGCGACCACAGGCCGAAGATGGTGACCGTGCAAGTAACGAGTATTTTGCCCGACAGGATGCTTTCGCCCTTCTTCATGCGGGTGATGTTGCTCATGGTCTCGACCTTGTAATCGCGTGTCCATCCTTGAGGAGAAACCAGAGTATTCAGTCGATCGGTATACGCTCGCGGATCGGCGTAGGGTACGATCTGACCACGTTTCTTGTCATTGGTAGTGTTGGTGACCCGCCACTGAACTTGTTCGGGAGAAAACGGAACTTCAAGTTCCGCAAGAAGCTCCTTCACGTCTCCAGCGGGAGACATATTTGTGCGTTCGGTCGGCATGGTGATGCGCCCTCCGTCGGCGCTGAATATACTTAGCCCTTGTCGGAACTAGATGATGAGATCAAGAAAACTCAACTTTCGCTGGACAGCACAGATAAGGCCAATTTAGCGCACATCGCGAAGCTCAGAAAAGATAAGGCCGACGGCGAAGCGA
>Ga0306922_10006597_pt1 | contig 11132 bp, 16 predicted proteins | sample sta12Cox44000082_FD_203758 | JGI IMG/M metagenome (GOLD analysis project Ga0306922, IMG submission 203758) | Lab enrichment of tropical soil microbial communities from Luquillo Experimental Forest, Puerto Rico - statoxic.12C.oxic.44.000.082 (v2)... | ecosystem: Environmental > Terrestrial >...
AGCGAGCAACCATTGTTCGAGATGCTCGTTAGAGCAAAAGAACGCGATGGCGGGGCAGCAAGATGCGGCTGCGGCCTGGGCATACGCAAAATCATACCAGACGAACGCTTCGGCTGGACGATAATGGCCCAAAGCCTTCCCATTTTGTGCTGTGCGGACTTCGATCCGACCGCCACAGGCCCGACAGCACGATTCGATCCTCGTATTCGTTCCTAACATTCCGGCGATGCCAAGAGCGTCAATGGCGCACATCGCATGAACGAGTCGACGGTAAAGCTGGACTCGGTGTTCGGTCGGGGTGTTGGCAAATGGATAGGCGTAAGTGATCGTGGTCGCCGACTCATCCAGCCCGAGTAGGTCATGGCTCCGGAGATCAGCAAGGAGCGTCCGAGCTTCGTCATCGGGAACACCGATTCTCTCGGCAATTTCCTGGACGGAGGCTGGTCGGCCATCACTCGCAAAGCGCTCCAGGACTGTCCTCCAGGTGAAATCCTCGCTTGGAGTAAGTTTCCGACCCCATGTCTCGGCAAGACCGGATCGTATGCGGCCTCGACCCATTAATGCGGATCGCACCGCAGGTTCGTGACCAGTGACCAATCGGGCCGGTAGACGCCGGGCCTTATCTCTACTGTCAGCCTGGATGGCATGTGGGCGTCTCGCCCGCCTGAATGGGTGGACAAGGGACAGAACCATAAGAGCAGAATACGCAACAGTCGCCGGGTTTCGGTTGCAGAAGTTGTCCGCAGCCAGTGCAGTCGTAAAAGAATTGGCAGGCATCAGTCGGCATAGTCTCCGTTTCCGACACACCGCAATTCGGGCAAGTAATGACCGATTCCAGGATCACGGTAAAGTTCTCCTTCGAGCTTAAAGCATGTAGCCAATGTCGGATGCACCGGTCGGATAGGCGAAAATCGTTTGTTTGATTTGCTCTGCTGGGAGCCCGTTTCGGATTGCCAGAGCAAACAGATTGATTACCTCGCCAGCGCCGCTCGGACGCGCGAACTTGCAACCTGAGCAGCCGTACCGCTCCCGATGACGACTAGATCGTTAGGTCTGAATCACGTTCGGTCCCGCCACTCGGTGTTCGTATTGGCGCATGTTGCGGCGGCATTACTGCGATACAGACCCACGCCGACGAACGCGAGCCCCACGAGCAGTACCGGCATAACAACGTAATCGACTTTGGCGATCCAGGCGGTAAGGCCGATTGCCCCCAATACGATCGCAAGGATCGGCGTTGCACAGCAGATCGCCGCCAGAACCGCTGCGACACCACCAGTCGCAATTAGCGAGCAATCGTTCATAGAGTCAGCCCTTGATGGCGGATGGATAGCCAGCATTTGTCGTTGCGGTCATCAGCGCCGGGGGCGCGGTCTTCGTATCATCGAACGTCACCACCGCCGTTTTGTCGGCCAGCGAGACGACCACCTTGACGACGCCCGGTACCGCTTCGAGGCTCGATTTCACGGTGATCGGACAGGCCGCGCAGTACATGCCCGGCACGGTGAGAGTGACGGTCTTCTCGCCCGCGTAACCGGTCGATGAGGCGATTAGGCTGATGCCGAAGAGGGCGGCGGCAATAAGTCTGGTCATATCGGTTTTCTCCTTCACGGCTGACGGCTACACGAACAGCGGAGCGAGCAAATCGAGCGCTAGCGCCGCGACGATGAGAATGATTGCGAAGACAAACCCGATCGCGACCGTCCGGTTCGGAACGGGTCGGGCACAGATTTCGCCATCCGAGCAGGCAATCTGCTTCGAGCGGTGGCGCAGCCAATACCCGAAACCAACACAGCCCGCTGCGACCGCGAGGAAGTAAGGCTGGTAGGGCGCAAGCTGGGTCAGGTAGCCAATCCAAGCGCCACCGATGCCGATGGCGAACAGCAGGAGCGGCACGAGACAGCATGAAGAGGCTGCGAGTGCTCCGAGAACACCGCCGCCTGCAAGCAACTTCTGACCGAGATTGGTGGCTCTCCGGTTCGCTTCAGGTCGGGCGCGACGCTCCCGGTCTTCGGCTTGGCTGGTCATGGGGCGAGTGCTACATCCTGTAGCGGCTACAGGATCAAGGAATATTTTTAGATGCGCTCAGCCGAACCCGGACCCGCTCCCCTAGCAATCGGCGAACTGTCCCGGCGCACCGGGATCAATATCGAGACGATCCGCTATTACGAGCGCATCAACATGATGCCCTATCCACCGCGAACAAGTACCGGGCGGCGCGTCTACGGCGAGGTAGAGACCCGGAGGCTCGCCTTCATCCGGCGCGCACGGGAACTCGGATTAGCCTCGACGAAATCCGTGCATTGCTCACACTTTCCGCCCAGGAGGGGCGCGAGGCATGCGCCGAAGTCCGTGAGCTTGCGGCGGACCACCTTGCGGATGTTCGGGCAAAGATCACCGACCTCCGAGCGATGGAGCGCGTTCTGGCCGATGCTGTCCGCCGATGCGACGACAGCAAATCCGCTGGGTGTCCCTTAATTGAGACGCTATCCAGCCCGGCGAAGTGAGGACTCTCCCGCCGTCGCCGCGCACTCGATGTTTCGATATATCAGCCGGGATTTGAACCGCAAGTGCGGATCAGTGCGGCTCCTGCTATCAGCCGGTTGTGCGTGTCTGATCGCGGTGGTGCTTACTCACGTCGCGGAACGCTTTGGTATCCTGCCTGGAATGGGATGGGGCCTGACGGACAGCCCAGGACATTATCTCGACCTCATCAGTGCGATGTCTGGGATCGGCCTCTTGGTGGCTACTGGCCTCGTCCATTTATTAGTTCGAGTTCCGGGACGCGAATAAATGTCTGTCCAAGAAAGGCCCAGGTTCAGACATGGCGGTTGCCGGGAAGAAGGCGTCTCTCATGGGTTCCGACAGGCCACGCGCCTCCTTGGTCGGCTACATCATCCCCATGCCCATCGGCCCAATCATCAACTGATCCGCAGTCTTTTTCTGATCGTCGCTCAAGGCCACGTAGAGCGGTTCGACAGCCGACCTTAGTGGGCGAAGGGCTTCCAGATGCGCTGTCATGGCCTTTTCGCGGGCGGCGAGCCTCTCCGGGAGGGTGTCCGATGACTGCATCATGGGCATGCAGGGCATCCCAGACACGTCTTTGGGGGCGGCACGGATCGCATCCGCGACGGCATTCCAGACGGGCATTTGCTCGTCGGTAATCTTGAGTTCAGTCTTGAGGAAGGCGATGCGCCCCTCGACGTGACCGGCCATCATCTGCATCATGCCCATCATCGGCATACCCCCGGAGGCCCCAGGCATCCCGACCATAGGCATTCCCGACATCGGCGTTGCCTGCGTCGCGGGTGAGGGCGTTCCGGTCGCGGTCGGCGGCGATGCGCTGGTCTGAGCACGTGCACCAGTTGCCGATACGGCCAGAATTGCTGCGAGCAAGACGTGCGGTTTCAGCGTAGACATCGGACACTCCTTTGCGATCGGAACGACCCTATCGGAACGGTGCGGGGGTTCCCTGATGCAGATCGAAGCGGTGGTGGGCTATTTCGGCTTTCGCGCCAGGAATGCATAGCCATAGACCTCGAACAGACGCGCCTTGCTCTCCCCGCCAGCGCCGCCGAAGGTATCAACGGGAGGGCCGATCTCTATTTCGACGAAGCCGCTTTCTTCCAACATCCGCCGCCAGCCTGCGCACGGCAGGCCACCGGCAATTCAGTCAGTCCACAGGTCAATATTGCGGACAGCCGCTTCCGGCACTGTCTTGCCGGTTGCGATGTCGGCGAACTCCAATCGTCCGCCCGGACGCAACACCCGCATGATCTCGCTAAAGACGCGGTGCTTGTCGGCGCAAAGGTTGATGACGCCGTTGCTGATGACGACATCGGCCCAACCGTCCTCGACCGGCAGATCCTCGATGATTCCCCGCCTGAACTCGACATTTGCGAGGCCCATCGCCGTTGCCGCCGCGCGGGAGCGCTCCAGCATCTCGTCGGTCATATCGACGCCGACGACCCGACCCTCGGTTCCGACCTGTTCGGCGGCGACAAAGCAGTCGAAGCCGCCGCCCGACCCAAGGTCAATGACCCGCTCGCCGGGTTTCAACGCCCCCTGCGAGAATGGATTACCGACCCCGGCAAACGCTTCGATAGCGCTTTCGGGCATCCGGGCGATAATGGTGTCGTCGTAGCCCAATCGCCGGGCCAGCGGGCGTCCCGTATGGAAATGGAAGGTGCCGTGCGGATTGACCGCGACATCTCGATACTTGGCCTTCACTTCATCGCGGAGGGCCACCGCGTCAACTGGTAAATTTTCACTCAGCCCGTTCTCCTTCTCGATGCTCGGCGGGTCGGCGGGGTCAAAAACTCGGTGTGGGTCATCGTGGTTGCTCTGTCATGAGTGCGGCCACTATGACGCCCGAGACGAAGGTGAGCAGCCCAATGGCCGCAATGGTCCAGGCGAAGCCGACGAGGGCAGCAAGCAAACCCGCGGTGAGTGCGCCGATTGCGTAACCGAGGTCGCGCCAAAAGCGGTACACGCTTAGCGCACGGGCACGCCAAGTCGGATCGGCGGCATCGGACACGGCTGCGAGCAGGCACGGATAGACCATCGCGGTGCCGACCCCGAGCAGGACGCTGCCGAGAAACCACCATCCGAGGCCGTGAAGCACGGCGATCAGGAACAGCCCGATCGCCTGGACCCACATTCCGGTGGCGATGAGACCTTTACGCCCCCACCGGTCGCTGAGCGTGCCGGTTACTACCTGTAAGGTTCCCCATATGGCCGGGTAGACGCCTTTCAGAATTCCGATCCGTTCGACGCTCAATCCGGCAGCAGCAAAGAACAGTGGAAATATCCCCCAACTCATGCCGTCGTTGAGGTTGTTGACCAACCCGGCCTGCGATGCGGCGAACAAGTTGCGGTCGGTCAGAGAGGCACGCAAGAAGACCTCGCCAAAACTCAATGAGCTTTCGGTACGGGGGTGTTGGCTCCGCTCCAGCGCGACATGCTGGCGCGTGTCACGGACGATCCAGGCGGACAGCAGGAGACCAGCGACGGCGTAGCCGATCCCGAGATAGAATGGGACCGGTCGTAGACCATAAATCGTTGCCAGATACCCGGTCAGAAACGCTGTCAGGCCAACCGCAAGGTAGCCGGCGAATTCATTGAGGCCGACCGCTAGGCCACGCTGGCGGGGGCCTACAAGATCGACCTTCATGATGACGGTCATCGACCAGGAAAGTCCCTGGTTGATGCCGAGCAGCACATTGGCGGCTACGATCCACTCCCAAGCCGGTGCCCACATGATCAGGAACGGCACTGGCAGACCGACCATCCACCCCAGAACCAGCGTCTTCTTGCGTCCCCAGCTATCGGCAAGTTGACCGGATACGAGGTTGGTGATCGCCTTCACGACGCCGAAACTGATGATGAACGACGTGACCGCGACAGTAGAGGCGAGACGGAAGGTCTCGCTGCCGATAAGCGGCACTAGCGTTCGTTCCAACCCGACCATGCCGCCGACGAACGCATTGATGAGGACCAGGAGAGTGAACTGCTGCCAGTTCTCGCGCAGCCCGAGTGCGATCCGTGGCTGCGCCGCCGCTCCTGTATTCGCGGTGTCAACCACGGCGGATCATTCAGCCGCAGCGGCGCGCAATCCTGTATTCCAGGCCCGTATCTCTGCCGCACCGACCGGCGCGGGCGGGATCTCCTGCACCATGAAATCGACGAACTCCGCCTCGGCGTCGATCCGAAAAGCGGCGTTGTGGCGGCGCTCGAAACCGATTGTCGAAGACGGTTTTCCACTCAAGCGACGACCGCACACGGAACCCGAATATGCGCCCGGTAAGACCTCGATATGATCGGGAAGGGCTTTCAACCGTTGCAGGCTGGCAAACAGCGTGCGTGCACCACTGGCGGCGTCTTCCGCCAGTTCAGTGCGCCCGACATCGCCGACCATGAGGGTGTGGCCGGTTAGGACGAACCACGGTTCGTCGGCCCGAGTGCGGTCAGTGACGAGAACGCACACATGCTCTTGGGTGTGACCGGGCGTGTGTATCACATCCGCCACCACGTTCCCGAGCGGGAGCCGGTCACCGTCCTTCTCGGGATGGAAGGGAAACGCCACTTCGGTCCCGGCGTGCAGCACATACTCGGCCCCTGCCGCGCTCGCGAGCGCCCGACCGGCAGAGCGATGATCGGCGTGGACATGGGTATCAACGACGAACCAGATGCGCATCCCCGTTTGGTCCGCGACCCGCAGGTATGGTTGGACGTCTCCTAACGGGTCCACCACAGCGCAGGCGGCGTGCCCGCCGCAGCCAAACAGGTAAGAAATTGCAACGGGATCGGTATGGAGGAATTGACGCAGAATCACGCTGGCCCTCCTGCTGTGAGTGGTTGCGCCTTGACCGGCGACACTCATTCAATCATTATCGTGAATAATCCCAAAATGGTGCTGGATGTCAAGCCTCGGTCCCAAACAACGTGTATTCGTTGGTCTCGCCGAGATCGCCCAGGCGCTCGGTCACGCCCACCGGCTCGAACTACTCGAACATCTCGGTCAGGGAGAGCGGAGCGTCGACGACCTCGCCGCCCGGACAGGGCTGACGATGGCGAACACATCCCGGCACTTGCAGCTTCTTCGCCGAGCGGCACTGGTCGAGGGCAGGCGCGAGGGGAAGCGCGTGTTCTACCGACTATCGGGTGAAGAGGCCGTGGTAGGACTGCTGCGTGCGCTTAGCCGGGTCGGCGAGCAGAACAGTGCCGAGATCGCCCGCGTCATGACCACCTATTTTCGCGCTCGTGATGAGTTGGAGCCTGTATCGCGCGACGAGTTGGTTGATCGGTTACGATCCGGAACGGCGACAGTGCTGGATGTGCGTGCGGAGGACGAGTTCCGCCAGGGCCATTTGCCCGGCGCGTTAAACATTCCCTTGGGGCAGTTGGAGCGGCGGTTGGCCGAGTTACCGGCAGACCGAGAGATTGTCGCCTACTGTCGCGGGCCGTGGTGCATCCTGTCGTTTGAGGCGGTCGCGGCACTGCGTCAGCGCGGTTATCAGGCGCGTCGCCTTGAAGACGGCTTCCCTGAATGGAAGGTGGCCGGGTTGCCGATTGCCCATGCCTGAGGCGGGGATGGATCAGGATTTGAGATATCGCGGGAAGAGCGATGGTGTGGCCTCGCCAGAAATACGGCTGAATCCAAGCAGGGTTCATTACGCTTGGGTCATCGTCGGTCACCTTTGCAGTGGTGGTTGTGTCCGCAGGCGTCCGGGCCACGCCGGGCGTGCTCATCGTGCCTTTTGAAGAGGAGTTTCATTGGTCACGGGCCACGATTTCCTTCGCCCTTGGGATCAACCTCCTGCTCTTCGGGGCAATCGGCCCCTTCGCTGCGGCGGTGATGGATCGTTTCGGAGCGCGCCGCGCGATGACCCTGGCGCTCGCAACCACAGCCGTCAGCGTTCTGCTAACTCCAGCGATGAGCAAACCCTGGCAGCTTATTCTGCTGTGGGGTGTCGTCGTTGGCCTATCCAGCGGCTTTATCGGTGGATATTTGGCCGCGTATATCGCCGGGCGCTGGTTCCGCTCGCGCGAGGGGCTTGTCGTCGGTCTGTTGACTGCGGCGGCGGCTGCCGGTCAACTGGTCTTCTTGCCGACAATGGCCTCCCTGGTGATGCATTTCGGCTGGCGGGTGATGTCCCTGGTTCTGGCCGGCGCGGTCACTGCGTTTCTTCCGCTACCCGCCCTGTTGATGCGCAATCGGCCAGAGGATGTGGGTCTTCGTCCTTATGGAGATCACGGTACATCGAGACCGGACGTTCCGCCCGCGGGCAATCCGGTGGCGTTAGCATTCCGCGCCTTGGCGGTCGGCGCACGATCGCGTGATTTCTGGCTCATTGCCAGCGGTTATCTCGTGTGCGGAGCGACGACCAATGGCCTCATCGGCACCCACTTGATAGCCGCCTGCGTCGATCATGGATTGAGTGAGATCGCCGGGGCCGGGCTGCTCGCGGCGACCGGAGTTTTTGCCGTGGTCGGCGGCACGATTGCGGGTTGGCTCAGCGATAGATGGGACAACCGTATCCTGTTGTGCGCCTATTATGGATTTCGGGGTCTCTCGTTGCTCTATCTGCCGTTCGCCTTCGATATGTCAATCTATGGGCTGCCGGTATTCAGCATCGTATATGGCCTCGATTGGATCGCCAGCGCCCCTCCGACAGTCCGTCTTCTCACTGGTGTCGTTGGCACCGAGCGGATCGGAATTATGGTGGCGTGGATAACCGTCATCCATCAGGTCGGCAGCGCCTCGGCGGCATATTTGGCGGGCGTGCTGCGGATCGCATTCGGCACCTATTTTGAAGCATTTATTATGTCCGGGACGTTGCTAATCGCCGCGGCGATTATGGTGTTGTTCGTCGGTGCGGGTAGTCACGTCAACCAGCGCGGCGTAACCGCAACATCTCCGTTTTGAGCAGTCGTGCTGTCGTTTTTTGTATGGGGAGCCACTGGACCGAGAAAACACTGGCTCTAGAAAATATCAAAGCGGCGGATCAGGATCTGATTATCGATAACGCCAATCCGTCACCATCCCTTTCGGTTCCCCGCCCAACCCAGGCAAAGGCGACCGGCCTTTCCCTGAATTTGGTTCCATGCTGGGAGGTAAAAAGCGAAGAGCTATGGCGGAGATTTTAGACGCTTTGGACCCGGCGACGAGCCAACAGCGCCGGGATTTCCGGTATCACTAAGGGTAACCGGCTACCTCCTCCGCCGCAGGTAACGGGATGAATTCCTCAGCATCGCCCGGCACGGTACCGAAACGGCCAACTTTCCAATCTGCCTTCGCCTGCTCGATCCGGTCGAGCCGGGAAGAGACAAAATTCCACCAAATATGGCGAGGTCCGTCCATCGTCTCGCCGTCGACCAACACGAGCCGAGTGGCTTCATCTTCCGCATTGCGGACGATGATCGTACCTGGGCGCAGCACCAAAAGCTGGCCAGACGGAAAATGATCACTCCCGATAGTCACCTCGCCTGAGACTACATACACTGCGCGCTCCTCGTGTGCCGTCTCCAATGGCAACATCGCGCCGGGTTCAAGCATGACATCGGCGTAGATCGTGTCGGTGAACGTCTCGACGGGCGAACGGAGTCCCCAGGCTTGCCCGACCACCAATCGGACGCGCTTGTCTTCGGCTTCGAGAACCGGCAGTTCCGTTGCCTCGTAATGGAAAAAGGAGGGATCGGTTTCCTCATGGGCGGCAGGCATCGCTACCCAAGTCTGCAACCCGAAAACCCGTGAGCCGCGCGCCTTCAACTCCGGGCTGGTCCGCTCTGAATGCACGATGCCACGTCCAGCAGTCATCCAGTTCACTGCGCCGGGTCGGATCGGCATCATAGTGCCAAGGCTGTCACGATGGATTATTTCGCCGTCGAAAAGGTACGTGACGGTAGCGAGGTTGATGTGCGGATGTGGTCGGACATCAATACCCTTTCCGGCACTGAACTCGACAGGCCCCATGTGGTCGAAGAAAATAAACGGGCCGACCATTTGCCTCATCCTAGAAGGCAGCACGCGGCGAACCTCGAAACCACCGAGATCGCTGGTGCGGGGCACAATCACTGTTTCGATTAAGTCGGATCTCTGTGGGTGGCCGGGCATTGTGTTTCAATCGCTCCGATGATGTCGGGGTCGTGAGTTGCCGGTGTTCAACGGTCGAGGTCGCCGAGGTTCGCCCAATGGACATTCGAGAGCGTCACGATCCCAGCCGCCGAGGTCGGCGGCGGCATTATAGGTGCTCTCAAGAAATGACGTGAGCGTCGCTTCAGAGTCACTCGATCTCCGCACCGCGTCGTACGGCAGCAGAAACTCGCGGAGGTTCTGATCAAAGTATGCTTCTTTGGGGCTCGGCTGCGCATCACTAAAACCGTTCGGCGCGGGATACGCATAAGAATAAAAAGCGGGGAAATCGGTTCCTCCGCCGCCCGGCCAGAAGCCAGCCGACGAGACCTCGTGACTATATGCCTCGCGTGTCACCTCGTCGGGTAGTGCCGGTACGCCGCCTGGATGCAGTGGAGCGGGACGCCCGGAGAAGCGGGTCACTGCAAGATCAAAACTGCCCCAAAATAGATGCACCGGGCTGACCTTCCCGATGTACGCGGTGCGAAATCGATTAAGCACGTGATTGGTTGCGACGATCGCCTGGAAGAAGCGCCTTACGGCATCGGCGTCGTAGGGCCTCGGTTGGCGGTCATCCCGGAACGGGATCGGATTGGGGACTTCATTTGGCCGACCGTCGAATTGCGGACTGCCCCCAAGTTCCCTAATCAGATCCAAAAGACGCGCATGAAACTCGGCAACGGACATCGGGCCGAGCGGAAAGCCCGCTCTGCGGCCATCCGTTGTTGCGCCGACGATCGCATGATCGAGAAGATCGAAGGCGATCTCCACGCTCACCGCGCCGTCCGGGATTATTGAAGTCGTTAGGCCTCGTGCGTTGACGTAAAGGGTCGCGTGCCAAGAGTGGTTCACCCAAGGCGTGCGAGCGAGCCGATATTTTCCGACAATCTGGGTATACAGATGCAGCGCAGAGCAGGTCTCGCGCCAGGGTTCATAGGGGATTTCGGCCCACATTGCTCGCCGCCACTTTCAGTTTCCCAACGTCCGTGACTGTAGAATGCAGGCTGGGTGCCCGCAACAGATGATGATCGACTACCCACCGCGGTTCGGTAAGGTCAAGTCTCCATCGGGGCTCCAAGGGGCAATGTTCTACGATCGGGAAGCAGTTGTTGGCGGGCAATCGTGCGCTGATAAAGCAAAAATAGGATCTCCATATTCATAGCGCCGATCTGTCACCATCCTTTTGCGGTTCCGTCCGCTCGCACAAGGCCCCCAGCCCTTTCCCTGATTCGGTTCCATGCCGGAAGGTAAAGACCGAGTATATATGGGTGACGATTTCCGGGCTGATTTAGCGATCAAAATCCCGCACTTGACTCCGGGTAGTCTTGAGCCACAAGTGGCCTGCCCCGACCAGCCGGATGGCCCTCACTAAGATCAGACATCGCTTGCAGGACCATTTGCTTCGAGCCGACATGACCAAAGATTTGAGGTCAGCGCCTGATGCTGATAATGGCCTTACCAAGTAGTACTGCTCCAAGCAAGATAAAAACTATTGGGG
>Ga0306922_10006598_pt1 | contig 11132 bp, 8 predicted proteins | sample sta12Cox44000082_FD_203758 | JGI IMG/M metagenome (GOLD analysis project Ga0306922, IMG submission 203758) | Lab enrichment of tropical soil microbial communities from Luquillo Experimental Forest, Puerto Rico - statoxic.12C.oxic.44.000.082 (v2)... | ecosystem: Environmental > Terrestrial > Soil...
CAGCATCTCCATGGCCAGCGGGGCCAGCCGGCACTCGGTGTAGCGCATCGCCGCCGCCGGGTCGTTGCCCGGCGAGCCGAAGTTGCCCTGGCTGTCCACCAGCGGCATCCGCATGGACCACGGCTGGGCCAGCCGGACCAGCGCGTCGTAGATCGCGGTGTCGCCGTGCGGGTGGTACTGGCCCATCACCTCGCCGACGACCCGGGCGCACTTGGAGAAGCCGCGGTCGGGCCGGTACCCGCCGTCGTACATCGCGTACAGCACGCGCGTGTGCACCGGCTTGAGGCCGTCCCTGACGTCGGGCAGCGCGCGGCCCACGATCACCGACATCGCGTAGTCGATGTAGCTGCGCTGCATCTCGACCTGGATGTCGACGGGCTCGGTGCGGTCTCCGCCCGGCGGGGCCGGGGCGTTCACGTCGGTCACTTCATATCTCGCTTCCGTGATCACGGATCTGACGCGCCGGGGCCGCCGGATTCTCCGTGATCATGGAATCCGGCGTCATCGTCCTCAGATGTCGAGGAACCTGACGTCCTTGGCGTTGCGCTGGATGAACGCGCGCCGGGCCTCGACGTCCTCGCCCATCAGCACCGTGAACAGCTCGTCGGCCTGGGCCGCGTCGTCGACCGTGACCTGCCGCAGCACCCGGCGGGCGGGGTCCATCGTGGTCTCCCACAGCTCGGTGGCGTTCATCTCGCCGAGGCCCTTGAACCGCTGCACGGCGTCCCGCGGCCGGGGGTCCCTGCGGCCGTCGGCGATGCCCGCCTCGATCACCGTGTCCCGCTCCTTGTCGGAATAGGCGTACCCGGGCGCGACGCCCTTGCCCTCCCACTTGATCTTGTAGAGCGGCGGCTGGGCCAGGTACACGTGCCCGGCCTCGATCAGCGGCTTCATGAACCGGAACAGCAGCGTGAGCAGCAGCGTGGTGATGTGCTGGCCGTCGACGTCCGCGTCCGCCATCAGAATGATCTTGCTGTAGCGCAGCTTGTCGATGTCGAACTCGTCGTGGATCCCGGTCCCCAGCGCCGTGATCATGGCCTGGACCTCGGTGTTCTTCAGCACCCGGTCGATCCGGGCCTTCTCCACGTTCAGGATCTTGCCGCGGATCGGCAGGATGGCCTGGAACAGCGGGTCCCGGCCGCCCTTGGCCGAGCCGCCCGCCGAGTCACCCTCGACCACGTAGATCTCGCAGACCTCCGGGTCGCCGGACTGGCAGTCGGCCAGCTTGCCCGGCAGCCCCGAGCCGCCCATCAGGTTCTTCCGGGTCAGGTCGCGGGCCTGGCGGGCGGCGATCCTGGCCCGGGCCGCCTGCGTGGCCTTGATCACGATCGCCTTGGCCTCGCCCGGGTTGCGCTCGAACCAGTCGCGCAGGTGGTCGTTGCAGACCCGCTGCACGAACGACTTGGCCTCGGTGTTGCCGAGCTTGGTCTTGGTCTGCCCCTCGAACTGCGGCTCGGCCAGCTTGACGTGAATGATCGCGGTGAGGCCCTCGCGGACGTCGTCGCCGGTCAGGTTCTCGTCCTTCTCCCGCAGGTGGTTCTGCTCGCGGGCGTAACGGTTCACGATCGTGGTGAGCGCCGCCCGGAACCCCTCCTCGTGCGTGCCGCCCTCGGCGGTGTTGATGGTGTTGGCGAAGGTGTGCACCGACTCGGAGTACGAGCCGGTCCACTGCATGGCGATCTCGGCCGAGATCCCCTCCGCCTCGTCGCCGAACTCGATGACCGAGCTGTGCACCGGCTCCTTGGACGCGTTGAGGTACCGGACGAAATCCGCGATGCCGCCCTCGTAGCGGTAGGTGACGACGTGCGGCTCGCCGTTGATGTGATCGGGCCGCTCGTCGGTCAGGGTGATCAAGAGCCCGCGGTTGAGGAACGCCATCTCCTGCAGCCGCCGGGACAGCGTCTCGAACGACCAGACCGTGCTCTCGAAGATGTCCTCGTCCGGCCAGAACGTGATGATGGTGCCGGTCTCGTCGGTCGGCTCGCCCTTCTGGACCGGGCCGGTGGGCTCGCTGGCCGCGTACGACTGCCGCCAGACGTAACCGTCCTTGTGGATCTCGACCTCGAACCGGGTCGACAGCGCGTTGACGACCGAGACGCCCACGCCGTGCAGGCCGCCAGACACCGCGTACGACTTGCGGTCGAACTTGCCGCCCGCGTGCAAGGTGGTGAGCACGACCTCGACCGCCGGCCGGTTCTCCACCGGGTGGTTGTCCACCGGGATGCCGCGCCCGTTGTCGAGCACCCGGACGCCGCCGTCGGCGAGCAGGGTGACCTCGATCAGGTCGGCGTAGCCCGCCAGCGCCTCGTCCACCGCGTTGTCGACAACCTCTTGGACCAGGTGATGCAGGCCCCGCTCGCCGGTGGAACCGATATACATGCCGGGGCGCTTGCGGACCGCCTCCAGCCCTTCAAGAACCGTGATCGAGCGCGCGTCGTACGACAAAACGGAAAACTCCTCCTGAACAGGACAGCCACGCGGGCACTGCCTCGCGGGAAGCATCCCCGCTTACTCCCCCTCCGGCTGCCCTTACATTTTACCTGCGAGTACCGTCTGGCCGGGCCGTTAGGGCTCATGTGTCCCCCGGAGAACGACCTCTCGGAATCCCGCGATTGTGTCCTATTAGGACAACAATCTCCGAACCCCCGCGATTCCCCCGCCTGCCCATCCCCCTTGGCTGGCCGACCGCCGCGGCCGGGCGGGGCTCAGCCGTAGGTGTCGCGGGGGCCGCGGCCGCCGCGCACCCGCCATTCGCCCGGCCGCCGGCCCGGGCCCGCCGCGGCCGCGGGCCCGCGGACCTTGACCCGCTGCACCGAGCCGTCACCGAGCTCGGCGTTCAGCCTGCGGACGAGCTGGTCCGCGAGCAGCCGTACCTGGGTCGCCCAGGCGGTGGAGTCCGCGGTGACGGTCAGCTCGCGGTCGGCCAGGGAGTCCGGCCGGGTGTGCGCGGCCAGGTCGGGGCCGACAATCTGCGCCCATCGCCCGGAAACCGACCCGGCGGCGGCCGCCTCCCGCCAGCCGCGGGAGTCGATCAGGCCGTCGATCGCGGCGTGCAGCGGCTCCGGGTCGTCGCGCCGCGCCCGGCGGCCAGGCCGGCGCGACGGGGCCGAGTCCGGCGTGACGGCCCGTTGCGGATCGTTGTCCTGGGGGCGCGCGGGGCGGACTCCCCGCGCGAGCGCGTCGGCCTTCGCCTGCGCCAGGGCCGCGCGGGCCAGCCGCGCCCGGTCGCGGTCGTCAGGCACGCCAGATCGCCCCCCCGGATACCTCGAACCTCGGGCCGGCCAGGCGGGCGGGCACGTCGGCGGGCACGGCCGCGGTGACCAGGACCTGCTCGGCCCCGCCGACCAGCGCGGCCAGCCGGTCCCGGCGCCCGGTGTCGAGCTCGGCGAACACGTCGTCCAGCAGCAGGACCGGATCCTCGCCGCTGGATCGCAGCAGGTCGTAGGCGGCCAGCCGGAGCGCCAGCGCCAGCGACCACGACTCGCCGTGGCTCGCGTAGCCGCGGGCGGGGAACTCCCCGATGCGCAGCTCCAGCTCATCCCGGTGCGGGCCGACCAGGCAGACGCCGCGCTCGAGCTCGGCGCGGCGCACCCGGGCCAGCGCCTGGCGCAGGCCCTCGGCGAGGGCGGCGCGGTCCGCGACGGGCTCGGCGTCCGGCTGCTCCTGCCGGGCCTGGCGGTAGCTCATCGCGGCGGCCAGGTCCTCACCGGACACCGCGGCGTACGCCTTGGCCGCCAGCGGCCGCAGCGAAGCCGTCAGCTCCAGCCGCCCCGCGGTCAGCTCCGCGCCCTTCTCGGCCAGGTGCTCGTCCCACACCTCCAGGGCGGCCGGCACGCCGCCCCGCGCCCGGGCGGACTTCAGCAGCGCGGTCCGCTGCCGCAGCACCCGCTCGTAGTCGGCCCTGACCCCGGCGAACCTCGGCCGGGTGGCGACCAGCAGGTCGTCGAGATACCGCCGCCGCTGGTCAGGGTCGCCCTTGACCATGATCAAATCTTCCGGAGCGAACATAACGGTCCGGAGCGTGCCCAGGGCCTCCCGGGGCCGCGGGACCGGGACCCGGTTCAGCCGCACCCGGTTGGCCCGGCCCGCGTTGACCTCGATCTCGATCAGGCTGTCGCGCGCCGCCGTGGTCACCACGGCACGCAGGATGGCCCGCTGCGCGCCGTGCCGGATCAGCGGGGCGTCGGCGGCGACCCGGTGGCTGCCGAAGGTCGCGACGTACGCCGCCGCCTCGACCAGGTTGGTCTTGCCCTGCCCGTTGGCGCCGGTGAACGTGGCGACGCCCGGAGCCAGCTCGAGATCGGCCGCGGCGTAGCTGCGGAAGTCAGCCAGCGCCAGCCGCGTCAGGTGCACGCTTGCGACACTAGTCCAGCCAGCAGCCGTTCCTGCCGAACTACCCGCCGGGGCGGATCGGCATGAGCAGGTACCGGTAGTCGGGCTGGCCTTCGGGGGCCGGCTTGCCGGTGATCAGCGCGGGCTTGCCCGGCTCGGTGAACGACATCCGGGCCGTGTCGGAATCGATCGCGGTCAGCCCGTCGAGCAGGTACTGCGGGTTGAACGCGATGGCCAGGTCGTCGCCCTCGTAGCTGGCCTCGAGCACCTCGACCGCCTGCGCCTCTTCGCCTGTGCCCGCCTCGAGCACCAGCTGCCCGGGCGTGAACGCCAGCCGCACCGCGGTGTTGCGCTCGGCCACCAGGGCCACCCGCTTCACGGCCTCGATCAGCAGCGGCGCGGAGAGCTCGGCGGTCGCGTTGGCGTGGCTGGGCAGCAGCGCCTGGTAGCGGGGGAACTCGCCGCCGAGCAGCCGGGTCGTGGTCTGCCGCCCGCCGCCCTCGAACCCGATCATGCCGTCGCCGCCCGCGCCGTCGGCGGCACCCTCGCCGGGCAGCGCCAGGGCGATCGACACCTCGGCGCCGGAGGTGAGCGACCGCGCGGTCTCCGCGAGGGCCCGGGCCGGGACCAGCACGGCGGCGGACAGGCCGGGCCGCGCGGGGCTCCACCGCAGTTCCCTGACCGCCAGCCGGTAGCGGTCGGTCGAGATCAGGGTGAGGGTGTCCCCCTCGATCTCGATCCGCACGCCGGTCAGCGCGGGCAGCGTGTCGTCGCGGCCGGCGGCGGTGGCCGACTGGCTGACCGCGGACGCGAACGCGTCGCTGCCTACCGACCCGGCGGCCTGGGGCATCTCCGGCAGCGCCGGGTACTCCTCCTCGGGCATGGTCAGCAGGGTGAAGGTGGCGCTGCCGCAGGACAGGACCGCCTTGCCCCCCTCGGACGCGATCTGCACCGGCCGGGCCGGGAGGCTGCGGCTGATCTCGGCGAGCAGCCGGCCCGAGACCAGGGCGCTGCCCTCCTCCTCGGTCATCACCGGGATGGTGGCCTGCGCGGACACGTCGTAGTCAAAGCTGGACAGCGTGAGGTCGGCCTCGGCGTGCAGCCGCATCCCGGCGAGGACCGGGACGGTGGGACGGGCCGGGAGGGCACGGGCCGTCCACGCCACAGCGTCAGCCAGGATGTCACGCTCGACCTGGATCTTCACAGGGAAACTGCCTCCTGTTTGGGTTTGGTCTTTAGTTAATTAGAGAAAAGTAGTCGTCGTAGGGCCGGTGGATTCTGGGGATATCCCGCTCCTCCGCAGGCCAGGCCTTTCCGCGCCGTCCACAAAGGGCTGTGGCCCGGTAGGGCCGCCGGTGACTACCTTGTGGATACGGGGGAGTCGGCATCCGGATGGCGTGCCGTTACCCTCTGGTCGGGCCGAGTTTTCCTCTGGAAGTCCCAAGTTCGTCCACACATTTATCCACAGCCTGTGTGCACTTATTGTGCCCGCGGTCGCAGGTATGCGAATCTTCACCGCAGGTTCACCCGGACAACGCCTGCTGCTTGATCCGGTTGGTGAGCTCGGTGACCTGGTTGTAGATGGACCGGCGCTCGGCCATCAGCGAACGGATCTTCTTGTCCGCGTGCATCACGGTGGTGTGATCGCGGCCGCCGAACTGCTGGCCGATCTTCGGCAGCGACAGGTCGGTCAGCTCGCGGCAGAGGTACATGGCGATCTGCCGGGCGGTCACGAGTACCCGGGACCGGGAGGTTCCGCACAGGTCATCGATGGACAGCCCGAAGTACGAGGCCGTCTGGCCCATGATGGTCGAGGCGGTAATCTCGGGTCCCTGTGCCTCGGGGATCAGGTCCTTGAGCACGAACTCGGCGAGCTGGAGGTCAACCGACTGCCGGTTCAGGCTGGCGAAGGCGGTCACCCGGATCAGCGCGCCCTCCAGCTCGCGGATGTTGGTCGTGATCCGGCTCGCGATGTACTCCAGCGCGTCCGGGGGCGCGTTCAGCCGGTCCTGGACGGCCTTCTTGCGCAGGATGGCGATCCTGGTCTCCAGCTCGGGCGGCTGGACGTCGGTGAGCAGCCCCCACTCGAACCGGCTGCGCAGCCGGTCCTCCAGCGTGACCAGCCGCTTGGGCGCGCGGTCGCTGGAGATGACGATCTGCTTGCTGGCATTGTGCAGGGTGTTGAAGGTGTGAAAGAACTCCTCCTGGGTCCCTTCCTTGTTTTCCAGGAACTGGATGTCGTCCACCAGCAGCACGTCGACGTCCCGGTAACGGCGCCGGAAGCCGTCCTGCTTGCCGTCCCTGATCATGTTGATGAAGTCGTTGGTGAACTCCTCGGAGCTGACGTACCGCACCTTGGCGCCCTGGTAAAGGCTCTGGGCGTAGTGGCCGATGGCGTGCAGCAGGTGGGTCTTGCCCAGCCCCGAGTCGCCGTAGACGAACAGCGGGTTATACGCCTTGGCCGGCGCCTCGGCCACGGCGACGGCGGCAGCGTGGGCGAACCTGTTGCTCGAGCCGATGACGAACGTCTCAAACGTGTACTTGGGATTCAGCCGCGCCTGGGCCGGGCGGGGCGCGCCGGGTGCCGCGCTTGGCGCGAAGCCGAGGCCGCTGGGTCTCCCGCCGCCCGGGCCCTCCCGCCGGTCTGCGCCCAGGTCCGGGAGCCGGCCGAACTCGCCGGTCCCGGCGCCGAACTCGTGCGGCCCAGGTCCGTACTCCCCGGGCCGCGGCATGCGGTCGTCGGCGATCCGGGGCTGCGGGCCAGTGGAGATGGCGGTGCCGTCGTCGGCGTGGTCCGCGGCTGGATCGGCGGGGGCGCCCGCCAGGTTCGGCAGGCCGGACAGGGAGTGGTCCTCGCCGGGCGCGGCGACGGTGGGGTCGACCGTCACCGCTAGCTGGATGCTGCGGCCGAGTTCCCTGGACAGCGCGTTGGTGATCAGCGCGCGCAGCCTGGTCTCCAGCTGTTCCTTGACGAACTCGTTCGGCGTCGCGATCAGGGCGGTGTTCTCCACTAGGCCGAGCGGCCGGGTGAGCTGCAGCCACGCTCGGTGCGCGGGCTCGATCTGCATGCCGGTCAGCTCGTCCAGGGACCTGGCCCAGACTTCCGCGAGGTCTGTTTCACTCATCAGCCGCTCACCTCGCGCCCCCCCGGTATGATCAACAGGTTTATCCACAGGTTGTGCACGTTGCACGTTAGTGCGGCGGGCTCCCCACCGGCCACCGGGGGCCTGGTTGCTCGGCGGCCACCTGATCCCGATCTCCACGTCCGGGATCGCTCATGCCACTATCCACAGCCTAGGGCCAGGGTTCGGCGTGCGTTTGGCAAACGGCCACTGTTACGGAAGGTACCGGCTCGGTTGTGGACAGCCGGCCGGGGCGAGGATCCCCAGGTGACAGCGCCTGACGGGCGGCCAGCCAGCCGGCCGGGCGACGCCGGGCCCCGGATGGCGCGCCCGGAGAGCCCAGGCGGCGGCCCCGATCCCGGGCCCGGTTTGACCGGCGGTGCCCGGCCCGCGTACCGTTCATTGTCCGGCCCCGCGCAGGGCTGGCTTTCGCGTGTCCCGAGACCGGCCCGCTCGTGCTCGATCTTGCCTTGTTACCTTGGAGTTCCAGTGAGTAAGCGTACGTTCCAGCCGAACAACCGCCACCGCGCCAAGACGCACGGGTTCCGGCTGCGCATGCGCACCCGCGCGGGCCGCGCCATCCTGGCCGCCCGGCGCCGTAAGGGGCGTGCGCGGGTCAGTGCCTGACCTGCTCAGGGCCCGGGCCGGCGCCGGCCCGCGGTGATCGCCGATGCTTCCCGCAGCGGCACGGATGCGGAAGCGCTCGGAGTTCACGCGGACGGTGCGCGGCGGCCGCCGCGCCGGGCGGGAACTGGTCTCCGGCCACCTGCTCCGGCAGCCGGGCCACGCCGGGCCGGCCCGGGTGGGCTTCGTGGTGAGCCGGGCCGTGGGGGGCGCTGTGGTGCGCAACAAGGTCCGCCGCAGGCTGCGTCATCTGGCCCGCGGGTATCTCGGGTCGCTTCCTGAAGGTAGCCTGTTGGTGGTGCGTGCCAATCCCCCGGCCGCTACCGCACGCCAGGCGGATCTCGCCGCCGAACTCGACCTGGTAATAGCAGCACTGCTTCGGCGGCAGGGTGGACACAGCGTTCGTGACAGACACAGCCGTGACTAGTACGGCACAGCACGACCCGAGCCCGCGGCCGACGGCCGCCGCCCGGGTTCTCGTGCTGCTGCTGACCGGGTACCGGCGCTTCATCAGCCCGCTGCTCGGACCCCGGTGCCGGTTCTACCCCTCGTGCAGCGCCTACGCGCTCGAGGCGGTGCAGGTGCACGGCGCGCTGCGCGGCACCTGGCTGGCCGCCCGGAGGCTGAGCCGCTGCCACCCGTTCCACGCCGGAGGGCTGGACCCCGTACCACCGCCGCGCACGCCTGGGCGGACCGCCGAGGCAGGAGCGGCGCCGGCTCCGGACGCGCCGGGCCGGGCCCGGGTGCAGGCGTACCGATCAGATCCCGAGGGAGTTAGCCGGTGAGCCTGCTAAACCCGGTCTACGAGGCCGTAGCGTGGGTGCTCAAGCAGATCTACTACTTCCTGGACCCCATATTCGGCCCGGCCAGCGGATGGACCTGGGCGCTGTCGATCGTGATCCTCGTGGTCCTCATGCGGCTGATCATGGTCCCGCTGTTCGTCAAGCAGATGCACACGACGCGCGCGATGTCGGCGCTGGCGCCGCAGATGACCGCGCTGCGGAAGAAGTACAAGAACGACAAGCAGACACTGCAGCAAGAGACGATGAAGCTCTACCAGGAGGCGGGCGTCAACCCGCTGATGGGATGCCTTCCCGTCGTCCTCCAGCTGCCCGTGTTCTTCGCGCTGTTCAGCGTGCTGAGGGCGATCGCCGAGTGGAAGCCCGGCCAGCCGCCCAAGTACGGGCTGACCTACCAGATGGTGGCGAGCGCCCGGCACGCCAAGATCCTCGGCGTCACGATCTCGGACAAGTTCCTGTTCTCCTCGACCACGCCGACGCACGCGAAGGTCGTCATCTTCATCTTCGTGCTGATCAGCATGGCGACGACCTACCTGACCGTGCGGCAGAGCATGAAGCGCGGCATGATGCCCGCGACGACCCCGGACAACCCGATGGGCCAGTCGCAGAAATACATGATGTACATCATGCCGGTCTTCGCGCTGTCCGGCCTGTACTGGCCGTTCGGGCTGGTCCTGTACTGGGTGACCACGAACCTGTGGACGCTCGGGCAGCAGTGGCTGCTGTTCCGCAGGTACCCGCAGCCCGCGGCCGCGGGAGCGGCCGGGGCACCGGCCCCGGCGATCGCCCCGACGGTCACCTCCAAGCCGAAGCGCCCGGGCTCCCAGGGACCTCGCCCGGCCCGGGGCGCGGGGAATCAGGACGGCGCCAAGTCGGATGGCACCAGCCAGGCCAACGGCGCGGCCCGCGCGGACAGTGCCGCCCCGGAGAACGCCAACGGCACCCAGCCGCGCAGCGCCCGCAAGGCCGCCAGCTCCCCGGCCAGGGCTTCCGCAGACCAGGGCGCCCAGCCGCCGGCGAACGGAAGCGGCGCGGGCGGGATGCTGCGGCGGCTCGGCAAGGGCCGGGCCGAGCCCGCGCCCCCGCCGCCGGAGCCCGAGGTTAAGCTCGTCAGGCAGCAAAAGCAGCGGCAGTCGCGCAGCACGCGTTCTGGCAAGCGGTGAGGCGCTGCCGCAGCGCCTGCGCGGATGCTGCGCCAGGAGAGTCAACTCCCGAACGTAGGAGGCCCCGGTCGTGAGCCAAGGGGAGAGCGCGGTCACCGACCCGCAGGTGTCCGCCGCAGATCAGGCCCAAGCCGGGCCGGCGCGCCAGGAGGCGGCAGGCCCGGCGCCGGCCGAGGCCGGCGCGGACGAGTTCGCCGGAGCCGGTGACGACGCCGGATACGACGCCGGTGACGACGCCGGATACGACGCCGGTGATGGCGCGGGGGAACCCGGCCTCGACCCGGAGCCCGGGGCGGCGGCTCCGGGACTGACGGACGTCGCGGACCTGGAACTCGAAGGCGAGGTCGCCGCGGACTACATCGAAGGGCTGCTCGACGTCGCCGACCTGGACGGGGACATCGACATGGATGTGGAAGGGGACCGGGCGGTGGTCTCCGTGGTCGGCGCCACTCTCGATGAGTTGGTGGGCCAGCGGGGAGAGGTCCTCGAAGCGCTACAGGAACTAACGCGGCTCGCGGTGCACCGGCATACCGGCAACCGCACCCGGATCATGATCGATGTCGGGGGGTACCGGCAGCGCCGGCGCGCGGAGCTCGCGGAGACCGGCCGGGACGCGGCCGCCGAGGTCAAGCGCACCGGCGTGCCCAAGAAGCTCTGGGCCATGAACCCGTTCGAGCGCAAGATCGTGCACGACGCGGTGGCGGCCGCCGGGCTGCGGAGCGAATCCGAGGGCGAGGAGCCCGACCGTCGGGTGGTCGTTCTTCCTGGGGACTGAGGCGACCAAGCCGCGGGCACCGGCGTCCGGGCCGTCCCGGGCCGCGGCCGGCCGGGCGCCGTCGCCGCCACCGGAGGCCCGGGCGGTGTTCGGGCCGGCGCTGGGGCTGGCCGAGCGCTACGCCGAGCTGCTGGCCGGGCCGGCCGCGGAGCTGGGCCTCATCGGGCCGAGGGAGCCCGGCCGGCTGTGGGACCGGCACCTGATGAACTGCGCGGCCGTCGCGGAACTGGTCCCGGACACGTGCTCGCTGATCGACCTCGGCTCCGGAGCGGGGCTGCCGGGGGTGGTGATCGCGATGCTGCGGCCGGATGCCAAG
>Ga0306922_10006599_pt1 | contig 11130 bp, 11 predicted proteins | sample sta12Cox44000082_FD_203758 | JGI IMG/M metagenome (GOLD analysis project Ga0306922, IMG submission 203758) | Lab enrichment of tropical soil microbial communities from Luquillo Experimental Forest, Puerto Rico - statoxic.12C.oxic.44.000.082 (v2)... | ecosystem: Environmental > Terrestrial >...
GGTCGTGAGCCCGTCGCGGCCCGCCGTGGCGGCCGCCGTCGGCGCCTTGCTGCTGGCCTCCCGCGGCGAAGAGCTGGATCTTCGGACGCGGACATCGATCGGCCTGCTGGCGGCGGCCGACGCCGTCGGCGACGTCGTCGACCTGGGAGCCGGCGACGTGTTGGTGATAGACCACGAGGCGCTGACGGATCGCGAATTGGCTTGGTCGCAAACCGAATTCCCCGGCGACGTTCGGGTGCCGTATACCCCGGCTGCCTACGACGAAGACGGTCCGGCCGGCTGGTCGATGCGCCTGAACCTGATCGATCCGCCTTCGGAAAGACCGTGGCGGCGCCTCCGGTTCTCGCAGTTGATCATCGGAATGTGCGCCCTGGTCGCCATGACGGCGATCGGCGGCGTGGCCTACACGTTGGCGGGCATAGAAAACCACCAGGCCCCGCCGGCGCCCACCGTCGTGCCCGTGCCGGCACCGCCGGTCAGTCGGCTGGCGCCGAGTCCGGTTCCGCCGCCGCCTCCGACACCGGTGCCACCGCCGCCGAGTGCCCAGCCCGTTCCCAGCCCCGCGCCGCCGCCTCCGCCGCCGTCGCCGCCACCGGCACCACCGCCTCCGCCGTCGGTGATCGTCACCACGCCGCCGCCGGTCGTCACGACGCATCGTCCGCCGCCGCCAACCACGACTCAGCCGCCTCCGCCGCCGACCACGACGGCCATGACGACCTCAACTTCACAGCCTCCGCCGCCCCCGTCGACGACGACTCCGCCTCCGCCGCCGACGACCCCCACGACGACGGTGCCGATGACGACGGAGTGGATACACGTGCCGTTGCTACCGGTGCCGATACCGGTCCCCGTTCCGCAGAGCCAGGCTCCCCCGCCTCCGCAGGCGCCGCAGTATCCGCAGTATCCGCAATATCCCCAGTACCCGCAGTACCCGCAGTACCCGTACCAGAGCCCGGGTTACTAAATCGGGTCGTGTGACCTCTCAACCGATCGACGCGTCGGGCCGCATGCGGGTAGCGTGGTGTCCACCCAGGTTCGGGCTGGGTCTGTTATGCCCTCTCGGGAGGCTTTGAAGGCCTGGAGGTGCACATGGACATGGTGCTCGGGATTTCGATGGCGCCCACGATGGTGCGCTTGGTGCTCATCGAGGGCCAGAATGCCGACGGTGTCACCGTCGAAGAGGACCACTTCGCAGTTGCCGCCGGGGCGGCCGACCGTGTGATCGCCGCGATCGTCGGCACCCGGGAAGGCGCGACCGAGGGTGGCTGCCGGCTGATCTCGACGGGGGTGACGTGGACGGACCCCGCCGAGGTCGGCGCGCTGCGGGATGCGATCGCCTCGCACGACGTGGGCAGGGTCATGCTGGTCTCCCCGTTGCTCGCCGCGGCCGCATTGGCGCAGGCGGCGGGTGATGCGCTTGATTACGAGCACATCGCAATGTTGTACGTCGAGCGCGAAAGCGCGACGTTGGCCGTCGTCGAGGTCGCCGACGGTTCGATCGTCGATGTGCGCCGGCAGCCACTGGCGGGGGCTGCCGTGGCCGAGCTGGCGGCCATGGTCGCCGGTGTGGATGGGCCCGCATCGCGGGCCAACGGCGTGTTCGTTGTCGGCTGCGGGACCGATGTCGTTGCGATCAAGGCTGCGCTCGAGGCGGCGACCGCAGTGGAAGTGACCGTGCCCGAGGAGCCGGACATGGCACTGGCCCGGGGGGCGGCACTGGCGTCGGCGAACGCGCCGCTGTTCGCTTCGTCGACAGCCGCGCTGGCCTACTCGCTGGATCCCGGCACCGGCGAGGTGAATTCGGGAGCGCTCTCGCCCACCTACCCCGACTTCGCGGTCGACGACGGCGAGAGGGTTCGGCGCAGGCCGTTCGTGTTGGCCGGCAGTGCGCTGGCGGCGGTCGCGGCGGGATTGGTGGTGGTTTCGCTGACGTCGGATGGCCGGCCGGCGCCGCAGTCCACGCCGCGCGCCGGCGCCGTCGCGTCGGTGGGCCGAGTGCCGCCTCCCGAGGCTCAATTGCCCGCGCCCAGCCCTCCGCCGCCCGCGGCGGCACTGGCCGCCCCGCCCGCGCCGGCGCCCGAGGTGGTCGTGCCCGAGGTGGCCCCGCCCGCGCCCGAGGTGGCCGCGCCCCAGGTGGCCGCGCCCGAGGTTGCCCCGCCCGCGCCCGAGGTGGCCGTCCCGCCCGCGCCACCGCCCCGTCACGTACCGCGGCGAGCGCCGCAGTCGGTGCCCACCCCCGTGCAGCAGGCACCGGCGCCGCCGCCCCCGGCCGCCGCGCCGCCGGAACCGTTCCCGCCGCCTCCGCAGTACCAGCGGCCCCCGCGGACGTTTTGGATCCGCCTCCCGTTCATCCCGGTGCCGATTCCGATCCACCCGCCGCCACCGCAGGCCCCGCCGCCGGCCCCGTAGGCCGGGCGGGCGGTTTTCGTGGCAGATGGTCTCGACTGAGAGCACACTGGGCAATAACGCTGGAAGGCTCTAGGAGGTCCGCGTGGGCGAATACGGTGCGTTCGGATTTGATCCGGACGAGTTCGATCGGATGATCAGGGAGGGCAGCGAGGGGCTTCGCGACGTGTTCGAGCGGATCGGCAAGTTTGTCGCCGGTCCGGGCCCCCGGACGGGTTGGTCGACGTTCTTCGACGACCTGTCGCGGCGGCCCCGCTCCGCGCCGGAGACCGCCGGCGAGGCCGGTGACGGGGTGTGGGCCATCTACGCCGTGGACGCCGAAGGCGGTGCTCACGTCGAAGAGGTCTATGCGACCGAGCTCGACGCGCTGCGGGCCAACAAGAACAATCTGGATCCGAAACGCAAGGTGCGTTTCCTGCCATACGGCATTGCGGTCAGTGTCCTCGACGACGATTCGGAAGAGCCGACCTAACCGTCAGCCCTGTTGCACCACGTTCGAACCACCGAGATTGCTGACCTTCGGTTTGCCCGTGTGGTAGGTGACTTTGTTGTTGAAGCCGGAGGCGTCGATGCTGTCGACGGCGTCGACGGTGATCGTGTTCTGTATGCCGGACACGGTGAGGCTGTTGCAATGACCGGTGATCACCACCGTGTTGGAAAGCCCGCTGATGGTGACGACGTTGTCGTTGCAGGCGATCGTTCGATTCTCGCCGATGCCGGAGATGCTGAGGCTGCCACCCGGCGGCGGGGTAGGTGACGTCGACGTCGATGGAGCAGACGCCGTTGGCGTAGGCGTTCTGCTTCGAGTGGTCGACGGGACGGTGCTACGCGGTCTGGTCGTCGACGGACCAGACGTCGCCGAGATGCTCGGCGCGGTGGTCGACGAGACACTGGAAAGCCGATGTACGACGAACGCGGCGATGCCCCCCGCGAGAGCCAGAAAGCCAAGGACGATGACCGTGCCCAGAATCCACCAGATGCGGTTGTTCGACGGCGGTTTCGGCGGGGGCCCGGAATACCCGGGGCCATAAGCCCACGGGCCCGGCGGCGGTGGGACCGGCGGGCCCGTCGGGCCGGGTGCGTACGCGTAACCGTCAGGCGGCGGGGCTTGTCCCAATTCGGACGCGTGTGCCGCGTCGGCCAGGGGGCGCTCGAGATTCCGGATCCGTTGTTCCGGGTCTTCCTGCGGGTACATGCACAGATGCTCCCATCCGACGGTGCCCCATAGGTAGTTTCGGCCCCAATGGGTAGTTTCAGCAGCGTGTCCGAGTTGCCGAACCGGCAGATCTTGTTGCGCCGCCGCCCGACCGGGCTTGTCCAGCCCGGCGACACCGAGCTGGTCACCACGCCGGCACCCGAGCCCGCAGAGGGTGAGGCGTTGGTCCGAACCACCTACGTCGGACTCGACGCCGCCGTCCGCACCTGGCTGAACGACCAGCCGGGCTACCTTCCGCCGGTGCAGTTGGGCGAGGTCATCCGGGCGGCCGGGATCGGCGAAGTCGTGGCCACGCGCTGTGACGCCTACGAGGTCGGCGACGTCATCACCACGCTGACCGGCTTCCAGGAGTACGTCATCGTCCGCGACGACGTGTTCAGCACCCCAATTCCCGGCAAGGCCGCGGTGGACCAACTGGCGGTGATGTCGGTGTATGGGCCGACCGGGGCCACTGCCTACATCGGGATGATGGACATCGGCCGGCCCCAGCCGGGCGAGACGGTGGTGGTTTCGGCAGCCGCGGGCGCGACTGGATCGGTGGCCGGGCAGATCGCCAAGATCGCCGGCGCCCGGGTGGTGGGCATCGCGGGCGGCCCCGAGAAGTGCCGAGCGGTGGTGGAGGACTTCGGATTCGACGCGTGCATCGACTACAAGAACGACGACCTGCCCGCGGCGCTCAAAGAGCATTGCCCGCGCCGGGTCAACGTCTACTTCGACAACGTCGGCGGGCCGATCCTGGACGCGGTGTTGGGCCGCCTGGCCACCAAGGCACGGGTGGTGCTCTGCGGCGTGATCTCCAGCTACCTGAGCGGAGAGCACCCGGGACCGGTCAACTACGTGAACCTGTTGTCGAAGACCGCGCTGATGCAGGGATTTAACGCACTCGACGAGTGGGGCCGGTTCGACGAAGCATTCGCCGCGCTTCGTCAGTGGGAGCACGAGGGTCGGATCAAGCACCGCCAGACCATCTTTGAGGGCGTCGACTCCTGCGTCGACGCCCTCAACGGCCTCTTCACCGGGGCCAACATCGGCAAGATGTTGGTCAGGCTCAGCGAGCCCACCGCCAGTTAGGGCGCCCCGAGCCCCTTAGTCCTCGCCGAGGATGCGGTGCAGCGTCTTCTTTGCATCGGTCAGGGCTTCGAGAACCTTGGTCCGGGTCTCGGCGAGCTGCTGCTTCTGCTCGTCGGTCCCCGTCCAGGCGATGGTGCGAGCCAGCCCGGCGATTTCGAAGAATGTCCTGCGGATCTTGAAGACGTCGCCGAACTTGGCCGCCCGCCCCAGGAAGGCGTGCGCGGTCTCACTGCTGACGCCCCGCCAGGCAAGGACGTTCTGACCCAATTCGGTCAGGGTCGCCACGCCGTTGTCGACCGTGACCATGCCGCGCCCCGCGAGCAGCCCAATGGCAAGCTCTGCCAGGTCCTGCGGCGGGTTAAATGCGCCTTCGGTCGCGTCGGACACCCGCTGCACGACCTGCGCGGCGTCGGCCGGCCCGTCGAGCAGCATCGCTGCGGTCACGAACGCGGCACGCTTGAGAAAATGGCGACCGCCCGGGCCGCCGGGGCCGTGCCCGTGCCCTGGTCCGCCGAACCCGCCAGGCCCCCAGCCTTTTCCGCCCCAGCCGCCGCCGAAACCGGGACCACCGAAGCCGCCGAAACCCGGCCCACCAAAGCCGCCGAAGCCGGGCCCGCCGAAGCCGGGTCCACCGAAGCCACCGAAGAATCCACCACCAGACATCGCTGTCGTTCCTTTCCAAATTCCAAATCGGACTATCAAGCTCCTTGATACCACCGTCGGCGACTATGTCAAGAAAATTGATGGTTGCTTGCGGGGGACCACTTCGCGCATGCCAGCATGTGGGCATGAGTCAATCTCACGAGGAGCCGCTGGGGTTTTTGCTGTACCGCGTGGTGGCCGCGCTGCGCCCCCAGGTCGCCGCGGAGCTCAAGCCGCTACGGCTTGGCCTGCCGGAATTCGTGTGCTTGCGGATCTTGTCGAAGCATCCAGGGCTCACCAGCGCGGAGCTCGCGCGCGGGACCAACGTTTCCGCGCAGGCGATGAACCAGGTGCTGCTCGCTTTGGAGGAACGCGGCGCACTGAGCCGTCCGGCGACGACCCCGGCGGGCCGCGCGATGCCGGCCCAGCTCACACGTCGGGGCAAGGCTCTGCTCAAGCGTGCGGACGCCGCCGTTCAGGTAGCCGAGCGACGGATCCTGACCCGGCTGACCGCCGACGAGCAAAACCACCTCAAGGAGCTGCTCTATGCGGCGGGAACCCCGGCCGCGGAAATCTGCAGAAATCCGTGACTCCACGCGCGACCAGCGGTTAGTCCGTCGAAAGTGGCAATGCGTACCGCGAGGCGAGATGCGCGGTGCCCCCGTCACGTGGTTTCATAACACCGTTTGCGAGAGTTGCCGAAGGGGGATCACGCCAAAGTCTGAGGTCCCGGTTTAAAGATTGGTGGGTTTGCAGATGGATCGTCGCAGCATGTTGCTGAGGACGGGGCTCGGCATGCTGGCGGCCGTGGCCGCGATCCCCGTTCCGGAGGCACTGGCCAACCCGTCCCATCCGGCACCGCCGGAGGCGCCGTCGGCCGGTGGCGGCGGCCCATTCATTTTCTCCGACGAGTTTGACGGCCCTGCGGGCTCAGCTCCAGATCCCGGGAAGTGGACGGTGCAGTCCTGGCAGGACGACGTGTTCCCGCCGGTCGCGGGGATCTACCGCGACGACCGCCGGAACGTGTTCCAAGATGGCAACTCCAATCTTGTCCTGCGCGCCACTCAGGAGGGGGACACCTACTACGGCGCCAAACTGCGGGGCAACTTCCGCAGCATGATCAACCAAACCTGGGAAGCGCGGATCAAGCTTGACTGTTTGGAGCCGGGCCTTTGGTCCGCGTTCTGGGGTGTCAACGAGGATCCGCTGCCGGACGGCGAAGTCGATCTCTTCGAGTGGTACGGCAACGGCTCGTGGCCCCCGGGAACGACCGTTCACGCGGCATCCAACGGGAAAACCTGGGAGGGAAGGTCGATTCCCGGTCTGGTGGACGGCGGTTGGCACACGTGGCGAATGCATTGGGGCGAGGAGGGATTCCAGTTCGCGCGCGACGGGGCACAGTACTTCAGCGTTCCGAACAAACCCATTCACGTCCACGGCGGCGCTCCTGACGACTTCCGGTGGCCGTTCAACAAGCCTGGCTACTTTCTGACTCCCATGTTCACCCTTGCCGTCGGTGGGGTCGGCGCCGGCGATCCCGCCGCGGCTACCTATCCGACGGACATGCTCGTCGACTGGATCCACATCTGGTGAGCGTTATCGCTCGGCTTTGATCACCTGGACCAGGTTGAACTGCCAGCGCTCGACGAGCCGGAAGCCCAGGTCGCGCGGGACCGCGAAGGCGGGTGTTGCTCCATACTCCGGGCCGGGCGGGATCGCGGAGCCCTGTTCGTGAGCGGGCATGGACTTGTCGGCTTGGGTGATGATCCATACCACGCCGCAGTGGCTCAACGGTTTTGCGACGACCTCCGGAATAAGGTTGGTGTCGAATACGTCGTTGCGGTCCGTTGCCCGTTGCCACAGGGTGAGGTCGACCAGCTTCCGATAGGCATCGGGGCGCGCGGCCATCAATGGGCGCATGGGAGCGGGCATGAACGTCACCGTGTCGTTCACCAGCAAGCAATCACCCGGCGCCGCCTTCGCGGTGATCAAATCGGCCACCTGGCTGTAGTCCATCCCGTATTTTGCATAAGGGTTTCGCTGCGCCCGAACATAATTCGGTGCAGCGGCGACGGCTAAGAGAATCACGATCGCCGCTGCTATCCACGGTTTGACGGCCAGGGTGCCGATGCATATTCCCAGAGCCAGTGCCATCGCGGGTGCGGTGAAGGCTAAGTAACGCGGCGTGTAGATCGGGTGTGTCGCGGCTGACCAGCTCACGATCAGGGCGGTAGGTATCACTAGCCATGCCACCGCCAGGGTCAACAGTTGCCGGTCTGCCGCCGTCAAGCGGGATGTCCTGAGCCACACGATGATAGCCGCCACAACGATCAGCGCCGACAGCACCGCGAAGGGAGGGCTTCGTTCGAAGTATTGCTGAACCACCACGTCTTCGACCGTTCGGTGCCCGATCGGTGCGATCCATTTGATCTGTTGAACTTGCCCGACGACCTTGAGCACGAACGGTGCCAGAACACCAACCGTTAGCAGTGACGTAATGGCGAACGGGACAACGACATTTCGACTGCGCCGGAAGGCGACGATGAAGACGACATGCGCGACCAACAGCGTCGCGAGATACATGTCAAGCAGAATCGACACCGCCAGGCCGATCCCGTAACACAGCCAGAGCCAACGGCTTTCGCGGCGCGCGGCGACAACCACAAGCAGCGTCAGCCATACCGCGGCCATCATGGAAAAGGCATACGGGCGAGCCTCAATGCCGGCCCACGTCGTCCGGGGCAGGATCGCGCAGACGGCTCCGGACGTTAGGGCGACAGTGCGAGACGAAAACTGCTTGCCCAGTACAACCACTCCGGCCGCGGCGCCGCCGACAGCCAGACCGCTTGGCGCGCGCGACCAGAACTCCGTGGGGGGGAAGATTTGGAACCACCCGTGCATGAGCACGTAATAGAGGCCATGGACGGCGTCGACATTGGCCACCATCCGCCACAACTGGCCAAGCGAACGACTGTATGAGGCCGAAATCGTTGCGGCCTCGTCGTACCAGAAGGATGGACGCGCCGCCCCGGCCAGACTGATTGTGGTGGCTAGCAGTCCAACGGTCAGTGGGTCAAGCGCACGACGGTGGCCGAACATCACCGCTATGTTGCCAGAATCGCTGTCAGTGGGCGGTGGCATACTCGAACGTATGTTCGATGATGCGGCGCGGGCGGAGGTGATCGCCCGGTCCGATGAGATGATGGAGCGCCAGTATCCGTCGGTGACGGCGGAGTCGGCGGTGATGGTGGATGAGGTGTGCGCCGCGGCGCGTGCGGAGAACCGGGCGGCCGCCGCGCAGCTGGACGCGATCGGGCGCCTGTTCGCGTATCGGCTCTCGCGCTGCTCGGAGACCGAGGACTGGGCCATTGACACGATGGAGGCGGTGGCCGCCGAGGTGGGTGCGGCGTTGCGGATCAGCCAGGGGTTGGCGGCTTCCCGGGTGCGGTATGCGCGGGCTATGCGCGAGCGGTTGCCGAGGGTGGGCGAGGTGTTTCTGGCCGGCGACATCGATTTTCGGTTGTTCGCCACGATCGTGTATCGCACGGATTTGATCGTTGACGAGCAGGTGTTGGCGGCGGTGGACGCAGAGTTGGCTCTCAAGGTGGTGCGGTGGCCGTCGATGAGCCGGGGCCGGCTGTCTGGCCAGGTCGACAAGATCGTGGGTAAGGCCGACGCGGATGCGGTGCGGCGGCGCCAACAGCGCCAGACCGATCGTGAGGTCTGGTTCGCCGACGACGGCGAGGGCGTCTCGCAAATCGGCGGCAGCCTGTTCACCGCCGACGCGCATGCGGTGGACAAGCGACTGGATGCGTTGGCGGCCACGGTGTGCGAACACGATCCGCGCAGCCGCGATCAGCGCCGCGCCGATGCGTTGGGGGCGCTGGCGGCGGGCGCGGATCGGTTGGGGTGCCGCTGCCGGCGGCCCGACTGCGCGGCCGGCAAGCGCCCGGCCGCGGGGCCGGTGGTCATTCATGTGATCGCCGAACAGGCCACCCTCGACGAGCGCGGGGATGCGCCGGCATCCGAGGTGGGTGCCGATGAGCTCATCACCCCGGAACTGGTCGCCGAGTTGGCGGCTTCGGCCAAGCTGGTGCCGCTGATCCACCCCGGCGACGCCCCACCGGAGCCCGGGTATGTGCCCTCTAAAGCGTTGGCTGATTTTGTGCGCTGCCGGGATTTGACGTGCCGCTGGCCCGGCTGCGATCGCCCCGCGGTGGACTGCGACCTCGACCACACGATCCCCTACTCCCAGGGCGGCGCGACGCACGCGGCCAACCTGACCTGTAAGTGCCGCACGCACCATTTAGTGAAAACCTTTTGGGGCTGGGCTGAACAACAGCTTCCCGACGGCACTCTGATCTTGAAATCGCCGGCCGGGCACACCCATGTCACCACCCCGGGCAGCGCGCTGCTGTTCCCGAGTTTGTGTCGCGCGGTGGGCGGCATGCCCGCCCCCGAAGCCGACCCACCCCAGGACTACTGCGGCGGGCGGACCGCGATGATGCCCAAACGCACGCGCACCCGCGCCCAAAACCGGGCCAACCGCATCGCCACCGAACGCCGACACAACCGCGACGCCCGCACCGCCCAGCGCGAGGCGCGAGTGTGGTCCCCCGGGCCCGCCCCACCCGACGACGACGAACCACCGCCCTTTTAAGGCGACCTGCCACTCGCACTGCGAGTTCCAGCGCGCCCGTTGATGTTTCGCAACGAGTGGCAGGTGCCCGCAGTGACATCCGGCGATCTCGCTTTGGCCCAATGCTCCTGGGGCGCGGTGATGGCCAGGCGCGGCCCGCATCGGGGGCGGGAAGCCGCCGACCTGCTGATTCGAACGTATGATCGATAAATGGGCGACCTCGCCTCGATCGGATACAACGGGCAACCGGTTCGCAGCCCGTTTCGGGTCGTGCGCCCGCCGATCACGGTCCTGATCGACCTGACGGTGCTCTTCCCACGCGAACCGCACCGCTCGGGGCGGTATCAGCCCAACGGCCTGCAGCTGCACAAGGTCGTCGAGGGACGGCTGAGCTGCTGGGGCATCTGCGAGCAGGGCGACTGGTGGGGGCTGGTGACGTACCCGATCGCGTACGGCTCCAAGCAAAGAACGGTCACGCACTGGGTGCCGGCGTGGACGCTCCGGCGCAAGGGCTAGGGGTGCCCAGTTCATCGTGCTTGCAGGTCGAGTCAATGGGATGATTGCTGCCCGTGGCAGAAAACTGGGCTTCTGTGCTGACCAAGCTCATTCCGCTCGCGCTGGTCATCGCGCTCTCACCGATCACGGTCATTCCCGCGGTGCTGGTCTTGCACGCGCCCCGGCCACGGCCCGCCGGCCTGGCCTTCCTCGGCGGCTGGGTGCTGGGCCTGGTCGCCCTCACCGCGGCGTTCGTCGGCGCGTCCGACCTGCTCGGCGGTCTGCACCAGGCGCGACCGACCTGGGCATCCTGGTTGCGTGTTGTCCTGGGGTTGGCGCTGATCGCGTTCGGCGTGTTTCGCTGGTTGACCCGGCATCGCCACACCAAGACCCCGGCCTGGCTGCGCTCGTTTACCAAACTGACCCCCGGACGCGCGGGGGCGACCGGGGCGGCGCTGGTGATAAGACCCGAGGTGCTGATCCTGTGCGCGGCGGCCGGCTTGGCCATCGGTACCGCGCGGCTCAGCGTCGGGGCTGCATTGACGGTGGGTGCGGTTTACGTCATCGTCTCCGCATCGACGGTTGCCATCCCCATATTGGGCTATGTCGCCGCGGGTGACCGCCTCGACGACGCGCTGGAACGGCTCAAAGTCTGGATGGA
>Ga0306922_10006602_pt1 | contig 11129 bp, 13 predicted proteins | sample sta12Cox44000082_FD_203758 | JGI IMG/M metagenome (GOLD analysis project Ga0306922, IMG submission 203758) | Lab enrichment of tropical soil microbial communities from Luquillo Experimental Forest, Puerto Rico - statoxic.12C.oxic.44.000.082 (v2)... | ecosystem: Environmental > Terrestrial >...
GCGCCCGATCCTCACCGGTAACTTCGTAGCCTTCGTGCAGAACAACTGGTCCATGGTGGAGTCGCCGTGGTTACTCGAAGAGATGAAGGAGTACGAAGTGCACTACACCGCCCGCGGTAGGGAGAAGATGGAGCACTCGGACGAAGGCCACGACGACCGTATCATGGCCGCGGCCATGGCGGTATTCTGCCCGCAGGACGTGCGCTTGCTGATGGAACGCTCCAGGGTGCGCTACATGCCCGGCGAGGAGGAGTTGCCGGACATCAACCTGCAGCCGTACCAAGGTCCCACTGTAAATACCCGGGACATGCGAGATAGGAGTACCATTACGCTCAGTGATTTGATATACGGTCTATGATATGCCAGCCGGTAAATTAGGCAGCCTTGCTGCGCCCATCTATTTCCTGAACATGCGGGATGAGCGTTATCCCGTCGGCTACTACATTCTTGCTCCGTACAGTGACTTCCCCACGCCGGAAGGCTGGATACGATACTGCGCCGACGACTTCGCGCAAGTGGACCGCCTGCAAAAGATCCTGTTGGACCAAGAACTGCAGCGTGCGGAACGCGAGCACATCCGTCAGGAACTGGTGATGCGCCCGCTGCGCCAGAAGGTGCGCGACCGCTTATACCAGACCATGACCAGCGGCGGCACCAGCCAGTACGAAAAAGATTTCATCCACGATTGGTTCAAGCTGCGCGACGAGAAACGCAGCAAGCACGAGCAGAACTTCTACCACCGCAACCTGTACTTGCACGCGCGGGAGATGGACGCAGCGCCCAACCGCCAGCCCAACGAAGAGAAGGTGGATTTGCAACGAGTGTACGACCGCATCATGGTGACCGATGGCTGACAACCAGGAACGTTACGACTACAAGGAGTGGCAGGTACCGCCAGCCACCGCCAGCGAGGACCGCATTCTCGGCTGGGTCAACGAAGCCACCGAGGAAGGTCTGGCGTTCTGCAAGTCGCAACGCGGCTATCCGGACTGGAACCGCGCGCTCAACATTCTCGCCGGACGCGAGGACCTGAGCCAAACAGAGACCAACTACCGCAGCAAGGTGCGCACCAACCTGCTGAAGCGCAACATCCGCGAGATCACCAGCACCTTGGCCAAGCTGCGTCCGCTGTGGGGCTACTACTCGGACAACATGAGTTACAGCGAACAAGCGGAAATGTTCAACAAGGTGGTGCGTTTCTGGTATCTCAACCGCCACGTGGATCGCACCGTAAAGGACGCCCTGGACTTCGCCGCCGCCACCGGTCGCGGCTGGATCAGGCCGTATTACAGCCGCAAGATGTACGGCACCGGCAAGGGCGACATCATGCTCGAAGCTTACGGCCAGCCCAGCGTTTTGCCGGTACAACTGCCGCAGAACAACGACTGGCAGGAAGCCTACGCGGTAACGCTGCTCAAGGAGATGCCGGTAGCCCAAGCCCACGGCATGTTCCCGAACTTCCAGAACCGCCTGCGTCCGTCCACCAACCGCTTCTGGTACATGAACGACGGAGTGCGCAAAGCCGTGGTCGGCAACTGGATGGCCCGGGCTTTCGGCCGCGTCAAGCGCATGGCCGACGAGACCGCGCTCAGCGACCTGCTCATTCCCGTGCGCTACACCTGGATCATCGACCTGGCGGTGAACCGCACCGGCATGACCATCAAGATGGGCGAAGAAGGCAGCAGCTGGTACTACGAAGTTCCCTCCGTAGGCCAGCGCATTCCCAAAGGCACCAAGCCCAACGGCGAGAAGATTACCAAGGACGCCAACGAGAACGACGCCCGTATTTACCCGTACCGTAGGTTAATCATCAGTACCGACCAGGTGAAGCTCTACGACGGTCCGGCCTTCGACTGGCACGGCATGCTGCCGCTGGTCAGTTTCTGCCTGGACCCCTGGCCCTGGGAACCCACGGGCTTCAACCTGGTGCGCGACGGTTACGAACTGCAGAACGCCATCAACGAAATCGCCCGCGGCAACATGGACAAGGTGTGCAGCCAGCTGAACATGAGCTTGGCCTACGACATGAACGCCACCAGCCAGCGCGAAGCGGAGCGCTTCGATCCCATGCAGCCGCGCGGGCGCATCGGCTACGACGGCACGGCCACCGAAGGCGAACCGTTCCGTCCGGTGATCCCGCCGGAAGTACTCAGAGTGGAACCGGAATCCATGGCGCTCATGGATAAATTCTCGGAGATCATGGACAAGCAGCACGCCATTCACGACCTGATCTCGCTGGCCAAGCTGCGCGCCGTCGGCCCGTCCATGCAGGACATCGAGAAGGTCATGGAAGCCAACGGTCCCATCGTGGAGGACATGAGTAGGGCCATGGAAGCGCCCATGCGCGATCTCGGCTTGATGGTGAAGTACAACATCATGCAGTATTACACCACCAGCAAGGTCATGAAGATCGTCGGTCCCGACGGGGTAACCCTGGACACCATCGACTTCGATCCCAACAGCCTGATTCCCTCGCACATGCCCGGCGAGGACCCCAAGTCGCCGTCACCCACCAGCATTATCCAACGCGCACGTAATTTCGCCGATAACCTGGAGTTCTACATCCTGCCGAACACGCTGCACGAGATGCAGCAGATGGTCATGAAGCTCGGTCTCATCCAGCTGAAGAAGGCGCAAGTGAAGATCGACAGCCAGACCATCGCCGAAGCGTGGAACGTGCCGAACTACGGACACATCGACGGCAACACCGTTCTTGAACGCTTCAACACCGAACAAGAGTACGACCTGGTGCAAGCCGCGAGAATGAAGGAACTCGCGGAAGGACTGGGTTTGCTGGGTGGTATGCAACCCGGCCAAACCACCCCGAAGAAGCAGGAAGGACGCCCGCCGTCGGGCCACGCCGCGCCGCAGCTGGTGCAAAAAGACGGCGGTTCCCGCAGCACTATAACCGAATCCAAATAATTCTCTTGACACCGCTCCGTACCGGTACGTTATTGTCTCATCCGACTACTAGTACGAAGTACGTACCAGTATTCATGGAGGACACATGAACCGGTTACAGTCGCGCAAGCGCCGCCACAAGTAACGGCGTCCCTGCTCTGGGAAACGAGTACGGCGCTCACACACCGTATTCTCCTCTGCAGGATCAATCCAGAGGTAGGGACGCTGGCCCGGAAAGGTAGGCGTCCCACCCCACTTTAAGGAGCAGCACATGCGAATCGGCAAGGCGAAACACGGCGGCTTCATCGGTAACCTGGCCAAGCTCGGCGGCAAGTCCCACAAGCTCAAAATGGCCGGTGACATGCGCCCCGAACATTTCAGTAAGGCCGCCTCGTTCAAGAAAGCGAAAGTACAAGGTCACAAGAAAGTTTAGCAATGTATGGGCATGTCTCCAGTAGCAATGACTCCGCCGCCCGCTGCGCAAGCGGACCCCAACGCTCCGCCGCCGCCTGCGCAAGACGCTCCCACGGCTCCGGACCAAGCGTCGCCCGCGCCCGGCAATCCCGCACCACAGATGGACCAGGATTCCAGGGCGCTGATCAAGATGGTGCATGCGTTGATGCTGCTCGGAAAGAACCGTCCCGCAGCCATGCCGGGTATCCAACAGGCTATCGAAGGGTTGAAGAAGGCTATGGTGGGGCTGATGAAGGAATCGCAGCCGCCGGAACCAGTGGCGCCGCCGAATGGATAAATTATGAACTACGCTGAGTACCTCAAGGAAAACGGCGCCACCGAAGAAGAGATCAAGATCCTGGACACCGCCACCGCGCGCAAAGCTTTCGACAAGCTGCAGAATGACGGCAAGGCCGATCGTGACGCCGCCGCCAACGACCGCGCCGCAGCCAAAAAAGAGCGCGACAACATGACCAACTGGTTTGAGCAGACCGCGGTGCCGGAGTTCAAGGATATGGAACGGCGGGCCATCGCCAGCGAGGCCAACGAAGCCAAGCTGAAGGTCGCCTGGCAGAGCGCTTACAAGCAGGGCGTGGTCAGCCTGGAACAACTGCAAGCTCTGGGCATCAATGCGGATGGTACTCCGCCGCCGCCGAAGGACAACGCCGGTGGCCTGCCGCCGGGCTTCGATCCCAGTAAGTTTGTCACCGCCGACAGTCTCAAAGGTATCGCCGATACCGCCGGTGACGGCCTGGCCGCCCTGCAGGACATCGTCATGGAGCACGCGCAGTTATTTCCGGACCGGCCGTTGCGGGTTCGTGAATTACGCCGCGAAGCGGTGGCCAACAACATGTTGGTCGAGAATTACTGGATGCAGAAGTACGGGGTGTCCGCCGCCAGAGAGAAACGCGCCGCCGATGAGAAAGCCGCTTACGAGAAGCGCTTGCGGGAAGAGGGAGCGGCAGAGGTGCGCCGGGAGTTTGCGGCGCATGGCAATCCGGATGTGCGTCCGTTTGTCAATAGTGCAAATCCATGGACGGAGCGCAAGAAGGCCGCGGGCGACAAGCAGCCCTGGGAACGCAGCGGCGACAACGTGACCGACCGCGTGAACCGCGCCACCACGAAATTGGTCGATCGCATGAACCAGGCGCAGAAATAATTTAGGAGACGACGATGGCTGATCCACTTTTTGACCAACTTACAGCGACGACACTGGCGGACCTTCGTGATGACGTCCTGTACGACGAGTTCTTCGTGGACTCCGCGTGGATGCGCAAAATGCGCGTCAGCGGCGCACTCGACGAATTCATGGGTGGCACCGGCATGCAGATTCCCTTCCAGTATGACCGGGTGATCGGCGGCGCCATCCAACCGGGCACCGACGTCACCGTAGTGCAGAAGCAGATCATCGGGGCCATGATCTTCCAGCCCAAGGAGTACTACGAACAGATTCCCTTGAACCTGTTCCGCACCAACGTACTCCAGCATGGCGGTCCGGCGGTAAAAGTGAAAGAAGTGGATGCGTACTTTACCAACGCGGTACAAGCGCTGAACACCGACATCGGCATCGACTTCTACCACCACGGCCAGAGCATCACCGGCAGTAACCGCATCATCAACATTAACGGTATCAGTGAGGCCTTGAATGACGGCATCAATCCATCCTACGACGGGAACGTTTTCACTACCTATGGCGGTCAGCTCAGGAACGGTGTGGTCACCAATACCCTCAACAGCGTACCCATCTGGGTCGGTGATCAGTCTGGTAACACCGGACAAATCACCTACAAGCAACTTGCCGAAGCCTACCTCAACGCCGTACAGCGTCCCGACATCGGGCTGTGCAACAAGGCACTTTATGCGTACCTCCTAGAGCGTCAGGAACCCAAGCAGCGCGCGGACATGGAAGTTCAGGATGTCAACATCGGCATGAGCGGCCTTAAGCTGCTGGACGCGGTGATCTTCGAAGATAAGCTGGCTCCGTCAACCAAGTACGGTACCCTGCTGCCGCCAACACTGTCGCTGACCACGCCGCTCAGCCCGCTGGCCGCCGGTGTCACCACTTTCACCACCCCGACGCTGACCGCCGCGCAGTCCGCCATCAGCAACTATCCATCGGCCACCGCCTGCAAGCCCGGCGAACCGTTCTTCTGGCTGCGTCTTAAGGGTTGGAAGCTGCGTCCCAGCGCCGACGCCGAGTACAACTTCAATTTCACGCCGCCCATCCGCAGCAACACTAACCCGGACTTGGTTACCGTATTTCTCAAGGCGGCACTGAACGCTTATACGACCAGCCCACGCGACAACATTCAAATCGTCGGCAGTGGCTTCTAAAGGAGACTACATATGGCCGGTGGGATGCTGACAAAACAGAACGATTTCCTGTCGTTCAAGTATCTGAACGACGTCAACGACACGGTAGCCGGTGGCGTACCGGTCAGCGGTTTGCCTTCTGGCGCCCCGCAGCCTTTCAGCTCGCAGAGCATTCCCGGCGACCGTATCGTGCTCGACGACGCTACCGCTGCGGCGCTTTCCGATCCCGCCATCGGTACCTTGTTTGGCGGCGTGTACATGTACGTGGGCACGCTGGCCGCGCCGACGCAGGCTCCAGTCCGTGGCCGCATTGCTTTCTGGCGCAGTAACGAACTGCCTGGCGGCGCCACGCAAGCGTATACCTGCACTTCGGATGCGAACCCGACTACGGCGATTCCCAGTTATATCGCCGGGGTATTCATCAACGCGGTTACCTCCGGCAACTGGGGCTGGATTCAGGTTGCAGGAACCGCTTCAGTGGCGTTCGACAGCGCACTGACGGCCAGCGCCCAGGGTATCCCGGTATCGGCGAAAGTGTCGGCCAGCTTGGCATCCACCGCCGACGCTGGCGTGGCCCTGACCATCACTACCCTGGCCTTCCAGCTGGGCGTAGCCATCGGCAGCCCGATCAGCTCCACGATTTCGTCGGTGATCATTACACGAGGGACGTTCTGCGGGAGAATCTAAATGGCGTTTACAGCAGGCATCAAGGTTCTGCCGGGTTACCCGCTGCAATGCGGGCCAAAGTACGTGGTGGTATTCGACGTCACCGGTCCGGCGAGCTATTCCCGTACCACCGGCATTGCCGTGCTGGCTACCGGCAGCGGCATCAACATGGGCGGATTCGACTGGGCGCAAGTCACCGAAGACACTACGAATGCCTTTGATGTGCAAGTGCAGATGAATCTGGCCGGTTACGGCAACGCCACGCCGTCGCTGATCCTGCGTCCGGTATCCATTGCTACCGCCACCGTCGGTGGCCAGGCGCAAACCGCCGGTACCGAAGCCGCCACCGGCACCAACCTTTCGACTTTCAGCTTCCGGGTCATGGCCTACATGGTTTAGGAGGAACGCGATGGCGCACCTTGGTTCAGGAAAGTACATGGGTTTCAACCGCGAGCCTCCCCCGGCGCATGGTCCGAAGGAAAGCGGCGGCGCGCTGGTACACTCGCACTCCATGAAGCCGAAATTAAAGCTGCGTGGGCAAAAGAAGATGGTTCCCACCATGAAGCGCCACGGCCGCAAACGGTAAGCCGCGTGAATGTCCTTTTGGAGCATGGCCAACGAGTTGCGCGGGGCACTCCCGAAACTGCCCTTCGCCTACGCGCGCACGCTCATTAACCGCGCCTGGAAAGAGCTGCGCGAACAGAACCTGTGGTCCTTCCAGCTGTACGAAGAAAGCCTAATCACTCCGCCGATCATCAACAGCGGTACCTGTACTTTCGTCCAGGGTAGTGCCAACATCCAGTTTGATCTGGTGCAGGCGGTTCCGGCGATCAACGCCGCGCAGATCGCCCAGCCCTACAGCCTGATTACCGAGCGCCAGATCCGCACCGGCGTCGGCGGCATTTACAACCTGATCAGCTACAATCAGACGACCGGCGCGGCGATTCTCGATCGTCCGTGGGGCGATCCTGCTGGTACCTTGAGCTATACCATCTACCAGGTGTACTACTGTCCGGCGTTCCTGGACCACCGCACCTACCTATCGGTAAGAAACCCGGTGATGTTCCTGTATCTCAACCTGACCATGACCCGGCGCCAGCTCGACGCCATCGACCCGCAGCGTCTGTGGTACGCTTGGCCCACCGACGTGGTCGCTTGGGGCATCGACCAGCGCGGTGCCGGTACCAGTACGCCGTCGGCAACCTTGAACTTCAAGATGTACGAACTATGGGGCCAGCCGGTAAACCCGTTCACCTACCAGTGCTACGGAATTCGCAACGGCACGGACTTGGTCAACCCCACGGATACCTTGCCGTACGCCGTCGGTGAAGATACCGTGCTGGCCCGCGCCAAGTACTATGCCTACGAGTGGGCGGAAGCCAACAAGGACCAGGAACCGCGCAGTGGTACCGCGGACTTTAAGTTCTTGATGGGCAAGTCCGAGAACGACTATTTGAAGTTTCGTACCCGCGATCGCCGCAACGACCGTGAGTTTGTGGATAATTGGTTCATTATCCGTGGTGTTCAAGCTCCTATATTTGCTCTTGGTCACTATAACACCTTGGCTGGAGTAGCAGGTCCAGCGTAAGTTAACTACTTCTGTCTCTAGTATATGGATAGTAATTCTTGTGGCATTCACGGCACATGCGCCAGCCGTTTTTGGAATACCGTGTATTCTTCTCATCGTAAGGATGTCCGCGTGGGCAATGAGTCCTGCTCGCATTCCTAGCGGCAATGGTATTTCCCAGCAGCATGTTTTGCTGGTGTGTGATCGCTTGAATGTGGAACGGACTAACACAGGAACGTAAGTCACAACGGTGATTTATTTCCAGTCCTTTAGGAACTTTTCCGTAGTGCAGTAAGTAGGAAAAACGGTGCGCATATATATTGGTCTGTTTAGGCGTTTTGCGAATGAAAAACAAGGCATAACCGGCACCTGCTTTTCCGCCGGTCCATTCCCAATGCCCGGTGGCTATGTTGATATGGACTTTTTGGAAGAACCGTTCTATCATTCGCGCAGTGATTCTCATGGTCCGTAGCATACTATAGCATGACTACCGAGTACATTCCGCCGACAGTAAGTCCCACGCTGCATCCCATGGCGGAACTGGCCCGCCGTTACCGCCAGACAGAGCACGGCCTAGAAGCGCAGATGACTCCCGAGGAAGCCATCGCCATCGGCGGCCAGCCGGGCATGCTGTGGTGGGAAGTCAGTAACCACGCCAGCGCCTTGTTTCTGCAGGGCTACACCGCCGACGCCTTGGAAGTCGCCAAGCGCGCGCTCAAAATGAAACGCGCCGTCAATACCCTGGTAAACATGGCGGTGATACTGGAGACCATGGGGCGCTTCGAGGAAGCCCTGGAGTACGAGGAACAGGCTTGCGGTCTCGTCCCCTTAGATGACCGCGCGACCGCCCTGTACGGCGAGGCGCTCCTGCGGATGGGACGCTTCGCCGCGGGGTGGCCGTTGTACGTCAAGAACCGCGCCAGCATGGACTGGTGCAAGATGTTCATCCCCGAGTGGGAAGGCCCGCACCAGGATCTGCGCCGCAAGAAAATAATCGTCATTGAAGGCGGCGGTTATGGTGATAATATCTACTTCCTTCGCTGGATGGCGGCACTGCAGCAATGGGGGGCTGAGGTTACCTACCTTTGCCAGCCCTCCATTGCCCCCTTGGCGCGCTACCTGGGTTACCAAGTCATCGAGAACTGGCAGGGCAACGTCGACATCTGCTGGACGGACTACCACTACTTCGTGCCTCTGTTGTCGCTCGGCCACAAGTTCGGCGTGACCCTGGAGAACTACAAGTGGACTGGTCCGTACGTCTGGGTGCGCCACCAGCGCCGCCGCATGACCGTGGGTTTCTGCTGGAAGGCCGGTGAAGCCAAAAGTCCCCGCAAGCAGCGCAGCCTCACCAACGAACAGCGTGAACGCATCACCAAGGCGCTTCCCAAGGGCTACAAGTGGGTGAACCTAAGCCACGGCCACACCGATGACCAAATGGTCAGCGTGAAGATGGACAACTGGCTGGACACCGCCAAGGCCATCGCCGGACTCTCCGCGGTGGTCACCGTGGACACCGGCGTGGCGCACCTGGCAGGCGCCATGGGCATTACCTGCTGGACCATCTTGCCAGGAGCTGCCGCTTGGCAGTATCCTTTGGGACACGACCGTCATCCGCTGTATCCCTCTATGCGTATCTTTCGCAATCCGCGCGAAGGCATGGAGGAAGCGGTCGATTACGTAGTAGCAGAGCTTTCGAAGTACTAAGGGGGCGCCATGACCGCAAAGGTCGGCGTGATATTCGCCAGCTCCGGCGGATACAAGATCATCCGTGCACTGCGCACCTTCGCCAGGATGGAACCGGATCTCGGTCCTTACCACGTGGCCATCGACGTCACCAGCCGCACTTGGCGCGACAGCGGCTACACCATCTTCGACGAACTGAACAGCGAAGAGGAAGTGGAAGTTCGCTGTTTCGCAAACACCGCGCACATCAACGGCATCCTGAACCACGCCATGGAGTGGATGGGCAGCAAGGGCTACACCCACGTAGCCTTGTTCCACGACGACGTGGTATTCCCGCCGATGCCCAACGCGGTTTCCTACTGGCTTACGCCGGAATTGCTCGGCAAAGGCGCCATCACCTTCTGCCACTTGGAATGCTTCAAGGTCAGCAAGGAAGAACAGTGGGCGCGCCGTCACCCCGCCGAATGGGACCAGATCGACCTGGAGAGCAACGATCTATGGCTGCAGCTGCGCATGTTCAAGCGCGAGAACGCCTACCGCATCGAACCGAAGAACGAGGACTGGTTCTGCCACTACGAAGGCTGCGACAAGGTGCGCAAGTGGAACCGCCTGGGTCCCACCGGCCAAGTCGTCCCGGTCGAACTATGGAACCAAGTCGGCAAGTTCAGCGAGACCAACTGCGTGCACTACGACCAGGACTATCCCATCAAGCTGTTCCGCATGGGCCTGCCGCCGAACTACGCGGTGCCCAACTTCCCCTGGCTGCACCTGCACAACCAGACCATGAACCCGTGGTTCGATCCGGCGCCGGGCATGTGGGGAACGCGTGAAGCCATGATCGCCGCTTACGGCGCCGACTGGCCGGGCATCTGGAAGGACGACTGGGAGGAAAAGTGGAAGGACTGATTCCAGGTATCCCAGCGTTCGACGCTAGCGATGATGTTTGGAACATTGGCGTAGAGCGCTGGCGACACGAATACGTAGAGATCAAGTACCGCGTCGCTATGGATCACCAACCGAAGCGTATTTGCGAGATCGGTGTGTATTCAGGAATCGCTGCGTTGTCATTTCTTGCGGCTTGCCCTAGTGCTGAGTATGTAGGCATCGACAATCTACATGCGGAGTACACGCAAGGCCTGATCATCGTGGAGCGCACTAAAGAACTTTTAGTCTCGTTAGGCTATAGAGCAACTGTTCTAGTTGCCGATTCGCAGCAGTTGGATAGCCTACCAGGGCCATTTGACTTGGTGCATGTAGACGGTGATCACTCGCGTACTGCGGCACGGCACGACACTATGCTTGCTTGGTGGGCGCTCCAACCTAAAGGTTGTTTGCTCGTCGACAACGGCCACGATATGAGCGTGGCTGCTGGGGTGTTTGACGCAATGCACGAGGTCTCTATGGGACAATTGGTAAATTGGCGGTACCTCCCCGATTCTGTGGGGAATATTTTGATCTACAAGGAGCGGTTATGAAAAAGCTGTTTGCAGTAGCCGTACTAGCAGTCAGAGCTGTTGTGTTGATAGTCCAATCTACTTCAGTCGAC
>Ga0306922_10006603_pt1 | contig 11129 bp, 7 predicted proteins | sample sta12Cox44000082_FD_203758 | JGI IMG/M metagenome (GOLD analysis project Ga0306922, IMG submission 203758) | Lab enrichment of tropical soil microbial communities from Luquillo Experimental Forest, Puerto Rico - statoxic.12C.oxic.44.000.082 (v2)... | ecosystem: Environmental > Terrestrial > Soil...
GGCGCGGCGCTCTCCGCCCGCGTGCTTGCGGACGCGCCGCCGCCCGAGCCGGTCACGCCCGCCCTGATCGAGGCGGCCAAAAAGGAGGGCCAGGTCGTCCATTACACCTCGACCGATCTGCCGGTTGCCGAGAAACTGGCAAAAGCGTTCGAGGCGAAATACCCGGGGATTGCCGTGCGCGTCGAGCGCACGGGCGCCGAGCGCGTGTTCCAGCGCATCGGTCAGGAATATGCGAGCAACATCCATGCCGTCGACGTGGTGAATTCCTCTGACGCGGCGCATTTCATCGTCTGGAAGCGCGACGGCATTCTTGCCCCTTACGTGCCGGAGGACGTCGCCAAATTCTATCCCCCCGAACACCGCGATCCGGACGGCCTGTTCGCAAGCTGGCGCGTCTGGCTCAGCATCATCGCTTACAACACCAACCTGGTGAAGGCGGAGGACGCGCCGAAGAGCTTTGCCGATCTGCTCGATCCCAAGTGGAAGGGCAAGATCGTCAAGGGCCATCCCGGCTACAGCGGCACCATCATGACCGCGACCTACCAGCTGCAGCGCGATCTCGGCTGGGGCTGGTTCGAGCAGCTCGCCAAACAGAACGTGATGCAGGTGCAATCATCGGCCGATCCGCCGAAGAAACTCGAACTCGGCGAGCGCGCGGTGATGGCCGACGGCAACGAATACAACATCCTGCAATTCAAGGAGACAGGACGTCCCGTGCAGCCGGTCTACGCCACGGAAGGATCGCCGATGATCGTCGGTCCCAACGGCATCTTCAAGGGCTCGCCAAATCCGAACGCGGCAAAGCTGTTCCAGTCGTTCTGTTTCAGCCGCGAGGCCCAGCAGCTCATCATCGATTTCGGCGGCTTGCGCTCGGTGCATCCGCAAACGCAGGAGAAGGCCGGCCGCACGCTGCTCAAGGACATCAAGACCCTGAAGGACGATCCCGCCGCCGTCGAACAGCAAAGCAGCGCCATCAAGTCCCGCTATACCCGCATTTTCCACGTCTGATCCGCCGAGTTGAAAGCGACGTTCGAGCCCATGACCTCCGAACTCCCGAAGACTTCCGTCGCCGAAACGCTGGCACAGAAAATCGCAAGCCTGAAGCCGGGCATTCTGCCGCAAGCAACTGCGCGTAAATGCGAGGATCTGCTGATCGATGTCGTTGGCCTCTGCGTCACCGCGCGCAACCAGGATTACACCCAAAGCGCGCTCTTGGCTTGCGACGATGACGGCCCCTGTACGGCGATCGGTCATCGACGCCGGCTCTCGGCTTCGGGCGCCGCCTTCGTCAACGGCACCGCCGCTCATGGGGAGGATTTCGACGACACCTTCGAGGGCGGTCCGGTCCATGCCGGTGCCGTGGTCGTGCCGGCGGTTCTTGCAGCGTGCGAGCGGCACAATCCCGACGGCCGCATGGCGCTGACGGGAATTGCCGTCGGCAGCGAGGTGCTGTGCCGGCTGAGCCTCGTGGTGCCGAAGGCCGTCCACAAGGCGGGCTTTCATCCGACTGCGATCTTCGGCGCGATGGGAGCCGCCGCAGGCGTCGGCGCCGCGCTTGGCCTCAACGCGAGACAAATCGTCGATGCGCTCGGAATTGCCGGCAGCATGGCAGGCGGCATCATCGAATATCTCGCCGAAGGCGCTTGGACCAAGCGCTTGCATGCGGGCTGGGCGGCCCAATCCGGCATTCGCGCCGCCTTGCTGGCGCGGCAGGGCTTTGTCGGTCCGCGCACGGTGTTCGAAGGCGTGCATGGCCTGTTTCACGGCTTCGCGCACACGACAAAAGGCGACTACGACGCGCTGACGGCCGATTTCGGCACGCGCTGGGCCACCGATACGCTGGCGTTCAAGCCTTATCCTTGCGGAACCATGGCTCAGCCGTACATCGATTGTGCGCGGCGGATCGCGGCGCGGGGCATCAGGCCCGAGGACGTCGAAGCAATCCTTTGCGAGGTGGCGGAGGGCACGGTGCACCGCCTGTGGGAGCCGCTTGCCGACAAGCAGCGCCCGCGCAACGGCTACGCCGCCAAATTCGCGGTACCCTATCTGCTCGCGACAGGGTTCGTGCATGGCGGAGTCGGGCTTGGCGCATTCACCGAATCTGCCATCCGCGACGCGCGCGTGCTGGCGCTGGCGGCCAAGGTAAAGTTCGTGATCGATCCGGACAATCCTTACCCGAACAATTATACCGGCCACGTAAAGGCGACGCTGAACGATGGCAGCGTGGTCGAGGAGCGGCAGCCTTACTTGCGCGGCGGCGCTCGGGAGCCGCTGACCCGCCAGGACGTCACCGATAAATTCATGCTCAACGCGGAGCACGGAGGCTGGGACAAAATGCAGAGCGAGGCCGCCTTGAAATTGCTGGCAGGGCTTTATCAGGGCAGAATCGATTTGACCGCGTTGCGCGTATAACCATTCACTGTCATGCCCCGCGCAGGCGGGGTATCCAGTAAGATGAGAGCTATCGGATCAATTACGGAAGGCGGTGTTTACTGCATCGTCCGCCTTCGCGGACGATGACGGAGCATGAAATGACCAACGAACTCACCGGCAAGGTCGCCATCGTCACGGGCGCGGGCCGCAATATCGGCCGCGCGATTGCGCTCGCGCTTGCCGACGCAGGCGCGTCGGTCGTGGTCAATGCACGAAGCAATCGCGCCGAGGCCGAGGCCGTCGCCCGCGAGATCGAGGCCGGGGGCCGCAAGGCGCTGGTGCATATCGGCGACGTCGCCAACCCGGCCGACGTGGAGGCGATGGTGAAAGCCGCAGTCGGGCAGTTCGGCCGGATCGACATCCTGGTCAACAATGCGGCGCTACGGCGGGAAAAGCCGTTTGCAGAAATGAGCTACGCCGAATGGCGCGAGATCATGAATGTCACCCTCGACGGCGCCTTCCATTGCGTGAAGGCTTGCTTGCCGCATCTGAAGAAGAGCGCCTCCGGCACCATCGTCAACATCGGGGGCTTGAGCGCTCATACCGGCGCAAGCGACCGGGCACATGTGGTGACGGCGAAGGCCGGCATCGTCGGCTTCACCCGGGCGCTCGCCCATGACCTTGCTTCCGACGGCATCACGGTGAATTGCGTGGTTCCCGGCCTGATCGGCACGCCCCGCCCGAAAGGCCAGCCGGAACCAGCCCATCATCTGGTGCACCACACCATATCGGGCGAACGCGGTAAGCCTGAGGATGTCGCCGCTGCCGTGCGGTTCCTGTGCGGACCCGCCGCGCGCTACCTCAACGGGCAGGCGATCCACGCCAGTGGCGGGGCCTATCTCGGCGGCTAGCGGCCAGGTTCTAGCGCATGGCTCGCGCGCCATTTACGCACCACCTGATGGATAATTGCACTGGCTCGCCGCACTTTTGGTGCTAACCATTACACCATGAACCCGAACGTCAAAATCGACATCCGCCACTCCACCTGTCCGCACGACTGTCCGTCGGCGTGCGCGCTCGATGTCGAGGTGATCGACAATGCCAGCATCGGCCGCATACGCGGTTCCAAGCAGCAGACCTACACGGCGGGCGTGATCTGCGCCAAGGTCGCCCGCTACGCCGAGCGCATTCATCATCCGGATCGGCATACCCATCCGATGTTCCGTGTCGGGCCGAAGGGCTCGGGCAAGTTCGCGCGCATCACCTGGAACGATGCGCTGGACGAGATCGCGGGAAGGTTCGATGCGGCCGAGCGCGAGTTCGGTGCGCAATCGGTCTGGCCCTACTATTACGCCGGCACCATGGGACTGGTAATGCGCGACGGGCTCAACCGTCTGGCGCATGTGAAGAAATATTCCCGCTTCTATTCGACCATCTGCTCGACCATCGCGCGCGTCGGATTTGCGGCCGGCACAGGCAAGGTCGCGGGCGTCGACCCGCGCGAGATGGGCGTCTCCGACCTGATCGTGATCTGGGGCACCAATCCGGTGAATACCCAGATCAACGTAATGACGCATGCGATGCGCGCGCGAAAGGAGCGCGGCGCCAAGATCGCAGCCGTGGACGTCTACAACAACGACACGGTCAAGCAGGCGGACATCAAGATCGTCCTGCGGCCGGGCACCGACGGGGCGTTTGCCTGCGGCGTCATGCACGTGCTGTTCCGCGAAGGCTATGCCGACCGCGAATATCTTGCGCGCTACACCGATTGTCCCGCCGAGCTCGAAGCCCATCTTGAGACCCGCACACCCGAATGGGCCTCGGCAATTTGTGGCGTTCCGGTCGAGGAGATCGAAGCCTTTGCCCGCACCGTTGGCCAAACCAAACGCGCGTTCTTACGCCTCGGCTATGGCTTCACCCGCAGCCGCAACGGCGCGGCGCAGATGCACGCGGCGCTGTGCATTCCAGCCGTGACCGGCGCATGGCAGTACGAAGGCGGCGGCGCCTTCTTCAACAATTACGCGATCTGGAAATTCGACGAATCCATCATCGAGGGTCATGATGCGATCGACCATTCGACGCGAGTGCTCGATCAGTCGAAGATCGGACGCATCCTCACCGGTGATGCGGCCGCGCTCAGGAACGGGCCGCCGGTCAAGGCGATGCTGATCCAGAACACCAACCCGATGACGGTTGCGCCGGAGCAGGCGCTGGTGCGGCAAGGCTTTGCGCGGGACGATTTGTTCGTCGCGGTGCACGAACAATTCATGACCGAAACCGCGCAAATGGCCGATCTCGTTCTTCCCGCCACCATGTTCATGGAGCACGACGATCTTTATTACGGCGGCGGCCACCAGCACATTTCGGTCGGCCCCAAGCTGATCGAGCCGCCCGGCGAGTGCCGCTCCAACCACGAGGTGCTGCAGGCGCTCGCCAGACGCCTGAAGATCAGCCACCCCGGCTTCGAGATGTCGGCGCGCGAGTTGATCGATGCCACGCTCAGAAAGAGCGGGCATGGCAGCATCGAAGCGCTGGAGGCGGATCTCTGGCGCGACATCCAGCCGGATTTCCGCACCTCGCATTATCTCGACGGTTTCGCGCATGCCGACGGCAAGTTCCATTTCAAGGCGGACTGGGCCCGCGTTCCGCTCGGCAATGCCGGCTTGATGGGCCCGTGGGACCGGATGCCTTCGCTGCCCGATCATTTTGCGGCGATCGAGGAAGCCGATGAAGCTCATCCGTTCCGGCTCGCCACCAGCCCCTCGCGCAGCTATCTCAACACCAGTTTCAACGAGACGCCTTCGTCGCAAGCGCGCGAAGGCGCGCCCAGCGTGATGATTCATCCCGACGATGCGGCTGCGCTCGGCATCGCCGATGGTGATGCCGTCACGCTCGGCAATATGCGCGGCGAAACCACTCTGACGGCGAAACTGTTCGACGGCGTCCGGCGCGGTGTGCTGATTGCGGAATCGGTGCATCCGAACAAGGCTCATATCGGCGGGCGCGGCATCAACGTGCTCACCGGCGCCGAAGCCGTGCCGCCGTACGGCGGCGCGGCCTTCCACGACAACAAGGTCTGGGCGAAGAAGGCGGTCGCCACCTCCATTCCGATGCCGTGATTTCCGGCCAAAAGCCATTCTTGCTTTTGGAATCATGCTCTAAAGTCCCTATCGTCATTGCGAGGAGCGTGAGCTCCGAAGCAATCCAGTCTTTTCTCGCGGCGCCATGGATTGCTTCGCTTGCGCTCGCAATGACGGCAAATGGGGTGCAGCCATGACCGACACCAATAGCGTCATCCTCGAGAAACGCGGACAAACGCTCTGGATCACCATCAACCGGCCGGAGAAGCGCAACGCCATCAACGGCGACGTCATCGCCGGCATCGCCAAAGGTTACAGAGCCGCGCATGACGACAAGGACGTGCGCGTGATCGTGTTGACCGGGTCAGGCCAAAAGGCGTTTTGCGCTGGCGCCGACCTCCAGAACACAGCCGGCGCGTTCGCGGCGGATTTTTCCAGGCCCAATGTCGATTACGCCGATCTGTTACGGCTGTCGCAGAACGCGACCAAACCCGCGATCGCGCGCGTCAACGGCGTCTGCATGGCCGGTGGTATGGGCCTGTTGTGCATGACCGACTTGGCGATCGCCTCCGACCACGTGATTTTCGGATTGCCGGAGGTAAGGGTCGGCGTGTTCCCGATGCAGGTGATGAGCCTGTTGCAGTCGATGGCACCGCGTCGCGTCGTCAATGAGTGGGCGATCACCGGCGAACCGTTCGACGCCAAAACCGCGCAAGCGGCCGGGCTGCTCAACTACGTTGTTCCGCAGGCCGAACTCGACACCAGGCTCGACTGGCTGATCGGCCGCATCGCCGACAAGTCGCCCACCGCGATCCGGCGCGGCAAATATGCCATGCGCGCGATCGCCTCGATGTCCTTTGACGAAAGCATCGCCTATACCGAAAGCCAGATCGCGTTGCTGGCCATGACCGAAGACGCCAAGGAAGGGCTGAAGGCGTTCGCCGAGAAGCGGAAGCCTTCTTGGCCGGGGAAGTGAGCGTCGCTTCCTCTCGTTGAGGCTTCCTTTCCGGCTCCCTCCGGGCGCAGGCGAGGCTCCCGATCACGGAAATACCGTCATTTGCGGAGGTTTTGTGGTATCAAAGGGTGCTGGTGGAGGGGCACGGCATGCACCAGAATCTGGGAATACAGGTTCGGCATGGACTGGTTACCGGCACAAGCCTCACGCGTTGGGGTGGCTCGATCGGGCTCGCCGTCGCGATCGGCTTCGTCTATTTCGTCGCGGCCCGGCTGAGCCTTGCGCTGTTGACCAAGCCTGAAGGTGTTGCGGTCTTCTGGCCTGCCGCAGGTGTTTCCGCTGGCGCCCTGATCGCACTCGGTTCCCGCGCTCGCTGGCCGGTCGTCTTCGGCACCATGGCTGCGACGATCGCGGCAAATCTGTTCGGCGACCGCAATGTCGCAAGCGCGGTTCTGTTCGGACTATGCAACGCCGGCGAGGCCGTGCTCGCGGCATGGCTGATCGAGCGCAACTTCGGCCCGGATTTCAGGCTGAACCGACCGCACAATGTGATTGGATTGGCAGGGGCGGCCGTCATCGCCGCCGCCGTTTCGGGGATCGGCGGGACCACCGGATTCATCGTTTTTCACAATTCGACGGCGCCTATCCTGACGACCTGGGAGCACTGGTTTGCCTCCGACGGCCTCGGAATCCTCGCGGTTGCCCCGCTCCTGATCGAGCTTGCATCGGCCTCGCGCGACCGTCCGCCCTGGAGCGAACTGGTCGAAGGCGGTTTGGCGGTTGCCGCGCTGGCGCTGGTGAGCGGATTTGCCATTTTCCTGCGCTCGGAGCTTTTGGCAACCGTCGGACCCGTGGCCGTTTTGTTTGCGCCGTTGTTGTGGCTCGCAGCCCGTTGCCGGCCGGTTTTCGCAGCCGCCGCCGCGTTCATCGTCAGCCTTTCGATTGTTTGGACGACGACCTTCGGCATCGGCTATTTCGGAAGTCTCTCCAACGAGGATCGCGTGCTCGCGGCCCAGGTCAGCATCCTGCTCGTGACGATGGGCTCATCGCTGCTTGCGGCGTTGTTTGCCGAGATCCGCGACAAGCGCAGGCTGGCCGAGGCCGCTTTGCACGCCAGCGAAACCCAGCGTTATCTCATCGAGACCGAACGGCTCGCCGCGCTCGGCGGCCTCGTCGCAGGCGTTGCCCACGAAATCTCGAGTCCGATCGGCACGAGCCTGACGGTTGCATCGACGCTGGCGCAGCGCAGCGCCCATCTCAAGGACCAGATCGCCTCGGACCAGCTGCGGCGTGCCCAACTCTCCGAGTTTGCCGACGGCGTTCGGGGTGCGGCGGAACAACTGGTGACGAACCTGCAGCGCGCCGGAGGACTGATCCAGTCATTCAAACAGGTGGCGGTCGACCGCTCCACCGATGACCGGCGCGTCTTCGACCTCAAGCTCGCGACCGAGCAGGTGGTGGCGAGCGTCCGGTCGCGTCTGATCAAATCGCAATCTTCACTCGTGATGGCGGTGCCGCCCGATATCATCATGGACAGCTTCCCGGGTCCCTACGGGCAGGTGCTGACAAATCTCATCTTCAACGCCCTCACGCACGGGTTTGCGAACGCGCCTGGCGGGCACATGATCATCAAGGCGCGGCGTCTTGGCACGGATCAGGTCGAGATCACCTTTTCGGATGACGGCAGCGGCATTCCGGAGGGAGTCCAGCGCCACGTGTTCGACCCGTTCTTCACCACCCGACGATCGCAGGGCAGTACCGGTCTTGGCCTTTACATCGTCTACAACCTGGTGACGCAACAGCTCGGCGGCAAGATTTCGATCGTCTCGGCGCCGGGTCGTGGTACGACCATCAGCATGACGCTTCCGCTGGTGGCGCCGGGGTAGAAGAAGGTCGAAGGCGCGGGCTATACCCGGAGTACAGCCAAATTCGCGCATCAAACAGCCATTCACTCGTCATGGTTCAAATTATTTGACGATCCAGCGAAACGCGCGACCTATGAAAGCTCGGCCGTCCTCATTGACGGGATTTCCATGCGCCATGAGTACCTTCTCGGAGGGCCACGCCAGAATAAGCGCAAGCGAGGCCCGCGCGGCCCTGCGGTTGATGAAAGTGTTGCGAAACTTTCTTGGCACGGCCGGCTCCGAACCCACCATGAGGTCCCATCGCGCCACAACCCCTCGCCAACCGGAGAACCAGCCGGCCGGAAAATGCTGGACAAGATCGGCGAACAGTACCGTGGCGCTCTTGCGATGAAAGAACACAACTTCGGTGGTGATGAGATTGCCCGGCACCACGACTTGGTCGATATCACCGGCCCATTCCGCGACGGACTCGTTACTGAGATCGCCGTCGAAATCGATATCCTTCCGCTTTCGTCGCAAGCCGGGGGCCGCGTGCAGCCTGGCTTTGGTGTAGGCGCGCCGCCAGTCATCAAGGAATAAGTGGTGCAGCGAATTGGGTGCGACCAGATGGCGTACCTCACCAAGCGCGTCCACATCGGCCCGAAGGTGATCGCTGAGTTTTACAGGCGACCAGACGAAAAGACCGCCATCCGACAATCGGATGACGGCCATTCGCGTGGAATATTCAAAGCCGGCCGTCGACACCGACGGTCCATCCGCAGTCCAAATCTCAGGGCCGAACTGTTTGAGCACAACCACGCCAAATCCGGAATTCAGCATCCTACCCTGGATTCGCCTTCAACCCCGCCGCCTCGATGCCGGCAATCGCGCAGATCTCGTCATTGTCCGAGGTGTCGCCGGAAACGCCGATGGCGCCCAGCAGGGTGCCGCCGTCCTGGATCAAGACGCCGCCGGGCACCGGCACCAGGCGGCCCTGCGCGATCGTGTTCACCGCGTCGATGAAATAGGCTTGCTCCTGCGCCCGCTGGAACAGCGCGCGCGAACCCATGCCCATCGCGAGCGCGCCATAGGCTTTGCCATGGGCAATTTCGGCCCGCATCAGGCTGGTGCCGTCCTGCGCGGCCGTGACTTTGACCGCGCCGCGCGCGTCCAGAATGGTGACAACCAGCGGCTTGAATTTTTTCTCGACCGCCTTGGCAAGGGCAGCATCGAGAATCTTGCGGGCGATGTCGAGGGTGAGTTGGGCCATGAGCGAGTTCCTTTGCGTCAGGTTTTGAGGTTTTGAAGTTCGGAGCCCGCGCTGTCGAGGCTCATCGCGAGAGCACGGGCGACATGAAGGGCCGGGCGGTCGGTGCCGTCTCTGATCTGGTGCCGGCACGACGTGCCGTCGGCGATCACGAGCGTTTCGGCGTCAGCGCGTCGCACCGCAGGCAGAAGCGACAATTCGGCCATCTCGATCGAGGCTTCATAGGTGTCGGCGGCATAACCGAACGCACCGGCCATGCCGCAGCAGCTGGAGTCGATGGTCTCGACCTTCAGATCCGGAATCAGCCGAAGCGCCTGTTCGACCGCCTTGAACGCGCCAAACGATTTCTGATGGCAGTGGCCGTGCACCAGCGCTTTGGGCGCGATCGGGCCGAGCGACAATTGCAGGCGGCCGGCAGAGGCCTCGCGGACCAAGAACTCCTCGAACATCAGCGCGTGTGCGCTGATGTTCTTCGCCGTTTCGTCCGACCGCAACGAAAGCAATTCGTCGCGAAGCGTAAGCAGGCAGCTCGGCTCAAGACCCACGATGGGCACGCCGCGCGCGGCATACGGCGCGAAAACTGCAATCAGCCGGTCAAGCTCGGCCCGGGCATGATCGACAAGGCCCGCCGAAAGGAAGGTGCGGCCGCAGCACAAGGCCCTGCCGCGGTCGGCCGGCTTCGGGATGTAGACGCGGTAGCCGCCCGCGACCAGCACGCGCAGCGCGGCATCCAGATTCTCGCGCTCGTAAGTGCGGTTGAAGGTGTCGGCAAACAGCACCACCTCGCGCCCGTCGGGGCCGCCGAACACCTCGCTTTCGGGCGCAAAAACATCACCCCGCCACTCGGGCAGCGCGCGCTTGGCGCTGATGCCTCCTGCGCGTTCGAGGAGGGTTTTGAGCAGGCTGCTTTTGTTGCGGAGATTGGCAAGCGGGGCGAGGCGAGCGAACCACGGCGCATAGCGCGGCAGGAAGCCGACCAGGGCGTCGCGCAGCGAAAGGCCATGTTTGGCGCGTCGCGCCGCGAGCACCTCTATTTTCATTTTGGCCATGTCGACGCCGGTCGGGCATTCGTGCCGGCAGGCCTTGCAGGACACGCAAAGCTTCATTGTGTCCATCATCTCGTCGGATGAGAGCGCATCCGGCCCCAACTGGCCGGAGATCGCGAGCCGCAGCGTGTTGGCGCGGCCGCGCGTGACGTCCTTCTCGTTGCGGGTGGCGCGATAGGAGGGACACATCACGCCGCCTTCGAGCTTGCGGCACGCGCCGTTATTGTTGCACATCTCGACTGCGCCCTGGAATCCGCCGCCCGCGCCGGGATAGCTCGACCAGTCGAGTGCGGTCTTCAGCTCGCCAACGCGATAGCCCGGCGGATAGCGGAACAGCGAACGCTCGTCCATGCGCGGGGCATCGACGATCTTGCCGGTGTTGAGCAAATTGTCGGGATCGAAGCGCCTCTTTACCTCGCGGAAATCCTCGATGATCCGCGCGCCGAACATTTTTTCGTGGAATTCCGAGCGCACGATGCCATCGCCGTGCTCGCCCGAATGCGAGCCCTTGTATTCCCGCACCATCGCGAAGGCCTCTTCCGCAATGGCGCGCATTGCGTTCAC
>Ga0306922_10006604_pt1 | contig 11128 bp, 13 predicted proteins | sample sta12Cox44000082_FD_203758 | JGI IMG/M metagenome (GOLD analysis project Ga0306922, IMG submission 203758) | Lab enrichment of tropical soil microbial communities from Luquillo Experimental Forest, Puerto Rico - statoxic.12C.oxic.44.000.082 (v2)... | ecosystem: Environmental > Terrestrial >...
CCTCTAACAACGTGACCAGAAGATCAAATTTTTGCGCGGATGCTACCGGATAAAACGCGTGGCTTACCGTCTCGGCAACCGAGCTGCGCTCCCCAATTTCCACAAGCACCGGCTCCTTTAGAACCCAGGAGCACAAGCTTTCGATCTCCGGAGGGATGGTCGCCGAGAATAAAAGCGTCTGCCGCTCGGTCGGACAAAGCTGCACAATCCGGCGAACGTCCGGCAAAAACCCCATGTCGACCATCCTGTCCACCTCGTCAAGAATCAGGATTTCGATCAAATCGAGTTTCAGCAATCCCTGCTGATACAAATCCAGCAAACGCCCAGGCGTCGCAACGATGACATCGATCCCAAGGCCTAAAAGCTTTTTCTGCCGATCGTACCCGACCCCACCGTAGAAAACCCCAATCTCGATATCGGTGAACCGCGCATAGTACTGAAAGGCGGTCTCCACCTGAATTGCCAGCTCTCGCGTCGGCTCAAGCACCAGGCAGCGCAGAGCACCCCTCTTGTTGAGCCGTGTGAGCACCGGCAGAGCAAATGCCGCTGTTTTGCCGGTCCCTGTTTGCGCCGACCCAATAACGTCCTTGCCTTGGAGAATTAGGGGAATACACCGCTCCTGAACAGGCGTCGGTTCAACGAAACCGAGCGACTGAACGCCGTGCACTACCGGTTCTAACAGCCCAAGCTTCTGGAAACTCATTGCGCCCTGGAATTAAGGGGCATTCGCCAAAATAAGCAAATTCCTTCAGTGTCGTTGAATAATGTCGTTAAATTATACGTGTTAGGTTGTTCCATGGGCGTCCATAGCCGGATCCTGTTCATTTGTACCGGGAATTATTATCGGAGTCGCTTTGCGGAAGCCGTATTCAATCATCATGCTGAATTGCGGCATATTCCTTGGACCGCTTTTTCTCGCGGCTTGGCGGTACACCTCGCGGTGGGTTACCTTTCGCCGTTGACTCTTCAGGCCCTCGGCGAGCGCAAAATCGAACTCCGCCATACAGGAAGTGATCGGCGCCAGCTTTCGGAAGCCGATCTTCTTCACTCAGATCGCAGAATTGCACTCGATCGCAGCGAACATTTTGCCATGATCCTGGGTCAATTCCCACACTGGGTTCACAAAATCGAATACTGGGATGTGCCCGACGTTCTGTTTGAATCGCATCTTAGAGCGCTTCCGGAGATTGAGCGACGAACGCTTCAGCTCTTAAAAGAAGTCTCAAAATGAAAGAGCTCCGTTCTCTCGAACTTCCAGACATCAAAAAAGTGCGAAGCGGCAAGGTCCGCGAGGTTTTTGATCTCGGAAGAGACTTGCTCTTTGTCGCTACGGATCGCATTTCGGCATTCGACTGCATCTTGCCGGATCCAATCCCAGGGAAGGGATCGGTTCTGAACCGGCTGTCTGCATTCTGGTTCCAGAGATTTCATCAGGTCCCTAGCCATTTCGTCAGCGCGGACTTCGATCAATTTCCGGAATCGCTCCGGCCCTACGAGGAACAGCTTCGCGATCGCTCAATGATTGTTCGAAAGGCGGAGCCGCTTCCAATCGAATGCGTTGTTCGCGGCTATCTGGCAGGCTCGGGTTGGAAAGATTACCAGGAAACGGGCACAGTATGTGGAATCAAATTGCCGGCCGGCTTGAAGCAAGCCTCGCCACTCCCGACGCCGATTTTTTCACCCGCCACAAAAGCCGCGACCGGACACGACCAAAACATTTGCTGGCAAGAATGCTGTGACCTTCTGGGAGAAGAGAAAGCGATCATTGTTCGCGACTTGAGCCTTGCTCTCTACAGCGATGGAAGCCGGCATGCGGCCCAGCGAGGCATTATTGTTGCCGACACAAAGTTTGAATTCGGCATTCGCGATGGCTCCCTTTTACTGATCGACGAATGCCTGACTCCGGATTCTTCGCGCTTCTGGCCGGTGGATTGCTATCAGCCCGGTTCAACTCCGGTTAGTTACGATAAGCAGTTTGTACGCGACTACCTTGAAACGCTCGATTGGGATAAAACCCCGCCCGCGCCAAATCTCCCTGCAGAGGTAATCGCAAAAACGAGTCAAAAATATGAAGAAGCGCTCGCGCGCCTGACACGCGATAGCTAGCTGACTATCCGACGAAAGAGAGGTCCGCACAGAAGGACGCAAACATCACTATGATTTAACCGGTCTGCGCAACGGAGGCCGTCCCTCCACAGGTTTAAACCTTATTTGTCGGGCGCAGCTTTTCGAGGAGTCCGAGTTCCCCGTTTTGCCGGTTCTGATTCAGGCGAGACAATTTTCTCCGTTTTTCGCGTCCTGGAACGAACTGGGGCTTTAGGCTGTTCGGCGTAGATCAACTGAAATGCTTCGAAGGTCGCGGCGTTGGCGGCATCGATCAACGCCCGGAGAATTCCATCGTCTTGGGCCAGTATTCTGCAACCGGCCATAATCTCGGTATGATGCTGCGAGGCGGCGGCGAGCAAAGTTGTCCTCGGCGGATTCGCCGTAACCATCTCAGCATATGAAGCCTGAATTATTTTCTGCACAACTGCGGTAAGCATCGCCTCATTTGCGGCCGCAAAAAGGTCCTTAAACGCTCTTTGGCCTAGTCCGTTGATGTCCTGCTGGCGAGCCTTGAAAGCTTCAAGAGCCAGGCCGATCTGCGAAATAACGTCTGACACGATGAAGACTAGTAATAAAAAACTCGCAGATTGTCAGGCCCAAAGACCTCTCCGGAGAAGGGTCTGAGGCGCGGCCTCGCTAGACTTGCGCCCTGTGCGCGCACAGGTCTTCCAGCGAAACGAACTCCAGCGCGCTTATGTGCGTCGCCGCCAGCACGACAGCAGGCGCGCATCCAGCTTCAAGCGCTTCCTGCCATCGAGTCACACACAAACACCATCGATCGCCGCTTTTGAGACCAGGGAAGTCGAATTCGGGAACGGGCGTGCTCAGATCGTTGCCGACCATCGCACTGAAACGAAGGAACTCCTCGCTCATCACCGCGCACACGGTGTGCAAGCCGTGATCCCCCGGGCCCGTGCGGCAGTAGCCATCGCGATAAAAACCCGTGCGCGGCTCTCGACAGCAGGATTCGAGTCGACCGCCCAGGACGTTAGTAAGATCAGCCATGCGCCGATTTTACTCCGGCAATCAAGATTCCGCAGAATTCTCACGATTTTTTTTAAATTTTCTCTGAAACCCTGAAACCGGATTCAGAAAAATCATTTGTACCCATTAGCGGACGGTCAATTGGCCATGAACGGCTGAATCCGAAAGCGATAAACCAATTGAAACTATGCACGCTAGTAGCCTCAAGTCTTTGGATACACTTCCACTCCGATCCGGCGTTGCTAAAGCTCCCGCATTCGCGAGAAAGAAATCGAAAGGAACAACTCCTTCCATCGAGTCGCGTCTCTGGAAATTGGCAGCAACAGAAACGCTGAGCTTAGAGATTGAAACCTTTCTTCTCCTGCTCGTGGGAATTCTCGGATTGGCTACAGTTGCTTACGGAATGGAGCAGGTTTTATCATTTGTCCGGAACGAGGCCTTCGCGGCGTGCATCACAAATTTCCTGCGGTAAACCCCAATTCCAACCATGAATCGGAACGTGATAGAGTCCTCTCCATCCACGGCGCCATTAAGCAAATTCCGTGAATAAGCTCCCTCCCTTGCCCTCTCTGGAAGGTGTCGCCTACCTGGATCCTCTCTCCAGATTGGGCGGAATCCGCCCATTCGTTGCCGCGACGCGGTCACCTGCCGACTCGATGCAGTTTGTCGCTTTGAAGCCGTTTCCCAGCGCACTGCGAGCAAAAGGGTTGAGAACTTAGGCAGGAACGAATTATAGTCCGCTAGGTGGCAGCGGACGCGTGAGGACGGGAAATTCCAGTTCGACCGAAGGAAAGGATCTTTTTCGAACCACGCGGTGGAGTTTAATACTAAACTCCGTCGACGTACAGGCTCCGGAATCTTGGGCGGCGCTGTCCGAACTTTGCAGGCTGTACTGGTATCCGCTTTATGCATTCGCCAGGCGCAGCGGATATGAGCCCTTGGATGCAGAGGATCTGACGCAAAGTTTTTTCCTTCATCTGTTGGAAAAGGAGGCCTTCAGCCGAGTCGGCCCGGAAAAGGGAAAATTCCGTGCATTTTTGCTGGCCTCCTTCAAAAATCACATGTCCGTGTCCTGGCACAAAGGTCGCGCTGCAAAAAGAGGAGGAGGCTGCCAGGTCATTTCCCTGGATACGGAGGACGCTGAGCATCGTTATCAGCTCGAACCCGCGGACGATCTGACCCCCGATAGGGTTTTCGATGCGCGTTGGGCAACGACCTTGCTGTCTCGAGTCACCGCTCGTTTACAGGGGGAATATGCAAGACAAGGGAAAGGCCAGACTTTTGAACGGCTGAAAGTGTTCCTGGTACAGGCTGACTACGAGGATATGAACTCCTATCGACGAATCGCCGATGAACTCGGATTGACTGCCGGAGGCGTTAAGACGCTAGTCTTTCGTCTTCGCAAGCATTTCGCCGCGGTGCTTCGGGAGGAGGTAGCGCAAACGCTCGCAAATCCTGCCGAGGTCGACTCCGAGCTGCGAGCGCTTTGTAACGCACTGTTGGCTTCGCGCGGCGGATCTGCGGAGGAAGAAAAGGATGTCGCTGACAACTGGTCGATCTAGCCCGCAATGAGCGCGCCGCTTTTTACAACGCGTGATTTTTTGCGGGCTAGGGTTCCGTTCGAGTCACTTTTTCAACTGCGCGGCGCGATAGCTTAGATAAGCGTCCCGCATGGCAATGTATGGATCGACCGCTGCCAATTTCAGCTGATCATAGTCGTCCATAGCTTTGGGGAGTCCGTTGACATAGTGTACGCCCGACAATGAAATGCTGAGAGCGTTGCTGACGAACGCATGCCGAATGATGCCAACAGGGTACCAGTTCAGGGGCGTCATGACGTAGTCGCCGGCGAAACCTACTACATCACGGCAATCCGAGGGGCCAAGCACGGGGACAACGATGTAAGGGCCGGGAGCAATACCCCAGACTCCGAGTGTTAACCCAAAATCCTCGGCCGGAACATCAGCGAGATCTTTCAAATGGTCGGAAACGCGAATCAAGCCGCCGATCCCTGCGGTGCTGTTGAAGATGAACTTCCAGGTTTCCTGGGCAGACCGGGTAATCTTACCCTGGAGCACCGAATTGATAAAGCGGACGGGGAATCGCAGGTTGTCGAAGAAGTTCGAGACCCCTGTTCGAACGGGACGAGGTACAATGAAGACGTATCCGTGCGCTACGGGACGCAAAACGTGAGTATAAAGTCCGTCGTTAAAACGGAAGATGGTCCGGTTGAAGCGCTGCAGGGGATCATTCACTTGCTGCTCGAGGACATCTGAGAAATTGCCAGCCGCAGCCGTCGGAGCGACAGGATCGGATTTGGCGGCGGAGCGCTTCTCTGAGACGGCACAGCCCGACAGACAAAAGACGAACGCGTAGATACAAAAAATCGAGTGTTTCATGACTCATCGGCTGCCGATTCTGCTTTCAAGGATTCTAGCGAGGCCGCGCCTCAGACCGGCGAGGTCTAGGGATAACATGGTAGGTTAGGATCAGTGTCGATTTTGGTGAAGCGGTCTCGTTAATAGAATCCTTGAAAAGCAACGCCCATTTGATCATCGATGCACGAAAACGGAAAAACGTGACTCATTTGCAATCGATTCTGCTTTCAAGGATTCTAGTGGGGAGTCGGGGCAGCGGCGAGTTTATTCTGGAGGGTCCGGATGACAGCTGGGGCCCCGCCCTTTTGAATGATTTCTGCAAATTGCGCGCGGTAATTGGACACGAAGCTGACGCCTTCTATAAGGACGTCATAAATGCGCCAGCCGGCCGGAAGCCTTGTCATGCGATAGACAACGGCGACGGGTTGGTTGTCGGAGGGAAACGTGACGCGACTGGGAATTTCGCAGCGGTCTGATGCCAGAGTAACGGGGGAACCATAAGAAACTTTTGGCCGCTGCGTGCCAACGGCGCGGGCGGAATAGGTCCGGACCAGAAGTTCGCCGAAAAGTTCAGTAACACGTTTCTGGTCAGTCACGGAAAACTGCCGCCACCCGGGACCCATGGCTTGGCGGGTTACAAGGTCAAAAGTGAAGCATTTTTCCAGCGCCGGCCGCACGCGCTCGGGAAGCGATTCAAACCCGCGGCCCGAGTAAGCGATCGAGAGCACCTCGTCAACGGAACTGCGAAGCATGGCGGCAGGATCGTCCAGGGAAGCGGCACCCGAAACGCAAACGACATGAAGCGCCATCAGGACAAGCGACAATTTCAGGACGGGCCGAAACGGATTGATGCACATAGCTATCTGGCCTCCGATGGGGAAGGCGCAGGTGATGACGAGACATTGCCAAAGGCGAAACGGCTGATGACCGATTCCAGGTCTACCGCAGATTCCGTGTCTGTGATTGTGCCCCCGGGCGAGATATTTTGACTGTCGGCGCCCGGGGCAAGCGCAATGAATTTGTCTCCGATGAGCCCGCTGGTCTTGATAGAGGCGATGGTGTCCGAAGGCAGGCGAACACCCTGTCTGAGGTCCATGTGAACGATTGCAGCATATTGGGGATCGAGGTCGATCTTTTCAACGTGTCCGACCGGAACCCCGGCGATGAGAACCTGGCTTCCGGTTTTGAGCCCCCCGATGTTCGTAAATCTTGCTTTCACCTCGTAGGTGGAACCGAGAAGGGCAACACCCGCGCCGGCTTGTACTGCAAACCAGACAATCGCGGCGGTGCCGCACAGGACAAACGCGCCGACCCAGAGTTCGATATTGGATTGTTTCATTCTCAAAACCGGCTATCAGTCGAGCGAGGCCGCCCCACTGATCGGCGAGATCTAAGGATCTCAAAGTGGCGTTGGGAGCAGTGCCGATCGGCCCAAGGGGCCTCGCTTGGAATCCTTGAAAGGAAAAACCACTTAATGATTAATGTGCGGGTACCGAAAAAAACTTGATTCATCTGTAACCAGTTTTGCTTTCCCAGGATTCTAGCCGTTCCGAAGGGTGACCTTATTGTCGCCGAAGCTTCGAACAATGCAATCGCCCGAGGCCGCGAACTCGGTTGGCGTTCCCTCGAAATGGATCCGGCCCTCTTCAAGCAAAGCCACGCGATCGCTGGCGGCAAGCGCCTCTGGGACGTCGTGGGTCACTACGACGGCAGTAAAATCAAATTGCCGCCTGTATTGCACAATCATTTCGAAAACGGCATTGCGCGCCGGCGGGTCAAGGCCGGCTGTGGGTTCATCGAAAAGGACCAACTCGGGTTGGGTGACCAGCGCCCGCGCAAGCGCGAGCCGCTTTTGCATTCCCCCAGACATTTGTGCAGGGAAATGTTCCGCAAATTTATCCAATCCGAGGCTTTTAAGAGCGTTGCGGGCCACTTGCGCGATCTCGCGCCTGCCCAGGCGGGTTGTTTGTTCCAAGGGCAGTGCGACGTTTTCGAACGCCGTCAGGGAATCGAACAGGGCGTTAGCTTGAAACAGATAGCTGCAGCGCCTGCGAACGACGTCCACCGATCCATTTTCAAAGCAAACTTCGCCGGCGTCAGGCTTTAGCAGTCCCGCGAGGCACTTCAGCAAAACTGATTTTCCTGTCCCACTCCGCCCGAAGACGGACACGATGCTGCCGCGAGGTACAAGGAGGCTCACGGAGGCCAGGACAACGTGGTCCCCGAACTGCTTGCGAAGGCCATGAACCTCCAAAATCGGCGGAAGCGTTGTGCGGATCATACGAGAAAAGAAGTGATCAAGTAATCCACTGCCAGCGTGGCGATGCTCGCCAGGACAACCGCCCTTGTGGTTGAAACGCTAACCGCCTGCGAGCCGGACACCCCCGCCCGAAGATGCGTTGTAAAGCCGCTGTGGCAGCAGATCGCGATCGTAACCACACCAAAAACAAGAGCCTTTAAGAGGCATTCGCGAACGTCCGCAAAGCGGACCGCGAAATGAACCCCAGACCAGTAAACGCCGCTATCCAATCCGAGCAAGAGCGAACCCGACAGATATCCGCCAGCCAGCCCGACCAGCGTAAAAGCCATCGTTAAAATCGGGAAAACGATTAACGCCGCTAACAGTCTGGGAGTGATCAAGTAACCGAGCGGATCGATCCCCATGGTGGTAAGCGCGTCGATTTGTTCGCTGTTGCGATGAATACCGATTTCCGCTGCGATCGCAGAGCCCGCTTGGCCGACGATCATGAGAGCGCCAAGCACTGGAGCCAACTCTCGTGTCAGCGTCAGCGACACAAATGTTCCCAGCGCCCCCGCAGATCCAAAGCGCGCCAGAACGTAATAACCTTGAAGCCCAAGCACCAGCCCGGTGAATAACGCGACAATGGTCACTACAAACACGCAGCGGACACCCTGTTCGTGCACCGCGCGTATCCAGCGCTGCCCCAATCGCCGAGTAGTGGGTGCAGCCGCCACCGCCTGCGACACGAACATAGCAAAGTCGCCGAAACCGGCGACGGTCGCCAGACTGCTTTGGCCGACTGCTTGGAGCAGACGCATCATTTGGACGACTCCATAGTTGAGCCCTCAGGTTTTTGCAAGCGGTGTCCTGGCCACCCGCAGGGGCCGCGTCTTTAATGCGCATTCGCGAACGGCGAGCACGAAGGACGAAACCTTAGTTGCGGCTTTGCCATACCCTCCTACTATCGATCAAAATTTTGTTTTTCTGCGAGGATTTTCCCAAGAGTAGCTTTGCCTTGAACACAATCCATAACAAACTGGAACCGATCGTTCCTGAGCCCGGCGAATTCCAGTCGTTCGATGCGCGAACTCTGGAGCGCGTGTACAATGCCGGCGACAATTTTCCGAAAGGACTTGAACGTGGTGAGCAGCGCCAATTGCCCGTGGCTCAAATCTCGTGCGCAGAGAACGTTTCTGTGTTGGCTTTGGCGCAGCTATGCCGAGAAGGTGATGCGTGGCGAAAAAGACAGGTGACAGACGCGGACCTCGACGCGCTGAGCGTGGAGAGCCGCTTCTTGACCTGTCTGAGCGAAGCCGCAATACTCAAAATGATTCCCTGCCCCTTGGATCACCGTCCGCCAGGGCCCAGCAGGGTCCCGCTCATCAACAACCATCAAAGAGACTCAAGCATTATGGCAAAACTCCTTAACATAGCTAAGACCACGGACGTGCCACCCGGCCAAGCGGCTGCGTTCACAATCGAAGGCCAGAAAATAGCCCTTTTCAACGTGGAGGGCACTTACTATGCCATCGGCGACACCTGCACGCACCGTGGTGGGCCGCTATCGGAAGGCGACGTTCTAGGCGCTAAGGTCACCTGTCCGTGGCACGGTGCGGAATTCGACCTGAGAACCGGCGCTGTCTTGGGGCCACCGGCGCAAAAGAGCGTTCCAAGTTACAAAGTCGTGGTCGAAGGCGATGACATCAAAGTAGAAGTATAGAATCAGCGTTCGCGCCGTAGCCCGTGTCCCAGGCCCCGTTGTTCAACGAAACTTTTTATAACGAGCTGAGGCTCCTGCTTGAGTGGCGTCGAGACGTACGCCACTTTTGCACCGATCCGCTGCCCCATGGCCTGGTCGAGGAGCTTGTCGGGCTCGCGTCGCTTGCGCCCTCCGTCGGCTACTCGCAGCCATGCCGTTTTGTTCGCGTTGATGATCCTGAACGCCGTGCTTCTGTGATGGAATCTTACGAACGCGCAAACCGAGCGGCGCTGGCGTCATACAAAGAGCAAGACGCCGAGCTTTACTCTCGCCTTAAACTCGCCGGACTGCGCGAATCGCCCGTGCATCTGGCTGCCTTCTGTGACTGCGCAACGCCGGCAGGCAAGGGCCTTGGACGGCAGTCGATGCCGCAGGCACTACAATATTCCGCGGTAATGGCTATCTGCATCCTCTGGCTCGCTGCACGCGCACGCGGTGTGGGCGTCGGTTGGGTTTCGATCCTCGAACCCGAGGTAGTTACGCGCGCACTGGAGGTACCTGAATCCTGGGAGCTCATCGGTTACCTTTGCCTAGGTTACCCGCGGAACGATGATAATAGGCCCGCGCTTATGCGCGCCGGCTGGGAAAAACGCGATCCCCGCGCGGCAACGCTGCTTGTCCGCTAACCAACCGAGCACAGGCCTTACTAGCCTGCATTGATCACAAATCCTTCGTTGTACCCACGCAGTTGCGTCGAATTGATTAAGGATTTGTGCTGAATGCAGGCTATGGCAGCGGAATTCTCCGGCTGCCGCCGGCGTACGTGTTTAGCGTAGTCGAACGCACTTCGATTAAGTGGTACCAGGAGATTTTCCGCCGCAAGAGATTTTGCGTGCGATCACCGCCGGACGCAGTTGGCGTTCGGCCATGATAATTCAGTTAAGAAGCCTTCGCCCTGGTGAGGATGAAGCGCTTTGGCTTCGCGGATGGCTTTAAGATGATGGGCGTAGCAGTTCTGTTGGAGCGTTGTTGCGTCGTCGTAAATAGCCAGACAGTCACTGACCAGCACGCCGCCAAAGTCGCTACCCAGCAGTTGGGTAAGCACACAACGTCCCCGGCTCTGAGCAACCAGATAAAGGGTGTTGTCGGCATTAACAAAAACGCACAGCCACCAACCTGGTCCGCCAACCCACCAGCTGGTCTCAGCGCTGTGAACCACCGGTGCTTGGCGCAGTGCTTGAGCAATCGCTCGATATTGGCACTGTACTTTGGTAGCGAGTCGATCCAGCGCTTGGGAAAGCCCACCGGCACTCAACTGCAGGCTAAAACAATCGCGCAAGATCATGCAGGTTTTTCGCATAGAGACCCCCTTGGCTTTGTTGAGATCAGTCGCCAAGCGCTCCTAATTCCTGCAAAAGGCTAAACAGATACAGGCCTTCATGTGTGTTTAGCGAGCGCATACGTGCAAGGGAATGTGGAAGAGGGGCAAGCCATGAACCGGCCGGCTCGGAGATCCGCCCCTACCAACACCGAACACCGTTGGGACTATGAGCAATGTTGCATTGCGCCACTCTGTAATTTCCCCGAAAACTCCAGGGAAGATCAGGCTAAACAGATACGCCATTTCGCAACGGCCTCTAACGAGCCAAGGGCTTGGCCCTTGATATCCCTCAACCCCTTCTCGTCCGAACTCGAACTCAAACTCGAATCCGTTAACGC
>Ga0306922_10006605_pt1 | contig 11126 bp, 16 predicted proteins | sample sta12Cox44000082_FD_203758 | JGI IMG/M metagenome (GOLD analysis project Ga0306922, IMG submission 203758) | Lab enrichment of tropical soil microbial communities from Luquillo Experimental Forest, Puerto Rico - statoxic.12C.oxic.44.000.082 (v2)... | ecosystem: Environmental > Terrestrial >...
AAAAAGTAAGGGTTGGGTGTGCACCACCGGATTCGGCTTTCTCGCGGGAACATGCAGTGAACGGGTTTTGGGATCTAATCGCTAATTAGTAATGATTTGAGGGGGGTAACCTTTCGCAGTTTCATGCGGCGGGCCCGGTCTCCAGCGATGAGTTCGGGCAGGTCATAGCTGTACGGCCCGCAGTTGCGAAAAGACTCCGGGTCGAACAGTCGCTTGATGCCGCAGTCGGTACAGACTCGATAGGAATATTGGTAGTCGTATCGCATCGGCCAACTCATCTGTCTGTGCCGGCACCCGCGGAAGAGAGTCAGTGCGGCAGTGCCTAGTTCCATGTTGTGGCTCCTAATCGTTCCAGTTCCTCGATTCATTTGTGCCAGTGGCTGGAAACGAGAATGTTGGTATTGATTATGCCGTGGCGGGGGACGACCACAAGAGAGCGAACGACTCACCATAGAGGCACCCATGCGAGGCCCCAAGATTAGGTACGACCGGCTGGAGAAAGAAATCGCAGCTCGCCACCCTCCAGCCGGAAACTTCCCTAAATCTGTCCAGTCGCGGCCAACCTTGGAGATGTAGTAGTTCCATACAGTCCGAAGGACCCTGGCTCTCGCCAAGGATCAAGAACGGCCTAAAACCTCGTTGGTCCGCTAACCGAACTGGACTTCTGGACGGTGCAAAGTATTGGCATGTAATTAGTGGTGACTTCACGCGGATAGCTGTTCTTGACAGGTCGCTGTCGATGTAAACAAAGGATTCGATCAACGGTAAGCGATCATATCGTTATGAGCCGACTCCTTAAAGCCGCAAGAGGATGGGGAAGATGTTGCAAGCGATCCGTTAAGCCGGATACCCGGAGACAGGAGTGCATGACAAAAATAGCGCAGGCGGCGCGGGGTAACCACCAATGCGCCATAGTCGCATGCGATACCGATGGCGTGTCCAAGGATTTCGTTCCGCGGCCTGGCGGCGGGGGAGGTTGGGTTGAAAACGAACAGGAAGGCAGTCGGACCTAGCGAGCGCGTGAGCCCGGGCTCCGCCATTCGCATGTGATTTAATACGGGGTTGGATTGAGCTCAGTACACCCAGCCGGAACAGATACTCATTTTCTCACTTTTATTTTCAATGACTTAAGCAGACACAACATTCCTATTCCCAAATCAGATCCCGCCCATTGTGTGGAAACTGCCTTTGCGGCAAGGTGCGGCCTGTCAGCCGGAATCACCGGCCACCGGAAAAGGAGAAACTCAAATGAAAAGCGCACACACCTTGATCACGATTTGCCTGTTGTTCACCGCCGCCATCCTGATCGCCCAGACAACCCCGAGCCAACCGCTCATGAAGGTGAATGTTCCGTTCACTTTCGACGTCGAAGGCCACTACCTGCCAGCCGGCGAGTACACCATTTTCACAGTGATGCCGGAGCGGGAGATTCGCATCGTCAGCGCTGACGGCAAGCAATCGGCGATCGTCAATACCTTGCCGAATTATGCAAACACGCCTTCGACCAATAGCCGCGTGGTGTTCCACAGGTACGGCAACGAGTACTTCCTGGCGCAAGTCTGGACCGCCGGACAGAATGTCGGACGTAATCCGTTATCGAGCAAGCGAGCCATGGCTCTCGCCAGCAGCGGAGGAAGACCACAGACATTTACTGTCCTCGCTCTGACTGATCGCCGTTAGCCAGGCAGCAAGTTTGTTGTACTTGAACTTCGGGCGCGTCCACCGTCGCGCCCCCGTTTTTTTGGGGATAACATTGGACTTGCCCGACGTGAAGACGCCCAAGGGCAGATGCGGCACTCTCGGGCGAGTACAACCCTCGACACCAAGCAATTTGTTCCAGAGCCGCAACTAAGGTCTGCCCAGCAGAATGCCCCAAATGTGAAAGGGGGGAGGGGTTCGTGTGTCTAAAATCTTCCGGACTACAAGGCCCCTTTGACACTCTCAAGGGAGCACGGCAGCGGATCCGTGTGCAATGGATTACTGCGGGGCTTTCCTCTCGGGGGGTCATCTCCAAGGGTAGCGTCAATGTGGCCGCGAATCGATGAACCGTCGCAGCCTTTCAGGCTGATAGTGCGCATCCGACAGGCACAGATTTGGGGTGTTAAGCTGCACCATACTGCCAATCGGACAGGGGAACAGATGATAGCTCTCCGGACCATCTACACACTCGTCTTCGCAATCACCGTTCTTCTTAGCGCTCCCGTGTTTTCCAAGAATACCGGATCAAATCCCATTGACCCGGGGTGCGAGGATCTCGCTCAGTTGAAGCTACCATCGACAAAGATAACGAGTGCAAAACTCATACCCGCGGGGACGTTCTCCGACCCTCCTGCCGTATTCACCGGTCAGGATCCGGCGCCCTTCTACAAGACGCTTCCCGCCTTCTGCCGAGTTCTGGCGCAGGCCATGCCCACTGCTGACTCGGACATCAAGATCGAAATCTGGTTACCCATTGCTGGCTGGAACGGAAAGCTGCAGGGCATCGGTAACGGCGGCTTCGCAGGACTGATTGATAACTATCAGCTTGGCATTGCTCTGAGTCACGGATACGCTGCTGCCGCCACGGACGCAGGTCATTCCGGCACCCCGATTGATGCGGCATGGGCACTCGGACACCCGGAGAAAGTGATTGACTTCGGCCACCGTGGCATTCACGAGATGACGGCAGTCGCGAAGACGATCGTGAAGAACCTTTACGGACGCGAACCACAGCGATCATACTTCTTCGGCTGTTCCGACGGGGGCCGCGAAGCACTTATGGAGGTGCAACGATATCCCGAAGACTACGACGGCATCCTGGCCGGTGCCCCGGCGAACTACTGGACCGCCCTGCTTTCCAGTTCCGTTTGGAATACTAAGGCCCTCACGGTTGATCCGGCCAGCTTCATTCCACAGTCCAAGATCCCTGCCCTTGCCAGAGCGGTGCTGGCTGCCTGCGATGGACTCGACGGCGTAAAAGATGGGGTGCTCAATGATCCGCGCCAATGCAAGTTCGATCCGAACTCGATTGTGTGCAAGGCGGACGAGGACTCGGACAAGTGCCTGACTCCGAAGCAGGTTACGGCGTTGAAGGCCATCTATGAGGGGCCAAAGAGCTCACAAGGGCGCGATACCTTCCCAGGGTATCTGCCGGGCGCAGAAGAAGGACCGGGAGGCTGGGGCACATGGATTACAGGTCTGGCTCCGATGAAAAGCCTCATGGCGTTCTTCGGTACGGGCTACTTCACCAATATGGTATACAGCAAGGCCGATTGGGATTACCGGACCTTTACCTGGGATGCAGGGTTTGCAGCAGCAGAACAGAAAACCGCAAGTGATCTGAACGCGACCCGTGCTGACCTATCGTCTTTCAACAAGCGTGGTGGCAAGCTGATCCTATACCACGGATGGGACGATCCAGCTATTCCAGCCTTGAACACGGTCAACTACTATCAGGAAGTGGTCAAGACGATGGGCCAAGGCACGGCCAATACCTTTGTCCGTCTGTACATGGTGCCGGGAATGCAGCATTGCTTTGGAGGTGCTGGTGCAGACGACTTCGGTGCGAACGGCAAGGCGGGGAGCGATCTGCGCCAGAATATTCGACTGGCACTGGAAGCGTGGGTCGAAACGAATGTAGCGCCTGGCACGGTAATCGCGACGAAGTACGAGGGCAATGACGATGAGCATCATTCGGTTATGACACGGCCTTTATGTCCTTACCCGGCATTCGCGCAGTACAAGGGCAAGGGTGACGCCAACGATGCTGCGAACTTTAACTGCTCAGAAAAGTAGCCATAACCGACTTGCGCAGTTTTCGGATGTCGGCGCATCTGCTCGAGCTGGGTAGGCCGCGTGCAATGGGCGAAAATCCTTTAGTGAACCGAGAGGGAAGATGTTTAGAAAACCTGCTTCGACAAGTGGAGGGAGTCGCCGGCATCCCGAGGCGGCCGCCACATCACAGACCTGCCGGAAGGATTGGCCACCACGCCCAATCACCAGCCCATCTGTCGCATTCGATTCAAGATGATCGCACTATATCGGTTCATGCGCTCGGGCCGTCGTTTTAGCGGACCGGGCAGGACCGCGGCGAGTCGCGCCGCTTCTTGCCGCCCGATGTTCCGCGCCGGCCTTCCGTAGTAGATACGACTGGCCCACTCTGCCCCATAAATTCGAGGGCCCCATTCGACCACGTTCAGGTAGATCTCAAGAATGCGCTGCTTGCCGAGCACGGCTTCGGCCACCGGCACCAGCGTGGCCTCGGCACCCTTGCGCAGGACAGACCGGCCCGTTCCGAAAAACAGGTTCTTCACGAGCTGCTGTGTAAGTGTGGATGCTCCGCGAGTGCGCTCCCCTTCTACGTCCTCCTGGGCAGCGACTTCAATCTCGTGCCAGTCGAACCCGTTGTGCTGGTAGAAGCGCGCATCCTCCGCGGCGACTACGGCGTGCTGGAGATCAGGCGAAATTTGGTTGAGCGGAACGAATTGATAGCGTTTTTGATACGGTTTGTCATGAATCCATGCCTGTAACCGGCGCTCGATCTGCACCGCGGTTGTCGGTGGATCGATCCAGCGGGCCGCAACCAAGAGCAGGGCGGCAGCCAACCAAAAAAGCAACGCACCCGCGACAAGCCATCGCGCAATCGACCATAAGTACTTCTTCCAACTTTGGCTATTGGCGGGCTTAAATGGCCTGGAGGTCATGCTTCAAAATACTAGCGTGGCCGGGTGCCCGAAATATCTCGTGGCCTACATTTGCTCGCTTTTGGCAACGTGGGGCTGATGCCCAATCGGGATGCGCGTCCGTTTCCATCCCCAAGGACTCCAGCCAGCAGCCACGACAATGCCGACCGCCGGTTTTGCACTAGGCAAGTCGCCGAGCAGTTTTGCGATTCTCATGTCGCATGGCTGTCCGTTTCGTGCCGAAAGGGCCGTTCTGTCAGCGGTTGGGGCTGGTAAATCTAGAGAGGGCGAGGAGTGAGGTGCGCCAGAAATTCGCGTTCTGGCATACAAACCAGCCAATCCAATCGCTCCAGTTGTTAACAGCGCCAGGCTGCCCGGCTCCGGCGTGGGAATCTGTCCTATGCCGCCAAAGATCGTAAAGGAATGCGAATCTACGGTATTACCGAAAGCGTCAACCGCCTGCGAGGGGTCAATACGGGGTTGAGGTGCAGCCGACCCCGTTGTTGATGTCCCCGCCGATCCAGCCATTGTTCTGCGAGTGAGCATTCGACAACTCCAGCCAGAACGTGCCCGTGTACAACTGCGGGTCGCTGAAGAAAAGGCCCGTTTCAATGCAAACCTGGTACCCCTGCTTGTTGATGTCGCAGCCGGTCTGCTTGGGCAACAGGTTGGCGCTAAAATAAGGCTCTGGATCACTCGGATCAACCCAGAAGTCCGCCTGAACGGAGATAAGAACATCGCCGGGATTCAGCCACGCCGCAAAGATAAGTCCATTTGCGGTAAGGGAGGAGACTGCAAAGAAGTCGTCGAACACTGTTGCGGTTTGTTGTGGCTTAATGTCGAAGCTACCGATGGTACCGTTTCGAGGACCGTTATCGTAGATGATCCCGGCGGCTGCGGCGGGTAGAGCAAACAAAACGGCACAACAAAGCAGGGCTACACAGATGATGGGGCGAATGTGCGTCATCGGCTCAGATTCTCCTGTCTGGAAGTCAGACGACCCCATCTTCAACATTCGAGCGCCACTAAAGTGCCACTATGACCAACTTTGCGAGAGTGAATATTTCGCGGACGCGATCGGGGGCGGGGATGACGGAGTGGGACGCCGCGGACTACGCGCGGATTTCAGCGTTGCAGAAGGTAATGGCCGACGAAGTGCTCGGACTGCTCAACATCGAAGGTTCCGAGCAGGTTCTGGACGTGGGGTGCGGCGATGGGAAGATTACCTCTGAGCTCGCCGCCCGGGTGCCTCGTGGATCGGTCGTCGGAATTGACCCATCTGTCGAGATGATTCGCTTCGCACAAGGTCGCTGGGGGACAAATGGACATGCCAATCTGCAATTCGAGGTAGCTGACGCGCGCCGCTTGCCTTTTCACCAAGAATTTGACCTCGTGGTATCGTTCAATGCGCTGCACTGGATCGCCGAGCAGGACCAGGCGCTCGCTTCAATCCACTCGTCGTTAAAAGTCGGCGGTGTGGCGCAGCTTCGTTTCGTCCCGGCGGGTTCGCGCAAGAGCCTCGAAGACGTCCTCAAGGAGACACGGCAATCGCCGAAGTGGGCATCGTACTTCCCAAGATTCCATCCTCCCTATCTTCACCTGACGCCGCAAGAGTATTCAAAGCTGGCGGAACAGGCAGGCTTGCAAGTGCCAAGCGTGCATGTATCGGATAAGTCCTGGGACTTCCACAGGCGTTCCGCCTTTTACGCCTTCGCCACGGTGACCTTCGTGGAATGGACACACATGCTCCCGGAAGCGCAAAAGCCACTGTTTATTCACGATGTGCTGGACAGGTATGAGGTTGTCGTGGGAGAAGCGAATACGTTCAAGTTCTACCAGATGGATATCCGGTTGTTGCGCTCCGGAGGGTGGAAGCAACACGCTCTAAAGCGTGGTGAATCCGGCGTCGTAATGGTCAGGCTTTAGCCAAGGCGGTGATTAAGGTCTGCCGCTCGTAATGCCCCAAAATATGAAAAGGGAAGGGGTAGGTGTGTCCAAAGCCCCTCTTAACCGAAGGTTATTGGAGCTATGTCAAGTATGTTCAGGTGAGGCATACGGATTTCGCGAGGGAGAACCGCATGTCGAAACGTACAATGACGAGTATGAAACAAAGCGTTCCCAAGTCGGTTGACGAGTACATTGCCGCACAGCCCGAGGCGGTGCGGCCGAAGCTTGAACAGGTGCGCGCCGCGATTAGGAGGGCCGTGCCGAAGGCAGTGGAGGGCATTGGGTACCGTATGCCTGAATACAAGCTGCACGCAAAGCCGATGCTGTATTTCGCCGGCTTCAAGGAACACTATTCCCTGTTTGCCGCATCGGGGACGTTCTTCGCGACGCTCGAAGATGAACTCAAGGGGTATGAACTACGAAAGGGCACAGTACATTTTCCACTCACCAAACCAGTTCCGGTGAAGCTCATCAGCCGAATTGCGAAACTGCGCGCGGATGGGATCGCTGCGACGGTAAAAAAACCGTTGCCGGGCCGAGTTTAACTTCTGTCAGGACCTAATGCCCCAAATGTGAAAAGAGGTAACTGCGCGCTGTCTTTTCGTGGCTTGAGCCGTTCACGTCCCATCTTTTCAATTAAGCCGGCCGCAGCCATCACACACTCCAAACTGATTTCAGGAACACGCGAATTTTGTCCAATGTCGTGTTAAGGGCCGCGTCCAGATCACAACCGACGCGCTGAAAATTTATGTGAACGTGATTGAGGATGCGTTCGGTGGGCAGGCTGATTTCGCAATTGCACAAGCTGGATTCAGCCGCAAGTTGGAAAATCACGCGGCTGCCGTCGCGCTCAATTATTTCGCTTACAACTTCATCAAGATTCATCGTACACTGCGCATGAGCCCTGCGATGGCCGCTGGCGTCACAGATCGGCTGTGGGACGTGAATGAGCTTGTGGCCCTTTGGGAGCAGTACGAACGGCGGGAGGAAAGGGTGGCATAAGTGAAATGGGAATATAGAATCGAGCCCGTCACATTCTCGGTGAGCAGCGGCGACCAGGGGGAGGAAGCCATCAAAAAGCTTAACAGCCTTGGTGAACAAGGATGGGAAGCTCTCTCTATATGGGACGGCGCGTTGGGAACTCACGTTCTAATGAAACGGCAGATTTCAAAGTAGCCCACTTCCTTCGTACTTAAAGGACAGCAAGACGCGGGTGCGGTACTCGCTGACCTTGCAGGTCCCGCAGAGGTTTCCACCGCGTTGCGTGCCGCATCCTCCGACCTCTGCTTCCGTGTCGGTCGAACCTCCTCTCGGCCTCCCAAAGTACATGTGCTGGGCGCGTTCGATACAGTTGCCCAAAATCTGGATTCCTTCCAAGGTCTGCCGCGACCTAATGGCCCAAATGTGAACAGGGGTAAGGGGTTGGGTGTGCCCCCGGAATGCGAGCACGATGCGACAAGATAAGGATAGCCAGCCAGCTACAATGCCGTGGTAGCCCGCGAGCAACGCCGCCCTTATGCCTACAGATGGGTAAGATCGCGCTATGATGAAATCCGCTTTCACCGCACCAATCCGTGATTCGACACTCTCACCACCTGGTACAACAAACCCGTGACGAGCATAAGAATGAGGCCTGGGACTACTCTCAAAGACGTGATAGAAGATTAGCTTATCGATCAATTCGACGGACTTGTTATGGTCCAATTGCTTGTGAATTGGGATGGCAAGGGTTACGGTAACGATCCAAATAAACAGATTCAGAATCGCGGCGACGGCAACCCAGACCGTGGACATGGCAGGTGGATGAAACCAGACCAGTAGGATGTTGAGCACCACACACAAGAAAAAAACGGGACGTAAAAGAGTGTGATTGGTCTATTCACTGCTTGATGTAGGCGAGGAAACTCGGCCGGGTTTAGGCTTCTCCACGTGGGGTAGTTCACAGCGCCGAGAAGCGTTCCGCCGGCAAAAGAATAGATTGTGAGAACGAAAAATAGAACCGCGAGAACGTCGCGTGCCTTCATAGCCGCGTCTCCAAGCTGATCGTCCCGGAGCTCTACTCCGAGGCGTAACTGTCCTTGGTCATCCATGCCATCGTAAGGCGCAAAGCATCTGCGTGATAGTAAGAAGGCGACAGTTCAGGAACTGAGCGACGGTGTAGTCGTTGCCGCTGGTTGCGATTTCACGCGCGCGACGAAGACGGCAGGGCTGTCGCCCGCCAGTTGTTGGAACTCATGGATCATGTGCATCTGATCGTAGTAGCACAAGTCATGCGCGATCTGGGTCCAAGTGGTTTCAGGCGATGCCAGCTTGATTCCGAGCGCCTGATTCAATCGAACAATTCGCGCATAAAGCTTCGGAGCAACACCGATCTGCTCCAAAAACCTCCTCTCGAAATGGCGAACGGTCCATCCCGAGGTGGCAACAAGATCGTCAATACGAACAGCTCCCTTGCTGGCACTGATTTGCTGTACGGCTACGGCCACGCGATCGGGGCCGGGGTAATGTGGGATTCTTCTTAGCAGGAAACGTTCCGCAATTCTGATTCGGTCTTCAAAACTGCGCGCAATTGCGAGTTGTTCCTCAATGTCCGAGCAGGAAGGATTCAGCACGGCGCGCACATCGGTACCGCCCTCCATCTGTTCATTGACCAAGACAAGGTGAGATTCGTAGATAACGGAAAAGAGGTTGCCAGCATTCCTGCTTCTGCGATCACGGAGATCAGTTACGGGCAAGACGTTCACCGTCGTGTTGGCAGCGCGATCGCAGTTGGCGCGGTGAAACTGGGTCTGGGCGCTCTGATGGCCCTCAGTAAGTCCAAGAAACACTTCGTCGGGCTGACTTGGGCTGACGGAGACAAGAAGGGCGGTTTGGCCATACAGTGTGACAAGAACGAGTTACCGCGGCATCCTGGCCGGCCTAGAGGGAATTAGCGGCAAGAAGGCCGTTGACTCCGAAGCGATGACGGTTAAGAACTAAAAGCTCACTCTCGCCTTCGGCTGTTTGCTCCGTGAACCTTTCGAGCTGTCGCTCCAAACGACCTTCTCCAGCAGCCTTTACTCCCCAATGCGTCGTGATAGAGAAGCCTCACGGGGAGGGGTCCGGTCTCTTTTCGTCGTAGCTCCATCAAGTTATTCTTCGTGCAAGATGAAGCAGGTCGTCTATTCATCTAAGGGGAGGTAGGATCGCGGTGATCAGGACGCCACATTTCGTGATGGTGTTAGTAAGGAACAACATGAAGCCGGCAAAGAATAATCACGTGCACGGCGAGAGCGGACAAGCCCTAATAGTCACGTCTCTCGTTTTCGTCTTACTGATAGGATTCGTAGGCTTGTGTGTGGACGCGGGTCTACTGCTCCGTGCGAAAACCAACCTGCAAAAAGTGGCCGATGCCGCGGCAGTAGCTGGAGCGGCGGAATACACGTCGGGAAACTGGTCAGCCGCAGCCATAGCTTCTGCCGCGCAAAACGGTATAAACTGTGCTGCCACCGGAATTACCTGCAATGTCAGCATAGGCACCACTGCTCACCCAACTGCTGTGAGTGTTTACATCGCTCAGCCTCAGCAAATCTATCTCGCTTCACTGTTCGGCTATTCGACAATGACCGTAGGTGCGAAGGCAGCAGCAGGTCTCGTTACTGGTTCGGTTTGCATGTATGCCCTAGATAACTCCGCAACTGCACCCAAGGGTTATGGCATAACAATTAACGGCTCAGGCAATGCAAGTGGTATCGTGGCACCTCAATGCAATGTTTATGATAATGCTGACGCAAGCCTAAATGGCAGTCACCAGGAAATTACGGCCGCGTCTATAGGCATAGCAGGTACAATAAAGGGGAGTGGAACGACTTCGCCCGCGGCAATAACCGGATTGCTGCCAGTTCCCGATCCACTTGCCAATTACTGGTCCCTGCCGAGTTTTACTTCTAGTAACGGCAACTTGACTGCCACTACAGGGCAGGTAGGCCCAGGAGTTTACAAAAACTTCAGCGTCAGTGGAACGGCCACCCTTCAGCCCGGCCTCTATGTGATTCAAGGGAACCTCAACCTGAATGTGGCTTCTGCCAGCGGCGTCACGTTTTATGTGGACAGCGCCAACGGTGGTTCGCTTAGCTGCAACCCTGCTAACTGCAACTTCAATGGCACTCTTACATCTCCACCACTGGGAACTGGAACCACCGGATCTTGTAGCTTTGCAAGCGGCTGCAACGGCCTGCTGCTTTGGGATACCGAAACCACTAATTTCCCTAAGACCGTAAATATCGGGTCCGTCTCCCTCACTGGCATGATCTATGCCCCAACGGCCACACTGACTTTAGGTGGTTCCACGACTGCGACTTTTGATTCTGACATTGTTGCTGGAGCCTATGTGATCAACGGTGACGTTAGCATGAGTAACTACGTTGTGAATGCTGGTGTGGCGTCTCCGTTCAAATCAACGGCGCTGATGGAATAGCAAGGAAGGAAGGAAAGCATGACTAAGCTTACAATACATCACGATAAGAGTGGGCAGTCTCT
>Ga0306922_10006609_pt1 | contig 11125 bp, 13 predicted proteins | sample sta12Cox44000082_FD_203758 | JGI IMG/M metagenome (GOLD analysis project Ga0306922, IMG submission 203758) | Lab enrichment of tropical soil microbial communities from Luquillo Experimental Forest, Puerto Rico - statoxic.12C.oxic.44.000.082 (v2)... | ecosystem: Environmental > Terrestrial >...
CTATTTGAAGTTTCCTGGGTCGAATCGCCGCTTGTGGTGCAGGAACTTCAAATAGGCGGCACTACCGACGTCGGAGAGCAAAATGGAAAAGCGCAACGCTACCGTCGCCGTGATCGGCGCGGGCGATTTTATCGGCGCGGAGATCGCAAAAAGATTCGCCCGCGAGGGTTTTGCCGTATTCGCCGGCCGCCGCAACGGCGAAAAGCTGGAGCCGCTGGTGAAGGAGGTCGAGGCTTTCGGCGGAACGATCTTCGGCCGCTCGCTCGATGCGCGCAAGGAGGAGGAGGTCGCGGCCTTTCTCAATGACGTGGACAAGCACGCGCCGCTCGAGGTCTGCATCTTCAACGTCGGCGCCAACGTCAATTTTCCGATTCTGGAGACCACCGACCGCGTGTTCCGCAAGGTGTGGGAAATGGCCTGCTGGGCCGGCTTTCTTGCCGGCCGCGAAGCGACGCGGCTGATGCTGCCGCGGGGCAGGGGGAACATCTTCTTCACGGGAGCCACCGCTTCGCTGCGCGGCGGCAGCGGTTACGCCGCCTTTGCCAGCGCCAAATTCGGCCTGCGCGCGGTGGCCCAAGCGATGGCGCGCGAGTTGGGGCCGAAGAACATCCATGTCGCGCATCTCATCATCGACTCCGGCGTCGATACCGCCTGGGTGCGCCAGCGTCGCGAACAGATCTGGGGCAAGGAAGCGCTTGACAATCCCGACCTGCTGATGCCGCCCGCCTCCGTCGCGGACGCCTATTGGCAGCTCTACCAGCAGCCGCGCAGCGCCTGGACGTTCGAGATGGAAATCCGCCCTTTCGGCGAAAAGTGGTAAAAGGGCGAAATAGCGAATAGAGAAATAGTGAGTAGCGAACCTTGAATGGCTGAGCATTCTATTAGCCGCGCACCATTCGCTACTTGCTATTCCCCCGGAAGAGGAACCATCGACAATGCGTGTTCTCGTGGTCGGCGCCGGCGCGATCGGCGGCTATTTTGGCGGCCGGATGTTGCAGGCGGGTCGCGACATTACCTTCCTGGTACGTCCCAGGCGTGCCGGCGAACTGGCGTCAGCGGGCCTTTTGATCAAGAGCCCGCATGGCGACGTCACCCTGAAGACGCCGCCCACGGTGCAGGCGGACGCTATCAGGCAAAAGTTCGACGTCGTCCTGCTAAGCTGCAAGGCTTACGATCTCGATGACGCGATGAAATCCTTAGCACCAGCGGTCGGCGAGGGCACCTCAATCATTCCGCTGCTCAACGGCATGCGGCATCTCGACGTGCTCGATGCAAAGTTCGGCAGCGCGCAGGTGCTGGGCGGGCTTTGCTCGATCGCCGTCACGTTAAACGACAAGCGCGAAGTGGTGCAGCTTCAGCCGATGCAATCGCTTGGCTTCGGCGAGCGCGATGGCAAATTGTCGGATCGGGTTCGCGCCATCGCCGAGGTCTTCAAGAGCGGCAATTTCGGTTCGAGCGCGAGCGAGCATGTCATGCAGGACATGTGGGAGAAATGGGTGTTCCTGGCTTCGGTCGCCGCTTCGACCAGCTTGATGCGAGCCACCGTCGGCAACATTCTTGCCGCGCCGGGAGGCAAGGATTTCCTTTTGGGCATCCTCGATGAAAGCAAGGCGGTCGCAACCGCGGAAGGCTATCCGCCTCGCGCGCCGTCGCTGGAGCGGACGCGGGCGATGCTGACCACGGAAGGCTCGCCGATGACCGCCTCGATGTTCCGTGATATCCAGGCCGGCCTGCCGGTCGAGGCCGATCACGTGGTCGGCGACCTGATTGCGCGCGGCGATGCCGCAAAGGTGCCGGTCCCGCGCCTGCGCACCGCTTACACGCATCTGAAGGCTTATGAGCGGCAGCGAGGGTAGGGGGCGATCGTCGTCGCGACCACAGCGGCGACAAAACTCAGAGATGCGCGAGATAATGAGCGAGCGCGGTGATTTCCTCCTCGCTCAGCGAATAGGCGACATCAGCCATCGCGGCGACGCCGCCACCGACCCGCAATCCCGCTTTGTAATCATGCAGCGCCTTCAGAAGATATTCCTCGCGCTGGCCGGCGAGGCGGGCAACTCCCTTGGTGCCGGCGAAGCTGTCGGTATGGCATGACGCGCAACGGCGTCCCACGGCCGCTTGCGCGCCCTTCTTCGACAGCACCGGATCTGTGTCCTCTTCGGGTGCCTTTGGCGGCGCCAGCGAAGCAAAATAGGCGCCGAGATTGCGGATATCCGTGTTGTCGATCTGCTCTATGATCGGCTGCATCTGCTCGTTCTTGCGGGTGCCGGCGCGGAAAAACACCAGCTGCCACTGAATGAACTGGTCCGGCTGGCCGGCAAGCGAGGGAATGTTTTCGGTTTGCGAGATGCCGTTGTCGCCATGGCAGCCGGCGCAAATTTCAGCTTTTTCCCTGCCCGCGGCGATGTCGGCGGCGGCATGAAGCGCGACCGGCGCGAGCGCAAGGCACGCCAATGCAAATCCGCGAAATGAGAGGAGACTGCGCATCATCGATCTCCGCTATAGCCTTTTCGAGCGAAGTGTATGGCGGTTCGCGTGAAGAAAACGCGTCAAAACATTTTGAGCATGATCCGGAAAAAGCCCGCCCTGCACTTCGATAGCGGGGTGGATTCCGGGGTTCCCTCAACAACAAACGTGGAGCGCATTTGTTCGGAGATCACGCTCAAACAAAAGGCAAAGAAAAGGCTGCGGTCGCCACAGGCAACCGCAGCCCCCGATATTGTTGATCCTACTTCTTGTAGCTGATGCGGTAGATCGCACCCGCCCAGTCGTCGGAGACGAGGATCGAGCCATCCGGGCTCTGGATGATGTCGTCCGGCCGGCCGAGATATCCCTGGTCGCCCTCAAGCCAGCCCGAAGCAAACACTTCCTGCTTGGCGTTCTTGCCGTCGGGCCCGACGGTGACACGCTTGATCCGCGCGCCCTGATATTTGTGCCGGTTCCACGAGCCGTGCTCGGCGATCAGGATCGAGTTCTTGTACTCGGCGGGGAATTGATTGCCGGTATAGAACTTCATGCCGAGCGGCGCGACGTGGGCGCCGAGGTTGACCACAGGCGGGGTGAACTCGGAGCATTTGTGGCCCATGGCGAATTTCGGATCAGGCAGATCGCCCTGGTGGCAATAGGGATAGCCGAAATGCTCGCCGGGCTTGGAGATCATGTTGAGCTTGTCGCTCGGCAGATCGTCGCTGATCCAGTCGCGGGCGTTCTCGGTGAACCAGTATCTGCCGGTGCGCGGGTCGACATCGCCGCCGACCGAGTTGCGCACGCCGAGCGCCACGAGTTCGGCATTGCCGGTTTGCGGATCGACGCGACGAATCTGGGAGAGGCTGGTCGGCGGAAGGCCGATGTTGAAGGGCGGTCCGAACGGAATGTAGAACCAGCCGTCCTTGTCGACCGCGATATATTTCCAGCCGTGCGGGATGTAGGACGGCATGTCGTCATACACCACCTTGCCCTCGCCGAGATTGTCCAGATTGGCTTCGGCGTTGTCGTACTTGATCAGCTTGTTGACGGCGATGACGTAGAGTGCGCCGTTACGGAAGGCGAGCCCGGTCGGCAACGTCAGGCCCTTCAGGACTGTCTTGACCTCGCGCTTGCCGTCCTTTTCGGTGATGGCATAGACGTTGCCGAGGTCGAAGGAGCCCACGAACAAGGTGCCCTTGTCACCCCAGGCCATCTGCCGCGCCTGCAGCACGCCGGGCGCCCAGACCTCGATCTTGAAGCCCGGCGGCAGCTTGATCTTCTTGATCAGCGCATCAAGCTCCGCTTGCGACGCACCGGTCGCCGGACCGACCGGCGGCGCCAGACCCTTCTGCGCCTCGGTCTCGTCACCGAGGAACCAGTCATCCGGCGGATGGGCCCAGAAATCCTTGGTGCCGGATTCGTACTTCTTGAGCGGCCGATCCTTTTGTGCCTGTTGCGCGCTGGCAAAACCCGCGCCCGCAACTATGCCGATCGTTGCAAGCGCAAGAATAGATCGATGGAAAGCCGATTTCATCGCATCACTCCCTGATGCAGCCGGGCGGCTGCGTGTTTATTTGTCTTTGAACTTGTCGTGAGACGAAGTTTGGGGTCTGTCGAATGGTGTCGACTTGAAAATGTTACCACATCCGCAGCGCGTGAGAAGCGTCTGCTGCGCAGCTTTAATGAACGGCGGAAGACTTTTTTGACCCGATCAAGGTCCGCTGAACGAGGAGTCGCGCGTCGCGCTGAGAGCGCGCCTCATTCGGTTCACGCAAAGCGCAATAACGTTGATGGGAAATCTGGAGCGGGCGAAGGGGCTCGAACCCTCGACCCCGACCTTGGCAAGGTAGTGGATAGGTCATGTCTGGCAATCTACGGAAATGGTCCATGACCTCTAACGTGCTCGACTACATGAGAAAAAGATCAGTTCGGCGCTTGACGGCGATTCCGGGCAATATCATCTTGGTGCTTACCTCCTGCTTACCCCCCAGAGCAAAGCATGAAGCTGACAAAGCGCGCGATCGACGCAACAAAGGCGGATGGCACTGACCGGGTCTTGTGGGATGAGGAATTGCGGGGCTTTGGTCTGCGGGTAAAGCCGGGCGGCCTTAAGTCGTTTGTGATCCAGTTTCGCAATCGCCAGGGCATGTCTCGACGCCTCACCGTCGGTCAATACAGTCGACTGACCCCGGATGAGGCCCGCCGGGAAGCTCGGCGCCTTCTCAGCGATGTTGAACGAGGCCTCGACCCGGTAGAACGGCGGGTCCAGGAACGCAAGGCAATGACCGTGGGCGACCTTTGCGTTGAGTACCTGGCGAAGGCCGATGCTGGGCTCATTATCGGGCGCAAGGGCTTGCCCAAGAAGGCCGGCACCCTTGCAATCGATCGCGGGCGGATCGCTCGCCACATCGTTCCCCTGCTCGCGAAAAGGCCGCTCAAGGATCTGACAAGCGCGGACGTCAGGCGATTCCTTGAGGGGGTCATCAGCGGCAAGACCGCCGCCACGGTGAAGACAAAGCCTCGTGGGCTCGCTCGCGTCACAGGTGGCCCCACTGCGGCTGTTCGCGCCGTAGGTTTGTTGGGTGGCATGCTCAGCTACGCCAAGGAAATGGGCTACATCGAGCAAAATCCCGCTCACGGCGTCCGCAAGCCCGCTGACAAGCGCCGCTCGTTCCACCTCGCACCCGAGGATTATCGCACCCTTGGGGAGGCTCTCCAGGCCGCCGAACGCCGGGGCGAACAGTGGCAGGCCGTTGCGGCTATCAGACTTTTGGCGCTCACCGGTTGTCGCCGCTCGGAAATCCTGAATCTCAAATGGTCCGAGATCGATTTTAGAGGCTCTTGTTTCCGGCTTGGGGACACCAAGACGGGCGCCTCAATTCGTCCGTTGCCAGCACGTGTGCGAGTGATTTTGGAGAATTCCAGGTGCGATGGTGACTATGTCTTCCCTGGCGTAAACCGTGCTGACAAGTCCTACGCTTCAGTGTTTCCCAAGGCGTGGCGGCGAATTCTTGGTGATGGCTACTCACCCCATGGCCTCCGCCACGCTTACGCCAGCGCGGCGCATGAATTGGGCTTTGGGGAGCTGACGATCAAAGCACTTCTTGGTCACGCCCGTCTCGGAGTTACAAGCGGCTATATTATGCCCGTTGATGGTCTGTTGCTTACTGCCGCTGAAGAGGTTGCGCAATTCATCTCCGAGATGATGACAACGGGCAAGGTATTGCACTTCTCGTCTCAATCGCGGTCGAGGGTGGGCGAGCTTGCGTAGCGGTTCTCCAAAGCCCGAAGCGGTTTTTTCGTCGAACCAGTGGGCTAAGATCGCAAAAGCCGTTTCCGTAAAAAAAATTCCGCTCAATGAAAAGCGAGCGATCGGTGACGCAATCATCAAATACCATTTTGAATGCCAAGCGATCGAACGAGCTGCCGATGAGGCGGAAGAAAAGAAACCGACTCGCCGACAAGTTGATCCCAGGGCGAAAGGGCGTGCAGCACTTCGCAATTTCGTCAAGTACACTCGCGGATTAAGGCACGCATTGATCTCTGTGCAGAACTACTTAAAGAATGAAGTTTCAATAAATGAAGCCGAACAGCTGACCGAGCAAATCTATAAGTTTCAGAAATCGGCTAAGCACGAGCTTGACAAGAGAAGCCTTGGAGGTCGCCCCGCGCTAAAAATACGCGATGATCTGGTCATTCAACTAGGTGTCATTTATCAGCGGCTTACCGGCATGAACCCCACGCGTACCGTATCCGGTCCTTTCTCGAAATTCGTTTACGCAATTTTTCAGGCGTGTCGCATTCGAACAGTCGGGCTTCCGAACGCGATCGAGAAGGCTGTTGAGTATGCTAAGAACCCGCACTGAAACTCATTCCACGGCATCTATCTGGGTCCACACGGATATGTCAGTTTCCAACAATCGTTACGAATTACGGAAGCTGACCAATGATCGAAATCTCGAATTCAATGCGGCGGGCTGACGCCGCGCGCTATCTTCGCGAGACCTATAGCATTCCATGTGTGGCCACGACACTGGCGAAGTATGCATGCATCGGTGGCGGCCCAGCATTTCGCAAGGCTGGCAAATTCCCGATCTACTCACGCGACGATCTTGATGCCTGGGCAGAGCGGCGCCTCAGCAAGCTCGTGCGATCGACGAGTGAGCTCGTGAAACTGTAGGGGTATCGCCAAATGACGAAAAAAAAGGACGGCCCCGCCGGCCAGGGCGGGGCTCAAAGAATAGATACCGACGATTCCGATTCAAATAGCACGATCTCCAAACCACGGGAAGAAAAAACTGCCGGCGGAGACTCGGAGCTTGCGACGAACCTCTCCGAAATCAGCAGAACATTCTTGAAGCACTCGTCACTCCCGAAGGGGGCTGCTGATGCAATACCTTTTTGGATCTTGGGAGCACACACTCTGAGCGCAGCAGACTTTTCACCTCGCTTGGGTATTGTGTCGCCTTTGCCAGAGTGCGGAAAAACAACTGTGCTCACACTTTTGGATGCGTTGGCCCCGAACCCGCTTTCATGCAGCAACATAACACGGGCTGCCATTTTCAGAGACTCCAGCCACACCCTCATACTCGACGAAGCCGACACCTATATGGACGAACAATCTGAGCTCAGAGGCATTCTAAATTCCGGACATCACCGCACAACTGCATATGTCGTCCGGTGTGAAAAGACCAAGAACGGCGTTTGGCTTCCGAAGAAGTTTTCGACCTTTTTCCCCATGATCTATGCGCGCATTGGCGAGCCTCACCCGACGCTGTTGACGCGCTCGATCATCATTCGAATGCAACGGGCGAAGTCCACTGATGCAATCGCAAAGATCAAACAGGAAGATATCGACGCGCTTGAGGCTCTTCGAAAGCGAATTTCAGCTAGCTCCTCGACCTGGGCCAAGAAACTCAATCGGGCCGAACCTGATATTCCAAAATGCCTCGGGAATCGCTCGGCAGATAATTGGCGCCACATGTTGGCCATTGCTGATTTAGCGGGTGGTGACTGGCCTACTCGTGCGAGAGAGGCGGCTGGATTGCTTTCACCGAGGGCCGATCTCGATAAAGGAGAAGAGCTTCTGATCCGAATGAAGGATGTTTTTGATCGGGGACTGGACGACAAGCTTTCATCGGCAGATTTATGTCGGCGCCTGAACGAACTTGGCGACGAAGAATATCCTAGTTGGAAACCGACAAGGTTGGCCCGTGAACTGAAGCCATTTGGAATCTACCCGAAGGGTATCCGGGTTGGAGTTAAGACGCCAAAGGGATACGAGCGATCCCAATTTCAAGACGCCTGGAGCCGTTACTTGAAGCCTGACGACCGTGATGATTCCGCTTAGCCAGTCCAGCCGCAACACCGCAACAAGCATGAGAATTCAACGAGATAGTTGGACAGGATGCCGCAACGGAAAAGCGGGAAGCCGCAACGAACCGGCTGATGTTGCGGTTCTCGCTCGGTTGATGAGACCGAAAGCGCAACACTTAACCCTTTGGTCTGACAGCGATGTTGCGTTGTTGCGGTCTGGCAGGGCCATTAGGGAATAGACGGAAGGTCATGAGCCAACGCGAAAGCGGGTACGTCGTATGACTGGTCATACGACTGTGTCGAGGTGTCGCGGCTTGAGGTGATCGAGAGTAGCGCGCGGCGACGTTGGACGTAGGCGGCTCCACGAAACGCCATGAAGAGGATAGCCATATGACGGGACGAATTTCGTTGGACGGGAAGGTCGCGGTTGTCACGGGGGCAGGACGCGGGCTGGGGCGGGCCTACGTCGAACTTCTCGCCGAACGCGGAGCCCGGGTCGTCGTGAACGACCTGGGGACCGACGTATCGGGGTTCGGGATGGATTCCACGATAGCCGAACAGGTGGCCGATCTCATTCGGTCACGGGGCGGCGAGGCCATCGCGAACGCCAGCGATGTTTCCACCCCTGAAGGTGGCAGCGATCTGATCGGGACGACCATCGAGCATTTCGGGAGAATAGACCTTCTGGTGAACAACGCTGGTATCTGCGGGAGCCAGCTATTCGAGGATTCCACCCTTGAGGATTTCGATCACTATTGGCGCGTCCACCTCGGCGGGCCGGTTAACACCGTGAGGACTGCCTGGCCGTATATGGTCGCACAGCGCTACGGGAAGATCATCCTCACGACGTCAGTCAGCGGCCTGTTCGGACTGCGTGGCCAAGCCACCTATGCGGCGGCCAAGTGCGCGGTCGTCGGACTGATGCGCATTCTCGCAATTGAAGGTGCTGAGCACGGGATTCTCGTGAACGCCATTTCGCCGGCCGGGTACACGAGGATGCACCCGGCCGCGGTTTCGGATCCCGCTTGGCTGAAGCAGAGCGAAGCCATCATGCCGGTTGAGCTTGTCGCGCCTGCAATCGTCTGGCTGGCAAGCGACAGTTGTTCGGAGACGAACAGGATCTATAGTGTGGAAGCCGGAGCAATCCAACGTATCGCTATCGTCATGGGAGGCGGCTTCCACGATCCACATCTGACACCCGAGAGCATCGCCGAGAACTACGCAAGGGTCGAGTCGATCGAGGACTTCTCCGAACCAGGTCATTTGGAGCTCGGACAGATAGCGGCGGCGGCGAAGTCTTGAGGAAAGCAACCATCCGCCGAAGGCGGCAGGTGCGCGGCACGCATTTTGAAGGCGCGGAGCTCAGGCGGCGAGCTTGGTGCGGGCGGCCTGCCAGTTCCAGGGCAGCAGCTCGCCGAGCCTGTGGACGCTGTGAGGGCGAGCACGTCGGCGAGCCAGGGAACCCTTGACTACGATCTCCAGCATTAAGGCAGCGGTGGGCGGGTGGAAGCAGTGTAACCAGCAGAGGTGGAACAATGACAAAGCGCCCCTATCCCCGTTACCATCGTCGGCACGATGGCATCTTGTTCTCGATCCTGGAAAATCCGCTTCAGACGAACAAGGAGATCGCGAAGAAAACTGGTTACACCCCCTCACAGGTATCGCGAATCGTCTGCTCGCCCGATTTTCGAGCGCTATACGAAATCATGATGCAGGAGGCCGCTGCCAACGCGCGATCCAAGTGGTTGGCTCGCATCAGCGCGGGCGCCCCAGGTCAGAAAACTACCTAATCTGTGCGATCTATTCTGCTTCGGTGCGTTCTTTTGGCATTTGGTGCGCTGCCTCCGGCGCATCAAATCGCAAATTCTCTTGGAATTGGCGCATCGCGGCGCACCTAGCCTCCGAGGTCCGCGCATTTGAGCGCATCTCCTTCATCAGCTCAGCGCATTAACGCGCAGAGATTTTGTGACTTTGGTCCATTCGCTACACCCTCCACCCCCTCCAGGGGCTACGGTAACAGATATCTCGCAAGGAAACGGTGGGTTTGCCCCGGTGCTGGAGCCAATCGTGCAGTTTCAGAAGATCTTGTGTCAGTTCGGAAGTGCCAAGCCAATCATGTAGTCAATGCCCTCGACCTTGCGGATGTGTTTGATGTTGTCGACTGCGTCCTTCGTCTCGATCAAGAGGCCGCACACCGTCTCCAGTCCACACTTGGGTAGATAGTCCTGTAGCTCGACGCTCCGGCGCGAATGTGCGATGACAGGTCCCCTGCCGCGCCGCCCGCGCCCTCAGAACTCGCGCATCGGAACCGCCCGCCTTGGTGCAGCGCCTCGGCCCGGTCCTCCGGCCGAGCTGCCCCCCCGTCCTGGAAAGTAGCCCCACCACGGGAAACTGCATACGGAGAGGGAAGGACTACAGAATCGTCGGTAGCAGGCGATAAATGTGGTACCGTCCTTAATCGAGCGTCCGTGGGACGTGCCAAGTTTTTCGGCAGAGTTCCGGAAAGACAAGTCTTGCGCCAGTCGTCGTGCGATGGACGAGATCAAGGGTCCTCTCGTCGGAGGTCAGCGCCATGAGTCCCGTCACCATCACCCTGCTCGTGCTCCTAGTCGTCGGGGTGCTGCTCGCGCTCTGGCTCATGGGCATCTACAACGGGCTGGTGGTCGCCGGGAACCGCTTCAAGAACGCCTTCGCCCAGATCGACGTGCAGCTCAAACGTCGCTACGAGCTGATTCCGAACCTGGTCGAAGCCGTCAAGGGCTACATGGGCCACGAGAGGGAGACGCTTGACGCCGTCATCAAGGCCCGCAACAGCGCGATGGCGGCCGAGCAGAAAGTCGCCGCCAACCCCAGCAACCCGGCGGCCATCAGGGAGCTCAACCAGGCCGAGGCCCAACTGGGCGGCACCCTGGGCCGGCTGTTTGCCCTGTCCGAGTCGTACCCGGACCTCAAGGCCAACCAGAACATGCTCGCCCTGCAGGAGGAGCTGACCTCGACCGAGAACAAGATCAGCTTCGCCCGACAAGCGTTCAACGACGCCGCCGCCAACTACAACATCCGGCGTGAGGTCTTCCCGGCGAACACGGTGGCCGGCATGTTCGGCTTCAAGGAGGCGGCGCTGCTCGAAACCGGAGAGACCGAGCGCGCAGCACCCAAGGTGTCGTTCTAACCCGAAACCGCCACCGCTCTGTGCGTCCCATGCTTTCTCTCCCAGGCTCCCAAGGCCGCCGCTGACCATGGCCCCTAATTTCTTTCAGCAGCAGGATTCGGCCCGACGCAAGACCTTCCAGCTGGTGGTCTATTTCGTCCTGGCGATCCTGATTCTGATCGCCCTGGTGTACGG
>Ga0306922_10006614_pt1 | contig 11121 bp, 11 predicted proteins | sample sta12Cox44000082_FD_203758 | JGI IMG/M metagenome (GOLD analysis project Ga0306922, IMG submission 203758) | Lab enrichment of tropical soil microbial communities from Luquillo Experimental Forest, Puerto Rico - statoxic.12C.oxic.44.000.082 (v2)... | ecosystem: Environmental > Terrestrial >...
ACCGCCGGGCGGCCGCAGGCGATCACCCTCACGCCCAACACACAGGCGCTCCCCGCGGACGGCACCTCGCTGGCCTTCCTGGCTGTCGAGATCACCGACCGGGCGGGCGTGCTGGTGCCAAGCGCCAGCAACCTGGTCCAGTTCAGCGTCGAGGGGCCCGCCACCCTCGCCGGGGTGGACAACGGCCACCAGGAGAACCCGCAGAGCTACCAGGCGTCGTCGGTGCCCGCCTTCAACGGCCGGGCGCTGGTCATTATCCAGTCGGCCCCGGCCGGTGACCGCAGGGCAGGCCGGGGGGGTGACCGGATCACGGTCACCGCCACCTCGCCCGGCCTGCGCAGCGCCCAGGTGACGCTCGGCTCGGTGGCCCCACCCGGCCGCGGCCGCGCCGGGACGGCCGCCGCCGCATCCGCCGCGGCGCTGGCCAGCAAGCCCGCGCCGGGCCGGTCCGGCCCGCAGGCACCCACCGCCGACGCGAGCTACTCCGGCGCGCCCACCACGGTGCCCGCGGCGATGCTCGACGGGGACCTGTCCACCGGGTGGTCAAACTTCTACGACAAGGCGCAAACCGCCAACGTGCTCGCGGTGAGCGTCTCCAACCCGAGCGACTGGGTCTCGCTGACCTGGCCGCAGCCGCAGCTCTTCGACTCGGCGGTCGCCTACTTCACCACTGGAGCAGCGCTCGCGCTGCCCGCTGCGATCGCGGTCTCGTACTGGAACGGCCGGGAGTTCGTGCCGGTGCGGAACCTGACCATCGACTGGGCCACCGCGTCCAACCAGCCGACGACGCTTGCCTTCGACCCGGTGCGCAGCAGCGCGCTGCGGCTGGACATGACCAGCGCGGCGCCGGGCACCGGCGGCGGCTTCCTGACGATCGCCGAACTCCAGGTGCGCAGCAACGGGCAGAGAGTTCCCTAGCGAAATAGGGTGCGGCTCTCCTGAAGGGAGCGGTTGATCAGGTCTGCCTCGCCCATGTGAGTGCCTGGTCGACGGCTTGTCGTGTCAAGCCGGTGGCGGGTGCGACCGGGATGAGGAGGGTGGGCTCGTGGCGGGCAGTACTCCAGGTCCAGGCCTCTGCGGGGGGGAGATCGTCGATCCAGACGGCCGGGCGCTGCCCGGCGAACTGTGCGATCGGGGGCACCTTGTCGCGGGGCTGGAACGGGGGTGAGGGCATGGTGACCACTGGGAGTGCCGCGATCCCCAGGAGGGGAGCCAGCAGGCGGTTGGCGTCGTCGTTCCAGGCCGTGGCCCAGGCGACGTCGAAGACATGCTGGAGCTCGTTGATCCATTCCCCGTGCGCCGGGCACAGGCGAACCGGTTCTTCCCCTGCGAACAGGTCGTATTCGGTGAACCCCTCCGGGCATGTCACGGTGCCGTAGGGATTGAGGACGCCATCGACATCGAGCAGCAGAGCGGGGCGCGGCATCTGTCCAGTATGGGCGCGGCCTGCTGGGGCGGAGGCAGAGCCGGTCAGCGGCGAGGCCGCTGGTGTCGTGGCCGTTGGGTGCGCAGCTCGTCCGGGTGAGGGCGGGTCAGGCCCCGAGCGTGTACTGGCCTTGTGTGGTGCCGGGGTAGTGTCGCTGGTGCTCGCGGGCGAGGTGGAAGCGCCAGTATTCTTCGAAGTCGCCGTTGCTGATCACCGCGCGCAGGGTGAGGATGGCTTCGGCGCCGGCCAGTCCCCATCGGGCTCCGGTGATGTCGAGCCGGTCGCCGATGAGGTGGCGGCAGGCTCCCTCGATTACCCCAGTGGCGATGGGCCAGCCCGCGGCCAGGGCCTGGTCGTAGCGCAGGTACTCCTGCTTGCTGGTCAGGTAGCGGACGCAGGTGTCCGCGCCGTTCCGCTGGCCGGCGGTGAGGCCGGCCGCGCCGGCTTCGGCAGTGATGTCCGCGGCGACCCGGGCGCTGTCTCCGGCCAGTACCGCGAGCGCCTTGACCGCCACCCAGTCTTCGGCGGCGGGGTCGCCGGCGGTGTGCAGGGACCATGCGGCTTTCCAGATGTATTCGAGCACGTGGATGAGGTCGATCAGGATGCTGATGGTGATGCCGCGGCGGGCGGCTTCGGCGCGGATCAGGCCGAGCTGGTGCTCGGCCCCGTCGACCAGGACGACCCAGGTCCGCCGGCGGGCCGGGTCGCGGGCCTCGGCCTGATCGAATGCGGCGGCGATCACCTCGGCTGGGTCGTGTTCCACCGGGCCGGCCAGCCACTTGGCCTTTGCTTTGGGCCTGGGCCGGAGCGTGCGGCGGCCGCGCCGCCCGCCGGGCGGGGCGATCACATCGTGCGGGCGGCGCGGCGCGGGCTCGGCATCGTAGACACAGGCCAGGGTGGCCATCCGCTTGCGGTTCGGTTTCTCCCCGGCTGCCAGCCGGGTGCGCATCTTGCCCCGGCGGGCGGCGGCCCTGGCGGTGGCCGGGCGCAGCGCCCCGGGCCGCATCACGATCCCCTTGGCGTCGGCGGAGAGCACCAGCAGCGTCTTGGCGGTGCACGGCACCGGGATGCGGGCGGCGTAGAAGGCGGCGATGCCGGCGGCGGCGTTCACCACGGCCTGCTCGATCTGCCGCTTGCCGATCACCGGCCCGCAGCGGCCGGTGATCGCCGCGTGCGCGGCCTGGAACGATCCCCGCGCGGCCTCCAGTACGGCCAGCCGGGCCAGGGTATGAGAGTGCCGGGGCGCCGGCAGCGACAAGGCGGCATCGGCCGGGTAGAGGTTGCCCGCTCCCGGGCGGCGCCAAGCGCACCGGGTCACCTGCACCGTGCCGAACAGCGTGGCCAGCAGCCGGCCATGACCGGTCTCCACCCGGTTCCGCGGGATCCCGTCCGCCCCCACCACGGCCCTGCCGTGCTCCCGGGCGGTCTCCTGCTCCCGCGCCGCGCGCAGGTCCAGGTGGTCCTGCACCATCTGCCGCTGCACCTCCCGCCCCCGGCCGGCGACGAACTGTTCCAGCTCGTAGGCGGTCAGCCCAGCCGCCTCGCGGGCCTGAAGGTCAGCGACCAGCGCGGTGACCAGCTTCATCGAGGCAGCGAAGGGGTCAGCACCCCCGACCGGGGCATACGGTTCCATAGGGCTCTTCTTCCCGTGAGGTTCGTATGGGTTGCCACCTTCGAACCTAGGAAGAAGAGCCCGCTATCATCCTGGTTTTGCCGCTTCCCCGCTGCCGTTGCGGGCCGCCAGCCCAAACAGCCCCGGCCCGGCGTCTTCGGCCAGCCAGCCCCGTTCCACCAGCCGCTTTAGCTTCGCCCGCAGGCCTTCCACCTTCGCCTTGTCCGTGCTGAGCCCGGCCGCCGCGGCGATCTGCACCGCCCGCAGCGGGCGGCTGGCATCTTCCAGCACCTCCAGCAGGTCCCGGTAGGCCTCCGGCAGCGCAGAGGCCTCCAGGCCCGGCCGCCACGGCGGCACCGCCAGCACCCCGACCGCAGACAGGTGACCAGACGGCGACGCCACCGCCCCGTCCGGCATTACCGCCGATGACGCCTCCGCTCCGGTTTCGCTCAGCACCTCTTCCACCGTCTCCCGGGCGATCACCAGCCGCGACAGCCGCTCGTCGGCCTGGGCCAGACGCTCGGTCAGCTGCGCGATCTGCCCGCGCAGTTCCTCCGCTTCCGCACGGGCCGCCGCCTCCCGGCGCTGCAGCTCATCAACCAGCGACCCCATCAAGCGCCTCCTTACCCTCATCGAAACGGTAGGAGACAACAACCACGTGCAGCAGCCCAACCATCAAGTTGCCTGGTCAAACACTCCCTTCACACGAACTGCACCCTTCGGTGATGACCGACGAGGGTCTCAATCGTGAGCGGGTCTGGCATACCGAATCCTGATGTCCTGAGCTGGGCAATAAACGAGGTCGGGCGGCTTCGTCGCTTCTCAACCGATGTGGTGCAGAACCCACCAAACTCGTACGCAACTATCGGTGATCTTGCGCCGGGAGCGCAGTTTCTGGCGCGCCAAGCGGGCTCAACCTCGCAATTCGCCGTCTCAGCCAAAGGCCTACTGGTGTCGGCTGACAACGCGTGGTCGCATTCCCATGCGATGGCGGATCTATTGGAGCAGTGGGTCTTCTACGTCCAAGCCGACATGCAGGACCAGGCGCCGTTCGAGGTCCGAGCCCGTGTCGAGGCCGCGAACGATCTCATGGACCAAGTTGCGCTTCTGCTCGATGACCGGCAGATTCACCCGGTGGCACCGATGGTCCTGACCGGCGCGGCGCTCGAGGAGCGGCTGCGGGCGCTGATGGCGGAGCACGCGTGACACTTTCCGGGAAGGCGGGGCTCGACACCTACCGCGCGGACCTGAGGAAGGCCGGCGTGCTGGATGGGCAGGAAGCGAAACAGGTTACGGCTTGGGCTGGGCTCCGAAACCGGGGCGCCCACGGCCAGGATCTCGACAAGCTGACCGTGTCCGAGGCCCGGATCATGGCTGACGGGGTGAACTTCTTTCTCCAGAAACACGCCCTCGCCTCGTAGCTTTCGACCGGACAACGTCGTAGTAGAGCATGAACTGTAGGATGGACTCGCTGACCTGCCGGAACGGCAGTTCTGGGCCTGTGACCAGAAAAAAAACACGTGATGTTAAGTCACGCTCGGTCACGGTCGGTGTCGTGGTCGCGAGGACATTTCGCGGACGTCCCCCTCTTGTCCTGGTGCAGGGCTGTCGGCCGGTCAGACTTCAGACTCACGTCGGTCCCGCGCTCCATCGTCAAGAGGTGGCGGCCGTCCACCACTTGGGATCTGGACGGAATGGATCGGCGGGCCTGCCGGTGGCGTCGGTGTCAAACCGGTATACAAGTCCGGCGGCAGGCTCGGCGCTGCGCTGCTCGTCGCTCCATCCTTCGGTTGCGGTGGTGACATACAGCCGGTTCAGTTCTGGCCCGGCGAAGGCGCAAGACGTGCATTGAGCGCCTGGGACGGATAGGACCTCGCGAAGCACCCCCTGGGGGGAGTACCGATGAACCCGTCCGCCGCCGTAGATGGCGACCCAAAGGTCTCCACCGGCGTCAACGGTGAGGCCATCCGGTGCTCCAACCTCCTCGGTCATAGTGATCAGGACTCGGCCGTTTGAGATGGTGCCGGAGTCGCCATTGAATCTGAAGGCGTGCACGGTGCGTGGCCCGCTGTCAGCCAGATACATGATGGAGCCGTCGGGGCTCCAGCCCAGGCCGTTCGAGATTGTCAGATCGCTTAGCACTACCTGGGTGTGACCTTTTTGATCGTAGCGGTAGAGCGCTCCACCTCCTGGTCGGAAATCGTCGGCTAGCGTTCCCGCCCAGAATCTACCTTGCGGGTCGCAGGCGCCGTCGTTCATTCGCGTCCCTGCCGGAGCAACCTGGGCCAGCGGACACAGCAGACCATCTGGGCGAAGCAGAACGAACCCCCGGCCGGCGGCCAGTAGCCATCCGTCGTTGGCGTCAATAGGTGCAAGAGCGCCCACTGTGCCGGGTACCCAGTAGTCACGAATCAGGCTGACAGCGCCGTCGTGATCGATATGGCCCCGGTAGATCTGCCCGGCCAGTATGTCCACTCCGAGCAGCTCCTCGCGACGGCCATCCCATCTGAGCCCTTCCCCCAGGATGAATTGTTGGGTCGAGGTTGGGACCGGGTTGCCGGTCATCGCTTGTCCTCGATGGTGCCGAGGTTGCTCCATAGGGCGTGCATTGTTCTGACGCCGAGCTGGTGGACCAGCATCTGGGCGGCCTGCTGGACCCCCTCGGTGAATGTCGGGAACGCAAACTCCATCTCGGCTATGTCCTCGACGCGCATCCCGGCGGTCATGCATGCAGCGATCACCTGGATCACCTCTGCCGAGTACTCCCCAAGGACATGGGCACCGACGATCTTCCGACCACCGGTCTCGATGATCAGCTTGCAGAAACCGTCGGGCTGGCCGTCGGCGACTGGGCGGAGGAGGTTCTCGTATCGGGCTACGGCCACCGCGCAGTCATAGCGTTCGTGTCCTTGTGCTTCGGTGAGCCCGACGCTGGCGTATTCGGGATCGGTGAAGCTTCCCGCTGGCACCACGTCGTGCACGACGCGGCGCCGTGCTCCCAGCACGGCGTTCTCTGCGGCGACATAGCCCTCGAGGCGTGCGCTGGACACCAGCATGCTGCGGCCGTCCACGTCGCCGGCGGCGAAGATGTGATCGACGCTGGTCCGTTGGAACTCGTCCACCACGACGTGACCACGCTCGACTTCGACACCCGCTGCCGCGGCGTCGAGGCGGTCGGCGTTACTGGGCCAACCTACAGCAAAGAAAACGGCATCGACCTCGACGTTCTTCGTCTCGCCGGCGACGGTGAACCCGACGCGGACGCCCGGGTCGAGCGTCTCCAGCCGCTCGGCGCGCGCATCAGTGACGACGTCGATGCCCCGGGCCAGAAATGCCTGCTCCAGGCCGATCGAGACGTCCTCGTCGGCTCGGGGCACGATCCGCGGTGCGTACTCGATGAGGGAGACCCGGCAGTCGAAGTCGGCCAGGATCGAAGCGAGCTGGCAACCGGTGTCAGCTGCCCCGATGACACAGACCCGTCCCGGGAGGGCGCGCAGGTGGCGGACGTCCGCGAACGTCATCGCCAGCTCAGCGCCCGGGATCGGGAGCCGACCAGGTCGCCCGCCCACCGCGATGACGAAGCGGTCAGCTGTCCACGTCCGCCCGTCCGGGGTGATCACCGTGGCCGGGTCGCGGAAGGTGACGTCACCGACGTTCTCTACGACTTCCACTCCCAAGGCGCCGATGTGGTGGGCGAGTTGCTTCTGCTCATATGCGTACCGCGCGACTCGGTCGGCGTTCGCCAAAGTAGCGAAGATGTCTACCTCGGGGCGGGGGCCGCGCAGGCCAAACGACTCCCATGAGTGCCAGTCGCGTACCAGGCGCGCCGCCCGAGCAAGCGTGCGCACTGGCGCGGGACCCTCGTTGAACGCGGTGCCCCCCACCCGCCGCCGATCTACCAGTGTCACCTCAGCCCCGAGCTCGGCCGCCTGGAGTGCAGCAGCGACGCCAGCCGGGCCGCCTCCCAACACCATCACCCGCATCGCGGACTCCTCAGGTCCGTGCCTGCTGTCGTGCTTCTGAGACGGCCATTATGGCGCGCAACAGTCCCATATGCGAAAACGCCTGCGGGAAGTTGCCCAGCATACGTCTGCCCCGCGGGTCGTATTCCTCGCTCAAGAGGCCGATGTCATTTTGCAACGCCATCAACTGCGCCAGGTTGTCCTCGGCTTCGTCGACGCGCCCGGCCCTCGCCAGCGCGCTCACCAGCCAGAACGAGCAGATGAGAAACGCCCCTTCACTGCCCGCAAGCCCGTCCACGCCCTCGTCTGTCGAGTACCGCCACACGAACGGGCCGTCGCAGATCTCTCGTTGGATCGCTTCGATCGTGCCCACGACGCGGGTGTCGGTGGGGGGAAGAAACCCCCAGCTCGGCATGATCAGGAGGCTCGCGTCGAGTCCTTTGCCGCCGTAGTACTGGACGAAAGTGTTGCGCTCAGTGTCGAAGCCCTTGGCCAAGACCTCGGCATGGATCTCGTCTCGCACCGATCGCCAGCGGTCGAGGGGTACATCCGCTCCTGTCGCCTCCGACAGTTTGATGGCGCGATCCATCGCGGCCCAAGCGGAGATCTTGGAGTAGGTGAAGTGCTGTCGCTGACCCCTGATCTCCCAGATCCCTTCATCGGGCTCACGCCATAGGCGCTCAACCAGCTCGATGGCGTGGCGAAGATCGATTCCCGGCGAGCGGGTGCGGTCGCGTGCGGGAAGACCTGCCTCGAATGCGCCATAGAGAACGGTGAGTACTTCGCCGAAGATGTCGAGCTGGAACTGCTCGCTGGCAGCGTTGCCGGTACGCACCGGTTTGGAGTCTTCGTAGCCCGAGAGCCAAGGCAGTTCGAGCTCCGTGAGCCGATGCTCGCCGCCGATGCCGTACATCAGCTGGAGCTGGCCAGGATCGCCCGCGATGGCCCGCAGGAGCCAGTCGCGCCAGGCGACAGCCTCCTCTAGGTACCCGGTCTGGATTAGCGGCGCCAGCGCGAACGCGCCGTCGCGCAGCCAACAGAATCGGTAATCCCAGTTTCGCTCCCCGCCGATCTCCTCGGGTAGCGACGTCGTGAGGGCGGCGACGATTGCGCCCGTCGGCGCATAGGTGAGTGCCTTGAGCGTGATAAGCGATCGCAGAACCTCCTCGGCGTGCGGGCCTTCGTACCTGCAGCGCCCCGACCACTCCCGCCACCAGGATTCCGTGCGCGCCACCATGTTGAACGGGTCGATAGGCTCGGGGCGTGGCGCGTGCGAGGGATACCAGCTGAGGTGAAACGGGATGCGTTCTCCCTCCGAGATCGCAAACGCAGCAGAACCGGTGGCGTCCTCGACGGCGATATCGACGGGTGTCCGCATACAGACTGCGTCGGGACCGGCGACCGCGAACATTCCCTGGTCGATTCGACCAGTCGCTGGGACGAGTCGTCCGTAGTCAAACCGGGGGTTGAGCCGCATTTGCATCGGGACCCGCCCCCGCAGGCCCTCGACGATCCGGACTACGTCGTTGTGCCCTGCGCCCATTGTCATGCAGTCGACCAGACGGACCAGGCCGTCGGCGGTCTCGAAGTCGGTCTCGAGCACGAGCGTGCCAGGCCGGTACCGCCGTTCGGTGCGGCGCGTCTCCCCCGCCGGTGCGATCTGCCAGTGACCGTTCTTATCGGTACCCAGCAATGTCGCGAAAAACGCTGGGGAGTCAAAGCGTGGGGCACACAGCCAGTCGATCGACCCGTTGCTGCCGACAAGCGCCGCCGTCTCGGTGTCACCGATGAGCCCATAGTCTTCAATCCGGAGCGCCATCTCTTCTCCTTAAAATCGTTGTTCGCCGGGGTATGGACCGGTAAGCCTGCTGAGCTCCGATCATGCGGATGCAAACTCCATGACGACTTTGATGTCGTCAGGCTGTCGGGTCAGGGCTCGGTCCACGTCGTCGGGTCCCACCCGACGCGTAAGGAGTTGTTCGAGCCAGGAGTGGTCGGCGCGTGCCAGCACGTTGGCGGCCCGATAGTAGTGTCGGCGATTGGCGTTGACCGTCCCGAACAGCACCAGGTTCTTCAGCACGGCACCGTTGGCCAACCCCGCGGCCGAACCCGACAAGGTACTCGTCGGCGAGCCGACTCCGGTCAGACACAAGATACCGCCAGGTGCAAGCTTCTGGGCAGCCTCCTGGATCAGCGAGACGACACCGGTGCACTCGACCACAATGTCTGGACTCAGCCCGATCTCAGCCACCGTTCCCGTGTGGTACCGGGCGCCAAGTTGTGCAACCAGCGCCGGCTTTGGACCGGTTGTGATCCGATCGAGCACGTGGACCTCGAGTCCGTGTTGCACACCTATAAGAGCGGCGAGAAGGCCGATCGGGCCCGCCCCTATGACAAGCACTGTCCGTGGATCCCAAAACGTACGCTGACCGATGGCGAGGATCTGCTCCCAAGCCTTGGCGACCACGGTTGTCGGCTCCAACAGAACAGCCTGGACTCCCAACGTCTCGTCGACACGGACCAGGTACTCGGGCTCGATGCGCCACCGCTCCGACATGAATCCGTGCGCCTCCTTGATGCCCCGTTCGGTGTAACGTTCGTTGGAGCACATGTCCCACTCGCCCACCGCACAGTTGGGACACGGCACCGGGTCAGGCCGCCGCACGATACCCACCACGTGGTCGCCCACCGTCAACCCCGTGGGACCCGGGTCGAGCACCCTCCCCAACGACTCGTGCCCGAGAATCAGCCGGTCCTCACCCGGCGGAGCCCATCCGTAGTCGCCGGCAGCGATCTCCGCGTCGGTGCCGCAGACCCCCACCGCCAAGGCTTCGACAAGCACAGAGCCGAGTTCGAGATCCGGCTCGGGTGCTCTCTCGAGCCGCGCAGAACCAGACGTGCCGGGGATGACGGTCACGGCGTCCATAACTACCCTCCTCGCTGATTAGAAGGACAAGGACCAGCCGGTGGCGGCTTCGTCCTTTCCCCGCGCCGCTTGCGCCTTGATCTCGCCGGCTTTCTGCTCGGCGCTGCTTTGCGCCTGTTCCACCTGCGCCTGCAAGTCGGCCCGGTCTTTGCTCATGGCGGCCTGGACGTTGGCCTGGGCCTCGTTGACCTTGTCGGTGAGCTGGCTGAAGTTCTCCTTGGCCGTCATGTGATCACCTTCCCGAAAGCTGCTTGTGAGGTCTCGCCGAGACGCCGGGCTAGCTGGACGCACCGGCGGCTGCCTGCGGACAGCCCTGTTGCTCCTACGCCATCGATCCCATTACGCGCGGCTCACCACCGCATCCTCCCGATGGGATGAAAAGGGCACTTCCCCCCATTTGGGCGGCTGACCAGCAGGATCGGCAGCCAACGGTGCTCCTAGGCGCCAGCTGCTCCTGCCTCGTGGCCGGGCCGTACGGCCGGGCCCTATGCCAACGCGCACCCGATAGCAACCTGCGGTTGCGGGGCCATCCTGGGCACGGCCGCTGCGAGATCTCACCCACGCTTCACCCGGTCCACCAACCTGAACAACGCAGGCTCGCCGGCCCTGCGGAACGTCCCGATGACTGGCTGCCCATAATTCCACCGCGCCGCAGGCGGACCCAATCTGCCGCAACACAAACCCGGCCCAGGAGATGAGAATCCTGGACCGGAAACTCGGGTCTTTTCATCCCAAAGGGAGGATGTAACTCGCCTCGGCACCAGGTGCAATGGTGCCTGGACAGTAAACAGCCACGCCGGGAACGCCGCGCAGGCGGCGGGCCAGTTGTGATGTCCATGGGTAATAGCTGGAAAGGACACACTGCATGAGCATGTCGCCACGAGTCATCAGAGCATTGCTGCTGGCCGCCGCCGCCGCGGCGCTCGCCTTCGCGGCCTCTCAGTTCCGCGAGAAGCATCAGGAAGCCGCGCTGACGGTGCAGAACATCCACGACCAGCTTGACGCCCTGGATCCGGTCACCCGGGCCGCGGTCGTTACCCGGCTCACTTCGGACGAGGTGAAAAAAGCTCGCCACCACGGTCAGTGACCGCTGCCCGGGCTTCAGCCCGGGGACGGCCTAAGGCGCGCCCGGTGGGTGTCCGCGCTTTCTCAGCTCGTGCGTCGCGGCAAGGATCCTTTGCTGCAGGTCATTGAG
>Ga0306922_10006615_pt1 | contig 11120 bp, 7 predicted proteins | sample sta12Cox44000082_FD_203758 | JGI IMG/M metagenome (GOLD analysis project Ga0306922, IMG submission 203758) | Lab enrichment of tropical soil microbial communities from Luquillo Experimental Forest, Puerto Rico - statoxic.12C.oxic.44.000.082 (v2)... | ecosystem: Environmental > Terrestrial > Soil...
GGTTAGGAGTCGAGGCATGGTCCTCAAAAATCAATCCGGTCTAATGGTCGCATCTTTACCTAAACCAGGCCGCGAGGCAACCCCGGAGGTTGTCCGGCCCGGCAAGGGTGGTCAACTCACTTCATGTTTATCAAGGAGGACTGGATGCCAACAATATTCTTTGCCTAGCTGTCCCGTTTCGAGTATCGTTTCCACGCACAGAGGTAACTAAACTTCGAAGGGGATGGCCATCCCCTTCTTTTTGTTGCATTGATTTCTGGAACAACCCGCTTCGCAAGGTGCACTTTTTTGCGATTGCGCGCCAGCTGAGATCCTTCGGCCACGCAAACTGCACGGTCCTCAGGATGACCTTGGGCTTTGTTTGAGTAAAATGGACGATTCCTCCCCCTCTTTTACTCCCCGTACGGTACCCAGATATTCTTTACCTGGTTCGCATGCTCAAGCCACCAGCGCCCTTCGCCTTGTTGCGCATCAAAAAAGTCCAGGGCCCGCCTTTCGTTCGTCCACACCTGCTTGAGGTTTCCTACGGAAAGCGCCTTGGCCGTGGCGCACAATTCCGCATCGCCGTAGCACCAGATTGCGTCCAGATCATCGTGTTCCGCGAGCACTTTCAATAATTCCGAGGCGCGCCCCGTCACCAGATTTACCGCGCCACCCGGAAGGTCGCTCGTTTCAAACACCTGGTAAAGATCGGCCGCAATCAGTGGATAGGTTTCCGAGGGCACCGCCACCACTGTGTTGCCCGCACAAAGCAGCGGCAGCACCAACGAGAAAAATCCCAGCAGCGGCATGTCCGTGGGGCAAATCACGCCGGCGGTTCCCACCGCTTCGTTCATCGCGATTGCAATGCTTCGCATCGGCGGGTTGTGCACCGCCCCTTCAAACTTGTCCGCCCAGCCGGCATACGAAAACAGGCGCTCGATGCTGGCTCGCACCTCTTCCCCCGCCTGTTTCTTTCCCACCGCCGCTGACAACCTCTCCGCGATTTCCTTACTGCGTTGTGAAAGGTTTTCCGCAACGTAATACAGCACTTGTGCGCGGTTGTGCGTCGTCGTCTTTCCCCACGCCTCCGCCTTGCGCGCCGCTTCGACCGCGTTCCGGATGTCCTTGCGATTCCCCAGCGGCGATTCTCCCAGCAACTCCTTCTTCAGCCCACGCACTTCGATGCTGTAGCCCGAATCTGGGCGCACCTGCTTTCCGCCGATATACAGTTTCACTGTGCGGTCGATCGTCGGATTGGCAATCTCGGTCTTGCCGTTCTTTCCTGCTGGTTTCGCGCGCAATGCCGGAGCCTTTCGAAACCACTCCGGCTCAAGGTACTCCAGCAATCCTTCCCGGCCCCCTTCGCGGCCATAGCCGCTTTCCCGGTAGCCGCCAAATCCGCAGGACGCATCGAACAGATTCGTGCTGTTCACCCACACCACCCCGGCCTTCAATTGCGCCGCCACTTGCAACGAAACATTGACGCTCTCGCTCCACACGCTCGCCGCCAGCCCGTACACCGTGTTGTTCGCAAGGTCCACGGCCTCTTTCGGCGTCCGGAACGTCATCGCCGCCAGCACCGGCCCGAAAATCTCCTGCTGCGCTACAATCGAGGCGGGATGCACGTTGCTGAGCAACGTCGGCTTGTAATACAACCCGCGCGACGGCAGCACTACCTCCGGCTGCCAGCATGTCGCCCCTTCGGCCACTCCCTGCTTCACCAATCGCTCGATCCGCTCCAATTGCACCTGAGCCACAATCGCGCCGATATCAATGGCCTTATCCAGCGGCGCTCCGACGCGCAGGGTACTCATTCGCGCTTGCAACTTCTTCGTCAGCTTTTCCGCGATGCTCTCCTGCATCAAAAGCCGCGAACCCGCGCAGCACACCTGACCTTGGTTGAACCAGATCCCATCCACAAGTCCTTCGACTGCGCCATCCAGATCTGCATCTTCAAAGACGATATAGGGGGATTTACCTCCCAATTCGAGCGACACACGCTTGCGCGAGTTCGCCGTCGCTCGCCGGATCGCACGCCCCACTTCCGTGGATCCCGTGAATGCAATCTTGTCCACGCCGGGATGCTTGACCAACGCTTCTCCGGTGGCACCGTCTCCGGTAACAATATTCACTACGCCGCGAGGTAATCCAATCTCTTCGCAAATCTCCGCAAACGCCAGCGCCGTCAGTGGCGTATATTCGGCGGGCTTCAGAACAACGGTATTTCCTGTGGCCAGTGCCGGCGCAATCTTCCACGCCAACATCAACAATGGGAAATTCCACGGGATAATTTGCCCGATCACGCCACAAGCTGCATATCCGGGGAATTCCTGATTCAGAATCTGCGCCCACCCGGCGTGATAGTAAAAATGCCGCGCCACCAGGGGAATATCAATGTCCCGGCTCTCGCGGATCGGCTTCCCGTTGTCCAGCGTCTCGAGCACTGCCAGCCGTCGCGCGTGTTTCTGCACCTGCCGCGCCATCGCATACAAATACCGAGCCCGCTGATGTCCGGTGAGTTTCTGCCAATTCGCCAGGGCTCCACGCGCCGCCTTCACCGCGGCCACAACGTCGGCCGTACTTCCCTGCGCCACATCCGCAAGCTTTTCTCCCGTGGACGGATCGCTGGTCTCGAAATATTTTCCCTCGGCCGGAGCCTTCCATGTTCCGCCGATAAAATAGCCGAAGCGGCGCCCGTGCCGCTCAAGCCACGCCATTGACTCCTTCGGATCTTCCGGCGCCGGGCCATATTCCATCGTTCTGAATTTCTCAATGACGCTCATCTCGTCTTTGTTCCTTCTGCGATTCAGTTTCGATTGCGCTAGCGCGGCTCAGGCCTTGGTCGCCGGTTTTTCGCGCCACGTCTCGATTCGTTTCAGTATGAATTTCAGCCGGTCCCGGCCCCACTTCGTCCTGGCGATCACCTTCTCGACATCCAAAAACACTTCCGGATCGCCAAGCTTCTCCCGCAGTTCGCTCAGGAACGGATGCACCTTCCCGAACATCACGAACATCTCGCCGCTGATCGACGGCCGGAGAAATAAATCCTCGCTCAACATCCCTTGCAACACAAACGAAGCAGCCATTCCCCAGTATCCTGCCACTTGCCGCAACCAGTTGTTTTCCTGTGTCCCCAGGGCCCAAGCCACCTTGAGGAAATCGTCCGCGCCGCGTGGCGAGAACTCCGTCAACCACCAGTGGCGCGCCTTTCTCATTTCTGTCTCGCGACGTAGGTCGTAAAGTTGGAGTATCAATTGCGCGTCAGTAGCAATGGGCTTCTTCGCCATTATTCCTCCATTTTTACAGAACGACTTCCAATCCTTCTTCCTGTTTCATGCCATCGGATGCCGATAATCCGCCGAATACCGCCCCGTCACATGAAATTCCAGTTGCCGCTCGATGTCCGTCAGCATTCCGCTTGCTCCAATGCGAAACAGATGCGGTTCAAGCCATGAATTCCCAAGTTCTTCCTTCATCAACGCCAGCCATTCCAGCGATTGCTTCGCCGTGCGAATCCCTCCCGCCGGCTTGAATCCCACGGCCATGCCGGTTTCTTCGGCATATTCGCGAATCGCGCGCGTCATCACCAGTCCCACGGGCAGCGTGGCATTCACGGTCTCTTTTCCTGTAGAGGTCTTGATAAAATCCGCACCCGCCATCATCGCCACCAGACTGGCACGCGCTACGTTCCGCAACGTCATCAGGTCGCCGGTTCCCAAAATTACCTTCAAGTGCGCCGGCCCGCAGGCATCCTTGAACGCCACAATCTCGTCATACAATCGTTGCCACTGCGCGCCGAACACCAGCGCTCGCGTGACCACCACATCAATCTCCTGCGCGCCCGCCTCCACCGATCGTCGAATTTCGCCGACTCTTTCCTGAAACGGCGTCAACCCCGCCGGAAATCCAGTGGACACCGCCGCCACCGGAATCGTGGATCCCTCCAGCGCCCGCCGCGCCGTCTCCACGAATAAGTGATACACGCACACGGCGCCAACTTGTATCCCCAGTTCCGCAATCCCCAGCTTCTCTACAATTTCCTGCCGGATCGGCTGCTGTGCCTTTGCACAGAGCCGCCGCACCCGCTCATCGGTGTCGTCGCCGCTTAGCGTCGTCAGGTCCATGCAGGTAATGGCTCGCAGTAGCCACGCAATCTGCCAATCCTTCTTCACCGTTCGCCGCGTCACGAGCGTGGCCGCGCGCCGCTCCGCAGCGCTGGTATTTACTCGCACATTTTCTACCCATTCCAAGTTCAGCGATGTTCCGCGGTTCGCCGCCAACGTGCGGCCCCCGAGGGTCGCAATCGCGCCCTGTTCCGGCACCTCTTCAATGCGGTTTCCCTGCCGGTCCGTGATCTCCAAGCGCATCCGTTTCTCGCCGTTCATTCTTCTTCTCCTCTTCCCGAGCAAGGCACGAGCATATCATTCGCGTCTTCCCCAGGCGAGCCGTGCGGCTTCCTCTCTCGAGCTACCCCGACCCCTTTCTTTCCCATCTATGCTCTCCATGCCTCCGTGGCATCTTTTTCGATCCTCCCATCTTGTGTTAGCCTTCCTCACCGTGAGCCCTCAACACTCGCCTCTCAGCGGCAATCGCAAGCGTCTTCTCTTCATCGGGTTTGCCGCCACGGTACTTCTTGTTCTCGCGGCACTGAAATTCCCCAATTCCTCCGTGCCCGTCACCATCGCCACGGTCCTGCTTCTTTACGCCACGTATTGGTACGTGGTTCTCAATTACGCCAACCTGCAAGTCCTTCACGAACAGGTCGCACGCCAGGAACGCATCTTCATTGACTTCGGCCTCATGCTCGACGAGCAGTCCAACCTTCAGGTCTGGGTCGCCAATCTCGGCATCTCCAGTTTTCTTATTAAAGAAGTCTACGTGCGCCGCCGCGACAATCCTTCTCCCTCGCAATGGTCCGTCAACACCATCGTTCCCGTCGGCCAGCAAAACAATCAGGTCTGGTTCGATCCGCGCCTCTTCATTTCGTTCCCCGCCAGCACGCCACTCCAGGTGGACATCGCTCTTCGCTGCAAAGGCCTCACGGAAACGCAGCACACCCACTGGAAGGCCTACACCGTCACTCGCGCCCTTAACGCTTCTCGTCTCGAAGCCGGGCTACGCGGCCCCTGGCCCGTCGCTTGTCCCAAATGCAAATCTTCCTCCAACCTGTCCCTGGCCACCGACGACCTCACGAATCTGGATGCCGCTTGGAAGCGCCAGCAGCAACTCGAATCCGACCTCCAGCAATCCTGCCCCTCGCACAAGTCCTCGCACCTTCGCTCTCCCGCCGGTTAGTTTTGAGGTCACAGTTGAAAGTTCACAGTAGGAGCACCCCACTGCAAGCCTTAGAAGGCGGACCCTACAAATCCAAGAGAACGCAATGTATCTTTCAGCCTGTCTCCGCTCTTGCGCCCTACCTTTGCATGAACCGGTCTGAAGACCGGCCACTACAAAAAGAGTTCTCGCCTATAATGACTAGTTCCATGCGCCGCTTCGCTTTCGCCTCGCTCACTATTTTGGTTGCAGTGCTGCCTCTCTCGTCTCTTCCCGTGTGGGCTCAGGTAAATCCTCCCGAACTTGTGGCTGCGGCAAAACTTTCCGCTGCCGGTCAATTCCCTGAGGCTATTGCCGTTTACCAGGAATATCTTTCCGCGCATCCGCAAGCGGAATCCGCCGAACTGGCGCTCGCCGACTGCTACCGCAGAGTCCACAATCTCGAAGCTGCCCGCGACGTTTTGAAGCTCGCGCGGCGGCAGCATCCCCGGAGCGTTCCCGTGCTGAAAGCGCTGGGCAGTCTGGAGATCGAGGACCAGCGCTGGGACACGGCCATCGAAGCGCTGCAGGCGGCGCTCGCCCTTTCTCCTCAGGACCTCGAAGCGCGCAACTTCCTCGGTTCCGCATATCAGGGCAAGAACGAACTCGACGCTGCGCTCGCGGAATTCAACCGCGTGCTCACTCGCGATCCCCAGAACCAACTGGCGCATTATCTTCGCGCGGAGGTTTTGGCCGACCAGGGTGAGAACGAGAAGGCCCTCGCCGACGCGGAGTCTGTCGTTCTTGCGCGGCCCAATTATCTTCCGAGCCGCGTGCAGCTGGCGAAAATCCTGGTGCGCCTGAAACAGTGCCCCCGCGCCGTGGAGACCCTGCAGGCCGCTCATGCAGCGCGTCAACTGGAAGCGGAGGCCCTCTTCATCCTGGCGAATGCGTATGACTGCGCCGGCCAGCCCGCACAGGCCAATGCCGTCCGCGACGAATTCGCCGCGGCTCAGCAGGCCGAGCACCAGGCGAAGGAAAACGAAGTGCAGTCGAAGCACCTCGTCGAGCAGACCAACGAACTGGCGCGCCAGAATCAATTCGCGGAAGCCGCCGAATTGTTGCACCGGGCGCTGGAGAAAAATCCTCAAAACGCCTTCGCCTACTCGCAGAAGGCAAAAATCCTTTTCTCGCAGGGAGACGCTTCCGGAGCGCGGGCGGCGATTGCGCAGGCTCTGGCGCTGCAGCCGTATCAGCCCGATTTTCTTTACGTCGAGGGAATCATTGCCAAACAGGAGGGCAAGCTGGACGAAGCGCTGGACGCGTTTGCCAAAGCGACACAGATCAATCCGAAAGAATCGGACGCGTTTTTTGAGATTGGCAAGATTCGTTTGCAGCAGGGCGACCGGCCCGCGGCGCTGGCTGCCTTCAAAAAAGCGGCGGCGCTCGACCCCGGCGATCCGGACTACCAACGCGCCGTAAAGACCGCTTCCGTGCCGAAGTAAGCCTGCCTTCCCCAGGAAAGGACTTCTAGTTCGCTGCGGGATTTCTTGTGACGGGAGTAGGACGCGACAGCAAGTCGACGTATTCCTTGTAGAATTTTTGCTTGTCGAGATCGTCTTGCACTTGCACCTCGATTTCGCCCATGCCCGGCTGCTGTCCTGGGGCCCACACCAACGTATCGCCGTAACCGGCGCCATGATCCAGATTCACGCCCATGAAAAGCTTTCGCGATTTCGTGATGATAGAAGGATCGAGCCAGGCAACCGCGGCCAATTCATCCCAGAGATAGTTGGCTTCGGCATATTTCGCCACATATTGCGCCGCGGGCGTCGGGCTCTTGCGCACCTGCTCGATCAGATCCTTTTCCATGCGTGTCTTCACGGAAATGTCCACGGTCGTGACGACCACACGCCGCCAATGCGCATGCAGAACGGCACTAGTCGCTTCCGGGTCCATCCAGAAGTTGAACTCCCGTTTCGGCGTCAGCGAGAATTCCGGATCGTCGGTCTGCGGGTTGATACTCCCCCCCATGACGATGAGTTCTTTACTCAACTCCGGAAATTGCGGATCGAGCGCGATCGCCAGCGCCAGGTCGGTCATCGGGCCCGCGGCGTAAATAGTGACTTCGTGCGGGTACTGGCGGACCATGCGGACGAGAAATTGCGCCGCCGCTTCCATAGAAGCTTTCGTGGTGGGCTTTCCCTCGGGCATCTCTGGAATCTCGTACGGTCCGTGCACGGGATGACCCTTGGCGTAATTCCACGCGCCCTGATAGACCACTTTTCCGTAGAGCGTTTCCCACTTCGCGATGTAGGCCTTGCTGCTGACGAGTGGGAACGTGGCGCCGGGAACGACGGGAATGTCCGTGCGCCCGATGATTTCCATGAGGCGCAAGGTGTGTTGCACTTCTTCGTCGCGCCAGGCGTCGCCGGTGAGGACGGTGATGCCGAGAACGTCCGTCAGCGGCGAGTTGATCAGCGCGAGAATAGCTTGCATGTCCGTTCCACCCGGGCCGGCCGCGTCCTGGTCAATGATCACTTTGCGCTTCTCTTGCGCGGGCAGGGTGGCGGCGCACGCGGCGGCGAGCAGCGTAAACATGCAGATCGGAAGGAATGCCTTCATCACGAGATCCTTTCGTGCGTCAATCATCGGCAGACAATTCTAGTACATGATGGTCTTGGTCAGATGATGCGGCCAAGTGGTGGTGTGGAAATGCGTCCAGAGACGCGCGTCGATTTGCGGGATGATCACCTGCATGTCGGCGGGGCGCAGCTTGTTGATTTCTTCACGGAGCAAAGCCGCGCCGAAAATGCAGTGCGCGCGGATTTCGATTTCCCAGCGCGAGTCGCGCGGGATTAATTGGTAGGTGTTGATGGCGTGCTCAAGTTCGGGGGAGTAACTCGTGATGCCCATCAGGCGGAGCGCGACGGGAACGATGTAGTCGGCGAAGGCGGTCATTTTCTCCGGATCCTCGAGCTTGAATTTTCCGGAGCGGTGCAGGGTGGCGTAGAGCATCCAAATGCCGAGCTGCGCGAGCTTGTAGAATTTGATTTCGCGACCGTCTAGCATGCTGACGTCGTTGAAGCGCGGGAATTCCTTTACGAGGCGGTCGACCAGGCCGTTGCCGTTGTCATAGAGCCGCGGCGAACAAGAGTGCACGAAATTGTGGAAGCGGCCTTCGTATTTCTCGGTGAGGACCTTGCCCACCTGATGGAGGACGGCGAGCTTTTCATCGAGCATGGGCATTTCGATGTTGCCAGCGAAGATTTTGTTGAGCTCGGCACGCGAAACGTTCGCGAGATATTTGCCATCGAGGATGGGAACGCCTGCATCCAAGGCGCGCTTCAGGCAGGCGACTTCGGCTTCGGAGTCGGACCAGTGCTGGCCATCGAAATCCACTTGAAACTTGACGTGAGTGGTGAAATCGCTGAAGGCGGTGTCAATGGAGTCCGCGACCATCACGAAATCGATGGCTTCGTTGGGATCGCCCTGGCCCACTCCGAACGACAGTGTGAATTCCGGCATAGCCAATTCTTCGTAGGCCATCCAGGAAGCGACTTCGACGATTTTCTTGTAGTGGGTGTGGGCGTCGCGCGAGGACTCGACGGCGTAGCGCAGACTTTCCAGTACAGGACTGCCGATAGGCTTGGGCCAGTGCATGGTCTCCGAAGAAGAAGGCCGCCCCGGGAAAACCAGGGCGGCCGGAAAGAGAGTTGATGGCGAACCCGCTGAAGCGGCCAGCGCTCCCCCCATGGTCTGGAGAAAAGGCCGCCGTCCTGCGACTAATTGATTCACTAGAACTGGAAACGCACCCCAAACTGCGCGGCAAAAGCCGTGCTGCCGGGCGAGATTTCGTCGTGCACACCATAGGGTACGCCGTTATATACGTTTCCCTGCTTCGGAATTGCCGTCAAAGGAGAACAGATGGTCTGAATCGTAACGTTCGGGTTTGCGAGCACACAGCCCGATAAATTCACGAACCCAGTATTGTCAGGATTGGAGTACAGATTACTTGCATTGGTCAAATTAAAGAGGTCCGCGACGAGGCGAAGGGAATAACGTTCTTTGAAGGTGAAATCCTTAAAGATGCGCATGTCCCAGCTAAAGAAACTGGGCTGGCGCGCGGGATAACGTGGCAGCAGGTACGGCGCACCGCTTCCGACTTGTATCACCGGACGGTCATTATTCGCGAACTGGTTGACGACGGTATCGCCATTCAAGTCCGCTGAGGAGTAGGCCGGATAGGCCAACCCGCTGTGAGCGATGAACGTACTGCTCCAGTTGAAGCCGTAAGGCAAATCCACGGTGAAGCCGGCCTTGAACTGACTCGTGATGTCCAGACCGTTGCGCCCATAGTCAATGCCGATGCTGAAGGGATCCTGTGTGCCGAAGAAGGTGTCGGTATCGCGTTCACTGGAATCGTTGCTGAAGTTCTTGGACCAGGTGTAATTCGCGAAGAACTGATAACGGTGCGAGAAGCGTTTGTTGACGCTGGCCGTGAAGGCATTGTAATTGCCGTAGCTGAAGCTGGCGAGTGCGAGTGCACCGGAGAATGGAGTCAACGTGCAGTCCAGCGGCATGGGTTCACCACCGAAGACCGGGACGCCGTTCGCCGCACAGGTGAAACCGTTAGCTCCTGTGGAGCCAAGGATAGTGCGGCCGAATTGATCCGTTCCGACCCCGACCAGGTTTCTCTGCCAGTTAGAAGTGCTGAACCCACCCGTTTTCAGATGGGTCGAGTGCATGTAAACGTAGGTCGCGGAAGCGGACCAGCCACCCCCAAAATCGTGTTCCACTCCGGCCGTGACATTGGAAACGCGCGGATTGCGCAAAGCTGGATCCGCGTATGAAATCGCCGGGCAACCAATGAATGGCGGTCCGGCGGCGCACAATTCATCGGAGCTGACGGTCAAAGTCGATGGAAAGGTGTAAGGGGTTCCACTCGACGGTGCGCAAAAAAACTGTGGATTGCAAAACAGTGTCGTGGACTTGGAGCCACCGCCATTGGAAACCTGTGGAAAGAAGATCGTGGGCGTCTGCGCATAGTAGAAACCCCAAGCCGCGCGGATGATGGTCGGATGAGATGATGCGCCGACGTTCCAAGCCATTCCGATGCGCGGTCCCCATTGGCTAAAGTCGTTCGGCGTAGATTGCGGAACGGGGGAGATTTTCGTGCCCTTGCCCAGCGGACCTACCCCGGTGTAGACCATTTGTCCCGGAATGTGTGTCTGCGGTTGGGGATTCCAAGTGCCGTCCCAACGAAGACCATAGGTAAGGGTCAGGCGAGAAGTAACCTGCCACTTGTCTTGTGCATAGAAGCCGAGCCCGGTCTGATAATTTGGTTTCAAGGTGTTTGCTGTGAAGGGGTTCAGACCGTTCAAACCGAAACCTTGGAAGAAGAAATTGGCTGTCGACGAGGTCGGTGGGTTCGTTACCCCTGCGCAAGTCGTGGGATTGGGATCAAAATCGCAAAGATTGGTGAAGTTGTATCTCCCGGCGCTCCAACCGGCAAAGACATCTTTGCGGTCGACGAAGGAATTGACGTCGCCACCGAACTTGAGGTCGTGCTTACCGAACGAATAGGAGTAATTGTCCTGGACCTGGAGTTTGCCGTTGTCGTTGTTGGCGGGAAGATAAAAGCGCTGCCCAAATGTGCCAATGCTAAAGATTTGAATTTCCGGAGCGCCGGAGAAAATGGGGTGCCGTTTGCGCGTTTCGCCTTGGATCAGAACGCGGACTTCGTTTACTTTTACGCCGCGAACTGTGGTCAGCGCAAAGACGCCGCTGATGCCCTGATTTATGAAGTCCTCAGTGTCGATAAAAGCATCCGAAGTTTCCGACTGCCCATGCCCTCCTGTGAAACCCCTCGTATGATTACGAGT
>Ga0306922_10006616_pt1 | contig 11120 bp, 8 predicted proteins | sample sta12Cox44000082_FD_203758 | JGI IMG/M metagenome (GOLD analysis project Ga0306922, IMG submission 203758) | Lab enrichment of tropical soil microbial communities from Luquillo Experimental Forest, Puerto Rico - statoxic.12C.oxic.44.000.082 (v2)... | ecosystem: Environmental > Terrestrial > Soil...
TCGCTACATCACGGTGCGCACCGTGTACGCGAGCTTGACCGCGATGTTTCTGGCGCTGGTGTTCGGGCCTTGGCTGATCCGGAAACTGCGCGAGCTGCAGATCGGCCAATACATCCGCGAGGAAGGGCCGCAGGAGCACCAGAAAAAGGCCGGGACGCCGACGATGGGAGGGGTACTGATCGTGATCTCGACGGCGGTGCCGGTACTGATGTGGGCGGACCTCGGGAATGTATATGTTCTGCTGACGCTGTTCGCGCTGCTGGCGTTCGCGGCCATCGGCTTTATCGATGACTATGCCAAAGTGGCGAAGCGGCGCAATCTGGGGCTGACCAGCAAAAAGAAAATTCTGTTGCAGGTCGGCGTGAGTACGTTTGTGGGGATTGTCCTGTTGATGCTGGCGACGAGCAGCGCTTATTCGACGCAACTGATCGTGCCGTTCGTCAAGCGGTTCCGGCCCGATCTGGTGATCCACAGCTTGGTGCATGCGCATTATCTGTGGCCACTGGCGTATCTGCCGTTCCTTTTGTTCGTGCCGGTCCTGGTGATCACCGGTAGCTCGAACGCGGTGAACCTGACGGATGGGCTGGACGGACTGGCGATCGGGTGCACCGTGATTGCGGCCGGAGCAATGACCATTTTGACCTATGTGAGCAGCAATTTTCGGTGGGCCACGTATCTGGACATTCAGTACATCCCGCGAGTGGGCGAACTCACCGTCTTTTGCGGGGCGCTGGTGGGGGCCTCGCTGGGATTCCTTTGGTACAACGCGCACCCGGCGGAAGTGTTTATGGGCGACGTGGGCTCGTTGTCGCTTGGAGGTACGCTCGGAACGATCGCGGTGATCATCAAGCAGGAAGTACTGCTCATTTTTGTGGGTGGGATCTTTGTGGTGGAGGCGCTATCGGTGATTTTGCAAGTGGGGTCGTTCAAGTTGCGTGGGAAACGGATTTTTCGTATGGCGCCGATTCATCATCATTTCGAATTGCTAGGATGGAGCGAGAGCAAGGTAATTGTGCGTTTCTGGATTGCAGCGCTGGTGTTCGCGTTGTTCGCGTTGACGACTTTGAAACTGCGGTGAGCGGACGATAATGCCGGGATCGATTGAGCTGCGGAAAATGCGCGTTCTGGTGGTCGGGCTTGCGCGGACGGGATTCGCCACGGCGCTGTTCTGCGCCAAGCACAATGCCACCGTGACGGCAACGGACCTGCGGAGCGAAGCGCAATTGGGCGACGTGCCAGCGAAGTTGCGGGGGGCAGGAGTAAAACTGGAATTAGGTGGGCATCAGGAGAAAACGTATCTGGCGCAGGATTTGATTATTCCCAGCCCAGGAGTGCCGGCGGATAATCCTTTTTTGGCGTTGGCGCGCTCGAAGAAAATTACCGTATGGAGCGAGATCGAATTGGCGTACCGGTTTCTCGAAGGTGAAATGATCGGAATCACCGGCTCCAACGGCAAGACGACGACTACGACGTTGGTGCACCACATTTTGAAAAGCTCGGGGCGCAAGGCGTTGCTAGCCGGAAACGTGGGGACCGCCCTGATTTCGGGTGTGGAGGAGATGAACGCGCAGACCTGGTCGGTGGTCGAGTTGAGCAGTTTTCAACTGGAGTTGACGGACAAATTCCGGCCGGATATCGGGGTGTTCCTGAACCTGACACCGGACCATCTAGACCGGCACAAAACCATGGAGGCGTACACGGCCGCGAAGTTGCGGATTTTCGCGAAGCAGACGGAACTGGATGCGGCGGTATTGAATGCTGACGATGCGCCCACGGTAGCGCTGGCGCCAAAAAAACCGCAAGTGTTCTGGTTCAGCCGTCAGCACGAGGTAAAGCAGGGTGCGTGCGTGAAAGGCGACGACATTCTGGTGGTGCATCATGGCAAACAAGAATTCGTGATGAAGGTTTCGGAGATTCCGCTTGCCGGCGGGCACAACGTTGAAAACGTGCTGGCGGCGGTGACCGCCGCACGGCTTGCGGAAGTGGATCCGGCAACGATTGGCACGGCAGTACGGAGTTTCGCAGGGGTAGAGCATCGGCTGGAGTTTGTCGCGGAGATTGACGGCGTGCGCTACTACAACGATTCGAAAGCCACGAACGTAGATGCGACATTGAAGGCCCTCGACGCGTTTCCGGGCGGGATTTTCATCATTCTCGGCGGGAAAGACAAAGGCAGCGACTACACCGTCCTGCGAAAGCCGCTGCGCGAGAAGGCCAAGCTAGCGCTCCTCATTGGCGCCGCCGCCGAGAAAATCGACCAGCAGATTACGGGCAGCGTTCGGATTGCACGCGCGGAGACCCTGCAGCGTGCCGTGGACCTTGCCTCGCATGCCTCCGAACCTGGGGATGTGGTGCTGCTGGCGCCGGCCTGCGCGAGCTTCGACCAGTTCGAGAATTACGAGCAGCGTGGAAGGGTGTTCAAGAGTCTCGTGGAAGAGTTGAAGGGTTAGCGTAACAAGGGGCGGAGACATGGTGAGAAGGACGGAGACGGACAAGTGGTTGTTCGGTGTTACTTTGATGCTGTGCCTGCTAGGCGCGGTGATGATTTTCAGCGCCTCAGCGGTGACGGCGGAGCAACAGTACGGGCATTCCTATTACTTCATCCTGCGGCAGGCACTATGGCTGGTGGTCGGGCTGGCGGGCATGTTCGCCCTGATGAAACTGGACTACCACCGGCTACGAGGGCCCGCGGTGGTGTACACCGCAGTCTGCGGGGTGCTGCTGATGCTGGTGCTGACGTTTTTCATGGACAAGTCGCACGCCACGCACCGCTGGATCCGGGTCGGGCCCGTGGGGATGCAGCCTTCGGAACTGGCGAAGCTTTCGGCAATTCTGTACCTGGCCTGGTTTTTGGATCTGCGAAGGCGGGAGGCCACGCGATTGGAGTTTTGCAAAGAGGATTTGATTCGGACGATTTTGCCGGCGGCGGCGCCCATTCTTGTGAGCGTCGGGCTGATTGTGATGCAGCCGGACTTGGGAACCTCGGTGGACATCGTGCTGATCATGGCGGCAGTCTTGTTTGCCACGGGACTGTCGTGGAAGTGGCTCGCCGCGGGGGCGCTGGCGGCCATGCCGCTTCTGTTCATTGCCATCACGCACGTTTCGTACCGGCTGGTGCGGATTATTTCGTTCTGGCATCCGGAGTCGGATCCGCAAGGCGCGGGGTTTCAGTTGTTACAATCATTGATCGCTGTGGGTTCCGGCGGATTCACGGGTGTGGGGTTGATGGAAAGCAAACAGAAACTGTTTTATCTGCCGGAAGCACACACGGATTTTATTTATGCCGTGATCTGCGAGGAGCTCGGATTTATCGGCGCCGTAGTGGTGATTGTCCTTTTTGCGGTATACGGCTGGCGCGGAATGCGCGCGGCGTTCAACGCGCCGGACGCATTCGGACGGCTGTTGGCGCTGGGCGTGACGGCGATGGTGCTGTTTCAGTCGCTCATCAATTTTGCGGTGGTGGTGGGGATGATGCCGACCAAAGGAATTCCGCTGCCGTTTGTGAGTTATGGGGGTTCCAGTCTGCTGGTGATGTTGCTGGCAACCGGTGTGCTGCTTAATATCGCACAGCAAGGCAGGGTCGGAGCGGAGGCGAACGCGTGAGCTTGCGACCGGGTGAGCCGGCCGGTGATCGAGGGCCTGGAGGTAAAGGCACGGGTCTAAAGACCCGCCGCTACACGAGGCGACGGAAATGAAGCTACTGATCGCGGGTGGAGGCACCGGAGGGCACGTCTTTCCGGCGCTGGCCATTGCGAAGGAATGGCTGTCACGAGGAGCGGAACGGGAAGTGGTGCTGGTAGGAACAAGGCGCGGGATCGAGATGAAACTCGTGCCGGCAGCGGGTTTGTCGCTGGAGACGATTCGGGCGGCGGGATTGAAGGGCAAGAGCGGAAAAACGCTGGTGAAGAATCTGGCAATGTTGGGACCGGGCATCCTGGATGCGTTCGCGGTAGTGAATCGGCACAAGCCGGTAGTGGCGTTTGGTGTCGGTGGTTACGCGGCCGGACCGGCATTGCTGGCGACGTGGTTGCGCCGGATTCCGAACGTGATTTTCGAGCCGAATGCGGAGCCCGGGTTTACGAACAAGGTACTCGCCCGTCTGGCGCAGCGAATCGCCACCGGCTATTCGGTGTCGGCGACGACCTGGGGAGCGAAGGCGCTGGTCACCGGAAATCCAGTGCGAGCCGAATTTTTCTCGATTTCACCGAGCAAGCCGCAAAAGCCATTTCGCTTGCTGGTGACCGGAGGAAGCCAAGGAGCGCTGCCGATCAATCGAACGTTCTTCGAGGCCATAGAATTGTTGGCCAAACGCAAGATGGAACTGCGCATCGTCCACCAGACGGGCGAGCGCGACTATAATAATATCTACGCGGCGTACGCCCGGGTCGGAATAAACGCCGAAGTTTGGCCGTTTTTGAGCGATATGCCGGAGCGATTTGCCTGGGCGGACATCATTGTTTGCCGGGCCGGCGCAATAACGGCAGCGGAGGTGGCGGCCGCCGGACGAGCGGCTATCTTCATTCCGTTCGGGCGTGCCACGGACAGCCACCAACTGCGCAACGCCGAAGAGATGGCCCGGGCCGGGGCGGGACGGCTCATTCCCGAGCCGGAATTGACCGCCAAGCGACTGACGACGGAGATTTTCGCGCTCCTCGACCAACCGGAAGACATCGAAACACTCGGGAAGAAAGCGCGCAGCTTAGCCCACCCTCACGCGGCACGAGAAATCGTTAATTTAATCGAAGAGACGGCGCTGAAAACCGGGACAATCCGGCGGCGATCGAACCGCAAAGAGGCGCGCGGGCCCGTCGCAGATGGGAGTAAACACTGATGGTATCGTTTCGCAATTTCCAACGCATTCACATGGTGGGGATCGGCGGAATCGGCATGAGTGGGATCGCCGAAGTGCTGCTGACGTTGGGATATTCGGTTTCGGGATCGGATACCAAGCTGTCGACGCTCACCGAGCGGCTCGAAGATTTGGGAGCAAGAATATTCGAAGGCCACCAGCCGAAAAATGTGGAAGGCGCGCACGTGGTGGTCATCTCGTCGGCGGTCAAGGCCGAAAATCCCGAAATTGTGGAGGCCCACAACCGAAAGATTCCTGTGATTCCGCGAGCGGAGATGCTGGCGGAACTGATGCGGCTGAAGTACGGGATCGCGGTGGGCGGCGCGCACGGGAAAACCACCACGACGTCAATGGTCGCGTCGATTCTGGCGGCAGCGCATCTGGATCCTACATTTGTTGTTGGCGGGCGGGTGAACCAGGCGGGAACCACCGCGCGCGTGGGCAAAGGCGAGTTTTTCGTCGTGGAAGCGGACGAGAGCGACCGTAGTTTCTTGTTATTTGCGCCAGTAGTCGCAGTAGTGACCACGATCGACCGCGAACATCTCGACCAGTATGCGTCGTTGGAGGATATTCAGTCGGCTTTCGTGCAGTTTGTGAATCGGGTGCCATTTTACGGTGCGGCGGTATTGTGCTTGGACGAACCCAACGTGCAGGGGATCATTCCCGAAGTAAAGCGCCCGATCATTACCTACGGAGTCTCAAGCCAGGCCGATCTGGTAATCAGCGATATGGAGCTCAAGGGGATGGGGAGCGAGTTCCGGCTAACGTATAAGGGCGAGGACTTGGGAATGTTCGCGTTGCCGCACCCGCCGGGGATTCACAACGTACGCAACGCGGCGGCTGCCGCGGCGGTGGCCTTGTATCTGAATGTCGGAACGGATCTGATTCGCGAGGGACTCGGGAAATTCGCGGGTGTCGGACGGCGGTTCGACGTGAAGGGCAGCGTGAACAATATCACCGTTGTGGACGACTACGGCCATCACCCCGCGGAGATTCGCGCGACGCTGGAGGCGGCCAAGGTTTGTAAGTTCAGCCGGCTGCTGGTGTTGTTTCAACCGCATCGCTTCACGCGCACGCAGCACTTGTGGAGCGAGTTTCTGCGCTCGTTCAACCATGCCGACATCTTGGTGCTTCTGGATATTTATTCCGCCGGGGAAACCCCGATTCCCGGGGTTACCAGCGTGGAGTTGGCGAACAGCATACGCGACGCCGGGCACAAGAACGTTTGTTATTACCGCTCGATGCAGCAGGCCATTGAGTTCTTGCTGCGAGAGGCTCGTCCAGGCGACGCCATCATGACCATTGGCGCGGGCAATGTGAGCCGCGCGAGTGGCGAGTTGATGGTGCTGCTGGGCACGGAATTGCGTGTACCCGACAAGGTGAAGGATGCGCATTGAGGACCGCAAAGTCCTGGGGGCGTTGCAACCACTGTGCGTAGAGTTGCAGCGGCGCGTGTCCCTTCGAGAACGGACATCGCTCGGGATCGGTGGAACCACGGACCTGCTACGGATCGCGCGGCACGAGAGCATTCCGGAGTTGCTGAACCTGCTCGACGAGCGCGGTATCCCGCATAAGTTTCTGGGCGGCGGGTCGAATTTGCTGGTGATGGACGGCGAACTGCCGTTTGTGGTGATGCAGTTGCTGCAGCCTGACCCGGACGTGGTCATCGAAGGGAATAGGGCGAGCGTGGACGCAGCGGCGGATTTGGGCCGGACCGTCACCTTTTGCGCCAAGAACAACCTTGGCGGAATGGAAGGATTGATCGGGGTGCCGGGAACGGTCGGCGGGGCGCTCCGGATGAACGCGGGAGCCTACGGAACGCAGATCGGTTCCTACGTGCGCGAGGTCCGCGTATACCGCGCAGCCAAGCGGCGCATCGAAATTCTAACAGGCGAGCAAATTTCGTTTGAATACCGGCATACTTCGTTTGCGCCGGATGATATGATGCTGGCAGTGAAGCTCGAACTCCCCTCGAAGGCTTACCGGGAAATTCTCCAGGGCATACGTATCTGCAACGAGAAACGGCGCGCCAGCCAGCCGCTGGGTCAGAAAAGCGCCGGTTGCATCTTCAAGAACCCGCCGGGTGCTTCGGCCGGGCGAATGATTGACGAATTGGGATTAAAGGGCCTGCGCGTCGGCGATGCCCGCGTGAGCGACCGGCACGCCAACTTCTTCGTGAATGCCGGGCAAGCGAACGCCGCTGACATGCTGGCGTTGATTGTCAGCGTTCGGCAACAAGTCCAACAAGCTTATGGAGTGACTCTCGAAAACGAGGTGGTGGTGTGGAACGCGTGAAGCCCATGCAGCGGAACGCCTATGCCGCCGCGGCGGCAGACCAGGAGACGTACCGGCCGGAGTTGGTGTCGGACGACGAGCCACGCTATTTGCGCCGACAAAAGCCGGTAGAGATTCGCAGGAAGAAGTTCAGCGGGAAGACGTGGCCGTTCTACCGCAAGGTATTCGTGTGGACGATCACGGGGGCAGCGGTGGCGACGGTGGGTGCGTATTCGATGCGGTATTTGCTTTATGCGCCGCAAATGCTGCTGCTGAAGCCCGACCAGATTGAAGTGAGTGGTAATCACATTGTTGCGCGAGAGGACGTGCAGAAATTATTTGTGGCGGACCGCAACCGCAGCGTCTTGCGTATACCGCTCGACAAGCGGCGGCGACAAGTGCAAGAACTGCCTTGGGTGGAAGACGCGAGCGTACAGCGGATTCTGCCGAACCATTTGCGCGTGCTCATCACGGAACGCACGCCCGTCGCGTTTTGCCGCAATGGCGCGGAACTGCTGCTGATCGACGCGCACGGCGTATTGCTGGACCGGCCGGAGGGCGAGGACTACCGGTTTCCGATCGTGACGGGGCTCGCCGAGAATATGCCGCGCGAGGAGCGCGGCAAGCGCATGCAGACGTACCAGGAGTTCATCAAGGATGCCGATTTGGTGAAGCCGGGATCCGCGGATCGTATCAGCGAGCTGGACTTGAGCAATCCACGCGATTTGAAAGCCGTGGTGACCGGATTGGGTAGCGGGCCGGACGCGCAAGCGGTAACGGTCCACTTTGGGCCAAGCGATTTCACCGGGAAATACCGCATGCTGGTGGAGAATTTCGCACAGTGGCAGGCGAACGCCGGGCCGGTGCGATCGATCGATTTGCAATATTCGCGGCAGGTGGTGGTGAACCCCGACACCAACATGACCTCCGCGAAAGCGCGATAGAGAATCGGCGGGAGAGGGAAGTTGGCGAAGAAAGATAAGTACTTGGTGGGGCTGGATATTGGAAGCAGCAAAACGTGTGCATTGCTCGCGGAAATGGACGGCGAGCAAGTGCGATTCTTGGCGCTCGGCGCGGCGGAATCGAAGGGGCTGCGGAAAGGGCTGATCGTCAATCTGGATTCCACGGTGAGTTCGATCCGGCGCGCGGTGGAAGAGGCCGAGGGCGTGGCGAACGTGCCGGTGGAAGCGGCCGTGATTGGCGTGGCCGGCAGTCACGTGCGTGGTGTGAACAGTCGCGGCGGCGTCTCGCTCGGGCCGAGGTCCCGGGATATTGAACGCGACGACGTGCGCCGGGCGATCGACAGCGCGCGAAATATTTCTCTGCCGGAAGACCGCGAAGTGCTGCACGTCTTGCCGCACGAATTCCTGGTGGACTCCCAAGAGGGGATCCGCGATCCCCTGGGAATGGTTGGCCATAAGCTCGAGGCCAACGTGCACATCGTGACGGCATCGAGTTCGGCGACGCAGAACCTGGTGACCGCCGCGAATAAGGCGGGGATTCTGATCAGCGATACGGTGCTGGAGCCGCTGGCTTCGGCCGAAGCGTGCTTGACGCAGGACGAAAAGGATTTGGGCTGCTGCCTGCTCGACATCGGCGGGGGAAGTACGGAGCTGGTCGTGTACGGCGGCGGAGTCGTGCGAAACAGCGGCGTGGTTGGGATTGGCGGCGATCACTTTACGAACGATTTGGCGGTGGGCTTGCGCACACCAATTCCGGAAGCCGAGCGCATCAAACGGCATTTCGGTTGTGCGTCGGCGGAATTGTTGCACGAGGACGGCCCGATTGAGATTGCCAGTGTCGGCGATCGCCCGCCACGAACAATTTTCGCGCACATGTTGACTGAAATTATCGAGCCTCGCGCGCAGGAGCTGATTGCCCTGATCGCCGACGATCTACGACGCGCCGGATTGACGCGGCAGATGCCGGCGGGATTTGTGCTCTCGGGCGGCGCTGCGCAGTTGAACGGCTTGCTGGAGTTGATGGAACACGCCTTCCACTTACCCGGACGAATCGCCGAGCCGCGCGGGATTCTGGATTTGCCAGAACAGGTGGCACAACCGGAATATGCCACAGCGGTGGGGCTAGTGTTGTACGCGGCCAAGGCGCGGCGCGCTCTACCGCCGAAAAGCGGGAATCTAGTGTCGAAGCTGCGGTCCATGTTCGCAGGGGCCTGAGGACGCCGAAACTTGAAAAGAGAATTCGAAAAGCAGAGCGGCAACACCGGGTTGCCCGAGCGTGTTTGGAAGTGGAGCGCGTTACGGCGAGGGCACCAGAAACGGGCAATCGTTCGAGCGGAACCATTTTTCCACAGGGCCCGAAAAGTGGTTGTAGCACGGGACTTAGCCGGGATTTATAAAGGAGTTTCACCAGCCGGAAGGGGGCAAGCATGACAGCGAAAGACGCAGGAATCCGGATGAGCTTTAGCGAGGAGTTGCAGCCCGCGAAGCTCAAGGTGATTGGCGTGGGGGGAGGGGGCTGCAACGCGGTGAATCGAATGATTCGCGCAAAGCTCGAAGGGGTCGAGTTCATCACCGCGAACACGGATTTGCAGGCGTTGAAGCTGTCGCAAGCGCCAGTGAAGTTGCAATTGGGCGCGAAACTGACGAAAGGATTGGGCGCGGGCGCGAATCCTGAGGTTGGCCGCAAGGCGGCGCTCGAAGACACGGACAAGATTATTGAGGCACTGGAAGGCGCGGACATGATTTTTATCACCTCCGGCCTCGGTGGAGGAACAGGAAGCGGCGCGGCGCCGGTGGTGGCGTCCTTGGCGAGCGAACTCGGCGCGCTGAGCGTCGCAGTGGTGACCAAGCCTTTCGCGTTCGAAGGGAGACGACGCATGTTGCAGGCCGAACAGGCGCTGCAGGAACTGGTGGGGGCGGTCGATACGGTGATCGTGATACCGAACGAGCGGTTGATGGAAACGGTGGAACCGGGAACCAGCTTTTTCGATGCGTTCCGGATCGCCGACGATATTCTGCGGCAAGCGGTTCAGGGCATTTCGGACATAATCACGGTACCAGGAATCATCAACCGCGATTTTGCGGACGTGAAAGCAATCATGCACGGGCAGGGCTACGCGGTAATGGGTACCGCGATGGCGAGCGGGGCGAACCGGGCCGTGGATGCGGCGAACCGCGCGATCTCGAGCCCACTGCTCGAAGACAATTCGATCCAGGGAGCGCAGGGAATACTGATCAACATCAGCGGAAGCTCGTCGTTGTCGTTGCAAGAAGTACATGAGGCTTCCAGCGTCATCCAGAAGGCCGCGCACGAGAACGCCAACATCATTTTCGGCGCGGTGATGGACGACAACATGAAGGACATGGTGAAGATCACTGTGATCGCGGCCGGATTCAAGGAAGCGAACAAGAAGCAGGCGACGCAAAAGCCGTCGTTCCTGCCGAAAACCTGGAAGGCCGGACGCGAAGTAACGCCGGGCCAGGGCGAACTGCCGGTACAGGTTACGTCGCCGAACGCACCGAACGTGGTGCATCAAGTGACTCAAACCGTACGTGAAGTTGCGCCGGAAATGCCGAAAGACGATCTGGATGTGCCGACGTTTTTGCGGCGCCAGGCGCAAAAGGCATAACTGCTCGCGAAACAATCCCGAATGTTCCGTTCTCGCAGGTTTCGAGTGGCCGAGAAACCCTTGCATGGGCCATCCATGCCAACGAACCGGCCATGGAATGAGCTGCTCCGCTCGTCAGAGCGGCGGTGCGAAACGTGTTGGAGCATTGCCGCAATGACCAGGGGCCTTACGGATCCGGGTCTCGCACGTTTGTATTGAGGGCAGATAGACGGGCAGCTATTTGCTTCTTGCGTTGTAGACAAAGTCCAAGGTCATTGGTTGACCGCCAACGACGGTGACTTCCTGGGTTTTTGTGCCGTACGTCTCGTGCCAGGCAGTGACCGTGTATTTCCCTGACGGGATTTCGGGGAGAGTGAAAAGTCCGTCCTCGCCGGTCACCGCGAAATAACTTGTTCCCATTACGGC
>Ga0306922_10006620_pt1 | contig 11117 bp, 15 predicted proteins | sample sta12Cox44000082_FD_203758 | JGI IMG/M metagenome (GOLD analysis project Ga0306922, IMG submission 203758) | Lab enrichment of tropical soil microbial communities from Luquillo Experimental Forest, Puerto Rico - statoxic.12C.oxic.44.000.082 (v2)... | ecosystem: Environmental > Terrestrial >...
CGAATGGGCCGGGAAAGTGATGCTGGAGGCTGCCAAGCAAAGATCTAACTAGCCAAGGTTTCGCCTTGATATCCCTTCGGGATATGGAAGTCAGGAGCCCGGAGTCGAGGAAGTCAGAATGGCGGTGCTGTAAGCGCTGAGGAGCCGACTGACCTCTTCCAATGCCGCAGACAATTTTTGGGTATCTCCGTATCCAAGATCCTTCGAGAGGATCAGAAAGTAGCGACATTCTTCGACCGATCCCTCGGCCATATTCAGAAAGCGAGCCTTGTCCGCTTTGCCGCGGCGACGGAATCCCTCAGCGATATTGGCGGGAATGGACACTGCTGCCCGACGCATCTGTAGCGAGAGGCCGTATGTCTCCTACTTGGGAAGCATCGCAGTGCAAGAGTAAACCTCGAACACGAACCTATGAGCCTTCTGCCAGACCAGCAGGTCTTGAAAGGTCCGGGCAGGCTTGGACATGGCCATAGAACTGGAGGCGTTCACGGCGGTATGCTCCCGGTATCTGACCACACAGGAGTGTGCCATGAACGCCTTCGTCGAGCATCACAAGAATAGCATTCAGTTTGGCTACCGGTGTTTTGATCGGCTGCTGCTCAATGGCCTGATCCAGCCGTTCCAACAACCAGAACGCGTGCTGGGCTTCTTCAACACCTACCGCGACGGGAAGAGAGTGACCAGGAAGACCTTGACGGAAATCGCCGATCAGTTCCAGGGTTGGCTGAAGAACCGAGCCGAGAAATGGGGCGCTCCCCTTCTCGAACCTCCCGAGGGCGAGGGCGACGAGAGTCGGCGGGACAAGTTCTTGGACCTGTATTTCCAAAATGCCAAACCCAACCAGGTGGTGGCGATCCTCAAGGCCCGCGAGCCGGCCCGCATTCTCGTGGCCGTTGGAGATAAGAACAATGACAGCCCACATCTGGAGTACAAGCAGCGCTGGGTCAACCAGTTCAACTTCTACCTCAAGGACGCGCGCTGGGGCCGAATGTTCGTCCGCATGTGTCCCTACTTCCCGTTTTCCGCTCGGGTCTGTCTTAACCAGCATCACTGGCTGGCCCTCCGGATGAGCGAAGAAGGCATCGATTTTCAGCAGAGCACGAACGCGTTCTTGAGGTGCAGCAGCCCGGCGCGGCTGCAAGAGTTGGCCGACTCGTTGACGGCTCGGGATCTGCTCCAGTGCGGCCAGAAGTGGTTGGCCGCATTCACTCCGTTCATCACCGACAAGGAACGCCGGCAGGCGGGTTGTCAGCACCGTCTGTTCTTCGCACAGGTGGAGTACTGTGACAACCTCATCTTCCACCGCCGGGCCGCGATCGATGAACTCACCGAACGGCTGCTGGACCTGAACCGAACCATCGGACAGCCCAAGAAGATCATCATGATCTTCGGCCGCAAAGTGACCAAACAGTACAAGGGGAAGCTGCAGACCGTGATCGAAGATCTCGACCTACCCAATCCGGTGATCCGCAGTCACTACGGCCACGGCTTCGCCAAGCAGTACGTTCGCGATGACCGAATCTTGAGAACCGAGCCGGCCACCAACAACGTGTATGACTACGGCGTTAACAAAGACGTCGGGAACCTCCCCCGGCTTCGAGAAAGAATGTCAGAGATCATCGACCATTACCACGATGTCCAACAGGACGTTCTGGAAACCTTCATCGACCGCGGTCAACTGCTGAAGCTCGCTGCGCCCACGGTTCTTCCCAACGGAAGGCGGGTACCAGGTCTCAAGCTCGATCACCCGCGGCAACTCGCCGTCATGCATGCGCTGGTGCGCTTTGCCAACGTGGCTGCCGGCGGCCATTTCACCACCATCGACCTCTATGCCCCGGCGCTGCATGCACTCGGCAGAACCGAAGCCGAATATTCGCTGGCATCGTTTCGCTATGATCTGTCAAAGCTCCGCGCCAAAGGACTGGTCGAGAGGATTCCGCATTCGCGTCGTTACCGCCTGGTCGGCAGAGGCTACTCGATCTGTGTGGCCTTCCTCAAACTCTTCGAGAAAATCTACGCTCCCCTTACCGCAGGACTGCTAGCGCCCTTCCGTGGAGATCGACTCTTGGCAGAGGAGAAGCGCTGCGAACTCGATCGCCTCTATCAGCGCGTCTGCGATAACCTGGATTCGCTGCTGCGAGCGGTCGGCCTCACAGTCGTCGCGGCCTAAACGGCCGCAACGAGAACAAAATTCTCGTCGCAACGCGTATAACGGCAACTAAAACCTGGCCGTCCTGTAGCCTGTGAATACCCATCCGCCAGCGCCAGCGCTGCTCCTTCGCGAAGTCCCAGGATGTAGCGGAAATCGCAAGGGAAGCGGTCGAGGAATAGCAACTCGTTTGAACCCGGATTGCCGAAGAGCGTCGTCATTCCGAGTGAACGATGTACGGCGTACCTAGCATCATGTACAGTAGTCATTGGATCGCTCGTTGTTCGTGACAGGGTAGGCAGCTAACGCTATCTTGCGAAAACATCTAAGTTCCGCGATAATAGTTCTTTGCCTCCAGCAGCGGGGGTCCAACCGGCGCCGACTGGCGCTGGTTTGGGGTGTGGGGCGGTTAGCGAATCGCCGGCATGCCCGTCTCGCCTGAGGGAAAAGCTGTGCCGCCATGGGCTTCAGAGTTTAAGTCCGTTGAAATCAATGTCTTAGATGATTTGCCGTGGCGGAACCCTGATTTGCAGGAAAGGAAACACCGTCTGTGTTAATGATTCGTCTTTCGCGCCGTGGTGCGCGCAAACAACCGTACTACCGCATTGTCGTAATTGAGAAAGACCGCGCCCGTGATGGCCGCTCGGTGGAAGTGGTGGGCACCTATAATCCGCGCACGACTCCGGCCACAGTGGAGCTCAAGCGTGAGCGCGTTGACTACTGGACGAGCAAGGGTGCCCAGGTGTCGGACCGCGTGAAGAAGCTGCTGGAGAAGGCACCGACTAGCACGGGTTCGGCGACGGAAACGACGACCGCAGCATAGTCGTCGCCCGCTGCGCGGCCCATGTCGCAATACGGCGGCCTACCAGTGGCTTGCGCCACTGGCTACAAAAACGTCAGCGTCGCTGCGCGAGTGGAGTTTGCCTGCGGCGCTCAGGGTAGGTAACTTCAGTTTTATTGATTCGTAAGGCGGTATCGGAGTAAGTAAGCGATGGCGACGAACGCGGATATTCCCGCATTGATGGCGCATGTAGCTAAGGCGCTGGTGGAGAAGCCGGACGAGGTGGAGTCGGAGGCATTCAACGAGGGCGACCACATCGTGGTCGAGCTGGTAGTGGCCGAAGACGAAGTGGGAAAGATCATCGGGCGGCAGGGACGCATGGCCCGCAGCCTGCGAACCATCATGAACGCTGCCGCATTGAAGACACACAAACGCTATCAGCTGGAGATTGTGGAATAGCTGGCGGCTTTATTACGATTGCGCGCGTGCTTGGACCGCAAGGTCGGCGCGGAGAAGTTGCGGCTGAGTTGCATACGAGTTTTCCCGAGCGTTTTACAGAGCGGCGTGAGCTAGTTGGGCTGGCGCCTGACGGCAGCCGTCGTCAGTTGCAGCTTGAGGAGCACTGGTTCCATAAAGGGCATGTGATTCTGAAGTTTGCAGGTGTCGACAACATCAGCGATACCGAGCGGCTGGCGGGGATGGAGCTGCAGATCCCGGAACGGCAGCGCGCAGAGCTGGAAGCAGGTGCGGCATACATCAGCGATCTGGTGGGATGCTCCGTGGTTGATGGTGATCGCTCGATCGGGACGATTTCCGAAGTTCGGTTTGGAGCGGGAGAAGCGCCGCTGCTGGTGGTTCGGCGGGAGAGCGGCGACGAGGTTTTGATTCCGTATGCCGAGGCGTTCTTGAAGAACCCAGCTTTGGCTGCGCGGCGAATTGAGATGACGTTGCCAGAGGGATTGCTGGAACTGCAGGCTCCGCTGAGCGAAGAGGAGAAGCGGAGACAGAAGCTGGAAGCGCAAGAAGCAAGGAAGGCGGAACCGAGGAAGCAGGGACACAAGTAGTGCGCGGGGAAATGCAGGTCCCTCAACTTCAGCGACGCCCCGAACGCGTCGCCTTCGCTGAGGATGACAAGAGTTGTTGGTAATGTTCCCCCAGCGCCCAGGCGCAATGGGGAGGCCGGAATGAAGTTCGAGATTCTGACGATTTTTCCGGACTTTTTTCGCGGGCCACTGGATTACGGCATTGTGCGGCGCGCGCGCGAGGCCGGGCTCATTGAGATTGCGATACACGATTTGCGGGCCTTCACCCATGACCGCCATCGCACGGTGGATGACCGTCCATTTGGTGGCGGTGAAGGCATGGTATTGAAACCAGAGCCGATCTTCGAGTGCCTAGATGCGATCCCGGTCTCGCGGCGTTCCGAGCGACTGCCGAGCGGGTCGCGCGAGACGGTAATTTTGCTGTCGCCGCAGGGGCAGTTGTTCACGCAGAATGTCGCGCAGGAGTTGGTTGGACGCGAACGCGTGGTGCTGATCTGCGGGCGGTACGAGGGCGTGGATGAGCGCGTGAGCGAGTTTCTTGCCGATCGCGAGATTTCGGTCGGCGACTTCGTGCTGAGTGGTGGAGAGCTGGGCGCAGCGATCATTGTAGATGCGGTGGCGCGGCTGGTTCCAGGAGCGCTGGGAAACGCGGCGTCGGCACGGCAGGAATCGTTCACGACGCAGGCTTCTCCCCACGTTTCCCAAAAGCCGGGAAATGTGGGCCACCCAAGTGGGAATGAACCGCCGTCGTCGACTTGCGGATCGGGTGGATTGCTCGACTATCCGCACTACACACGGCCTGCAGAGTTTCGCGGAATGACAGTTCCCGAGGTGCTACTGAACGGGAACCACGATGAGATCAGGCGCTGGCGAAGGCGGAAGGCGCTGGAGAAGACGCAGTCAAACCGCCCGGATTTGTTGAATGCGACGGAGCTGAGCCGGGAAGATCGGAAGCTTCTGGAAGAGATCGACGGACTGAAGGTAACAGCTCCCACCCTATCGCCAAACGACGGCAATAAGGGTGGGGCACCCAAGCAATCATGATGGATGTGATCCTCAAGCGGTTCGACAATCCGGACGAAACACGGGTGTTTGAGAAGGGCAAGTTTGAGGTCGTCAACATCGGCGGCATCACGATCGGTCGCGCGACGTATGAGCCGGGCTGGAAGTGGTCGGAGCATGTCGGCAAAGCGATGGGCCTGAGGAGTTGCAGCGTGGAGCACGTTGGGATGGTGGTTTCCGGATGTGCGACGGCGGCGATGGAGGATGGGCGCGTAATCGAGATGCATGCCGGCGAGTTGTTTTACATTCCGCCCGGACACGATAGCTGGGTGGTGGGCAGCGAGCCCTATGTTTCGCTGCACTTTATGGGAGCGGCTGATTATGCCCGCAAGCACGAGAAATGAAGTTGTCAGTTGTCAGCCGTCAGTTCTCAGTGAAAAAGTCGCGGTAGTTACTGAACACTGACGGCCGAGAGCTGATAACCGTTCGCCCCCAAGCCTCTCCGAGAGAGTTGAGTTAAGGGGGCAGCCAGATTGGAAGGATAAAGTATGTCGAATTCACCGATTATTGACCGTTTGCTGGCCAAGACGCGCCGCACCGATCTTCCTGATTTCAAGGCAGGTGACACCGTGCGCGTGCACGTGAAGATCAAAGAAGGCGACAAGGAACGCACGCAGGCTTTCGAGGGCTTGGTCATCTCCAAGAGCAAGGGCGCTCAGCCCAGCTTCATTGTTCGCAAGATGAGCTTCGGGCATGGCGTGGAGCGCATCTTCCCGCTAAACTCGAAGGTCATCGATAAGATCGAAGTCGTGCGCTCGGCCCACGTGCGTCGCGCCAAGCTGTTCTACCTGCGCTCGTTGCGCGGAAAGGCTGCGCGTCTGCGTGAAGTGGACGTGCGAGCGAAGAAGGCGTAGTTACGTTGTCGTGGTCGGTGGTCAGTTGTCGACCACCGTTCGGATATGCCACAGTGTTTCGTCCCATCCTTCTCCCAAAGCAAGGGAAAAGGATGGGGCTCAATGTTTCCCTACATCGATCTACCTTTCATCTTTCGGCCGGACGAACTTCAGCGCGGTGTGGGTTGGTGAGTAGCTGACGACCTTGATGTCATAGAGGCCCGCCGCTCGTCCGGCATTGAGCACCTGAAGCTCGGTGATTTCCTTGCGACCTTTGGGATAGACAATCCACAATGCGCCGTTGCTGGCGAGTGACGGCAGCAGCTTCCTGATGCCTGTGAGTTCGCCTTCCGACGAAGCCCCGAAAAAGATCGCATCAGAGTCCATCAGCGGCTTGACATCAGCAAATTGAGCGGCTGCTTGGCGAGCATCTTTCATGGAGGCGTCGTCGGGCATGCGAAAGGCCGATATCTTCAGTCCCGGCTTGATGCCCAGCTTTTCTACCGTGCTCTTGGGATGAAGGATGGTGTGGGCCCACTTCTCAGCTTGTGGGCCTAACTCGAACACTGCCGTCTCACTTGCCCACTTGAGGTGGAGTTCACCATCGCGCGCGACCACAGACTTCAATGACGCCAACGGAATCTTCAACCGCAGGTCTCCGCGAAAGATAACCTCGCTGGTTTCGAGCAGCGCCTTGCCTTTATGCCATTTCCCGCCGGATTTCGCCCTGCACAAAATCTCGCGGCCCATCGCCCCGCCTCCAGGTAGGGAGAATCGCCTGTGCGGTGGCAATTTGTCAACAAAACGAATGAAGCCCCGTCCATCCTGCTCATGAACGGGGCCTCACTGGCGCGCAGTTTTAGGCGCGCGACTTCGATGTCGATCGTACTGCGTTCTGGTTAAAGCTTCGTTGCGAGTTCAAGCAACGCAACGGCAGTGGCGATCCAGAGCGCAAACGCCACCGTGTTAAGGGTGACGCGGACTGAAGCGCTGTCGATCAGCCAGTTATATTTCGCGTCCATGGGGTTCTCCTTCTTGAGTGGTGTGCGCTCGATGTGCCTTTTCAGCCCACCGTTTTCGCATCTGTGGGTATATACGGATGAGCCGCAAAAAGGTTCCGCGCGACATAGGTGCGTAGGTTACAAGAGGCAGAAGCGGTTGATTAACGGCTCAAAACGAGGGATGAAGGACTGTGGTGCCACGCTGTAGGACTCGTTGTAACACCCTATTCATCTTCCTCTGAGGTTGCAATTTCGCTTAGTTCCCAGTACCGGTTGCGCAAGCTCGGAGGAACACTGACTGTGTCTCCGCGCAACATGCTCTTCAATTGAAGCGCATTCACCGCAGCTTTTCCTTCGAAGTGATTGTTCGCGACCACGAACGTCTTTTGTGCCTTGCCGGCGATGACCTCGATTCGGCCTTTCCACGTTTCCAGTTCGGGTTGCGTGTAGAGATAGTTGTAGCGATCGTTTCTCGAATCGCTATCGAACCACTGTTCGTAATTGCGGCCATGCAGACGGACGTATCCGACATGTGATGTCACCTGCGTACTTGGCACAACAGCCTTTCCCAAGATCGGCTGATCGACGTTGCAGAATGCGACTCCCTTTTGCGTGAAGTAGCGAAGCGTGCCTTCGTTGGTCCAGCTGTTGTGGCGCACTTCAACAGCGAGCGGATATTGACAGAACTTCTCCAGTAGGCTGTCGAGATAGTCGCGATTGCGGTCAGTGTTCTTGAACGAGATAGGGAACTGCGAGAGCACTGCACCCAGCATGTTTTCCTGGGCGATGGAATCGAATCCGGCTTTGGCCCACGCCTCGTCGTTTGGGCCAATGCGGAGGGTTTCGGACGAGGTACTCTCGACAACCGCGACGGGGGAGTGAGTGAAGGCACGATTTAATTTCGCAGTGAACAGGAACTGTGGATTCACCAAACGCGCCTTGCGGCACCACAGCTTACCCCACTCCGGCTTGATGTGCCCATAGAACGAGGTATTGATCTCGAGCATGTCGAAATACCGCGCCATGTACTCGACGGGATGCTGTGACTTCTTGATCTGCGCGGGATAGACGATGCCTTCCCAGTCTTTGTAGTCCCAGCCGGCAGTTCCGACGTAGATGTGCGGGGGCAGAGACGCCATTGCTCGCAGGTTAGCACACGACGTTCATGCAAGAGATGGCTTACAAGTATCGTATTTTCAAGCTTCACCACGGAATGTGACAAACATCACACGCACCGGTGACAACTACCGTAGGGCACGCAGCGCTTCGGGAGTATTTCTACTCGTGTAAGCAAATTCATTCTGTCCGGGAAGCAGAAATGCGTGAACTGAAGAAGAAGTGCTGGCGTGAGAAAGTAACCGCAGAAATCACCGTGACCCACCTGCAACAGTTTGCGCACGAGATGGGCACTAACCTGAGCGCCACCGAAGTCGCGCAGTTCCTAAATCAAAACGGCCTGGCCCAAAACGTCTGGATGCACATGATGCAGGCGGGCGAGCAGTACATCAAGTCGAACCTGAAAACCAAATTCATCGCGATGCCGCGGGCTGAGCGAACTGCCGTGCGCGCGTTGACGATTCAATAACCCTCAGCGAATGGTGTTTGAATTCATCTCAGTAGATCACGATGACTAACCAGTAGACCCCACTAGGATAGGTTGCGCTGGGAGCGAAACAAACTCCCAGCGCGTAGCCTGACAGCATTGGCTGCGACAGCGTCTTCTTGGCTCCCGCCGGCAATTGCGTCAGATCGGGCGCCGTCCAAGCTATTCCACTACGGGCACCCGTGGCCGCTTGAGCATTACTCACCTCGAGCTTGTCGTTACGCGCCATATCGCAGGCGAATTTGGACAAATCGACATGGATCTTTCGCGTAGGAACGGGAAGCCGCTGTAACCGGGCATATTGGCCGATCGTCTGCTGAGCGGCGGCATCTGCCTCCATCGCCGAGTAGACGGGAAGCGCATGGGCAAAGTCTTCCGTCACGTAAATCAGTTCGCCTTCGTGCACGATGCCGATTCCAACCGAGTCAAATGACGGGTTAAGAATGTTCGCGCGATGTGGCGGTGACTGCATCAAGCGCAAGTGGATCTCGGCCAGACTTCCGCCCAAGGCAATGTTTTCGGCGTCGTGATCACTGCGCACGTTTTGCTCGCTCAAGCGGACAATTAACGGCGGCTCACTGTCAAACTGATGACTCAGTGTGTCGCTTTGCGCCATCAACTGTGCGTGTTTTTGTGCCGCCGCTGTGAGCCGGTCGTCCAGCACCACTGCACCGACGCCTTGCTTGGCGCGCTCCCCATTGATCAGCGAGAGCAACTCCTGCGCTTCGGATTTGTCAGTGGCGCTCCAGGAGAATGCATTAACGGCGACGACCAAAAGCAACAGCAACGGGGCAATGCTGCGGAGTGACAAGTGTTGCCGACATTGGTTCAGACGGAGACTTGGTGATCGCATGTGATGAATTAGACGCACTGAGCTGTGCTTCCGTTCCTATCACGGCCAACATACAATACAAAGCAGCTCTCCGGTATTCATCATGAACACCACAGACGTGATTTTTCTCACCCTTGCCGGGTTGGCAGTCGGCGCCGGCATTGCGTGGCTGGTGGCGCGCTCGCGCATGGGCGCGCTAGTGGAGCGAAAATCTGAACTTGAACGCGGTCTCGAGTCCACACAGGCGCGACTTGCCCAGCAGCAAGTTGAAAATGCAGCGCTTCTTTCGGCCAAGGCTACCGCGGAAGCGACCCTTGAGAGTGAACGGCGCAGCACCAAAGAAAAGCTCGATCTGCTCGTCGGCGCCGGCGAAGAGATGAAGGCCCAGTTCAGCGCACTGGCGACCGCGGCGCTGGAGAGTAGCAACGCCACATTTCTGCAGCTGGCGAAAAGTACGCTGGAGAAATACCAATCGGAAGCCAAAGGCGAGTTGGAAAAGCGTGAGAAAGCTGTTGAGACGCTGATCAAGCCAATCTCGGAATCGTTGATGCAGGTGGACGAGAATGTGCGCGAACTTGAAAAGTCGCGTGCCGAGGCGTATGGGAGTCTCCGGTCGCAAGTGGCCTCGTTGCTGGAGACCCAGAAAGCGCTGCAATCGGAAACCGGCAATCTGGTAAAGGCGTTGCGCGAACCGCAGGCACGCGGCCGCTGGGGAGAGTTGCAGTTGCGTCGTTGCCTGGAGCTGGCAGGCATGCTCGACTATTGCGACTTTGTGGAGCAGGTGACCGCGATGGGAGAGGATGGCCGCCGGCGTCCTGACGTGGTGGTCAGGCTGCCCGGCGAGAAAAATATCGTTATCGATTCGAAGGCTCCGATTACGGCATACCTTGCGGCCCTTGAAGCAACTGACGAGCCATCACGCAACGCGCGGCTGGTCGATCATGCACGGCAGGTCCGGCAGCACGTCGACAGCTTGAGCGCGAAGTCTTACTGGAGCCAATTCCAGCCGACTCCGGACTTCGTCGTGTTGTTTCTCCCAGGCGAAGTGTTCTTCCGGGCGGCGATGGATGTCGATGCTGAGTTAATTGAGTATGCCGTCGCTCGCAAGGTGATGGTGACCTCGCCCATCACCCTGATTTCCCTGTTGCGAGCGGTGGCGTATGGATGGAACCAGCAAAACCTGGCGGAAAGCGCGCGCAAAATCAGCGAAACCGGCAAGCAACTCTACGATCGCTTGTGCGTCATGACCGCGCACATGGACAACCTCGGCAAGAGGCTGGACGGCACGGTCAAGGCCTACAACGAGATGTTGAGTTCCATGGAGAAGCGCGTCTTCCCGGCCGGGCGAAGGATTGCAGAACTTGACCGCTCGCTGGTTGCTGCGAACTTGGCCGATCCGGAGCAAATCGAAAAGACGCCTCGCCAGTTGGAGTCTCCGGACTGGCAGTTGCAGCCAGAGATCGACCCGTTCTTGCTGGAGAGTGAAGACGCCGACGTGCGAGAGTCGTAGAGTCGTTCGCAAGCGAATTCGGCGGCAGCTCGCAGAGTCGGCTTGCGGTAAGTCATTCCACGTCATAGTTAAGTTAGTTCGACTGCAAATTGAGAAGTGGGGTTTTGCCTGGGTGAGAGTGTGCTTTGACCTGGTTTTCAGCGGCTGTTATGATGGAAGCTTCGACGGTAATACCCCTTCCAATCAGCGTCCCCGTCGTCTAGCCCGGCCTAGGACATCGCCCTTTCACGGCGGTAACACGGGTTCAAATCCCGTCGGGGACGCCAACAAAATAAGCAATTTCCGCGCCGCCGCCGCTCTTCT
>Ga0306922_10006622_pt1 | contig 11116 bp, 9 predicted proteins | sample sta12Cox44000082_FD_203758 | JGI IMG/M metagenome (GOLD analysis project Ga0306922, IMG submission 203758) | Lab enrichment of tropical soil microbial communities from Luquillo Experimental Forest, Puerto Rico - statoxic.12C.oxic.44.000.082 (v2)... | ecosystem: Environmental > Terrestrial > Soil...
CCCCGCTGACATGATGCAGCCGCGCGGTGCCGGGGTGAGTCAAATAGTCCCCAGATCTTGATTAACCTAATGGCTGGGACTGATCGTGAAGCCCTTGACTAACTGCGATACGGCACGATCAGGTAGCGCCATAGCCGAAAAACGTCGGCGCCCGCCGTGCCTTTCGGACGCACGCGGCAACGGCGCATCAATGCGCATGGCCAGCATGGCTTGGTGCGGCCACCGCGGCATGTGCGATGCGTGCGGCAGCACCGATAAATGTGTCGAGATCCGGCAGGTTGGTGGACGTCCAACGCGCGCGCACATCGCCGTTCTTGTCGAGTATCAGTTCGGTCTCGTTGCCATTGGCAGGCGCCCGGAACAGGGCAAGGGCCGCCCTGACATCGCCGGCAACTCGAACGATGAGGGGCAGGTTGGCGCCGTCGACATGCGGGGCCTCGTCGGCGGCTTCGCCGAGTTCGACAGCGAGGACCTGGAGCCCAGCGGCAGTGAGGCGCTGGCGCATCCCGGCAAGTTCCTGAAGTCGCGTCGATGGAGCAGACGGCCCACAGAGCGCAAGCAGCACCGGCCCCCGCTCGAGCATGCGGCGCAACGTGCTCTGGACGCCGTCAGCCTCGAAAGCGAATTCGGGAATGGGGTAAGAAGCGGTGGTGATCTCACCACCGAGCTCGCGCACCAGGACGCCCGCGGCGCGGGCGCGGATGAAGTTGATCACGTCCCAGCGCTGACCCGGGGGCAGTGCGGCGGCAAAGCCCGGCATAGCCCCATTGGCGCGACCCCGGCTAACCCACCGGAACAGATCGGCAGGACTGTGGGCGAATAGGTGCGGTTCGGTCAGATTAGCCGGCCGAATCCGCAGGCCCGCGGCGGCGGGGCCGTCGCCATGCCCGCTCAAACCGTGGCAAGAGACGCAATTTTCCCTATAGAGAACGTTGCCGCGGGCGACCGAAGCTGCCGAATAAGGCTCTGCCGGAGCGTACAAGCTGGCAGAATACGCGGGCTCCATGGGGGGCGCCAGAAAGAGGCTTCCGGCCGCGCCGCAAAGCAGCATGTGCACCGCCGCGGCAGCCGTTCGCCCAAAGAGCCCGGAAGCGACGACCATCCCCACCGCGCCAGCGTACCCACAGAACAGGACGGCGGCAATCGCGAGGAGGACTTGCCAGCTCCCGGAGGGACGTGGTTACGGCTCGCTCGCGAAGAATTGAATATCGCCGGCCCGCCGGGTACGCCACCATCGCTCCCAGGGCGTTACCGGGCGGCGGGTTTCGGGCGATTGGGCCGAAGAAGTCCGGGATTGCGCGGGTTCGGGAGCCGATATGATGCGGTTTTTTTCTCCCACGCGCTCATTCTTTACGTTAACTTCGGTGTGGTATTATCCAGATCTAGGTCGTGCCTGCCGCTCGCAGATCTGAAGCCTTTCCTATCCGGCACACCCGTTCCTGTCCTATATACACTGAGGGGCTCTTTCGATGATGAACAGGTTGGCGGCCTCGATTTTCATCCTGCTATTGAGCATCGCGACGGCGCGAGCCGCGGATGACATCGTCGGCCCCTTGCGCACGCAGTGGGGTATCACACGCGATCTGGTCGTGAATCTTGTTCAGATCATGCCCGAAGACAAATACGACTACAAGCCGACGCCGGAGATCCGCTCTTTTCGCGAAATCGTCGGTCACCTCATTCTCGAGAACTATAACTTCATGAGTATGGTCGCGGGAGAACCAGCGCCGGACAAGGCTAAGTTCGAGGCGCTGAAGTCGCGGGACGAGTTAACGAAAGCACTTGCGGAGAGCTACGCGTTCGGTGAACGCACGCTCGCCACCCTGACGGACGCCAAGGCCGTCGAAAAAATTACCATGCGCGGGCAATCAGTGGTGCGCTGGTATCCAGTACTTTACAATATTCAAGACAGCATGGACCATTATGGCAATCTCGTCGTCTATGTTCGGCTAAACGGCCTCGTCCCGCCGAGGACCGCGGCCGCCAAAGCAAAGACACAATAGCCTTCCGCTCGAGCCGGTTTCGCCGTGCTGGGAATCGCCGATATACCCCGGAGAGTGGGCGGCCCAGCTAGTCGGGCGCGAATTCGACGGCGTAGCTGATCGACCAATGGGGGGAGACGATTATCGATCTACCGGGCACCAAGCATCGCGTGACGCGGGTACAATATCCTTCGGGTGATGCCGCACGGTATTGATCCAAAATTGCCGTTCCGCATGGGAGGTGGGACAATTGGGAAAAACCGCGTCTGAAGGTCGGTCGGCCGGGCGGACCCGCGGAATGGTTGCGCTGGCCGTTTGTGCAAGCATCGTGGTCGGCTTTTCCGGGCTCGGTCACGCCGACGAGCGACCGACCGGCCCCGATATCCTGCAACAGCTGCGCAGCTTTGCGACGATGGGCAGCGTGCTGTACGTCGCAGCCCATCCGGACGACGAGAATACCCGTGTCATCACCTACCTCGCGCGCGGTCGTGGATACCGCACGGCCTATCTGTCGCTCACGCGCGGTGACGGCGGCCAGAACCTGCTCGGGCCCCAGTTTGGTGAGCAGTTGGGCGTGGCCCGCACCCAGGAATTGCTTGCAGCGCGGCGGCTGGATGGGGGACGACAGTACTTCACGCGCGCCAAAGACTTCGGGTTTTCGAAGGATTACCGGGAGACTCTGCGAATCTGGGATCGGCAGGAAGTCCTGGCCGACATCGTCCGCGTAATCCGCTCCTTCCGGCCGGACGTGATGGTGACACGCTTCTCTCCGCAGCCGGGCGGCACTCACGGCCATCACACCGCGTCCACCGTGCTCGCCATTGAGGCTTTCAAGCTCGCCGGGGACCCGCAGGCATTTCCGGAGCAGCTCAGCGAACTGACCCCGTGGCAGCCCCTGCGGATTGTCTACAATGTCGGCATGGCCGGCACGGGAGCCGCGGTGTCCCTCGATGAGGGAACCGGCGCCGTAAAGATGGACGTCGGTGGCATCGACCCGGCGCTGGGCGAATCATTTGCCTCGATCGCCGCCCGCAGCCGGGCGATGCACAAGACACAGGGCTTTGACATCGGCTACGGCCCGGTGGCTGCCGGTTCGACGACCGAGTCTTTTTTGCCGCTCGCCGGCGAACCCGCAAAGCAAGACATCCTCGACGGATTGGACACCACGTGGAACCGGGTGCCGGGCGGTGCAGAGATCGAGCGATTGACCGAGGAAGCGATCGCGCAGTTCAAGCCGGCAGATCCAGTCGCGAGCGTGCCGGCTTTATTGGCGATCCGCAGCCGATTATCCATGCTGCCCGTGGACCCCGTGATCAGCGACAAAAGTCAGCAACTGGACCGCATCATCGAGGCGCTGATTGGTCTCGAGGTAGAAACCGTCGTGGATCAACCCGAGGCCGTGCCGGGCGAAACGTTGAAGATGCGCCACACCGCGATCACGCGATCAAATTTCCCTGTTCGCTGGACCGCGGTGCGTTACCCAAGTATCCAGCGCCAGCTCATTGCGGCGCTCGACCTGCGTCCCGACCAACCGTTGGTTCGTGACGATGCCCAGACCCTGCCCGCCTCGACGCCACCAAGCCAGCCGTATTGGCTGCGCAAGACGGGAACGGCGGGCATGTTTCACGTCGACGACCCTTCTCTCATTGGGCGTCCGGAAAACCCGGCGGCATTCCCGATCGAATACGTCTTCGAAATCGGCGGTCAGACCCTGGTGATTTCCGGTGAGCCGATGCAGGCGGGGGATTCCGTGAACGCGGCCACGCGCCGCCAATTGGATGTGATTCCGCCGGTCTCGCTTCGGTTCGTGCCGAGCGTGGAGCTGTTCGCGCCCGGCGCCGAGCGTCCAGTGACGGTTGAGCTTACTGCGGCCCGCGCAGACGTCTCTGGGATCGTGCAGTTGGAAGTCCCCAGTGGCTGGAGGGTCTCCACGGCCTCGGAGCGCTTTCATCTCGACCAGGCAGGACAGCGCGCCACCTACACGTTCCACGTGACCGCACCGGCCCAGCCCGTCACGGCAACTCTCGAGGGGAGCGTCGAGGCCAACGGCGCGCGGTTCAATACTCAGCGCATCGAGTTTCGCTACAACCACATTCCGGTTCAGCTTCTCCAGCCGGTCGCGCGCCTGAAAGCCGTTTCCCTGGGTCTCGCGATTCGAGGTCATACCGTCGGCTATCTAGCCGGGGCGGGTGACGAAATGGCCGGATCCTTGGAGAGCATGGGATATACGGTCACGCAGTTGACAGGCGCTGATTTAATCCCGGCAAAGCTGCGCTCACTGGATGCCGTCGTCATCGGCATCCGGGCTTTCAATACCCGGAAGGATCTTGCGGACCATGTACCGGCGTTGATCGAGTATGTCGAGGGCGGCGGAAATGTCATCGCACAGTACAACCTCCCGACCGGCCTGAGCGCAAACTGGCTGGCGCCCTTCCAGCTTCACATTTCGCGCGACCGAGTCACCGACGAAGAAGCACCCGTCACGTTCCTGGCACCCGATCATCCGGTGTTGAACAGTCCAAATCGCATCACTGGAGCAGATTTCGACGGCTGGGTGCAGGAGCGCGGTCTGTATTTCCCAGATAAATGGGATGAGGGTTTCTCGCCGATCCTAGCGTTCGGCGATCCAGGGGAAGTGCCCCTCCGCGGCGGCTTGCTCGTGGCACAGCAAGGCAAGGGGTATTTCGTCTACACCAGCCTTTCGTGGTTTCGGCAACTTCCGGAGGGTGTGCCCGGAGCGTATCGGCTGTTTGCCAATCTCATCTCCTTGGGTAAATGACCGGTCCAATACCACCTGATCAGCGGTCCACTGCTGAGCCGCCCGGCCTGCCTGGATTCCATGCCTGGCGCGGCGTGTACCTGTTCGTATTCGGGTGGTTTGTCCTCGTTGTGGTCCTGCTCGCGGTGTTCGGCCGGATCTTCTCGTGAACATCGCCGATTGGCTGGTGTTCCTCGGTACCCTGGGCGGGATCGCCGCGTACGGTTCATGGCGCACGCGTCAAATCCGGAGCCTTAATACGTACCTGAAGGGCCGCCGGTCCACGGGGTGGGGCACGATCGGCCTGTCGGTGATGGCCACACAGGCGAGCGCGATTACCTTCCTTTCGATCCCGGGACAGGGGTTCGAGAGCGGCATCGGATTCGTCCAGAATTATTTCGGATTGCCGCTCGCGCTCATCATCGTGTCCGGTGTGTTTCTGCCGATGTACCGGCGCTTCGGCGTCTTTACCGCCTACGAGTTCCTAGGCAGGCGCTTTGACTGGAAGACCCGCCTCCTCGGTGCCGGGTTGTTTCTGCTGCAACGCGGCTTCTCCGCGGGAATAACCATCTACGCACCCGCCATCATTCTCTCCACGATGCTGGGCTGGCGGCTGGATCTGATCATCGTGTTCATCGGGTTCCTCGTCATTGTGTACACCGTCACGGGCGGCAGTGAAGCGGTCAGTCTGACGCAGAAGTGGCAGTTCGGCGTGATCTTCGTCGGCATGGTGGCGGCCTTCATCGTCCTGCTGGCCGAGCTCCCCGTAGGCGTCGGGTTCGATGATGCGCTGCACATTGCTGGTGCTCTGGGCAAATTGCAGGCGGTGGATACTTCGATCGACCCGAGCCGACGCTACACGCTCTGGACCGGCCTGCTGGGCGGGCTGTTCCTTGCGCTCTCGTATTTCGGCACCGACCAATCGCAGGTGCAGCGGTACCTTGGCGGCGACTCACTGCGCGAAAGCCGGCTCGGTCTGATGTTCAATGCGCTGCTGAAGATTCCGATGCAGTTTCTCATCCTTCTGCTCGGGGCCTTGTTATTTGTTTTCTACCAATTTGAACGTCCGCCGCTGTTCTTCAATCAGCCCGAATGGCAGCGTCACGCGCAAGGCCCGGCAGGCGATGCATTCAGCACCCTTGAACAGCGATATGTCGTCGCGGTGGGAGACAGTGAGAAGGCAATCCGCGTCTGGATCCAAACCAGAACGTCCCAGGATTCCGCCATGGAGCCGATCGCCCGTACGACCATGCTCGAGGCTAACCGGGAGACCGCTGCCATTCGTTCCGAGGCCAAGGCAGCGCTCCTGGCAGTCGATCCGCGTGCCAAGACGAAGGACTCCGACTACGTCTTCATCACGTTCATTCTCGCCAAGCTTCCGCACGGTCTTATCGGCCTGCTGATTGCGGTGATATTCGCCGCGGCACTGAACTCCCTGGCGGCCGAACTCAATGCGCTGAGCACGACGACGACGATCGACTTCTGGCGATATTTGCATCCGCTCGCGGCCGCGGATGAAGTGCGCAACGTGCGAGTGGCGAGGTGGTTTACCGCCCTCTGGGGCTTCGCCGGCATAGCGTTCGCGCTGTTGGCCGGTTTTGCCGAGAACCTCATCGAGGCGGTCAATATCGTTGGATCAATCTTCTACGGTGTCGTGCTCGGGATCTTTCTGGTCGCGTTCTTCTTGCGACGAGTGGGTGGAAGTGCAGTCTTCTTCGCGGCGGTGGCCGCCCAGTCCCTCGTGATCACGATGTTCCTATCTCTCAACATCGGTTATCTCTGGTACAATCTCATCGGCTGCGCAGCGTGCATCGCCTTCAGTATGCTGCTGCAGACGGTTTTGGGGCCTTGTGCTCCCGCCGATCCGGGCTGTGCGGCATGAGCGTCGAGCCGATCATTGCTTTTGGCCAGCAGCCCTGCGGGTTCTTCCCTCGGCGTTTTCTCGTTGCCAAGATTCGAACCGCGCGGCGGCTGCAGGCGGAGATCGGCGGACGCATCGTGTTCTTTTGCCATGACAGCGACCACGACCCGCGCGAGACGCGCACCATCCTGCGGCGTCGCACGACCGGTGAAGCCGAAAAGTTCAACTTCGCGGTTGTCACAAAGCTTCAGCGAAAGTTCTCGCCGCTCTACCTGAAGCGCATCGCGGCGGACTGGCAGGGCAAGACGTTGCGGCGGTTGCCAAACTACCTTGACCGCGAGGTAATCGACCTCTTCCGGAAGACATCCGCGGAGACTGTCGCGGACTTCTGTCTCGAGATGTACCTAAACATGGGGTTGCTCGACCGGATTGACGTCGTGCGTTCGAGCGATCCAGCGCTGCGACGCCGGGCGTGCGACGTGAGCGATTACTTCGTGGACGTGTCATACGAAGGCGAAATCGTGCGTGCGCGCGCACACGACGGCGTGCTCCGTCTGCACGAGGGCGGAGAGTCCTTTGTCACCCTTCCGGCGACCGCTTACACCAAGGAGCAAATAAGTCCTACGCGAGATACTCGGCTTCTCTGGATGCAGTCGGTGATCGGGTGTACGCACTATGTAACCGGTGCCGGTGAGCAAGCCTATCTTCACCAGGAGGAAGCGCCGGACATTACCTTTATCCGCCGAGACGAGATCGAAAACTCAGATGAAGCCCACACCGATCTACTCCCCTGACACCCTGCCTGTGCTGGCCTTCGGCGCACATCCAGATGATGTTGAGTTCGGTTGCGGCGGGGTGATCGTGCAGGAGACGCTTGCCGGGCGGGCGGCGCATTTGGTCGTGTGCTCGCGCGGTGAAGCGGCGACGCACGGCGAGCCGGAGCAACGCCTCACGGAAGCGCAGCGAGCCGCGGCGCTCCTCGGCGCAACGATCGAGTTCGTCGAGCTCGATGGAGACTCCCACCTCGAAGTGCGGGTGGCACATGCCATCGCGCTGGCGGGCGTTCTGCGGCGGGTGCGACCGGGCATCGTTCTCGCTCCGAGCGTCGTCGAGAACCAGCATCCGGATCATTGGCGACTCGGCCGTCTCGTGTGCGACGCAGCCCGGCTGGCGTGTTTCGGCGGCTTGCGAGAACTGGCGACCTCACCACCCCATCGGATTTCACATTTGCTGTTTTACGCGATCACGAGCGAGGCCGAACCAGACAACATCTCGCCGGTGCTCATCGACATCTCCAGGCCGGAGGTCGTCGCGGCGTGGGTCGCCGCGATGGAGGCGCATGCTTCTCAAACCAGTGCCCGCAATTACGTGGAAGTGCAGCTCACCCGGGCGCGGCTCCACGGACTCGGCGCGGCAATGGAGTACGCCACAGCGCTGTTCCCGGCCGATCCTCTCGTCTTCGCCTCGCTCTCGGGATTGGGCCGCGGGGTGCGCGGTCCTTGACATGGCGTCAGAAGACACTCTTCGCATCGGAATCACCTGCTATCCGTCGGTTGGCGGAAGCGGCATTCTGGCGACGGCGTTGGGCAAGGATTTGGCGCGCCGGGGACACGACGTACATTTCATTTGCTACGAGCGCCCGTTTCGTCTGTCAACGGATGGGCCGGGACCTCATTTCCATCACGTCGCGATCAATGACTACGGACTGTTCAAGTATCCCGACTACACCTTGCCGCTTTCGGTCCGCATGGCCGAAGTTAGCCGCGATCATCGGCTGGACGTGCTCCATGTGCACTATGCCGTGCCGCACGCGACGGCGGCAATCCTCGCCCGCTCAATGCTGCCGCGGGAACAACAGCCTCGCGTGGTCACGACATTGCACGGGACGGACACGACACTGCTTGGATATGATCCAAATTATGCCCCGGCGATCCGGCACGCCCTGATCAATTCGGATGCGATCACGACGGTGTCGGAGTCTCTAAAGCGAGAGACCCAGCGGGTGTTCGATTTCGAGGACCCGATCGAGGTCATCCACAATTTCTTCGTTCCACGCCCGCCACGCCGCTCCCGCGAGGAGGTGCGCCGCGAGCTCGGTCTGGTGGACGAAGTCGTCGTTCTCCACTCGTCCAATCTCCGCCCGGGAAAACGCATCGATCTCTTGCTGGAAACGGTCGCGCGGGTCCGTCCGGTCAACGCCTTCAAGCTCCTCGTCCTGGCCGGGGAACCGTTCGCGCCGTTCGCCGAACAAGTGCGGCGGCTTGGCCTGGCTGACTTCGTGATCGTCCGCGAGAAGGTCACCGATATCGAGGACTACCTTCAGGTTGCCGACATCGGGCTATACACCTCTGAAACGGAGAGTTTTTGTCTGAGCATCTTGGAAGCCATGTGTTTCGGGTGCCCGAGCGTTTCGACCCGTGTTGGCGGGATTCCCGAAGTGGTCGAGGATAATCAGAGCAGCCTTTTGGTTCCGTTCGGCGATGTCGACGCGCTTGTCGGTGCGCTTGAGGGCTTGATTGACGACAAGATCCGGCGGAGCGTTCTTGGCCGAGCCGCGCAGGCTCGCGCTCGTGAACGGTTCTCCGCGGAGGTCATCGTGCCGCGCTATGAAGCACTCTACCGACGGCTATGTCGACCCTTCCCTAGGATCAGGGCGGGGTGCAGGTAAAAAACCGGACCGTGCCCGGTCTGAACTCTAAAATCTCGCGCGTGGTCGTTGCGAACTCCGCATAATTCCTTCGGCTTTCGCGGTCGGCCTATTGCGGTTGCTTTTTTTAGCGCAAGCCCGAGGTGGTGCCGTTAAACTGTTGCTCCCCACTTGGCATAACATGCGCGGCGCGAGGAACGGGAAAGGGGGCGATTGCGCCGGCGATCACGCGCAATCACGACCCGGTTTAGTGTCTTTGCCCGAGCGGATGCAATCCTGCGGGCAGCGGAATTGCAGGCACAGCAATTCGGCGCCGACGGGGCCTGAGGCGCCGGCAAAGGCGGGATCCTCCGGGCCGACGAAAATGCAGGAACTGGCGGACAACGGATCGCCGCCATCGACCGCGGCGTCGCCCGCCAGCACCAGCCAGAATTGGCCACCGCCGGCGCTCGGCGCGGGCCCGGCCATCGCGGTCCAAGGCGGTATCCGGTAGCGCCAGCCCGCCAGTCCGTCTTCCGCCTCGAGAATTGACCGGCAAGAAACCGCCGTCGCCTCACACAGCTCGCCGAGCAGCGCCGATGGCATCGCCGCGGTGCTGAGTTCCCAGTGCTGGCGGCGGTCGCGGGCCGCATTAAGCACCTCCCGGTCTGCCGGCATATACCGGGCACCGGGGTCCCAGCGGTTGCGCAGGGTGAACCACCAGATGCCCGACTTTCCGGCGATAATCGGTCCATAGGCCGAGTAGGCGTCGGTGTAATGCACCGCGCCGTCGCTGAATTCATGGTCGCCGAGCATGCCGCGACCGGCCACGACCACCTGGAATTGGTCGACTTGGTGGAAAGGCGGCCGGGTGACGGCGCCCGGGCCCTTCTCGACCAGAAAGGCGATCGGGTGCAGCGCATCGTCGGCCGGCGGCTTCTCGTCCGGCGGCAAGGTATAGCGGTTGGCGCCGATATACGCGGTGTTCCAGCCGGTCGACGTCTGGCGTCGGCGGGTGCTGTGGGCGAGAATGCCATTGGCGATCAGGACCACGGCCATACTCCGTCATTGCTGTCGGCGGCAGGCATAGTGGCGGATCACAATGCGCGCTGCCATACCCGGTCCCAGATTATTCGTTGAGCACTTCTCATTGAATTAGCTATGTCGGCTCGACGCAACGGCGTGGCGGACCACTAGATGCGGCTCTCGCCACCCCGTTTATTTTTCGGGCGTGGTGCATGTTCGACTTCCAACCGAGCAGGCCTCGAGCCGCGGAAGGTCGCCTTAGGGGCATCTTCGGCCGTTCGCCGCACGGTCAGCCACCGGCTGCAGAGCGCCGAAACCAGCCGTTCGCCTGTCGTGGGTCGAACGAATCAAACCGTCGAGTCGACTTTATGGGTGCCTGCCCCACGGTCGTTGATCCAAATCAGCGTTCGCCGTGAAACTCGAGCTAACTTAACAATGAGGAGCTGACGAGGTATCAGGTAAGAGTCTGTAAGACGATGGCAGCGAACGAACGACTTGTCGCCTACCGCGTATGGGACGCCCCGACGCGGTGGTTCCACTGGATCAATGCCCTGTCAGTGCTGGGCTTGATGCTGGTGGGAATTCTCATTCTGTTTTCCGGGAGCCTCAGCGTCTCGCCAGCAGGCCGGGTGACGGTCAAGACGATCCACGTTTGGCTGGGTTACGTCATGACCCTCAACCTGGTGTGGCGCTTTGTCTGGGCGTTTCTCGGCAACCGCTACGCGCGCTGGCGGGCCGTTCTGCCCGGCGGCCCGGGCTTTCCGCGGGCGCTGGAGGCCTATGTCACCGCCTTCCTTGCCGGGGATCCCAGACACTATCTTGGCCACAACCCGGCAGGTCGAGTGGCAGTGGCGATCATTCTT
>Ga0306922_10006626_pt1 | contig 11113 bp, 10 predicted proteins | sample sta12Cox44000082_FD_203758 | JGI IMG/M metagenome (GOLD analysis project Ga0306922, IMG submission 203758) | Lab enrichment of tropical soil microbial communities from Luquillo Experimental Forest, Puerto Rico - statoxic.12C.oxic.44.000.082 (v2)... | ecosystem: Environmental > Terrestrial >...
GACCGAAGCTCCCGAATGGGGTCGGACCTACGAGTCTGGCCTTTCTGCCTATGAGGAACGCCGTTGGTCGAAGGCGATCAGTTTGTTTGAAGCGACGGCCGTTCTTCGCAATGGTGATGACCGGCCTTCGCGCATCCTAGTTGAGCGATGTCACGCCTGCCTCGCCCATCCGCCCTGACGAATGGCTGCCGATTTCAGTGCTGGAATCGAAATCGTAATCCACAGCGACAAGGGGTACGATTTTGCTTTCTCCACTACGTTCATCCAGGAGCCGGCTCTGCGCTGGGGTGTCGACACGGTCTGGGAAGACGGCGAGGCCAAGCCCATGCGGGGCAGGTCGAACTCTTCGTCCGGGGGGGTCGACTTGACTCCGACCAAGGCTACCCTCGCAAACACTAGACATAGCGCTGCCTTCGTCAAGTTAGTGTGATCGCGCCCAATAAGCTCGCCAGCGTCGTCATTCGGGACAGCGACCCGATTCGCCCACATCACCGTCCTGCAGCGGCCGAACGACTTCCCTCAGCCGGACAAGAAGCAGTCCGCAGCCGCATTTTCGCTGGAGATTAGGTCTTCTGTTGTGTCAAAAACTGGTTAACAGCCAGTGCCGTCGCTCGCGGTGCGATCCCCGATTAAGCTTAACAAATAAACCATACCCTATCTCCGCGGGGACAATCACGAAGGGGTAGATGATGGCGACCAACGCCGTCCCGGTGATCGGGGAAAGCCGGCCAAAGCTTGCCGCCGATGTTCTATGGCTCGGGTTCACCGCTTTCGTCTTCGCGGTGATCTTGGTGATCGTGTGCTGGCCGCTTTCGGCCGCCTTGTCAGTGCACAATCCGCCGGATGCCGCGGCGAACCAGCCTGCCGCTAATCTCACGCCCGGGACGAGCGCGGGTTCTGCCACCGCGGCACCCCTGCCGGCTCTTGCCGGCGGCGATCGGATCACGCGACTCGGCGCCTTGCCTACGCCGGCGGACGTGGTCGGCGAGGGATCGAGCAATGTCGCGCCGCCCTCCCCGATCGCTACACCGGGCGAGCTGGCTGGAGCCAGTCTGACGCCCCCGGATCGCTCGCTGCAGGCTGCTCAAGCTGCACCGGCAGCAGCGGCGGTAAGTAGCCCCGGAACCCATCGTATACCGCAGCACAAACCGCGACCTCGGCCGGTCGCGCCCAAGGCGCCTCCGCAGCTGACGCCTTGGTAGCGGACAATCCTGGTCGCCGTCAGCGAGCGACACGAGCCGCACGATCGCCGACGACGACCTAAACCTGGCGGCCCTGGTCACGCTAAAGCCCGAAAAGCAGGCATTGCACGATCAACCGCGCGGCCGCAAGCTCGGGATGGACGCGGGCATGGACATCCCATGCGATATCTGGATCCCCGCGGCGCGGCCGGATGTCATTCATGCCGACAAATTCGCGCGACCGCAGGACCCGGCTCGTCGCCCACGGTGCCACATTTCCATGCTCGATGGAGGCCGAGCAAGCGCTGGCGGCTCGCGGCCTGCTCCTCCTCCCCGAGCCGTGCTCGACGATGTGCGGCGCACTGGCGCATTGCCACGCACGGCGGCAGTATCCCTCGAAGCGGGTGCGCCGGGCGATGCGAATACGGCAATGGGATGCAATAGCGGGATGAATTGCACCAGATCAATGTCCCGCCGATGCTTTTAGCCAGGATAGACGCGTTTCCTTTCCACCGACCGATGGAGGCAGCGATGGCAAAGGTACCCGTTGAAGTGAAGAAGGCGGCCCCGGCGCAGACCACCCTTCCCGATGTATGGCAATCCTTCCGCGGTGAGATGGATCGGTTGTTCGACCGCGTCGGCAGCGGGTTCGGGTTTCCGTCGCTGCGCCGGATGTTCGACGTCGAACCGGCGTGGCGCAGCTCATTCAGCTTTTCGACACCGGCGATCGACATGAGCGAAGACGAGAAGGCGTACAAAATCTCAGCCGAGTTGCCGGGTATCGACGCCACGGACATCGACGTATCGGTGTCCGGCGACATGCTCGTCCTCAAAGGCGAAAAGCGCCAGGAGAGGGAGGAGAAGGACAAGAATTATCATTTCTCCGAGCGTGCCTACGGCTCGTTCCAGCGGGCGTTCGAGCTGCCGGGGAGCGTCGATCGTAACAGGGTCACCGCCGATTTCTCCAAGGGGGTGCTGACGATCACCTTGCCGAAGACGGCGGAAGCTCAGAAACCGACACAGAAAATCGAAGTCAGATCATCCTGATATGCCGCGCCCGCGGTGGCGGAAGCGTTCCGCCGCCTCAATTTCTTCGCCGCAGCTTGCCCAGCGTACTGCAAGCATAGCGCCCCGCAGCTCTACGAGGGCGCCGCGATAGCGGCAAAGGAATCCTGCGGCAGGCGCTCGAGGTTCTGGTGCTCGGACATATTGACGATCTCGCCCACAATCTCGATTTCGAAAGATCGATTTTTTCCGGTCCGAGGCGCGCATCACACTCTCGATGGGTCGCCGAAGAATTCGCTGCATGGCGTCGCGCTCTCCCGGCGCGGCGAGCGATTATCTTCGTTTTGCGGTCGCGGAAACTTCTATTGTTGGTCCTGCGGCTGCGTTCTGTTCTTCGTACCTTGGTGGGTATGGTGATGCGAATGCCTGCGTAGTTGCTGCCCCTGTTGGCCGGTTGCCCCTTGCTGTTCCGTGGGCACTGTGCTGCTGCTCTGCGCGACGGCAGAAATCGGCGCCATCTGGCTCGCGAGACCCGAAACAAGGAACGCGCCAACCACGATTCTCGTCGTTCTTATCATGCTTTCCCCCGCGCAACGGTCGCCCAAACGCCATCCTACCGTGTTAGGCGGCAAGGCGGGCCGGCATCCCTGCGGGATCTTGCCCCGTACATGCAACTTGAGTTCCGAGCCGGCAGGTCAACACGGCCAGATTCAGCACGCTCCGTGTCTTGCGAGCGAGGCCCGGGTGTACCGAACCATAGCCCCAGCACCATTCGGCCGTGATGTCGTGAAAAATCATGGTGAAGTCATTGGCCGCTTGGCTTGGCTCTCCAAGGCCGCCCGCCATCCCCCAATCGTGAAACGTGCGCCGATCGCCGAGGAAAGTGCGTTTTCGGCTCGAATAGAGTGCGTCGGTATTGGGAGCGGTAACGTCTCTGGAGGCGGCCGTCGGATACACCTTGGCGTTCGCAAACTGGCCTACCGGAGCGCGCAGGCCCTCCGCCTGGCTCGACCTGTCCAAGGAGCCCTACATCCTGAGCTTGCCGGACGAAGGTGACCGCTACTATCTGATGCCGATGCTGTCGGGTTGGACCGGGGTGTTCCAGGTGCCGGGCAGGCGCACCACCGGCGACAAGGCGCAAACCTACGCCATCACCGGGCCGGGCTGGACGGGCACGCTGCCGGCAGGTGTTACCCGATACAAATCGCCCACCAATTTGGTGTGGATCATCGGCCGCACCTATTGCACCGGCACGCCCGAAGACTACAAAGCCGTACACGCCATCCAGGACCAATACAAGCTGCGCCTACGGGAAACCCTATACGCCGCCGCTGGGCAAGGTCGATCCCGGTATCGACATGAAGACGCCGGTGCGAGATCAGGTCAACCGAATGGACGCAGCGACCTACTTCAAGCGCTTGGCGTCGCTGATGAAGGACAATCCGCCGGGATCCGAGGATGCGGCGATCGTCGCCAGAATCGCCAAGATCGGCATCGTGCCGGGTCAGGACTTCGACATCGGCAAGCTTGACCCGGCCGTCGCCGATGCCCTGCAAACTGTGCCAAAACCGGCGATCGAACGGATTATGGCTCATTCGAAGGCAGCGGGCGCCGTCGTGAACGGCTGGGATGTTACCACCAAGACTGGGCTCTACGGCACCGACTATCTGCAGCGAGCCCTCATCACCGCCATCGGCCTCGGTGCCAACCGTCCGCAGGATGTGGTTAATGCCGTGGACGAGGTGGACCAGGACGGCAAACCTCTGAACGGCGCCAACAACAACAGATACGTGATGCACTTCGCGAAAAGTGAGACCTCGCCAGTCAACGCCTTCTGGTCTCTAACGATGTACGACACCCGGTACTTCTTCGTGGCGAACCCGCTCAATAAATACACTGTCAGCCCGCGCAACACGCTCAAATACAACCCCGACGGCTCTCTGGATGTCTATATGCAGAATCAGTCGCCGGGGACGGAGTGGGAACCGAACTGGCTACCGGCGCCCGCCGACAAATTCATCCAGATGCTGCGAATGTACAGGCCGAATGAGCAGGAACCCTCGATCCTCAACGGGTCCTGGAAAGTTCCGGCGGTAACCCCGATCCAGTGAGCCACGGCAGCCGTTACGGCTGGTGGTGGGTGGTCCGGACTTTCGACGCTTGGTTGAGGCCACTAACAGACTTGCAAATGAAAGCGAGTCGCAATATCGTCGAGTAAGCCTCGGATCGGAGAACCATGCCCGCTGTCGCACGCATTGCCGGCGACGACGCGCCTTCGGGCGATACGCAATCGCTCGGCGCAGCTCCAGTCGGGTTCAAGGGCCGCATCCGAGTCGTCCGGGTTCGCGCCGGCGATCACGGGCTGTCGGCTGCCGAGCTTGAGCGCCGGCTGATCGAGTTGGGGTTTGTCGAAGGGGCGCGGGTCGAGGTGCTGCATCAGGGTCTGTTCGGCCGCGACCCGATTGCCGTTCGCGTCAATGAAACGACGGTCGCCTTGCGCCGCCGGGAGGCTGCGGCGATCCTGGTCGAGCCGGACGGCGGATGAGCGAGATCGCGTTACCCACTCGCGTCGCCTTGGTCGGCAACCCGAACAGTGGAAAGACCGCGCTCTTCAACGCGCTGACCGGCAGCCGTCAGAAGGTCGCCAACTATCCCGGCGTAACGGTCGAGCGCAAAGAGGGCGTGGTCGTAACGCCCGCCGGACTCACCGTGCGGCTGATCGACCTGCCCGGGACCTATTCGCTGCGCGCCCGCAGCCTCGATGAAATCGTCACACGGGACATGGTCCTCGGAAAGCTTGCGGGAGAGGATGCCCCGCGCCTTCTGGTCTGCGTCGCCGATTCGACAAACCTCCGGCTCGCGCTGCGCCTGGTGCTCGAACTCAAGCGCGTCGGCCGGCCGATGATCCTCGCGCTCAACATGTTCGACATCGCGCGCAATCGCGGGTTTGAGATCGACCTTGACCGGCTGTCCACCGAGCTCGGCGTCCCTGTCGTCCCCTCGGTCGCGGTGCGGCGCGGCGGCACCCGCGATCTCCTCGCCCGCATCGACGAGGTGAACAGCGAGCGTGGATTGCCCCAGGGGCTCGTGGAGGCCGAGGGCAACTGGTCCGAGCCCAACGCCGCCGAGTTGCGCGCGGCGCAGCGCGAGGCTGACCGCATACTCGACGCCGCGGTCAGGATGCCCGGCCGGCCCGACAGCATTACCCGGCGCATCGACAGCATCGTGCTCCACCCGGTGCTTGGTCTTGTCATTCTAATGTCGATCCTGTTCTTGATGTTCCAGGCCGTGTTCGCCTGGGCGCAGGCGCCGATGGACCTGATCAAGAGCGGCTTTGATGGTCTCGGCGCGTGGGCCGGCATCGTTCTGCCACAGGGCTGGTTGTTGAGCTTTGTCCGCGACGGTGTCATCTCCGGGCTCGGCAGCGTCCTCGTCTTTCTGCCGCAGATCCTCACCCTGTTCTTCTTCATCCTGCTGCTCGAGGATTTCGGGTATATGGCCCGCGCCGCTTTTTTGATGGACCGCATCATGGGCGGTGCGGGACTGCATGGCCGCGCCTTCATCCCGCTCTTGTCGAGCTTTGCCTGCGCGATACCCGGCATCATGGCGACCCGGGTCATCGCCAGCCGGCGCGGCCGCCTCGCCACGATCCTGGTCGCACCGCTGATGACCTGCTCGGCGCGCATCCCGGTCTACACCTTGATCATCGCGGCCTTTGTCCCGGCCCGCACCGTGCTCGGCTGGTTCAGCCTGCAGGGTCTGGTGATGTTCGGGCTCTATGGCGCCGGCATCGCTGCAGCGCTCGGGATGTCCTGGGTCTTCAATCGGCTGCTGTGGCGGCGCGATCCGAGCGACCCCTTCATGCTCGAACTGCCCGACTACAAACGGCCGGTCCTGAAGAATTTGGCACTCGGATTGTTGCAGCGCGGCCAGATCTTTCTGCACCGGGCCGGGACGACGATCTTTGCGATGATGGTCGTGATCTGGTTTCTGTGCTCGGTGCCGCCGGCGCCGGCGGATGCCACCGCTCCGGCGATCAACTACAGCCTGGCCGCGCGCATCGGCCAGTCGATGGAGCCGGTGTTGCGCCCGGTCGGCTTCAACTGGCAGATCGATGTGGCGCTGGTCCCCGGGATGGCGGCGCGCGAGGTTGCAGTCGCCGCACTCGGTACCGTTTATGCGATCGAGGGCGCCGGCGACAACTCCGACGAACTCGGCCGGACCCTGACCGCGCACTGGAGCCTTGCCACCGCCCTGGCGCTGCTCGCCTGGTATGTCTTCGCGCCGCAATGCGCCGCGACGTTGGGCGTCGTCCGGCGCGAGACCAACAGCTGGAAGTGGACCCTATTCCTGTTCAGCTACATGCTGGCGCTGGCTTATCTGGCAGCGTTCGTTACCTATCAGACAGCAGTCTGGCTCGGCGCCGGATAGACTCGGCGGCTGGTCCAGGCGATTCAGCCAGGCTCGCCCGCAGGCCGACGCGCGCCGACCTGGCGCGCGAAGCGCGGCTGATTATGGTCGGTCGCGCCGCGCTCGTGATCGGGTGGATCGAGGTGTTCGGGCGGCACTGCCTATAAGAACAAGCCGTCGGCCATCGCCCGGTTGCGACCGGCTCGCTTCGCCTCGTAAAGCGCGGCGTCGGCTCGCCGGAGCGCGGCATCCGGCTCTTCTTCCTCGGGCTGTATCACGGCGGCACCGATGCTGACCGTGATTGCGACGTCTGCAACCAGCGTGCCGGCGATGCGGCTGCACAGTCGTTCGGCGATCCGGTGTCCCGCGTCGAGGTCGGTTTCCGGCAAGACGACGGCGAATTCTTCGCCGCCCATCCGTGCCACTAGATCCGAGGGTCGTAAGGCGGACGTGATGCGGTTGACAATCTCCTTCAGCACGTGGTTCCCGGCCGCATGGCCATGCTCGTCGTTGATCCGCTTGAAGTGGTCGACGTCGATCATCAGAACGGCAATCGGCTTATGCGCTGCGCGGCAGCGTGCGATTAACCTCGGCACCTGCGCCTCGAGGTAGCGGCAGTTGAAGGCGCCCGTCAGCGGATCGATCAGAGACTGTTCGAGGAGGCTCTCGTAGTAACGTTTCTGCCGTAGCTGCGAACGGATGCGAGCGATAAGCGCAAGGCTGTTGACCGGGATGGTGAGGAAATCGTCGGCGCCGGCCTCGAACCCTCGCACGAGGTCGTCGACGTCCTGGAGGGCCGTCACCATGACGACCGGAATATGCGCCGTCGCCGGATTAGCTCTGATGCGGCGGCAGGTCTCAAAGCCGTCGAGCCCCGGCATCATCACGTCGAGCAAGACGATGTCGGGCTTGTCGGCCTCGATTTTCGCCAACGCCTCCAATCCGTTGGCGGCCGTGTTGACGATGTAATCCTCATACTCGAGCTGAAGGGTCAGCAGTTTGACGTTTAGCGGCGTGTCGTCGACAACAAGAACTCGGGCCGGCATGTGGGCGGCTCCTCAGTTCGCGGCGGTTCGCTTCGAGATGGTACCGCATGCGGATTAGATAGTCCTGTTGCCGCAGACCCCCGACTACTGAGGAGCGTGACCCGAAACGGGCGCCGCGGCGGGGACGGCGAAGGCTAGTGATCGGCGGTGCGGGCTCCGCGTTTGGCTGCATCGAGACTACCGAAAACGATCGCTTTCCGCTCAGCCGCGTACCCGCATGCTGCGTGGTATCCTCGCGAAATTCGGACTGATGGGCCGGCTCCGCCACCGCCCGCTCGGCCAGCGACACCCGAGGAGCGTGCGTCATCGATGCATGGTTCGCCGCGCTCGCCATCGAGTGAGGTTGCGAGTGCGCTACTCTCGATTACGACTACGCGCGGTTCCCCCCCAGGCCAACGAATCCAGCCCGGGTGACGGTTTTCTAGGCACATTTGAAGGCTTGTTGCTCGGCGGTTTGCATTTCGTTTTCGGCAACCAGCCCTTTGGAGCAGTAGTCTCGCCACCGGGAGCACGCTCGCCGCCGTCGACTTCGGCTCGTGACCAAAGCGTGGCAGCGATAAGTCGTTTGCACAGGCTGGGAATGTCTCGCTGATCCGGTCGCCTTCGGACCCCCCTGACCCATTTCCGAGAATGCCGCTTTTGCCGAGACTATGGCCCGTGAACAGGTGGTCGACAAAGGCATACGGGCGACAACAAACGGGTGCGCTTGGGTTAACGTATTAAGCTGAAGAAGCTGTTGACCTTGTTCGGGCGGCGGATTATCCAAACTCAGGTGGTAGCGCGATTCAAGGTGCTTGTGGGGCAGTTGGAAGATGGCTGGGCCTGAGGTGGCATGAGAAAGCTTGCCACGCTTGGAATACTGCTGGTCGCTATCCTGGACTTGGTCGGAGCGACTCGTGTCGCGCATTGGCTCGGACCGCAAAGTAGCGTGACGGTGCTGCGCGGCTCAGCGAGCGCCGACAACATGGACTTTTCCCAGATGTTGAAGGGGGCTCTCGGCAAAGTCGGCCTCTGACCTGACTCGGCTCTGTCCGCCTTTGCGTTCGGCTTCGGGCCGGGCTTGTTGTGCTGCCCCGCGACGCTAACCGCGGCTCAGCCCCCCGGGGTTGTTCGGGGGCCCGCCGGAACCCTGCGGAAATCTTTTTACTTGCGTTGTAAACCAGCTGCAGCGAAAAAAGCCGCTTGGAGCGGCCTTTATGGCGTTTAAATAGTTGATTCGCTCGTGGTAGCGGCAGAGCGATACCACCTTTACCGAACGGTAATCCACTGGAGTCGGGAACAGCGGTTTGAGGCCCTGGCTCCTGCGTAAGTGTCACTTTTTTGGAGCGGTCACCGCGCGCTATGCCCGCTCAAACACTGAAAAGCCGCCTCGGCGTCGGGTGCCAGGCGGTCCGCTCCATTTCGCCGCTCCATTTCGAATTTCGTGCGCTTGTAGCACGACTGCCCACCAAAGTCAAGAATGCGCAGGGTTTGGCCCGAACGTCAAGTAAACGCGTTGCCACGGGTAGCAGTAAGTCAGAAGTCTGAGGTGGATTCTGTTTGGACCGTGGAAACGGCAATAGGGAGGTGCGAGCGTCGAGCGGGCGATATTCGCATCGAGCCGCCGCCCCCGGCAACCTTGCCGCATTCTGCGGCCAAAACCGATCTGCCGATCTGTCCGACGGTGGCTGACCTTCTCTGCTGTCGCCAGATAAAGCTCGAAAAGCGCGAGCTTTGGATCCTTGGTGTCAGCCACTGGCTGAACCTTTTCCCGATCAGAAACTCTTCGCTGTCGAAGACGTGGATACGGCCGAGCGCGTCTCCGAGCGCGATCATGCCCCCGTGGACGCTGAGCCCGGTAACCCAGGCGTCCAGAATTATTCGTGTGATCTCCCGGCCGGTTGTCGCGTCCCAGAGGCGCGCCGTGTTGTCCGAGGAGGCGGTGACGATGCGCGCCCCGTCGGAGGAAAAGGCCGCACTCTGCAACCCGCCCTCGTGGCCGCGCAGCGCGATGATCTCCTGGCCGGTTGTCGCGTCCCACAGGCGCGCCGTGCAGTCAATAGAGGCGGTAACGATACGCGCCCCGTCAGGGGAGAAGGACGCACTCGACACCCAGTGCTCATGGCCGCGCAGCGCGATGATCTCCTGGCCGATTGTCGCGTCCCAGATGCGCGCCGTGCGGTCAGCGGAGGCGGTGACGATGCGCGCCCCGTCAGGGGAGAAGGTCGCACTCTGCACCCCGCCCTCGTGGCCGCGCAGCGCGATGATCTCCTGGCCGGTTGCCGCGTCCCAGAGGCACGCCGTGCGGTCAGCGGAGGCGGTGACGATGCGCCGCCCCGTCAGGGGAGAAGGCCGCACCCTGCACCCCGTCCTCGTGGCCGCGCAGCGCGATGATCTCCTGGCCGATTGTCGCGTCCCAGAGGCGCGCCGTGCGGTCAGCGGAGGCGGTGACGATGCGCGCCCCGTCAGGGGAGAAGGTCGCACTCTGCACTCCGCCCTCGTGGCCGCGCAATTGAGCATGTCTTCGTTAGCAGCGGTATTCGCGCGCGATCCAGACGCGGGGGGTCGTGCATATTGCCAATGTCGCTGAGGACCCGGAATTCGTCCTAACAGCGATCGTTCAAACAGGATGGCATACGGCACTTGCCGTGCCGATCCTGCAAGACCGCAATCCGGTCGGGGCGATCACCGTAACGCGTCGTGGGGTCGCACCGTTTTCGCAGGCACAAATCGATCTCCTCAAGACGTTTGCCGACCAGGCCGTTATCGCGATCGAGAATGTCCGGCTGTTCAATGAGCTGAACGCGCGCACGCGCGACCTCGAAGAATCTCTGGAATATCAGACCGCGACCAGCGATGTCTTGAAGGTCATCAGCCGCTCGACCTTCGATCTGCAACCGGTATTCGACACGCTTGTTGGAACTGCCGCGCGGCTTTGCGAGGCTGACCTTGCGGTGCTCGCTAACACCGAGGAGGACGGTTATCGGGTGGCAGCAACATTTTCTACCTCGCCCGAGTTCGAAGCATTCGTGGTCACTTATTACCCAAAGGCCGAGGGAGTATCGCTGGACGTGCCGCTCTTGAGGGACGGGTCGTCCAAGTCGCCAACCTCGCCGCCGACTCAGAATATACCGTGCGTGAGGCTATTACCCTTCAAAATACCGGGACCACGCTCGGCGTGCCCCTGCTCCGGGAGGGAGTCGCGGTCGGCACAATTACTCTCGGGCGGCAACGGGTTGAGCCATTCACCGAGCGGCAGATCGAACTTGTCCGCAGCTTTGCCGATCAGGCGGTGATCGCGATCGAGAATACGCGCCTCCTGACCGAGCTGCGCGAGAGCCTGGAACAGCAGCAAGCCATTGCCGAGGTGCTGGGCGTCATCAATTCTTCGCCTGGTGAATTGCAGCCGGTTTTCGATGTGATCCTCGAAAAGGCGCACAGCCTGTGCGGCATCGCCTCCGGCAGCCTGGAGCTATACGATGGCGAGACCTT
>Ga0306922_10006627_pt1 | contig 11113 bp, 10 predicted proteins | sample sta12Cox44000082_FD_203758 | JGI IMG/M metagenome (GOLD analysis project Ga0306922, IMG submission 203758) | Lab enrichment of tropical soil microbial communities from Luquillo Experimental Forest, Puerto Rico - statoxic.12C.oxic.44.000.082 (v2)... | ecosystem: Environmental > Terrestrial >...
GACCATGATCGTGCGATCGGCCCACCACGCGGGTGTCACCCCTTCGGTCTCGCTCACGTGACGCAGTTCGATGAACATCGTATTGGTGTCGTCCTGCGGCACGACCCATCGGCTCAACATCGGGCCGCTGAACCCATGCTCATGGTGGCCAGTCTCCCAGATCGGCCCCACTTGTTGCAGGTTGGGCAGGACGGCTTCCACCATTCGCGCCCACACGTTGTCGCCCACGCGCCGGGTCCCGATGTACATCATGCCCACTGGCGTCTCGATGAACTCCAGTTCTGGCATCACGCCAAACTCTTCGGTGAACTGGGCGCCGCTGACGATCGTGTGGAGAAATGCCGTATGGGCGGGATCCATTGCGTTCTCCATCGTCTGCAGCCAGTTGCACGGGTAACCGTATTTCGGGCCTGGCATGAGCCGATAGCCTGGCTGCACGAAGCTGTCGTACACTGGAAAAGGTGGCTGGAGGTCGGGCGGACCCAGATAGGCAAAGACGATGCCGGCGTATTCATGGGTAGGATAGGCCCCGTGATACAACCGGTCTTTTAAGGTGCTGTGAGCTGGTTCGCCGGGTGTCTCGAGGATGGTCCCGTCCGCCGCGAACTTCCAGCCATGGTAGCAGCATCGTATCCCATTGGCGTCGATCAGCCCGTACTCCAGCGACGCGCCGCGATGCGGACAATGCAGCTCCAAGAGGCCGACGGCGCCGCTCAGGTCGCGAAACACCACCAGCTCCTCGCCGAGGATCTTGACCCGATGGGGCAGATCCTTCAGTTCGTCGGAAACGCAGATCGGCTGCCAAAAGCGGCGCAAATATTCGCCGCATGGTGTGTCGGGGCCGACATGGGAGAGTTCGGCGTCTTCCTCGGGCACCTCGCGATGGAAGTAGCCACTATATCGCGTCGTCAAAAACGGGGCTCTGGCGGTCATAGCAGTCCTCTTCTCAGCCCGTTAAGGGCCCAGTCAGGCGGCTGCCCTAGTGGGAACGGCATCGATGCGTCGCATGATGTCCGGTTCCTGCAACCGAGTACGAGGCTGCAGCAGCTGGGCGACTTCTATCGTGGCTCGATGGACGACCGGGTCGGCAACCGCGGCGCGGAATAGGGCGGCGTCGAACCGTTGCGCCTCCGCGAAGTCGTCGGGTCGTTCGCCGCGCGTCTGGGGGAAAGCGAGGTCGGCGCTCGTCGACATCGTCCAGGGCGTCTCAAGCACCGCGGCGACTTCTGCCATGAATTCCGCTTGGAGCGACGCAATCGGATCCGGTTCTGTAGCTGTGCCGCGCAAAACGTCCTGCAGCACGCGGGCCTGGAGGGCAGCGGATGACATGCCCTGGCCGTGGATCGGGTTGAAGCGGCACAGCGAGTCGGCGACCGGCAGCACGCCGTGGGGTAAGCGAGGCAACCGTTCGAAATGCTTCCACGTGCTTACAGGGAAGCGATAGTGGCGAATGCCCTCCGGCGGCTGGGCGTACCGCAGCGCGTTGTACAGCGTTGGCGTGATCAATGAGCGGGATGCGTCCAGAAAGGCGTCCCAGGTCTCTATCCGCGACGTTGCACTATGGTCGGCGATCGCGATTATCCAGCGGTCGCCCTCTATTGGCACCAATACCGCGTGCAACGCCAAGAATGGCGGATCAGGCTGCGTTAGCACCAGCTTCCAATCGGACGGCGCATTGGGCGGGATCGCTACCACGACGGTGGCGTATCGGAGATCGACCCCGACTTCCGTTTCCGCGGGTCGTTCCCAGCCAAGTGCATCGAACAACGTCGCGGTTAGCGCGCCGCGGCCCGACGCGTCCACCACCAGGTCGGCCGCTAGGATCTCCGAACGTCCCGACCCGGCGTCAAAGCGGATTCCATCCACCGCAGCGCCGCTCGTCGTCGGCACGATCCCGGTCACCCGGCACTTCGGCCATAGCGCTATATTCGCGATCGCCTCGGCCCGACGGCGCAGCACCAGCTCGATCAGAGGCCTCGACGCACAGAGTAGCGACAGTCCGAAATCCCGCATTGGCAGGACACCGACATCAGGCCGTTCGTATTGAACGTCTCGCGCAACCCTGACGGTAACTGCACCAGCCTTGGCAAGATCGCTCTCGAACCCTGGGAAAACCTCACCGAGCGCCTGAAGGCCGCCGGCGAGCAGGCCGTGCGGATGGCGATCCTGGGGAGTGCCGGACCGCGAAGCGGAGGATGGCGGCAAGCGGTCGCGTTCGAATATTTCGACCCGCTCGAAATACTTCGCCAATGCACCGGCCATCGCCAACCCGCCGATGCCGGCGCCAACCACGACCGCTCGTCGACCCAAAAAACCGCTCATGACGTACGCTCCCGCATCTCTTCGATGAGGCCGCTCGAGGGCTCGTGCCCACGGCGCCATCTCAGTCGCGGATTCTCATCTGGCAAATCACCGTTCAATCGCCAGCCCGAAATTTGCGCAATCTCTGCTCACCGACCGCCGTCAAATCGCCCGGATGTTTGGGAAGAAACTTCGAACATCGGGTGATGGACGACCGGATCGGTGAACGCGGCGCGGAAGAGGGCGACATCGAAACCTCGCATTTCCGGGCCGTTCAAACCTGACCGAGATTTGCACGTATCCTCAACATACCCCGAACGCGGCTACGGCGGGCCGTTAGTGCGGCAGCCGGCTCCCGTGGAACCCCGCGGGCACCCGGCGGCTTAGCATTGCGCGTCCGTCGGCCCGCGACGACATCCTGCGCGTCGAGGACCAAGAGGTCGCTGCGGTTCTTGCGGCAAAACAAAATCGTAGACCGATCTGCCTCGAGAAGAGCGCCATGGCCAGACCGTTTCCCGATCATCCGATGTGCGGCGTCTTCGCGCCGCTGTTCGTCGGAGGCGAAAGCGGTGAGCTGCCCGTGCTCGCCGAGGTCCCGCCGGCGTTGCGCGGGGACGCTCTACCGCGGGAAACGCACCATCAAGTCGGTCACCTCCGCCAGGCGCTCCTGCTGCACCCAGTATCTAGCGTTCGTTAGCAGCACCCCGGCATTGTCTCTTCCAGAGCAGTGAGCGCAGCCATACAGATGTCCCGCACCACGGTATCGTGCGCGGCGACTGCATCAAGGTCATGAACACATGGTCTCCGCCACAGTCGACTTCGTGCTGACGGATCTGCAATCATCGACTGACAAGACAAGCAAGAATGTAGCAGGCCAGTGCTGGAAGTGAAAAGAGAGTGCGGACAATGTGAAATCGAACCCAACTGGCGCGAATGAGCGTCCAGTCATCGGGCGGGCTCTGAACTGACCAGCGTGCCACCTGCTTATTGATCCGGACGTTTGTGGCCAAGGCAATCGCTAGGACTGCGGCGTAACAGACAGATCCAGCAATGGCCAATTCGCCGGAGAGCGAATGAATCCCTCGAGAAAGAATCGTGAGTACAATACCATCCAACAATGCGCCCACAACCACGATCGGCATGTATGGATCGAACGTGTGGTTGGTGGCTTGATGGAATTCAACATACGTTGACACCGAGAGACGAGACATTGCGCGTCCAAGCCCGATCCAGTTGACCATCAGTCCACCGGTGGCTATGCAGCGAAAAAGACGACGACCAGTTGTAATGCTTGTTCCATATCTTGATTGAGACTTGCATCTAGCATGGACGACTAGAGCGGCGGGCGATCGCCAAGTGGACCTTGGCTGTGCGACCAGCCAGCACGTCCTCCTTGATCCATCGGCGAGCTTCCTGCGAAAGCAGGATACGCAATTCGCCACGCAGGTGTTTGTCGAGCGAGCGGTAGGTTGGGAGAGTGCGGTAAAATGGGATCCAGCGTATCCATGAAGCTCTCTGGCGTCGGCAACCGGCTTGGCGCATCGAGCCGCCCGACATCCATGACCTCGCACTCTCGAGCTTTTAGAGCGGCTCGAAGTCCATGGACCGACATGAGCGCCGTAAGCTTGGGTGCGTCCGGCGAATCCGCCGGAAGCGGAAGCTTCTTCAGAGCGCGTGAAAGGATGCTGAAGATATCCGCGCGTTCTGGGTTTGCACAATGTACGATTCCTACCCATCCGTCTGGCCGCACGACTCGCACAGCTTCATCCAGTCCCGCGCCCCAAGCGGCAAACAAGGTGGTCGATAGGATGGAAAAGACGGCGTCGAAAGTGCTGTCCTCGAACGTAAGAGCTTGACCGTCCATCACTAGCGCCCGGCATTCCGGATAAGGAGCCAGACGTTGGGTTAGCCGAGCGACCATAGCGGACGAAAGATCGATAGCAGTAACTCTCGCCCCGAGGGCGGCTGCCTGATGTGCCAAAGCACCGGTTCCCGCACCGATGTCGAGCACACTGTCGCCAGCTCTCACTGATGTTCTTTCGAGGGCGACCTGTGCTAGACGAGCCGAGAGAGGCTCGGCCCAAGTCTCATAGGCAGCGACCATGGCGTCGAAAAGTTCAGCCGTGCAAGTATTCGGAGCTTCGTTCATACTTGCGCCTTTCTGGAACAACCTTTCAATTTCCCGCCTCACCGTCAGGCGGCCAGGGACAGGCCTAGCGTGAAGTCGATCGACATGGCGCCTTTCCAATTCACTGGACGACCGAGCCTGGCAGAGGAATGGCTGAGTTGAAGATGTTGTCGGGATCGTAATGCCATTTGGCAGCGATCAGCCGGCCGGCATTGGGACCATAGCTCTTGGCCACACGGCCCGAGTCGTCTTTGAACTCATGCGTGAAGACGGCACTGGGCCGAGGCGGCGGTCTCCATCGCCTCGACGAAGACATCTACCGGCGCCGTCGAGCGGGGGCACCAGCACGTCGCCATGAACACACGCTGCCCATTGACGATATACGGGTAGTACAGGTCATGGTCTCGAGGTTGCCGGCGAGCATGCATCCAGGTGGGGTGAGAAAATGAAGCATTTTGCGCCTCATCTCCGAGAGCATCCCTTTGCGGTTTCATCGAAGCTGGTGCGTTCGAAACTGGTGTCCAGGCCGATAGCGGGATGCTGTTTAGGCAAACAGGCAACAGCAGATAGGTCACGCTGCGGTCCGCGGCTATGGGCCGAGGTTAACGATTAACGACGGTGGCGCACTGGATTCACGCGATAATCGCGCCTTCGATTACTTCACTCGCCAGACGTTGCGAGTGGATCGTAGTCGGGCATTTGCATCAGCTCGTGCAACTGCCGCCGCCGAACGCCCATGTTCCCGCCATCGAACAGCGGCAATACGAGCGCGTCAGCGAGCAGGTCGCCAAGCGGCAGCGTGCGATCGTAGCCGTCGATCCCGACGACGCGCATAAGGTCCGAGATCACGCGCACCGCTGTCTCCGACCCGAACACCTTTGCGTGCAGCGCAAGTTCCAGCGCGCCGGGTGCCTGTTTGTCGAAGGCATGGGCGGCGCGCAGGCTGAGCGAACGGACGGCCTCGATCGCCATCTTCGCGTCGGCGAGCGCGTACCCGACCGCCTGATGGCTGATGATCGGTGCCACGCCGCCGCGCTTCTCCGTCTTGGTGAAATTTAGCGCAAAGTCGAACGCCGCACGCATCAGCCCGACGGAGAAGATGCCGACGATCGGCGCGGTGCCGGTGAAGCAGGCTTCGGCGAGCGCCTTGCCGCCGCCGCGCGGCCCGATCAGGTGATCGGCGGGCGTGTGCACGTCGTTCAGCCGGAACTGTGGCAGGAGATGCGCGCGGTGGCCAACGGAATCAATCGCACGGTCCAGTACGATACCCTCCGCCGGCCCTAGGACAGCGATAACCGAAATCCCGCTCTCGGGCGGTGCAACGGGATCGGTGCGGCAGACCACCGTCAGTAGGTCGGCCCCTTTGCCGTCCCACCCGGTGCCGCTGGAGACCCACTTCTTTGCGCCGGAAATTATCCAGTGATCGCCTTCCAGACGCGCCCGGGTGCGTACTCCTTCGGCCGGGGCGGGCGCGGCGAAGTTGGCGCTGCCGCCCGGTTCGCTCAGGGCGAAGGCGGCGAGCGGGGCGCCCTGCCCTGCCGCGAACGGGGCAAAGAAGCGCGCCGCCTGTTCCGGCGTGCCAGCCAGCAGCACCGGGAACAGGCCCAGCATGGTGCCAAGCAAGGTCAGCGAGATATTGACATCCACGGCGTGGAACTCCTCGGCCAGCACCGCCATGTCCACAACACCTGTGCCTCGACCGCCGAGCGGTGCTGGAATCAGGCGGCGCAGGAAGCCCGCTGCGATGGTCTGTTCGTAAAACGGTCTGGTGGCGGCGAAGCGGGCGAGCGGCGTCGGCAGGTCTTTTGTGGCCGACCCCACCTTCGACAGCACATCGCCGGCGAAGGCGCGTGCGTCCGCGCGCAGGCGCTGCTGTTTCGCCGTCAGCGTGAAGTCGGTCGACATGGTGCTTTTCCAATTCGCTCAGTCGCCGAGCCTGGGAGGGGGATCGCTGAGTTGAAGACGTTATCGGGATCGTAATGCCGTTTGGCAGCGATCAGCCGCTCGGCATTGGGGCCATAGCTCTTCGCCACACGGTCCGGATCGTCCGCGAGGAGAAAATTCGGATATCCGCCGGGAAGCGCCATCGAAGCGAAGGCTTCACGCGTGGCTCGAACCCATTGGCGATGCCGTTGCTTCTCTTCCTTGTCCGACCGGTCGACGAAGGTGGCGAAGATCTCGACCAACACGTGGTCGCCGCGGAGCCCGAAGGCTGTTGCCTCTGCCGGTACGCGCGAGGCGGCGCCTTTGAACTCGTGGGTGAAGACAGCACAACCGGGCGAGACGGCGGTCTCCATCTTTTGGAGGAAGACGCTGATGCCGCCGCTGTCGAGCGCGGGCAGCCAGCACGTGTCCATGATCACGCGTTGCCCGTTGACGATATACGGGTCGAACAAGGTCAGCGAGGTTCCATAGGACATAGCTTCTAGGTTGCCGGCGAGCAGGGTTCCGAGTTTGAGGAATGGCGCCACCCGAGTCTCGCCTTCGGCCGGAAGCCCGCACCACGTCGGAAGGACCATGACGACGGGTTTGCCGTCGGGGCTGGCGACACAGGCAAACTGAACCGTCAGGTCTTCGGGGCTCGAGGCGGCAATGTCGGCGCAGCGTTCCATTACGGCCTTTGCTTCGGCGAATGGATAAACGAGCATGCCGGAACGGACGCTCGGCAGGTCGTGCAGGCGATGGCGCATGGCCGTGACGACGCCGAAGTTTCCGCCGCCGCCGCGCAACGCCGAAAACAGCTCCGCTTCATTGGAGTCGTCGGCGACGACGACGCGTCCATCCGCAAGAACGACTTCCACAGCGAGCAGATTGTCGAGCGCGAGCCCGCAGCGGCCGATCAATGGCCCGTAGCCGCCGCCCAGTGTGAGACCGGCCATGCCGACACCGCTGCAGGTGCCTGTCACGGCCGCGACGTGAAGCGGATCCGTCACGGCAGCCACGTCGGCAGCGCGTGCGCCTCCAGAAATTATTGCGCTGCGCTGGTCGGCATTGACGGATACTCCATTCATGCCGCTGAGATCGATGACGATGCCGGCGCACAGCGCGCGAGCGGCCCAATCGTGCCCGCCGCCCCGCACCGACAGCGGCAGATCGCAATCACGTGCGGTTCGAATGGCCAATTGGACTTCTTCGATCGTTCGGCAGTGAACGACGGCACGCGGCATGGGGCCCACTGGCTTCGCCCAGATCGCGGTCGCGGCGGCGTAGCCGGCCTCGCCCGGCAGCGAGACACGGCTGGGCAGCTGCGCTTCAAACCGGCGGAGCGCTTGTTCGATTTGATCAGGCATTGCTGTATCTCCACTCTGACGGCGCTGACTTCGTCATTAGCGCTGCTCAGTGGCCAATGAGTAGCGATTAGTTGCGAACGTTCGCAGCTCCATGGATTAGCTGCTCCAGGTCGCGATCGCCGATTTCCGGCTGGACCGCAAACCGATCGAGTTGGTGATCAAAAGTCACCCAGGGATGCCGCGTCGTCTCCCACACGGATAGCGTCGGCCAGGGCGTCGACGGGTCGGCAAACGTGCCGAAGGCGATGCCGATAAGGTCAGGGAGACCTTCCGCATACCAGAACACCGTGGAGCCGCAGTCCGGGCAGAAATGAAATTCGATCTTTCGCCCCGAGTCGCTACCGCGCGGGTAGACCTTGCTCCGCCCCTCGGTGCGGACCTGATCTTTCGGGAAATAGGTGCTGACGCCAAAGGGCGAGCCGGTACGCCGTTGGCACTCCGTGCAATGACATGCACCCACGAATGCCGGCTCGCCGGTCGCCTCCGTGCGCAGCGAACCGCAGCAGCAATGCGCGATCCTGGTCATCATCGAACCTCCAACCTGGCTCTGTCGCCGGTCGATCGCGCTTTGCTGAGCGTGTCGGTGAGTTCCAGTGCGCCAAGCGGCACAGTGAATTGGCCGAGCATCATCTCCTCACCGTCAGGAAGCTTGCCGACGATGCAGCAATACTCGAGTGAGATGCCGTTGGGGTCTTTGAAATAGATCGACCGCGCCCATCCGTGGTCGACGATGTCTGTCGTCTCGACACCCTTGCCTCGCAGTTCGTGACGCTTCTGCGCCAGCGCCGCCGGCGACGCAGCATCGAAAGCAAAATGATAGAAGCCGGCAGGAACGCCGAGCCCGCGGTTGATCCCCGTATCGTATTTTGCGGGTACATCGGGAACTCCGTTCGGTTCTAGAAAGGCAATGAGCTGACCACCGCCGACATCGAAGAACATGTGCCGCAGGTGGCCGCCTTCTTGGATCGTTATTGTGTCGGCGACAACCGGCTTGAAACCCAACACGCCTTCGTAAAAGGCACGGGTCTTGTCGAGGTCGAGGGTCGACAGACCAATGTGGGAAAATCCTCTGTGACTCATGGTTGTCACTCCTAGGTTGAGAATTTCAGACACTCGTTGGGCGTGAATGGCGTGGGCGGACGGTGATGTGTTGGGGAGCACCGTGGCGGTGATGGGACCGCCGTTCCAGCGTCAGCGAGCGATGAGACCATGTCCGATGGCTAGCGCTGGTCGGCACCAAGCCGGAATGCGAACCGGCTCGTCGAGATGGTCCCAGCCGCGGACGAGCAATACCCGGAGCAGACCGCGATAGCCGGAGAGGATTGGCGTCACCACTCCCATCCGCCACCTCGATCGGCCCTCGAGGGCGTCCTCGGCATCTGCAAACCAGTCCGCCGCCCACTCGGCTACTGCGTTGCAGACCTGCGGCAGCGCCGGTTGCGCCAATACATAGCTCGGCATCGTCGCAAAGACGCCGTGCGCTTGGAGCAGCTCGCGCGGCAAGTAGAGGCGGTGCCGCCGGGCATCCTGAGTGAGGTCGCGCAGGACGCCGGTTAGCAGCATACCGCGCCCAAGTGCAGCCCCCACCTGGTCGGCGTCTGCCTGCGCCACGCCCAAGATGCGGAGCGCAATGCGGATGACCGCTACCGATCTTTGCTCGCAGTAAAGATAGAGTTGCTCGAGAGACGGCGCCCGGATGTCGGTCCTGGCTTCCGTCTCCATCCCGTCGATGATGGCGAGGAAATCGGCGCAGCGCAGATCGAACCGATCGACCGCATCGCTCAGCGCACGAGCTACAAAATGCTGTGGCCGGCCGGCGTAGAGCGACCCGATCTGGGTCCGCCAATCGGTCAACAGCGCCAACTTGAGCGTCCGCGAGGCGGTGCCGTCGACGATCTCGCGCAGTTCCCAACAGAAGAAATACAGCGCCTGCATCGCGTCACGGCGCGGCGCTGGCAACAGTCGCGTCGACCAAAAGCAGGAGGGATTAGTGTCGCGAATGCGCTGTGCGATCGCGATTTCTTTGGCGGGCGATGTTGCCGGACCGGGGTCTTGCTGATGGACGAGGTCCGAACCCGCAATGAAGGGTTCAAGCGTGATCATCGTGATTCTCTTGATTGTTCGGACCGGGCTCAGTCCCAATACAGCTCCGGTCTCGGGTATGTGTAATCAACGGCCTCTTGTCCGAGGCCGATGTCCCTGAGGAGGTGGTTGTCGAGCTCCTTCAGTTGCTGAAGCGAACGGATGCGGGCGCGCCGCAGCCGCATGACCGCGAGGATCCGCCGGATCATCGCCAGAGGCGCGCTATGGTCCTTCGTGCCGCGACTCGGCAGGCATCGCGGGGGCGCACCGCGCACCATCCCTAGAGGGTCTCCGAACGGTCCGCCGCGAACAAGACGGGGGGATGAGGCCTCCACAGCGTCTCAAGCTGCGACAGTTCCGCGGCGCCCGTCACCGCGACGATCGAGTGACCACAGTGGAAGCGTCTCGCGCAGATCTTCCTTCATCATTTCCAGCCTCCTCAACGAATTCGGGCGAGGCCGCGCTGACCGCGGTGCCCGCTTGCCGTTAGATCTGGCAAACCACCGCGTGATCGCTATCCCGAAATCTGCTCAGATTTTGCCCACTGGCTGCTCGCGCGGGTCATCGGCCGGGAACCAGGCCAGCTCGCGCGTCGAAGGATGTGGAGGCGCGCGATATCGGCGCGCAGGGGTTCAGAGCTACTGCCGCCCGCCAGAGCGGATCGTTAGGCTCGGTTTATCGGGCTGGCGCACCCGCTAGGGGCGATCGTCTCGGCTCACTCAGCCCTCCGGCACTCCCGCCAGGCGCAGCCCCCGATAGAAATGCTCGCGCTGCGCAAGGTATATCGGGTTGTCGCTCGCCGCCCCGGCGCGGAACCTGGCGACGGTGAAATTGGGCACCAGACCCCGGCCGACCGCACGGACTTCGGCGGCCTCTGTGAGCAGCCCGGCAAGCGCCAGTGCAGCAGCCAGGACGAACTGGGAGAGTCCCCAATTCGGATTGATCTCGACCGATTTGCGCAGGCTCTCGATCCCGTGAACCACTCGCCCGAGATAGACGTCGGCGACGCCGATGAAGAAGTGCCAGTGAAACAGGAATGGGTCGCGCGGGCTCAGACGCATGGCCTCCGCGACATGGGCGCGGGTGTCGGGGGCCCGCCCAAGCGAGAACTTCAGCTGCCCGAGATAGGCGTGGGCTGTCGCGAGATTGGCGTCCAAGCCAATGGCGAACTCGAACTCGCGCAGCGCACGTTCGGGCACGCGCATTGCGTATAGGATGGTCCCGTATGTCACATGCGCCTCGGCGCTGTCCGGGGCCAGCACCAGCGCCTCCTTTGCAGCTGTCTCGGCAGCGCGGATTTGTGCGGCGCGAT
>Ga0306922_10006628_pt1 | contig 11113 bp, 10 predicted proteins | sample sta12Cox44000082_FD_203758 | JGI IMG/M metagenome (GOLD analysis project Ga0306922, IMG submission 203758) | Lab enrichment of tropical soil microbial communities from Luquillo Experimental Forest, Puerto Rico - statoxic.12C.oxic.44.000.082 (v2)... | ecosystem: Environmental > Terrestrial >...
GGGATGCCGACGAAGTGAATTTGCGCCTGCAGAAGGTCATGGCCAGAGCCTTCCACGAAATGGTGGAAACCATGCGCAAACATCACGTTCCGCCGCGCGCCGGCGCCATGATCCTGGCCGTCGGCCGCGTCGCCGAAGCCACCTTGGTCCGCGGCCTGTTCCCTTAATCGACCGCCCATAACAGATCATTAGGGCTTCTCGCCGGCTCCCGGAATGGGGATAGGCGTCTGGATATCCTGGAGCTCGGGCGGTATGCCCAGTACCGCATTGGTGTTCTGGGCCACCACCACGAGCCACGTGCCGTTCCGCTTTTCCGCAACCATCACCATCATGCCAAACCGCGGTGGACGAGCCGTGCCATCGACGTTCTTGTCTCCGTCAATTCTCCAGCTCCAATGCACCACCGCCATATCAGGCCGGAGAAACCGCGCGGTCGTCTGGAGCGGTGTGAGGCTGGCCCCCTTAAAGCGCCCGCCGAGCAACCGTGTGTGGAATTTTTCGAAGTCGGCCCTGCCGTGGAGGTAAGTTGTCGCTACGGCCACAAAGTCCACATCGTCCGCCATGATCTTTGCCAACTCGTGCCCGTCGTGCTTGGCCCAAGCGTCCGAGAACGCCTGCGGAAGCCTCCGCAGCGCTTCTTCGTCAGCTTTCGTCTGCGCATTTGCGCCCACGGCCAAAAGAAAAAGGAGCAGCCCGCACAAAAAGTGTCTCATCTCTTCATCCTCCGGCGCTGTCGAAGATGGGAACCAACAGCTAGCGGTCGCGCGCGAATCGAACTCTTACACTCTACCGGAGAATTCTTTAATTTTTTCCTTGCGCTGGAAAAAATCTGCGCGTACATTCGCAATTGCCGGTGTGTTCGAAGCCGCAGGAGAAGAAGTCCTCCCGCGGAGGCGGACGCAGCCGGCAATTTTCGCTTGGGGCGAAAGATTTTCGCGAAACAGGCAAACCGCGCGACTCGAACAGAGAATCTAAGCTTCTGACAGCGGCATGATGCCGCCCCGGATGAAGCCAAGAAGTTAGCTGGGAAAGAAGAAACGATGACCAACGGGCACAACGGCCACACCGCTCCGCCGATCCTCCTGTCCATCGCGGGATTTGATCCCTCCTGCGGCGCGGGTACGGCCGCAGACTTGAAGACTTTTGCCGCGCACGGATGCTACGGAATTGCCGCGATCACCTCGCTGACGGTCCAGAACACCCAGGAAGTTGAAACCGTCCACAACACACCAAGCGCGGAGCTGCGCGCTCAGCTCGAGGCGCTCGCCAGGGATTGCGACGTCGCCGCCGTCAAGATCGGCATGCTCGGAAACCACGCCAACGCCGCCGCCGCAGCAGAATTCCTCGACGCGCACAAATTTGCACACGTGGTCCTGGACCCGGTTTTCAAGTCCTCGGGCGGCGCCGAGCTTCTCGATGCCGGCGGAATCAAGTTTGTCGCGACGGAATTGCTCAAACGCGTGAGCGTCATCACGCCAAACGTCCCGGAGGCCGAGGTCCTGACGGGGTTGACGGTCAAAGACCTGGTGGACATGGAATCGGCCGCGCGCAAGCTCGTCGAGATGGGTGCGCACGCGGTGATCGTCAAGGGCGGCCACATGGACCGCGCCGTGGACATCCTGTTCGAAGGCCGCGAAATGATTCACCTGGCCGCCGACAGGGTCAAGGTCGAACATACGCACGGTACCGGCTGCGCCTTTTCTTCCGCGCTCACCGCACAACTCGCTTCCGGCCGCTCGCTGTTCGAAGCCGCGGCGCTCGCTAAAACCTACGTCACCAAAGCCATCGAAAAGGGCTACGCCATCGGCAAGGGCCGCATCCCTCTCGACCATTTCTACCGCCAGCGCATCGAGCCGCCGCCGCGCGGTGTCCACGAAGTGCCGCAGCACGGCCTGCACCCCGCTGCCGAACCCGCGACTCACTGAAAATGCACTTGCGCCATCTCGGAGGGGTAAGGCGGACTCCTGTTACGCTGCCGCGCGAGTCAAGCCTCGCCTGATCTCCCGCTCCGGCATCTGCTTGGCGGGTTTGTGGTATTAGCGGGGAAATCCCTGGGCGCGCCATTCATCGAACGACCGGCAAATCTATTCGCTCGGTCTTGCTTGGCGGCCACACGCGCAAGCATCTCGGGAGAAGCGCCAACTGATCGAAAATCAGCTCGCGCGATAAACCACGCGCCCGGCTACGATCGTGGCCACCGGCCCACCTTTAAACTTCTTCCCATCGAACGGCGAATTCCGTGATTTGCTGGGGGAGTCGTTCACCTGGTAAGTCCATGCGCGATCGATAGAAAAAATCGTCAGGTCCGCCGGCTCCCCCGCAGCTATCTTGCGCTCCATACCCAGAATCCGCGCCGGGCCGGTGGTAAACAGCTCGACCATGCGCAGGAGCGAAAGCCGCCCGGCGTCGACCAGTTGCCCGAGCGCTAGCCCGAGTGCCGTTTCGAATCCCAAAATCCCGAAGGGCGCGCGGTCGAACTCCACCTCTTTCACTGCCGGCTCATGGGGCGCATGATCGGTCGCAATGGCATCCACCGTCCCATCCGCCAGCCCTTCAAGCAGTGCGGCGCGGTCCTCGCGAGCGGCTAGCGGCGGATTCATTTTGAACCGCGAATCGTAGCTTACGTCTTCATCGATCAGCGTGAAGTGGTGCGGGGTTACCTCGCAGGTGACGCGCAAGCCCCGCGATTTCGCCGAGCGCACCTGCTCGAGCGAAGCCTTTGCCGAAAGATGGGCGATATGCAGCCTCGCGCCGGTCAATTCGGCCAGTTGCACGTCGCGAGCCACGCACACCGCTTCCGCGGCCGCCGGCATTCCCCGCAGACCGAGCCGCGTCGAAGTGACACCCTCGCGCATCACCGCGCCCGCCGCCAGCGAAACATCTTCCGCATGTTCAATCACCGGCAGATCCAGGGACCGGCAATAGTCCATCACCTGTCTCGCGAGCTTGGCCGTGGCGATGGGCTTCCCATCGTCGGAAACCGCGACGATGCCCGCCTGTTTCATTCCGGCAATCTCGGAAATCGCCTCGCCCTGGCTACCGACCGATGCCGCGCCGATCGGCCACACGCGCACACTTCCCGTTGCCTTTGCGCGGTCCAGAACGAAGCGCGTCACCGATGCATTGTCGTTCACGGGCTTGGTGTTCGGCATCGAGCACACTGCCGTGAAGCCACCTCGCGCCGCCGCGCGGGTTCCCGTCTCGATGGTTTCCGACGATTCCTGCCCCGGCTCGCGCAGGTGCGCGTGCAGGTCAATAAAGCCCGGCGCAACCATCAGCCCGGCAGCGTCAAACACCTCTTGTCCGGCTACGGCGCCGAGCTTTCCCGGTTCGGCCACCCGAGCGATTTTGCCGCCGTCGATAAGAATGTCGCGCGGGGCATCCGTATTGCTTGCCGGGTCGATCACGCGCCCGTTGCTAATCACCAGCATTGGCGGATTCCTTGGGTTTGCTGTGGCCGCTCTCGTCCGAGCGAGAGGCCTTCGCCTCGAGCGCCGGGTGCGCGCCGCCCTCCGAAGCGCCGGCGATCACCAGATACAGGATGGCCATGCGCACGGCCACCCCGTTGGTCACCTGCTCGAGCACGCACGACTTCGGCCCGTCGGCCACCTCCGGCGTAACCTCGATCCCGCGGTTGATCGGCCCGGGATGCAAAACAATGGCGCCGCGATCTGCGCGCTTTAGCCGTTCCGCATTCAATTGATACAGCAAAATGTAGTCGTTGGCGGAAAGTGACGGATCGTTGAGCCGTTCGGTCTGCACGCGCAGCATAACAATGACGTGTGCGTCCTCCAGAGCCTCCTCCATCTTGTAAACGCAGCGGATGGGCACTCCCGGGGCGATCTTTTCAAGCTCGCGCGGCACCCACATCGACGGCCCGCATAGCGTGAACCGGCATCCGAATTTCCCCAGCAGGTGAATATTCGAACGCGCCACCCGGCTGTGGAGAATGTCGCCGAGAATGGTCACGTTCAGGTTTTCGATGGTGCCCAACCGGTCGCCAATGGTCAGCGCGTCGAGCAACCCCTGCGACGGATGCTCGTGCGTGCCGTCGCCCGCGTTCACCACCGGGATATCCAGGTGCCGCGCTACGTAATCCGCCGCCCCCGAGGCCGAGTGCCGCATCACCAAGCAATCCGGCTTCATGGCATTCAAGTTGAACGCGGTGTCCAGCAGCGTCTCGCCCTTCTTGATGCTGGACGCCTCGGCCTGCAGATTCATGGTGTCCGCCCCCAGCCGTGCCGCCGCGGTTCCAAAGCTGATGCGCGTGCGCGTCGAGTTTTCGAAGAACGCCAGCGCCACGGTCTTCCCGCGCAGCGTCGCCAGCTTTTTCAGCGGGTGTTTTTGGATTTCCTGGAATGGTTTGCTTTGGTCGAGAAGAAATCGCAGTTCGTCCGCCGTGAGCGGTTCGAGCGAGAGCAGATCGCGGAAGCGGTAAGTCAATTTCCCCACCCGAGATTTTAGCAGGGTGCCGAAAATTTTCACAACTTGTCAATCCGGGGGCGCGGCCGCTAGTTCGCCGGTTGGAAGGTTTTGTCCTCCAGTGCCTTGCGAATCCAACGCATCAAAGTAATGGCCTTAAACTCCGCAAACAGGGTCGTGCCTTTGGCATCCTCTATGGGAATCGGGAAACTGTACGTCCGGTCTCCGACTTTCACCAGATAGAAGAAGTTTCCGTCGCGGTAGTGAGAAAATCTGGCTTTGTTGTTGCCGCTGACAATCGCCTTTAAGTCGTGACTCATGGCCTGACCGAATGCCTTTGGAGTCCATTTCAAGCAATGCCAAAAACTATTCCACGCGGTCGACCAGCACGACGCGCTCTTCCTTGTCAATCTCGCGCAAGCGCACTTCGATAATTTCCGTGTCGCTGGTTTGCACCTGCCGCCCGGTGTATTGCGCTTCGATGGGCATTTCCCGGTGCCCGCGGTCGATGAGCACGCCCAGCCTCACGCGCTTGGGGCGGCCCAAGTCAAAAATCCCGTTCATCGCGGCGCGAATCGTCCGTCCGGTATACAGCACGTCGTCGACCAGCACCAGGTCCATATTGTCGACGCTGAACGGGATGTCCGAGGAGCGCAGCACCGCTTGCGGCGCCACCTTCGAAAGGTCGTCGCGGTACAGCGTGATGTCCAGGATCCCCACCGGCACGTCCACCCGGTCGATCCCGCGCATGGCCTGGGCAATTCGCTCGGCCAGCGGCACGCCGCGCCGCACGATGCCAACGAGCGCGAGGTGTTTCGTTCCCCCGCTTTTCTCCACAATCTCGTGCGCCAGCCGCTGCAGCGTGCGGTCGATTTCCTCCGCCGACATCAATTGTGCTTTTTCGACAATGCGCATGGGTCGGGTAATCGTATCATTGGTGGCCGTCGCGCGGTCAATCCGCACCCGGAACACGGCTCGAACGCCGGCGTGATAGACTTCGCCACGCTGTTTTTGGGAGGCAGAATCTTCCATGGGGCGCACCACAGATTCTTGCGAGCACAGGAAAGCTCTCACCGCGCTGCTGCTTGCGCTCGTCGGCGCGCTCACCCCGCCCGCCCGCGCGCAGCACGCCCGACCGGCGGCCCGCTCGGTCGAGCCGTCCCCAAAACCGAGGCTAGTCGTGCTCTTGGTGGTCGATCAAATGCGCGCCGACTACGTCGACAAGTTCCGTTTCCAGTGGACCGGCGGGCTCAAGCGCTTAGTCGAGGAAGGCGCTTGGTTCCGGAACGCCGCCTATCCCTATGCCGCCACGGAAACCTGCGTTGGCCACGCCACCATCTCGACCGGAGCGCTTCCCGCCACCCACGGCATGATTTCCAATGAATGGTGGGATCGCGATCTGGGGAAACGCGTGACCTGCACGGCCGATCCGACCGTGAAAAACGTCGGATATGCCGGTGCCACGGTGGCGGGCGGCGATAGCGCGGTCAAAATGCTGTTGCCCGCCTTTGCCGAGGAGTTGAAATTTCAATCAGGCGAGGGCACTCGCGTGGTGACTTTTTCGCTGAAAGCCCGAGCGTCGATCACCATGGGCGGCCGCACCGCCGATGCCGTCACCTGGTTCGACCCGTCGGTCGGCGCCTGGACAACTTCGAGCGCCTTCCCGGTTGCCCCGTTCGTCGAAGAGTATGCCCGGGCCCATCCGGTCGCGCGTGATTATGGAAAAACCTGGGCCCCGCTGCTCCCGGCTTCGTCTTATCTCTACCCGGAAACCGCCGTCGGAGCAGTTCCCCTCCCGGGCTACGGCGCGGCTTTCCCGCACCCGCTCCGCGGAAAACCGGACAGCACTACGGCTGACGCTCTTTTCTACTCCCAATGGCAAGCCAGCCCCTATGCGGACGCTTACCTTGCCCAGCTTGCCGAAGCCGCTGTCGATAAACTTGGATTGGGAAGGCGTGCGGGCACGGACTTCCTGGCCGTCAGTTTTTCCTCCGTGGATTATGTTGGACACGCCTTCGGCCCGCGCAGTTGGGAAATCCAGGACATTCTGGCGCGACTAGATCGCGATCTCGGCACACTTTTTTCCGATCTCGACCGCGCCGTCGGCAAGGGCAACTATGTGGTGGCCTTCAGCGCGGACCACGGCGTCGTTCCCATTCCCGACGATCTGATAAAGTCGGGCCGGGAGGCCGGCTGGCTGAATCTCGCCGAGGTGCGGGCGCGCATTGAGGCAGCTCTCGAGCCGTTTCATTTCGCAAAGCCGATCATCTCGGAAATTGCCGCCACCGATCTTTACTTTGTTCCGGGGGTCTACGACAAATTGAGGGCGGATCCCGCCGCACGGAATGCCGTCCTCAAAGCTATCGCAGCGGTTCCCGGCGTCGCCGCCGTTTATGGTGCCGAGGAACTGGAAGATCGCCCGGCAACCCGGAGTCCTCTTCGAACCGCGCAGGCGAATAGCTTCTTCCCGGCTCGCAGCGGCGACCTCCTCCTGGTTCCCCAACCTTACTGGCCTTGGGATTCCTCCGAGCCCGGCAAGAGCCGCAGCTACGGCACCACGCACGGTACTCCCTATGCCTATGACCAGCGCGTTCCTGTGCTTCTCATGGGTTACGGCATTCGGCCCGGCGAATACTTCGAGTCCGTCACCCCTGCCGATATCGCCCCCACTCTCGCCGCCCTTTGCCGAGTTACCCTCGCTGCCCGGGAGGGCCACACCCTCTCCGAAGCGCTCGAAAAATCGCAGCCTCGAGGCACCGGAGCAAGGCGGGCACCGGCCTCTTCCACCCCTCAATAGTCACGATCCGTCCCTCAGGTGACTCAAACTCCGCACACGTGTTATCCTCCCCGGAGTGACTTCCGCGCGCACGGTTGATCTAAGCGTGCAGATTGGCGCAATGCGCCTGCGGAATCCTATTCTCGCGGCCAGCGGCACCTTCGGTTACGGCCTTGAATTCGCCCACGTCGTCAACTTGAACCGCCTCGGCGGTTTTGTCACCAAGGGCCTTTCCCGGGAACCCATCGAAGGCGCGCCGCCACCCCGGCTTTGTCCTACCGCCTCCGGAATGTTGAATGCCATCGGCCTCGAGAATGTGGGTGTTCGTACCTTTGTGTCCGAGAAAGTTCCACTGCTGCGGAAAATTAATACCGTCGTCGTCGCCAACGTCTTCGGATACACCATCGAAGACTACGTTGAAGTGATTCGCGTCCTCGAAGGTGCCGATGGCCTGGCCGGGTACGAGCTGAACATCTCCTGCCCTAACGTCAAAAGGGGGGGTATGCAGTTCGGCAGCGACCCCAACTTGGTTTCAGAAGTCGTGGGAGCCGCCCGGAAGGCTGCTGTTAGCCGCCCGCTGTGGGTGAAGCTCTCTCCCCTCGTTACAGACATTGGACTTATTGCCCGGGCGGCGGAGGAAGCCGGGGCCGATGCCTTGACGATAGCAAACACTTACCCGGCGATGGCCCTCGATTTCCGTACCGGAATGTCGAGGCTAGGGTCCTCGACCGGGGGACTCTCTGGCCCGGCGATCAAACCCGTCACTTTGCGGCTCGTATGGGAAACGAAAAAGACCGTCAAGTCACCAATAATAGGTCTGGGCGGTGTCGAGACGGCCGAAGACGTGCTCGAGTACCTCTCGGCAGGTGCGTCGGCAGTACAGGTTGGGACGGCCAGCTTTGCTGATCCGAGGGCCAGTGAGCGGTTGGTCGATGCCCTGCCAAGCGCGCTTATCGAAGCTAAAGTATTCAGTGTCAACCAGTTACGCGACAGGCCCCTGACGCAAAACGGTTGACATAACGAGGCTTTTGTGCTACACTTTTTGGGAGTTTCGTAGCACAAAATACACACTATGAGACACCGACTCTTTATGATCTGGGCCGCGTTCCGGTGGGTGCTTCTGATGTTCCTCATCGCTCCGGCGATGGAAGCTCCGCTTGTGGCGCACCTAAGTCAGCCAATCAAGCCGATTAAGAGCTGGACGGGCAACGCCAGTTGGTACGGCCCCGGCTTCAACGGGCGCAAAACCGCCAACGGCGAGCTTTTCTCTACCGAAGCCCTGACGGCAGCCCACCCCAACCTTCCCTTTGGTTCTCTAGTTCGCCTGGTGAATCCCCGCAACGGCAAGTTTGTACTCGTACGTATCAACGACCGCGGGCCTTATCAAGAAGGGCGTGAAATTGATGTATCCTATCGTGTCGCCCGCAACCTCGAGCTGATTCACGCGGGTGTCAGCCAGGTCCGGCTCGAGCTAATGCAGTTGCCTGCAAGGCGTTGACCCCGAAGGAGGTCGGGGTCAGTTATGACCCAGACCACCTTCGATGCCCATCCCCGCAGCAGCCTGATTGTCGCTCTCGATTTTGACTCCTTATCCTCCGCGCTCAAGTTTGCCACGCAGATTGCCGATCTCGTGGGCATGTTCAAGATCGGCAACCAGCTTTTTACCGCCGCCGGCCCCGCCGCCGTCAAGGAAATTGCCGCGCTCGGTTCGAGCGTCTTCCTCGACCTGAAGTATCATGACATTCCGAACACCGTGGCCGGCGCGGTGCTCTCCGCCGCAGGAATGCCCGGCGTCGAACTGCTCAATGTCCACGCGCTCGGGGGCCAGGCCATGATGGAAGCCGCGGCGCAGGCCGTCAGCGCCGGAGTACCCATGGGCGCGGACCGGCCGCGCCTGTTAGCCGTCACCGTGCTCACCAGCATGGACCAGAAAACCATGAAGGAGGTGGGGGTCGGCGGCACGCCCAAGTCGCGTGTTGTCAAGCTCGCGCTGCTTGCCAAAGCATCCGGTGTAGATGGTGTGGTCGCTTCGGTTCAGGAAGCCAAAGCCATCCGCAAGGCCTGCGGCGATGGCTTTCTCATCGTCACTCCCGGCGTTCGTCCGAAGGATTCCGACGTCCAACCTTCAACCGACGATCAATCCCGCAAGGCCTCGCCCGGAGAGGCCATTCGCGCGGGCGCCGATTTTCTCGTGGTGGGACGGCCGATTCTCGCGGCCGCCGATCCGCGCGCGGCGGCCGAGTCCATCGTGAACGAAATCGCCTCGGCAAGATAGCTCTTCCGTTTGACCCCTGAATCTCTCCCCGGGTAGCATCCAGAGCGGCGGAAGCGTTCCGTCCCCGATCACCATGGCCATGACAGCAAACCCAGTAGCATCGAAAAGCGTCATCATCGGCACGGCCGGGCATATCGACCACGGCAAGTCTAGTTTGGTCGAAGCGCTCACCGGCACGCATCCCGACCGGCTCGAAGAAGAGAAGCGCCGTGGCATCACCATCGATTTGGGTTTTGCTTTCCTCGAAGAGCAAGGCGTGCGCTTCGGCTTTGTGGACGTCCCGGGGCATGAGCGGTTTGTGAGCAACATGCTGGCGGGCGCGGCGGGAATCGACGTGCTGCTGCTGGTGATTGCCGCGGACGAATCGATCAAGCCGCAAACCCGCGAACACTTCGACATTTGCCGCCTGCTCGGCGTCGAGCGCGGCGTGGTGGCGCTGACCAAGAGCGATCTGGTCGACAAGGACACGCTCGAATTGGCAAGGCTGGAAGCCGAAGAATATCTGCGCGGATCGTTTCTGGCCGATGCCCGGATGATTGCGGTAAGCGCCAAGACCCGCGCCGGGCTCGACGATTTGAAGAAGGCTTTGAGGGATGCGGCGTCAAGCGTTACCCCGCGAGACGCCTCGCGCTATTTTCGTCTGCCGATCGACCGCGCGTTCGCGATGAAGGGATTTGGATCGGTGGTCACCGGCACGCTGATCTCGGGGACCGTTGGCGCGGGGGATGAAGTGGAATTGCTTCCTGTCGGGGAACACCTTCGCGTGCGCGGTGTGCAATCCGGTGGGAAAGCGGTCGAGCGCGCCGTGCCGGGGCAGCGCACGGCGGTAAATTTGGCGGGCGTCGAGCACACCGCGCTACAACGCGGCATGGTGCTCCTAACGCCGGGAAAATTCCGGAAGACGCGCCGCATCGATGCGCGCCTGGAGTTGCTAGCCTCGGCAAGGAAAATAAAGCACGGTGCTCGCGTGCATTTTCACGCGGGAACGGCGGAGACCATCGCGGAAGTGTTCTTCCACGGACAGAAGGAACTGCCGCCGGGGGCCAGCGCCTTTGCGAACCTGAAATTTCAGGACGACATTCTCGTACTCGAAGGCGATCGCTTCATCGTGCGGCAGTTTTCACCGGTCGTGACGATTGGCGGCGGGATGGTAGTCGATCCGCTTGCACGGCGGCCGATGCTGCGTGACACCGGGCGCGTCGCATTTCTCGAAACCCTCGAACGAGGGAGTCGCGAAGACATTCTGGCGGCGCTCGTGGGACGCGCGGTCCTCGGCTTGGGTTACGAGGAAATTGTCGCGCGCACGGCTTGGATGGATGACGAAATCCGCGACGTGGCCGGGAAACTTTCCGCTGCCGGCCGTGTGAAAGCGGTTTCGACAGAGCCTCTGGTGTTGGTTGCGGAGAAACTCTTTGCGGAAGTTCGCAGAAAGATTTTAGAGAAGGTCGAGAAATTTCAAAAGGAAAACCCGCTGCTGCCGGGAATATTGCGAGAGGATTTGCGCGCGAGCCTCGGAAAGCGTGTGCGAGCAGAAACCTTCCGCGCCGCACTGGAAGAGCTGATCGCGCAAAAGAAGCTGGATACGCCCGGCGAACTGGTCAAGAAGGCCGGCTCGGAAATCACCCTGCAGCCGGAAGAAA
>Ga0306922_10006631_pt1 | contig 11111 bp, 9 predicted proteins | sample sta12Cox44000082_FD_203758 | JGI IMG/M metagenome (GOLD analysis project Ga0306922, IMG submission 203758) | Lab enrichment of tropical soil microbial communities from Luquillo Experimental Forest, Puerto Rico - statoxic.12C.oxic.44.000.082 (v2)... | ecosystem: Environmental > Terrestrial > Soil...
TGAAAATTCGGAGGCCGATTTCTGGAAGCGCAAGAAGGCTGCGGAAGCGAAGGAAGCAGCCGAGAAGGAAGCGCTGGTGCAGGAAGTCTGCAAGCGCGACACCGAGGCCATGATTGCCGAGTTCGTGTGTGATAGGCATAACGGGCCGGGCGTGGACTGGGGACGCACCGAACACATGCGCGGTGATATGCGCGGCATCGCGGTGAGAGTGAACGGCAAGACCGATTGGAAACAAACCAAGGCAGCCATTAACAAGTTGCGATTCAAGGTTGAATCCACAACCACCCTCGAACAGTGGCACCAGATTCTGGCGGACCACGGTGTACGGATTCCGCCTTGCAAGGCACGCTGATGAGAGTTGACCTAGATTTGCTCCGCAAGTCGGACAACAACCTCTTCCGAGCCGTGGCAACAGCAGCGGGCAAATTCACGGGAAACGTCGATGTTGACCCGGCGACCTTGCCCACCGCGTTCCAAAAAGCGCTGGCCGAGTACCAAGCCAGCCCCACAGACGCAACCCCGGACGCACCTCAGGGGTACGAGCACCCCGGCAATGAACTGCCTTTTTCGATGGATGACGTCAAAGAGGCGCAACGGCTGCGCGACGAAGACGCGGCATTCAAACGCGTCGAGCATTACATCGAGCAAGGCCTCGACCAAACCCCGGAGAATGCGAACGCGTTGAAGACATATGTCGAAAAGTGGTACCAAGGCCGCTGGACACCGACCATTGTGGACAACAGTATTGCGTACCTGTCCAAACATGGCCAACTTTCATTTACCAAACCCGGCACCCCGAAACCAGCGGAAGCCGCACCACCGCCACAGCTAACCATCGCGGAGTTCGAGAGGATGAGTCTCGCGGAGCAGAAGGCTTGGCTGAAGGCGGAGCGCGCGAAACAGCCCGTCAATCGCGGCGGTTACCACGGTCTGAAATTCTAAACAACAATTCCCCCTCGCGCGAACAGCGCGGGAAGGGGTCGGTTGAACTTGCTCTTCTCCGGCCCCACCAATTTTCCTCGGCGCAAATCGCGTCGAAGGTCGGGAGTGCGGCCGTGACAGGGCGCGTCCGCTTTTCTGTTTCATCACGTTTTCAAAGGATATTTCGATGGCGAAGAGCCGAACCCGTCCCAATGGACTACCGCATCAACATACGCAAGGAGTTTCAGGGTCATACAACCACCCCCAAAGGGGTGGACGGTGCTAAGATGGCGGCACTGTGGCGGACACCGACACGCTCATTGGCCAGACGGTCTCCCACTATCGCATTCTCGAAAAACTCGGTGGTGGCGGGATGGGTGTGGTGTATAAAGCTGAAGACACGCGACTGCACCGAAACGTGGCGTTGAAGTTTCTCCCCGACAACGTGGCCAAGGACTCACAGGCTCTGGCACGGTTTCGAAGGGAAGCTGAGGCGGCCTCCGCACTGAACCACCCCAACATCTGCACCATTTATGACATCGGTGAAGAAAACGGCAGAGCGTTCATCGCTATGGAATTTCTGGAAGGCAGAACGCTGAAGCGCATCATCGCGCAGGGTCGGCCCATGGAACTCGAACCGTTGCTCGAGGTAGCAATTGGTGTGGCCGACGGTCTGAACGCTGCGCACTTGAAAGGTATCGTCCATAGAGACATCAAACCAGCAAATATTTTCGTTACTGAGAGTGGTCACGCGAAGATTCTTGACTTTGGCCTTGCTAAACTAAGTTTTGCAAGGGGTCCCTCCGACAATGCGGAAACACTGGCCACACAGGAAGTCGACCCGGACCATCTGACGAGTCCGGGCAGTACTTTGGGCACGGTCGCTTATATGTCGCCTGAGCAGGCCCGGGGCAGAGAACTGGACCCGCGCACGGACTTGTTTTCGTTCGGAACCGTGTTGTACGAGATGGCAACTGGGCAGTTGCCATTCCGAGGCAATACTTCAGCGACAATTTTCGAGGCTATTCTGAATCAGGCCCCCGTTGCTCCGGTGCGGCTGAATCCCCGCTGTGCCAGCGGAGCTTGAGCGAATCATCAACAAGGCTCAGGAGAAGGACCGTGGCCTGCGTTACCAGCACGCCTCGGATGTTCGCGCTGACCTGAAGCGCCTGAAGCGGGATACGGATTCGGGACGTGTTTCGTCGTCAGCAAGTAGGATAGTTCTGGAAATAAGCGCTGAGTCTCCGACTCAATCAGTCGCATCGGCTCAGGCATCACTTGGGGTTCGATGGAAGAAATATGCAGTTTTGGCCGTCTGCGTCGCACTCCTACTACTAGCCTTTCTGACGAATCACTTTTGGCCCCGCTCAAACACTCTAAACGGTCCCGCTAAGATTACGCAAATCAGCCAGTGGAACAAGCTCATGAACGACGCGCGCCTATCTCCGGATGGCCATGCTGTCGCGTTTGTCTCACCAGTTGGGGGCATCAGGCAAGTTTTCCTTATGCTCACGTCTGGTGGCGAGCCCCTTCAACTCACCAACGACGAAGGCGACAAGTCGGTAGACAATTTCTCGCCGGATGGCAAGGAGGTCTATTACGACAGGACTTTCAGCCTCGGCGAAGTGTGGGCTGTGCCTACACTCGGAGGCAATCCGCGTCGCGCGGTCTCTGATGGCTTGGATGTGGTTCTCCCGCTGGATGGAGCGTCGATTTTTTATCGCAAGACTGATAGCCACGGAATTTTTCGTGCGCGGATATCGGGGCTGAGCGAGGAATTGGTGTACATGCCTGAAGATACCGGTTGGATGTTCATCCCGCTTCTGGTATTTCCGGACAATAACGATTTGCTTGCTGCTGGTTCGCGAGTAGCCTCTCCGAACGCGCACCTTTTCCGAATAAAAGTGACCCGCCATGAAGCGGTTGATTTAGGAGAGGTATCCGCCAATCTCGAGAAACGTGACATCGTGTGGGCCGAACCGGGGAATTCCGTACTATTCAGCCGTACAGTAAACGGGCTGACAAACATCTGGAAGTACACCTTGAAGGACCGAAGTCTGACGCAGATTACTTTTGGGACCGGACCGGACTACTCGCCTATGCCAGACCCGGGGGGCAAAGGAATTTACTTTGTGAATGGCAAATCCTCTGGGTTCCTAACCGCGTACAACGTTCATTCCAAGGAATCGACGGACGTCGTGACGGAGGATGCAACTCAGCCTGCAATCTCGCCGGATGGGAAGCGCGTCATGTATATCACCTTCCCCGCGGCCCAACGGACCGAACTTTGGGTGTCGGACATAGATGGTGGCAACAGACTGAAAATCGCCACGGGAGAGGACCTTGGTACGGGGTTTTGGGCACCAGACAATCGTCACCTGACTTTTATTGAGATAGGAGTCCACCTAGGGTTCAAGGGCTTCATTGTCGGGGCCGATGGTAGCGGTCTTCGTCAATTTCAGACGGTGGGTCGATTACCCGTGTCAGGCGCGGTCTGGAGCCATGACCAGAAATCCCTTTACGGGAGCACTCTCGAGCCTGGGGTGTCGGACATTTGGAAATGGAATGTGGACGGTTCGAATCCTGAGAAGCTCGTGGACAAATGCTGCGTGGTTTCGGATGCTGAACCGGGGGGAAAGTACCTTCTTGGGACCGTATTAAGTGGAGGTAGAGGAATCTACGAGGTATCCATTTCCGATAGAAAGTGTACTCCGCTGCTTCCGGCCATAGAAACGTTCGCTGCAACCTTTGCTCGGGACGGCAAGTCGTTCTTATACGCCGTTGCTTCCCGTGGTGAAGTGACGATTTTCCGTCAGCCTTGGAGCGACGGCAAACTAATCGGGGCACCTCAGGTCGCGCTGAAAGTTCCCTTTACGTTTCCCCTCGCTTACCTGAATGGAAACGCCTACGATTTCTCAAGGGACCTTTCCACCATTGTCTATGCCCGCCCCGGCGGTCACGCCGACCTCTATCTTCTGAGCCAGAAATAAATCGTGATTGGGAAACAGGATTCTGCTGGATTTCTCGTCGCCGCTTGTAACCAGCCGCGATTGACTTGCAAGATGGCGCGGCCTAACATCCGTCGCAAGTGAACGATTCCGCTCCAATACTCGGCCAAACCGTCTCCCACTACCGCGTGATTGAAAAGCTGGGTGGTGGTGGCATGGGGGTACAAGGCCGAGGACACTCGCCTCGACCGTTTTGTCGCCCTCAAATTCCTTCCCGAACAGCTAGCGCATGACCGGCAGGCGATGGAGCGATTTAGACGGGAAGCCAAGGCGGCGTCGGCCCTGAATCATCCGAATATCTGCACGATTTGCGACATCGGGGAGGAAAACGGCAGAGCCTTCATCGCTATGGAGTTTTTAGAAGGCAAGACTCTTAAACACATGATTTCCGGTCGCCCGATGGAATTGGAGACGACGCTGGAGGTTGCGATACAGGTGGCTGAGGGGCTGAACGCTGCACACTCGAAGGGCATCGTCCACAGAGACATCAAGCCAGCGAACATCTTCGTTACCGAAGCTAGCCATGCCAAGATTTTGGACTTCGGCCTTGCAAAGTTAAATCTCACAAAAGGCGGTTCTGCCGACGCGGAAACCCTTGCGACTCAGGACGTAGACCCAGACCACCTGACCAGCCCCGGCAGTACCTTGGGAACAGTTGCCTATATGTCTCCCGAACAAGTTAGGGCCAAGGATTTGGATGCTCGGACCGACTTGTTCTCGTTCGGTGTCGTGCTCTATGAGATGGGGACCGGACAGTTGCCATTTCGGGGAGACAGCAGCGCGACGATTTTTGAGGCGATTCTGAATCGTACTCCTATGTCCCCTATCCGCTTGAACCCCGACCTGCCTCTAGAACTCGAACGAATCATCAACAAGGCTTTGGAGAAAAACCGGAATCTGCGCTACCAACACGCGTCAGACATTCGGACCGACTTACAGCGGTTGAGGCGTGAAACGGTTAGTGGGCCCTCAGCCGGGGCAAGCACAGCAAGTTATGGTGCGAGCACTCTGAAATCAAAGGCGCAGTGGCGGACGATTCTGCTGGTTCCGGTGGTACTCGTTACTGCCCTCCTAGCCATTACGACGCTCGCTTACTGGTGGGGTTCCAATGTGCGGCCTCCCAGAGTCCTCAACTACGCACCAATTACCCATGATGGGCATCGTAAGCATGCCACCGGTAGTGAGCAGACGGGGAGCGTTACTGATGGTCTACGCGTCTTTTTCACTGAAGGCAGCCGAGATAACGGTTTGATTCCAGTATTAGCGCAGGTATCGAGCGAAGGAGGGGAATCTGTGCCCTTCCCAATCCCGTTTTGCGCCAGCGTAATTCTCGATATTTCTCCGACGCATCAGAGCTTCTTGTCATGAGCTATGGCAACAACCCAGAAACAAATCATGCGCTCTGGGCCGTGCCTGTGCTCGGCGGCTCACCACGCCGTTTGGGAAACGTGAAGAGTGTCTTCGCCGCTTGGTCACCCGACGGGAAGAAACTGGTCTTCGCCGAGGGTTCTGACCTGTATCTCGCAAACTATGACGGCAGCAACCCGTACAAGCTTGTGACCGTGCCGGGTATCCCCGGATGGGTGGCGTCGTACATCCCAGGTTGGCCCCGCTGGTCGCCAGACGCGAAGCAAATTCGCTTCGGCCTGCAAGACCCGAAAACGCTCTCCTTTGCCTTATGGGAAGTCTCCTCAGATGGAAGCAATCTTCGCCCTTTACTTCCCGGCTGGAACAATCCTTCTGCAGAGTGCTGTGGAGTCTGGACTCCGGATGGGAAGTATTTTGTTTTTCAATCTACTCGGAACGGTAGGACCGACCTGTGGGCGATGCGCGAGGAGACCAATGTGTTTAAGCGCACTAGGCCCGACCCTGTGCAGCTGACAACGGGCCCAATGAGCTTTCTCGGTCCCAACACCAGTAGAGATGGAAGACTCTTTGCACTTGGCATTCAAAGCAAGAATGAGTTAGTTCGCTACGATGCGAAGTCCAAACAACTCGAGTTGTACTTATCGGGAATTTCCGCAGAGGGCGTTGCCTTTTCCAGCGATGGTCAATGGTTGACTTACGTCGCAATTCCGGAGGGCACGCTGTGGCGAAGCAAACTTGATGGCGCGGAACGCAGGCAGATTACTTTCCCGCCACTGCAGGTCGCTTTACCACGGTGGTCGCCTGAGGGAACGCAAATCGCGTTCATGGGGCGACTCCCTGGCAAGCTATGGCAAATTTATGTGATACCTGCCGACGGCGGTAGCCCCGTTCAGGTTGTGTCGGATGACGAAAATGAAGGCGAGCCGGACTGGTCTCCGGACGGGAAAGTTCTCCTTTATAGCCAGTTGCAGGAAATGCGCGTGAATGCTGACAGGAAAATGGTAATTCATTCTCTTGACCTGACGACCCACCAAATTTCAGCTTTGGATGGCTCGGAGGGGCTTCACTCGGCGCATTGGTCCGCGGACGGGAGCCACATTGTGGCAAGCGCAGCAGATGATTCAAGTTTGATGGAATTAGAGTTGGCAACCCGAAAATGGACACTGCTGAGTCGGCCAGGAGGAAGAGTTTTAGGCTGGTCGCGACATGATACACAAATCTATTTTGAGAACTTTGGAGACTTCTATCGCCTGAATTTTCATAACAGAAATCTGGAACGATTGGCCAGTGCAAAAAGCATCCAGCGTGGGACCGGAATCTTGGGTTTCATGTGGTGGGCGGGTCTCGCGCCTGATGATTCTGTTCTGTTCGTGCGTGAAAACAGTAGCGAGGAGATATACGCAATTAGATGGGACGCACCCTAGCCGTGCCGAGATTCCAAATCCGAAGCGTCGACCCCGACATCCCCATCCTGAAGCAAGCCAAGGCAGAGTATGCGAAGTTGCAGTAGCTGTCAGTGACTCTACTTTGAGAGGAAAGACCTGATGATCTTTCCGCTCAACCATTCCCATCGTTACCAAGGTCTTCAATTCGCGACTTAGAACCCGTGGAGCGATCTCCTGGCTGTCGACGCTTCCCGTGAGGACGTTTTGCCACCTCGCTGGACGGTCAGAATGTCGGCTTCCACCTTCCCATCGGGAATACTCATCATGATAGTGCGCTCCTAAGATGGCGGCGACAAAGACTAATACCGCTGCGGAACAAAAGTCTATATGGACATTTTTGTCCCTAATTGTTACGACCGGCGTCCCGTTATAGAGTCTGCTGTTTAGAGCAGCAGTACACCAAATTACAGCGCCTGTGTGAAGGGAATAAATGGTCGAAACCGTAGCCGCTCAACCAGAGACCGCGATTGTAACCGCCAACCGAATCCATCACGCCGAGGTGTGTGCATGAAACTTACGGTAAGCGTTGTAATGCTGGGGATGCTTGCGTCTATAAGTTGTTTTGGGCAGATCAAGAACTCTTCCGACAGTTCCCCACTTCCAAAGCTGGAACGGATGCCTAAGGCACTGGAAGTCCGATTCGCACTGAGCGCGCTGCCTCCACACCTGCGGGACGCTGCGACAAGTTACGTTCTCGATCCGGATAAGGGCTACATCCTGGATCGCAAGGGGAGCCAACGGGTTCAGTTGCATCGTCATGCGTACCGAATGGTCGTGGCCGCAATTGCCATTCCGAGACGACATCTTCGTTCCCATATGCTACGACGAGGAAGGATCGAAGAAGATGCTGCCAGTGTGGATGGATGTGGCGCAGATGAGAGCTCGCGGCCTGACTCCTAAGCAAGTCTATGCAGAGACCACGAAAAGATTTGACGACGGTACCTATCAGAAGCCCGCGCACTCCGGAATTTCCTACATGACCGCCCCGTTGATGAGGAGCTATCCAGCTCCAAACGCAACTGATGTCATGACCATGACTTTGCCTCATTACATGTTTTACGCACCGAGCGTGAAAAATACGGACATCGGGGGAGAACCCGGTAGCCAATATCCTTTCGTTTTACCTCAGGGTCCAGGTCCGCACGACGTCATCATCCTTCTTATTGGTGAGACGGAGAAAGCAAAGATACTCGCAGAGTCAGCGGACTTGCTGAAGGAGCTTTGCACATATCGGAAGTACTTGTGTCTCAACGCGGGATCGGACGAGCAACATTAGAGGTTCACTCGCCGTTTAGAGGGGCGGAGGCCGGTCGCCTTTTTCAACCCGTGCCCTTTGCCGAGGACCATGAGACGAGCAAATTCACTCGGGAGGCGCGAATGGCGAATGTAGGCAACCTGGTACTGGTCACAGGAGCAACCGGAAAGCAAGGTGGTGCGGTCTTTCAATTCTTGTACAGAGATGACTTACTCGGCGGGGAGAGCAAACAATGGCAAAGCCAGTAATTGCGGTGATCGGTGGTAGCGGGAGACAGGGCGGCGGCGTGGTCGACGCGTTGCTTGAATCGGGCAAATTCACGGTTCGCGTCGTCAGTCGCGACCCTGTCGGCGCTGCAGCTAAGGCACTCAATAAGCGGGGAGTCGAGGTCATCAAGGGCGACTTGCTCGACGCTCCTAGCCTGCGTTTGCCGTTCGAGGGCGCGTACGGTGCCTTCGTCGTGACGAACTTCTGGGATCCCGCGCAGATGCACCGCGAGACAGAGATCGGCGCCGCAGCAGTGCGGGCGGCGCACTCGGCTGGGGTAAAGCATCTCGTCTGGTCGACGCTCCCCGACTGCGAGAGGATAACCGGCGGGCGTCTCAAGGTTGCGCACTTCAGGGACAAGGCGCGCGTCGATGCGGTAGTCGAAGCGGCCGGGTTTCCGCGCTACACCTTTGTACATGCGCCAATGTACTTCCAGAACTTCCTCACGATGAACACCCCGCAGCCGTTGCCGAACGGCGGTCGTGGCTGGGCGGTCCCGATGGACCCGGCGGCGCGTGTCATGCACACCGGCGATCCCACCGAGGTCGGCCGCGCGGTGGCTGCCGCGCTCACCGCGGGCGATAAGCTGCCAAACGGCAGCCACCTCGCCGTTTGCGGTGGCATTTACTCGTGGAACGATTTCGTTGCCACGCTGAACGCGCAGGCGCACAAGCTGCAGGTGGTCCGAGTCGAGCCACCCGAGGTCTACGACACCTTCTTTCCGGGCGCGCAAGAAATGCGCGAGATGTATCAGTACTATGAGCAATATACCTACTTCGGTCCCGAGCACGAGAAGCGCACCGCCGCGGCCAATGCCTTAGTCCCGGGCGGGTTCACCGCTTTTGCCGACTGGGCGAAGGTCCACATGAAGCCGACCTGACCTATCGCTCGCTCGCCAAAGCGATGCGGAAGGCGCTAAGGGGAGATGTTTCGCACGCAAACGGAATGTATTTTATTTCAACCACAGCCGAAAAGTGGAGGAGAAAAGACTGCAAGCCATTCAACTGCACGAAGACAAGTTCCTAAAGATTTCCTAGGAAGAGAAGGCGCGTGTCATCGGCATCGATTGGAAGGAAGCCACCGCTTCAATGTTGACGAGGAATTCAAAGCTGCACTAACGTTATTCGCCGGGCACGTCGAGCAGAAGAAAGCACGGGGAATTCTTGTGGATGGCAGCCGTTTTCGCCACTAGCTGGGGCCGGACGTACAGCCATGGCGGGTAAAAAACATCTCGAATCGTTACGCTGCAGCGGGCGTCAAGCGCGAAGCGTTCCTTTTCCCGAAGGATGCACAGATCCCTGCCTCAATGAAGCAATCAGCCCCTGGCGAGGAGTTTCTGACAGGGGCCTTCGATGATGTTCAAAAGGCCGAACCTTGGTTGACGGCCGGTTAATGATCTGCGGCAAGTTCGAAGGTCACGAATCGCGAACGCGCTAACTGTCGTATTCAACTTCCTGTGGAAATCCTCGACAGGTAGCGCAATCGGGCATTCGCTATCTGGGTTAAGGAGCAAACCATGGGTGATGAAATTCGGCCGTTCAAGATTCATGTCAGCGAGGCAGATCTCGAAGATCTGAAAAAGCGCCTACGCGCCACCCGCTGGCCCGACCCGCAGACCGTCCCTGATTGGTCGCAAGGGGTTCCTCTCGATTACGTGCAGAAAATCTGCGAATATTGGGCGCGCGATTACGATTGGCGCAAAATCGAAGCCCGGCTCAACGCTCTTCCTCAATTTCACACCGACCTGGATGGGCTCGCCATCTACTTCCTGCATATTCGTTCAGCGCACGCTGACGCGGCACCCTTGATCTTGACGCATGGCTGGCCTGGATCGGTCATCGAATTCTTGAAAGTCATTCCAGCCTTGACCGATCCCTCAAGGCACGGTGGTCAATCGCAAAACGCTTTCCATGTGGTTTGCCCCGCGCTGCCCGGCTATGGTTTTTCGGATAAACCGAAGCAAAACGGCTGGTCCGTGGAAAAGACTGCGCGCGCTTGGAGCGAGTTGATGCTGCGCCTGGGCTACCAGCGATACTACGCGCAGGGCGGCGATTGGGGCGCCGTGGTAACAACCGCCATTGCGCTTCAGGACACCGAACACTGCCGCGGAGTCCATCTGAATATGCCCATCGTTCAGCCTGATCCCGCCACGATGAACAACCTCACGGATGAAGAAAAAGACGGCCTGGCAGGAATGCAGTACTTCCAAGATTGGGACTCTGGTTACGCGAAACAGCAGAGCACTCGTCCCCAAACGATCGGCTACGGCCTGGCCGACTCCCCCGCCGGCCAGGCCGCCTGGATTCTCGAAAAATTCTGGGCCTGGACCGATTGCCACGGAAATCCAGAGAACGTGCTGACTCGTGATGAGATGCTAGACGACATCATGCTGTACTGGCTTACGAACGCAGCCGCCTCCTCGGCGCGTCTATATTGGGAAAGCTTCAGCAAATTCAACTATGAACCGGTTCGGAATCCGGTGGGCTGCAGCATCTTCCCGAAAGACCTTTTGCGCGTGTCTCGCCGCTGGGCAGAGAAGCGCTATCCGAATCTGATTTATTGGAACCGGTTGGATCGCGGCGGCCACTTCGCCGCGTTTGAACAGCCCGATTTGTTCGTGAAAGAGCTTCGAGCCTGCTTCGGCAAGATGCGAGCCATGTAATTCGAGCCCCGAACATCGGAGGGAACTCGGACTTTTTGAAACGCGGGTGTCAAGCGGCATTGTCGCGCAGACGAAGCTCTCGCCCTGCGTTACATTTCTTCGGTCCAATTGACCTCTCTGTGGAGTGAACCCTTGAAGTGGCACACAGAATTGGGCACAGTTTCCGGGAAAGGAAACGACAGTGA
>Ga0306922_10006632_pt1 | contig 11109 bp, 11 predicted proteins | sample sta12Cox44000082_FD_203758 | JGI IMG/M metagenome (GOLD analysis project Ga0306922, IMG submission 203758) | Lab enrichment of tropical soil microbial communities from Luquillo Experimental Forest, Puerto Rico - statoxic.12C.oxic.44.000.082 (v2)... | ecosystem: Environmental > Terrestrial >...
GGCGGCAGTGTCGTGAGCATTACGGCTACCATCGCGGATCATCCGCTTGCGGCGTTCTCTGCATCCGTCCCGATGATCACCAAAGGCGGTATCAACGCCGTCTCACGCAGCCTTGCGATGGAGTACGCGAAGCAGGGTATTCGCGTAAACGCCGTGGCACCTGGCGTTGTGGATACGCCCCTGCTCAAGGACGCCCCGAAAGACTACCTGCGCACTCTGTCACCGCTTGGGCAGATTCCAGCCGCCCGCGACATCGCCGAGGCTGTTCTCTATCTGACTGAAGCAAGTCAGGTTACCGGCGAAGTGCTCTATGTCGACGGTGGAATGCACCTCGGTCGATGGTAACCGCACGCGGCAGAACCAATCATGTCCCCGAATGCAACCAACGCTACTGCTGAAGAACGTCTGCGAGACCTTGGCATCGATCTGCCTCATCCTCCGGCGCCCTTTGGCGCCTATGTTGAGGCGGTGCAGACCGGAAACCTGCTCTTTCTGAGCGGCACGCTTCCCCTCGAGGGCGGTATCCCCAAGTTTGTAGGGCGTATTGGAGGCGATTTGAGCATGGAGGACGGAAGACGCGCGGCTTATCTCGCCACCTTGAACGCCCTCGCGGCAGCGAGGGCGCATCTGAGGTCGCTCGATCGAGTGATGCGTGTAGTCCGGCTCGCGGTTTCGCTGGTCACCACTCCCGAGTTCCGTGAGCACGCACGTGTCGCCGATGCCGCCTCGGAGCTCCTGGGAACCGTATTCGGAGCAGATAGGAAATCGACTCGGATGGTTTACGGCATGGGAAGCTTAGCGGTGGGAGTGTGCGTTGTTGTGGAACTCATTTTCGAAGTGAGAATGTGAACGGTTGGCTCAGACCAACAGCACTCTCGAGTTCCCAAGTTCGCCAAAAGATCCGCGGATCGAACTCTAACTGACATCAAATGTCGTCGAGGTGCGCCAATGCTGCGCCTTACCATCCATGGAAATCAGATTCCAATCTTTCCTATCTAATCAAGGGGAGCACGGAGGTCGAGAATCCGGGCCGACATGCACGGCGCCTCACGGCATCCGGTGCAAACCTGACCACCCGCAATAAGGAGGATACGACATGATTCCCTTGGAAAGTACCGCGAAGAATCCGGCAATAGTCACCTCTCCCATAAGACGCTTGGCAAATTCCCTGACTGTTGGATCATTTGTGTTGGCCTTCGCATCAGTCATGCTGGCTTGCGCAGCAGCCCTCGCAGACGATCCACCCGTCACGACTCAGGTCGTCGATTTGGCGAACAAGTTGAACGGCGTGCACCCTGGGTTCCGTGCCTTCCACGCGAAGGGCATTGTGGTGGAAGGCAGTTTCAGGGCTTCCCCGGACGCTGCCCGCCTCAGTCGTGCAACGCTCTTTGACGGCCGCACTATTCCGGTCACGGTGCGCTTCTCAGCCGGCAACGGCATGCCCAATGTGGCAGACGGCGCGCCCGGTGCGAACCCCCATGGCATGGCCATCAAGTACCACCTGCCCGGCGGAGCGGACACCGACATGGTGACCAATTCGCTGAAATTCTTCCCGGCAGGGACCGCAGAGGACTTCCGTGATCTTTTGCAGGCGATCATCGCGAGCCCACCCGATGCCCCGAAGCCGACGAAACTGGAACAGTTCTTCGCCAGCCATCCGAATGCACCTAAGGCGTTCGGGACAGCCGCGACGCCGGACAGTTACGCGGACGAGGAGTACCACGGCATCAATGCATTCATCCTCGTAAACAAGGCTGGCCAGCGGCAGGCAGTGCGCTACCTGCTGGTTCCGGAAAAGCTGGTGCACCTGACACCGGAGGAAGCAGCCAAGCAGCCGCCCGACTTTCTGTCCGGGGAACTGAGCGAGCGCCTCGCGCAGAAGCCGGTGGTCTTTCACTTGCAAGCGCAGTTGGCTGAGCCCGGCGATCAGACCAAGGACGGAAGCCAGCCCTGGCCTGATGACCGCAAAGTCGTCGACCTCGGTGTGCTGACCCTCAGCAGGCTGGTGCCCAACACCCTGGAGGCGGAGAAGAAGTTGCTCTTCATGCCGACAAGTCTCACCGCCGGTATTGAGCTCTCGGACGATCCACTACCGCGCGCGCGCGCCGCTGCATATGCCGTCTCGTTCGCGAGGCGCAGCCAGGCGGGATTAGCAAGTTCCGGCCCGACGCAGCCAAGCGTCGTTTCACCCTAGGCCGATTCACCTCAACCTGGAGTCAACCATGATCAGGAATGCCTTGTTTGTCCGCCTCGAAGCCAAGCCCGGCAAAGAGAAAGAAGTCGCCCAGTTCCTGCAGGCGGGCCTCGGCCTGGCACAGCAGGAAGTTACCACCCCGGTATGGTTCGCCCTGCAGCTCGGCCCGTCGACCTTCGGCGTCTTCGATGCCTTCGCCGATGAAGCCGGCCGCCAGGCTCACTTGAACGGCCCGATCGCGCAGGCGCTCGGGGCAAACGCGTCCACGCTGCTGGCGCAGGCGCCGTCGATTGACCGCATCGATGTGCTCGGCACGAAGCTTCCCGGCTGAAGTCCGCACGAAGCCACGATGAAGCTGTGAATGATGGCTTCACTCGATCAGGAGCGAAGTCAGGTTCGATTAACGAAAGGAGACTCACATGAGTCAGACAGGCACCAGCGTCAAACAAGTCGACATGAAGCTCGAGGTCAACGTAATCCCGGTGTCCAACGTCGAGCGATCCAAGCAGTTTTACCAACGCCTGGGTTGGAGGCTCGACGCAGACGACGCCCCGGCAAACGACATTCGCATCGTCCAGTTCACGCCCCCCGGCTCAGCGTGCTCGGTCACATTCGGCAAGGGAATAACCCCGGCCGCGCCTGGCTCGGCCGAGGCGGCACTGGTCGTTTCCGACATCGAAGCGGCCCATGACGAACTCGTCCGCCGTGGTATCGACGCGAGCGACGTATGGCACGGCGCGTCCTTCCCCAAAGAGGCGCGGCTCAGAGGCCCGGACCCCAAGCACACGAGCTACGGGTCGTTCTTTTCCTTCAACGATCCCGACGGCAATACGTGGCTGGTCCAGGAGGTGACGACGCGGCTCCCCGGCCGAGTCTGATGTGGCATTCGCATTCATGGAGCCCCTGGCGCGAGCGTGCTTCGGCGCGCTGGGGCTCCCCACAGCGAAGCGCCTCACACGCATTGATTCCCCGTAGGGAGCATCACTGTATATAAGGAGCAATTCGCCATGAACACGAAACCCTCTATCCTCATAACGGGCTCCTCGACTGGCATCGGGGCGGTCTATGCGGATCGATTTGCGCGCCGCGGTCACGATCTCGTCCTGGTCGCCCGCAATGCGGCGCGCCTGGCCGCCCTGGCCGACCGCCTCCGGGGCGAAACTGGCGTCACAGTTGATGTGGTGCCAGCCGATCTGACAGACGCGCAGGATCTCGCCCGAATCGAGCGGCGCCTGCGCGAAGATGCGCGCATTGGCGTGCTGGTGAACAATGCCGGGACAACGATCCGCAGCGGCTTTTTGAATCAAGGAAGCGAGGATCTCTCAAGACTGCTCGCGCTCAATGTCACCGCCGTCACCCGGCTCGCCAATGCCGCTGCGTCCCGCTTCGTGAAGGCGGGAGAGGGGGCAATCATCAATCTGGCCTCCGTGGTCGGCCTCGCGCCAGAGTTCGGTTCCACGGTGTATGGCGCCACCAAGGCGTTTGTCCTTTTCCTCTCTCAGGGACTTAGCCTCGAACTCGCATCCAAAGGCGTCTATGTACAGGCGGTGCTACCTGCCGCGGTCCGCACCCAAATCTGGGAGTACGCAGGCAAGGACGTCAATGCCGTTCCCGGAGTCATGGAGGTGAACGAGCTGGTGGATGCCGCCCTGGTCGGATTCGACCGCCGAGAGCTCATCACAATCCCGCCGCTCCATGACGCCACACAGTGGAGCGCCTTCGAGGTCGCTCGCCGGGCGATGCTGCCGAACTTTGCCCAAGCCGTACCGGCTGAGCGGTACAGGTCTGCTGCCTGATTACTAGCCGTCGTCACCGGAGGTGATAGCTTGGCAGCGTGTCGAGTCCCGACGCGCCGTGCACCGGGCGCATCAGGGACCCTGCGAACCCTGAGTCTTCGTCACGCTTGCTAGAAAGTTCCGGACGAGTTGTTGAACGCCGGGGCGGTCGAAGGCATAGAAAATCTCATTGGCACGCACCGCCCGCCGCAGGTAGTCCTCCTCGATCGTCCGTGGGTAGTCGTCAGACCGCCGTCGGAAATTTGGTGCGTCACAGGTGATCTGCTCTTCGGGAGATAGCCTCAGATCGTGCATCGACTCCAATGCAAAGAGCTTGCGAGTCTGCAGCTCCTGATCCGTCTCATATGAGAATACCTTCTGAACCGTGATTTCCTCGGTTCCAGGCGTAATTGGAGGCAGCGACATCACGCTGCCTGCCGGCCCAAAAGGATAGCGATTGGATCCTGCATGATTGGTATACAACAGAAATGTAGCTTCGCGATCCCACCGTTCCAGCGCCTGCACGACAGCTACCGCTCCGTACTCGTGATCGAGGTGACTGTCGAGCCGGGGGTCTGGCATTACGATTATCGCGGGATTTACCTTGTGTAGTATGGTGACGATATCCTCCACTAAGTGATTCCATGTGTTGGTACGTGACTCATTTGGCAACAGGGCTCCGACGTTGGCGCGGCGATACGGTGCAACGTCAGTATTCGGACCGTAGACTTCTTGGATTGTCCGCAATGGATCTGCATACATGACGTCGAGGCGTCCGTCGAAATATCCGAGGTTGTAACTTCGGTCCGGAGGAATGCGGCCTTGCCACGGTACAACCACGCTGTCCACGGCGCGGAGATAGCCCTTCAGTCGATAGTGCTCCGGCGGATCCGCTACTTGAGCGCGGTAATTCATACTGCCGGCATTCCCGGCCGTTAGTGTCACTATGGTCGATTGTCGATCTGCATATAAACCGAAAGCCGCGATCTCCGCGTCGTCGGGATGAGGCGCAATGACGAGTAGCGGTTTCCGGAGATCAAGCTGATTACGGAACAGACGCACGGTCGCATCGTCCCCTTTCAGTGTCACAGCATTAGCCCGAACGGTTACCTGCGCCCCCGCTACGAGCTCGTTACGTAGTCCGCTTAGATTCAACCATTGGGTGCCGATTGCGTTCGGGTCAAGAAATTGACTTACAGTGGCGACCCCGGCGGAGACCTCTATCCACGGTTGGGATTCAGCGCCCGCGCTCTTCACCCCCAACAGTGCCGTATCCCAGGTCGTAGCCGAGACCTGAGGCCAGACGAACCGAACACCCTGGCGCGTATGCGTTAGACGAACCGACTGCCCGACGCTCTTGTCGGCGGAGAAACGGTATGGATCGTAGCTGGCCGGGACGTTATGAGGATTAATCGCCGGAGGCACCTCAACAGGCTGCTCAGGCTGGGCCGCAATTGCGGTGCAGGCCACCAAGCCCAAGAACGCCGTTGCAGTGCGGAGTGACTTCACGCCGGTATCCTCACTTTCAATCTAATTCCCGTGCCCCTTCAGACCCCGGATCTTCGTTGTCGGAAGGTGCGATTCTACGCACTCTCAATTAGTTACGCGTGGATGCCTGAGCTCGTTCAGGCGCATCCAACGCTCAATTACCGGGCATGCCAGATTGGCCTGCCCGATCGGGGTATAGGCCTGCACTGCTTCGACCAACATGAAGTGGATCGATACCGCCCGCCCTCCTCCACCGACACGGCACGGACGATGGGACCGGCGGCGCGTCAACTCACTATTGGTAGCCAACGCCCATCACATAGTCCCGCAGCAGTACCTCGTCATAGTTGACTTCGTCGATGAGCGCAATCGCAACGTCGCGCGCGTGCAGGATGCCTTGCGCTCGCCCATCGTCATCCAGGATCGGAGCACATGGCAGTGTCCGCGAGTTCATGACCGCCCATACCTGCTGTAAATAATCGTCAACGTGACAAGAAAGCAATGGTTTGGTCATTATCGCGCCCGCGTTGAGACCCAGCGCATCAACCCCCCCGGTGGCGAGTGCATTGAGGATGTGGCTACTCGAGATCACGCCAACCGCGAAACCGCCGCTATCACACACCACGACGAGGGGCGTATCCCGGTTCGCTAGAATCCGGGCGGCGTCAACAAGCGACGCCTCCACGCTCACCACCGCCAGCCGTTTTCGGGCAGCTTCTAAGATGTGCTTGACCAGGGTCATAAGATCGTTCCTCACGCGTCAATTCGTCCGCCGCTCGCCGGCACGAACTGATGGGCTCACGCTCAACTACTCCTTGCGATCTTACTCCCCTGACTTCCGGCGGATTCGCTTGGGGTAAGTCGAACGGCACAGTCCCCGGTGCCGCCTACTCAGCTGCTGCGCATTCCGTTTTCTGGCTCCGTCGCTGAGATTGCGAGCACGCCCGATCGACCCTGTGACGCGGAGTTGCTCGTTGGGCACGTAGCCGAGAGCGCGTACGCGCCCACACGTAGCCGAGAGTGCGTACGCGCCGACACGTCGCCATTAGACGCATCGTATGCGCCGCCTGTTCAGGCTTGCGCTTGCGCGATTGAGCCTACGGTTCTCACCGACGCCTCGATATCACCATCGAGAGATTGAGGCCGACCTCCGGTGTGTGCTGTGATCCGCCGCCGGGTCGTGAGCCTTTGGAGGGCACACCCAAATCCCACCAAACTTTCAGGAGGCGTGACGAGAACGCGCACGGCCTAATTCGCCCGTCGCGCACGCGGTGCGGCAGCGGCAGGCGCCGCTGCAGGCCCGGTAGTTTTTTCTCCGTCTTGCAGAAGGAGCAACGCTATGGCTCAAGTTGGCCAGCAGACAGGCAAGGATAAGACCGCGATTCGTCCGTTTAAGGTCAATGTCCCGGAGGCCGAACTTACCGAATTGCGCAAGCGCGTACACGCAACAAAGTGGCCTGAGCGGGAAACGGTTAACGATGCATCACAAGGCGTACAGCTCGCGACGATTCACGCGCTGGCACGCTATTGGACCGAGTACGACTGGCGCAACTGCGAAGCGCGGCTCAACGCCCTGCCGCAGTTCATCACCGAGATCGATGGGCTGGATATTCATTTCATTCACGCGCGCTCAAAACACGAAAATGCCCTGCCGCTGATCGTCACGCACGGATGGCCGGGCTCGATCGTGGAACAGATGAAGATCATCGAACCGCTCACCAATCCGAGCGCACACGGCGGAAAGGCATCCGATGCCTTCCACCTGGTGGTCCCATCAATTCCGGGCTACGGATACTCAGGCAAACCAACTGCCACTGGGTGGGATGTATCCCATATCGCGCGCGCCTGGGTGGTGCTGATGAAGCGCCTCGGATATTCGAAATTCGCGGCGCAGGGCGGCGATTGGGGCGCGGTCATCACCGAGCAAATGGGCGTGCAGGCCCCTCCGGAGTTGCTCGGCATTCACACCAACATGCCTGGCATATTTCCGAATGACATTGACAAAGCGGCCTTTTCCGGGGCGCCGGCACCGGCGGGTCTCTCAGCTGACGAGAGGGTCGCCTACGAGCGTTTGCAGTTCGTGTATCAAAAGGGAATCGCCTACGGATTTCAGATGGGGCTGCGACCGCAGACACTATATGGAATCGCGGACTCACCCGTCGGCTTGGCGGCTTATTTCCTCGATCACGACGCGCGCAGCTATGAGCTGATCTCCCGTGTCTTTAAGGGGGAATCTGAAGGTCTCACGCGCGACGACATCCTCGACAACGTCACGATCACCTGGTTGACGAACACGGCGCTCTCTGGTGCCCGTCTCTATTGGGAGAACTGGGGCAAACTCGGCTATTTCAACGCCAAAGGCGTCTCCATCCCGGTTGCGGTGAGCGTCTTCCCTGACGAGCTCTATCCAGCCCCGCGTAGCTGGACCGAAAAAGCGTTTCCCAAGCTGATCCATTACAACAAGCTCGAGAAAGGTGGTCACTTCGCGGCCTGGGAGCAGCCGCACCTTCTTTCAGAAGAGATTCGCGTGGGCTTCAGGTCGCTGCGCAGTTGATGGAGCACAGAGGTTGTGACAGTTCGGCGGGCCGGCGCCGGAGCCGGCCCGCCTCATCGCTGCGCAAAATGGGCAGGACCGCTTGTCTGACCCAGAAGAGCCGCGGGCGCACGATATCTTTCCGCGCCCGCGGGGATACTACCGCGCTCACGACACCCTCCAACTCAGTATCACGCGACTAAACCACGGTTTCGTGCGACACAACGATCGCGGACTGAATACCGCGGCAGCCGAGGCGGTCTACTATGCCCGCATCGTTTCAAGCGGGCGTAACGGCGTGAACAACCTACGAATGCTCCCCCAATGCCTATTGCCTTCGTTCGCCCTCCTGGTACTGCTCGCACCTCTCGGCGCGGGCGCGCAGAACACGAGCAGCCCGCCAGCTCCGCCGCCCCAGCTCCGCGACGGCGCGCATGACTTTGACTTCGAGATCGGCACCTGGAAGACGCACTTGCGCCGCCTACTCCACCCACTCACGGGTTCCACGACGTGGGTCGAGTACGACGGCACGACGGTGGTGCACAAGCTGTGGGACGGTCGCGCCAACCTCGTGGAACTGGTTGCCGATGGCCCCACTGGCCATTTCGAGGGTCTCAACCTGCGCCTCTACAATCCGGAGTCCCGCCAGTGGAGTCTCAACTTCGCCAATAGCCGGGTCGGGACGATCGGCGTGCCAACCATCGGTGAATTCAAGAACGGCCGCGGCGAGTTCTACGATCAGGAAACGCTGAATGGCCGCGCCATCTTGGTGCGCTTCGTCGTTTCCGACATTACTGCGGACTCCTGTCACTTTGAACAGGCGTTCTCCGACGATGGCGGTAGGACCTGGGAGGTTAACTGGATCGCGAACGACACGCGGGTGAAGGCGGCGCAGTAGGATTGCGCCACAGCTCGTATTCCATCGGCGACCATCCGGTAGGAACTTACAGCCGCCGGAATGCTCTCCGAGTCACTGTAAGGGGCCGAGGAAATCGCGCTTGCCGAGGTCGACACCGTTCTTGCGTAACAACGCGTATGCCGTCGTCACGTGAAAGAAGAAATTTGGTAGCACGAAATTCGTAAGGTAGTTGATGCCACTGAATTTCAACGTCGTCTGCGGGAACTTCAACACGATCTCTCGCGTCTCCGCCCCCTGGAGCTGTTCGGGTTTGATAGTCTTGACAAAGTCCAAGGTCTTGGCCACGCGCGCCTTGAGCTCCGCGAGCGTCGCCTCCGTGTCCTCATGCTTCGGTACTTCGACACCGGCCAGGCGGGCAGCCGCGCCCTTCGCAGTATCGCAGGCAATCTGTATCTGGGCCGATAGCGGCAGCATATCGACAATGAGGCGCGCCTGCGGGATCACCTTGGGGTCTACCTTCTTCGCCTCCTCGTGGCTCGCCGCCTTGTCGAGGATGGCGGAGAGATTGGTCAGGCTGAGCGTGAAAATCGGAATGGACACGTCATAAATAGAAATAGACATGCAATAACTCCGGAACTGCGGTTTAGGAATTCGATTACGCTCACTTTAACAGACGCCGCGGCTCGTTCGTCTGGTGAGCCACCCTCTTCAGTTAGACGCCCTCATTCTCAGCCAGTGTTTTCGCCGGCCGATTGTCAGGGTGTTGCCACATCATCCCTTTGGCTCTGCTGCGCGCCTGCGGATTGCAGCTCCCTTCGGGTCGGTCAGGATATCGATCCACCTCGCGTCAGGCGCGGTCTCGGCGTTGTAATTGTCGTGCCAGTTCCACCACTTGTACGGCGGCGTCTGGGGGTAACCCTTCGGCGAGTCCTCCCAAATCTCCTGCCGGCCGAGCGGGGTGATGTCGAGGAAGCTCCAGGTGCTCCCCATCGCCTCATCGCCGCGGTTGTTGATGAAGTAAGTGCGGAACAGTCGCTCGCCGTCGCGGAAGAATACGTTGTGGCCGTGCCACTCATCGACGCCGAAGTCGGCGTCGAAGCTGTCGGTGATGGTGTACCAGGGCATCTTCCAGCCCATGCGCGCCTTTAGACGCCCGATGTCCGCCTGCGGGGCACGTGACGCATACGCGAGGGTGGTGTCGCGAGCGTTAAGATGGGCCAGGTGCGCGACCTGATCGGCACCGAGGGAACAACCGCGGCAGGCGTGCTCCGGCCACCCGAACACCCCGGGCTCGAAGAACGCGCGATAAACGATCAGCTGCCTGCGGCCCTCGAACAAATCGAGCAGGCTCACTCTGCCCCGGCGCCCTTCGAATATGTAGGCCTTCTCAACCGCCATCCACGGCATCCGCCGGCGCTCGGCGGCCAGAGCGTCACGGGCCCGCGTCAGGGCCTTTTCCTTTACGAGCATATGCTGGCGCGCAGCCTCCCAGGCCTCCGGCGACACGATTGGCGGGGTGCCCGTGGCGGGTTGTTCGCCGTTCCGGTCCTTCTCAAGTGTCTTGCTCGTTGTCATGGCGGTCTCCTTTCGCGCAAAGTCCCCGCTCCAGTTATGAACGCCTGGTTCAGAACCGCATGGTAATTGAGAAGCTCACCACGAGTGGCGCGCCCTGCGCCACGATCCTTGCGACTATGAGAAATATCTCTCTTGTGAGGGATATTCTGAAATGGCAGGCAGCCGGGTGATCCCGCCAAACTTGCAGCGGCCATCGTTATTCTGTCGAAGAAGGACAAGCCACCGATACGCATCGTGGCCGGTTCGGCTGCCCTGGGTGTGGCTGATTGAGAAGCTCGCGGGCATGCGTCGCGAATTCGATCGCTGGCGTCGATCAGACTGCAGTCGTGTGACTCGGGGCGGGCATGGAACGTTTATCAGGGTAGTCGCGGCGCTGGCTGCGTCTGTGATGCTGGCCTCCCTCGCTTGGGCACAGCGCGCGAACGAGAACGCCGTAACATCCGCTAGCGACGCTTTTGGGACGGTGGTTGGCAACCAAACCATCGGTTTATACACGCCGGCGAATGCGCGCGGCTTCAGTCCGACGCAGGCCGGAAATCTGCGTATCGACGGACTCTACTTCGACCAGCAGTCTCAAGGAAGCAACCCCTACCTCTTCAGTGGCTATGACATGCGAGTTGGTATTGCGGCGCAGTCCTATGCGTTTCCCTCCCCGAGCGGGATCGCCGATTACAAACTCCGCGCA
>Ga0306922_10006633_pt1 | contig 11108 bp, 14 predicted proteins | sample sta12Cox44000082_FD_203758 | JGI IMG/M metagenome (GOLD analysis project Ga0306922, IMG submission 203758) | Lab enrichment of tropical soil microbial communities from Luquillo Experimental Forest, Puerto Rico - statoxic.12C.oxic.44.000.082 (v2)... | ecosystem: Environmental > Terrestrial >...
CAAGGATTTCTTGGACATGCCGGTGCTGATCAAGACCAAGGGCAAGACCACGACCGACCACATCTCGCCGGCCGGGTATTGGCTGCGTTTCCGCGGCCATCTCGACAAGTTCAGTGACAACATGTTCATGGGCGCGATCAACGCCTTCGACGACGAAGCTGGCAAAGGCATCGACGTGCTGACCGGCGAAAAGGGCCAGCCGATCGCCAAGATCGCCCGCCACTACAAGGCGCAGGGGGTCAAATGGGTGGCCGTCGGCGACAGCAATTACGGCGAAGGCAGCAGCCGCGAGCATGCCGCATTGTCGCCGCGCCTACTGGGAGGTGCGGCGGTCATCGCCCGCAGCTTTGCGCGTATTCACGAGTCCAATCTGAAGAAACAGGGCTTGCTGGCGCTGACGTTTCAGAACCCGGCAGATTACGACCGCATCCGTGCCGACGACCAGCTGAACCTCGTCGGATTGGCCGGCATGGCGCCCGGCAAGCCGGTCGAATGCCGTATCAAGCACGCCGACGGAACGAGCGAAACGCTCTACCTCAATCACACCTTCAGTGCGTCTCAGCTGGAGTGGTTCCGCAAGGGCTCGGCCCTCAACCTATTCCACCACTGACGGAGCGGGATCCCGCTGCCCGGGTTGCCGTAGCACGCCTCGCAGCGCGATCCTCTGTCCTGGGATCTTGCGCAACGGCGAGCCGCGACCGCTTGCGTGCCTGGCTCACTGCATCATGAATATGTCCAATTTCTGTTCTAGCGAGACGGGTCAGATCTTTATTTAACAGGTTGCGTGACCCGATGATCTTCCGACCTGGTCTGATTGCTTGGCCGTCCGCTGGGCGGCCGAACCTGCGGACCCGACCGCACCGGTGTGATCCGGTCGACCTCGCTGAGGATCCGCGCCAGCGGCAGCGCGGCTTCACCCTGCTCGAGCTTCTCGTCGTGCTCGCCATCCTCGGGCTGCTGATCGGGCTTGTGGCGCCGGCCGCGCTCCGGCAGCTCGAATCCTCCAAAGAGAAGATCGCGCACCAGTCGATCGAGCGCATAGCCGGCGTGCTCGATATCTACAAACTGGATGTCGGGACCTATCCGACGACGGAGCAGGGCCTGCTTTCCTTGATCGCGCGTCCTTCCGGGATCACGCGCTGGAACGGGCCCTATCTCAAGGGAGAAAAAGTCCCGGAAGATCCGTGGGGCCGACCCTTCATTTACCACAACCCGAGCCAGCGCACCGGGCATGAATACGATCTCTACTCGCTAGGTCGAACCGGACAGCCGGGCGGCACCGGTACCGACCAGACGATCTACAACGAGTAGCCGTGCGCGGGCACCTTAATCGAGGCCGCCCTGCCGAACCGGCGCGCCGCAGCATCGCGGCGCGGGCTAGCGGTGCGAACCTGACACTTGATACCGGGCTTGAACCACCGAGATTGCTTCGCTGCGCTCGCAATGACACCGTAAATAGCTGTCATTGCGAGAAGCGGAGCGACGAAGCAATCTCGACGTGAGGGCTCAATGACAGGAGTCGTCTGTTTGATTCCTACCGCTGGACCTCAGCCTGCAACAGGCCGCCGGAGTCGCACAAATCGGAAACGTGCGGCGATATTCCTCACTAGCTTGCGCCGCGGGAAGATATGGTGATCGGCGCCCTTGCCGCTTTGCAGCATTGCCGCAGGAATCCCCAATAATCCCCCGAATACCCAGATTGCAGGGAGATGGTTAAAATGCCCGCCATTCGCGTGACTCTGCCGAGCGGAGGACGCAAATGGCGGAAGACGCCGTTGCACGGACATTCGGGGGTTCGCATGCGGAAATCGGGAAGACCATTCGGCTGATCATCGCAAGCCCGGTTCATCTCGTAGGGGATGGCCTGGCCGCCACCCTGCGCTGCCGTGCTGATGTCATAGTGGTCGACGTCATCGATCTGGGCCCGCAGGGCATCGCAAAGATCGCCGACGCACAGCCCGATGTCGTCCTCGTCGATTTGGGCCAAACGGACCCCGCTACTGCCGCTCAGGTGATCAAAACAGTCAGCCACGGCGTCAAGCTGGTCGCTTTTGGACTCGACGAGACCAACGACCACGTCTTTGCCTGCGCCGCCGCAGGCTTCTGCGGCTATGTCGCCCGAGAAAGCGGCGCCGACGAACTCCACCGCGCCTTGGTGGACGCGGTGGCAGGCCGCATGCACTGCGACCCGCACATCGCGGCGGCGATGTTCGCCCGCCTCGCCCAGTCGCAGCGCGAGTTCAACCCGCAAGAGTTGCTACCGAGCCTGTCGTCACGCGAGAGCGAAATCCTGGCGCTCGTCGAACAGGGCCGCTCCAACAAGGAAATCGCGCGCGAGCTGGCGATCAGCATTGCCACCGTGAAAAACCACATGCATAGCATCCTGCAGAAATTGCAGGTGAGCCGGCGCGGCCAGGCCGCCGCCCGGCTGCGCGGGTCGCACGCCGCCTAAACCAATCTGCTACTACTCCAATCCCCTGGGCGCGCTATCGGCCGTCATGGGCCGTTCGGCCTAGATCCTTCGGCCCGGATCCTAAGAACCGTCATAGACCTTTGGTCTAGATCAAATGGCCCACTCGCAGTGCCTAGGCCATCAGCCATCCCATTTGATCCATAGCGCACCGCCACCGTGCGGTCGATACTGCATTGGCAAATCAGTAGCGGGAGGTGTGCGCATGACAATCCCTCGGTTTCGCTTAACGGAAGGTTCCTTGGCTGGGGCTACGTATACCCTCGTCGTATTTGGACTCACTGCATGTGCATTGCTCTTGTTTTTGCTCCTTTCCCAAGCCGACGCAAAGCGGGTGACCGACGCGCACGGCGCGAATTCGTTCACTGACCTAGTCGCGTTTTCCGCGATCGCAGAGCCCGCGTCCTTGGCGCTGCTTGGCACGGGCCTGCTCTCTGGCGCATTTGGCGCTCCGGCGCAGACGCCGCCCGCAGATTCATCAAATCCATGCGCGGCATCGAACCGCGCGGGCGGTGAACATGGCCTAGCAGGTTGCGGAAAAAGTCGCTCGGCGGTGTGTGCAGACCTATCCGTGGGCCTCGGCACATCGGTAACTCATTGATTATCGTGATCAGATTTCCGGTTTCGAGCCGATCCCATGACCATTTTCTCGAAATGCGGACTTTTTCCGCAGCCTGCTAGTCACGTCGATCGCAACAGGCCGTCACCCCGGAATTTTTCGCGGCACACTAACTGGAGCGGAGCGGGGCGACAGTTGAAGGAGGTGGCGATGGGAAAGACGAAAGCTTTCGGTGGTGCATTCCGGCGCGTGCTGGTTCTTCTGTTGCTTGCTATTGCTGTGGGCCTGGCCGGTCATTCCGCGCTGGCCAATGTGAAGAAAGCGATCATGAACGTCGATTTGAAGAACCCGGGGTCTGCCGTCTCACAAATCTCTTTTCCATTATGAGCCCTGGCATCGGCAACAACCTCAGCGCGATATCAGTCAGCTCTCCACCGGGCGGTGCAAATCGATTTGCGGGCGCGGGCGGGGCGCAGGCGGGTCTGAACGCCACCAAGATCGGCAATGATATTGCTCGGGTGACGCTGACCCCCCTCAAGGCGTGGGGTGCGGCCGCGAACGTGCAATTCATTCTGAGCGTCGCCGGCACTAATACGGTCAGGGTGGTGACGCCGATGGTCGGGCAAACGACCATTCCAGCGGCGTGGTTCGACAACGGCAATCCGCCTAAGGCCATCAACAAGCCTATAAAGCTTCCGGGGTTCACGGGCGTGGTCAACGATGCGGAGTACGAGCAATTCGACGATGACGGCCCCTTAAGCGTCGAGGATCTGCAAATTCTGCCCAACGTCACCGAGCAGGATTTCGACTCGCTGAATCTGGACGCGGTCCTCGCCGAGGGTCTCGACCCGTCCCTACTCAGCTTCTCGCCTTCCCTGAAGACCTGGTCAATCTTCCCGATCCGGATCCGGGCGACGTGTTCGGCGGCGTGGGCAGATCCTTGACACGGACGGAACGGTGATCGGCGCCTTTGCCGAAGGTGTCGAGACGGTGCCGGAGCCCGCGTCGCTCCTATTATTGTCGATCGGACTTTGCGGCATGATGGGCATGCGAGGAATGCGGCGTAAGCGTTAGCCCAGATCACGGCTTCGTCGACGGTGATTAGCCGTTATTCGACTCATCGAGAAACGGAAAGCGGTTCACAAAAATGGGGTCAGGGTCGATCTGGCATTGGCTGGAGCTGCGTACACCCTCGTTGCATCTGGGCTGGCTGCAGGCGTATTGCTCTTGTTTTTGCTCCTTTCTCAAGCCGGCGCGAAACCAGTCACGTACGCTCAAGGCGCGAATTCATTCACTGACTTGGTGCCGCAATCCCAGAGCCCACGTCCCTGGCGCTGGTCGGCACGGGTCTGCTCTCTGCACATCTGGCACTCCGGCGCAGGCGCCGCAATGTTGGTCCAAAACCTGTCACCTCGCGGGAAGCAGGAAATAGCCAAGTGTTTGCAAGCGCTTGCGATACCTATCCGAAGGGGGTTCTGCTTGATGGAACAGCGATCCACCGAAATCGGAGTATTAAGAATGAAGTCGAGACTCCTGCGATCGCTTCTGTTCGTCGCGGTTTCCAATCTGCTCTCGGTGAGTAGCAGCGTCACCGCTTTAATCCCGATTGGGATGTGAAGATGCCTGGCGTGACGGGGCAATTAGACATCGCCAACCAGACGGGCGAAACTCCTCTGGGGCGCCACCTGGCCGGTTACGACGACGGTCTCCTTGTTGAATCTTGGTCTGAAGGTCGATCTCACCGACGACTCGTCCGCGATCTTTGGCCCATCCTTATATAGCGGGGCCGCTCGAAGATCGATTCCCGAATGGCGACAGTGGTAGTCCGGTAACCGGCACAGGGTCGAGGGGGAAGAAACCCTAAGTAGATCCCGAAACGGACAAAATTACCGGGTTTGCGCCCAGCGCCTCGGGTCCGATTTTCCTTCAGAGCCACTAGGGAAGCCAGGTCCAGTTCAGGCAGCCGATGATCACCGATGCGACGTTTAATTGTCCGATAAATTGTATGCAATAGTAAGGCGCTCACGACCGTATCGAGAGGGCACATCATGCGTCACACTTCTTGGATCGGGTTCGTCTTGGCGATGATTCCGGCCGCACCGGGACGGGCCGGAGACGCGCTCAGCGATTATCAATCGCTCACCGGTGTAGGGCCGCTGGGGCAGATTATTGGCGAATCCGACGAGACCGGTTTCGCCGCGTTATATCGGATCCATATTTCCGACCCGGCGGCATTCTCTGTCTCTACCGTTAACGGCGCGTCATCGGGGCTGGATACGAGGCTTTACTTCTTCACGTTGGCTGGTACCGGTATTGCCTCAAATGACGATCAGAATTCCGGCGAGGTCCGATCCGCGCTTCCGCTGGGGAATTTGCTGTTTACCGGTCTTAAGGCCGGAGATTATTTGCTCGGCATTTCGACCTTCGACACGGCTCCCTATGGCAGCAATCAGTTTTTGATTTTTCCGGACGTGACGAGCGGCGTCAATGGCCCCGCGCTGTACGACACATTCGCGTTCTGGGCCGATTATCCGGAATCCGCCTTTGGCAGCTACCAGATAGATTTGACCGGCGCGTCCTTGGTCACCGCGGCGAAACTGAATGTCTCGACAACCCCCAGTTCCGGAGCTTCCGGCGAAGGTGCGGTCAACATTACCGGCTCCGGGTTTCCGTCGGCCACGATGACCCCAGGCGATGTTGTCGTTGCCATGGGCATGTCACGCGGCGGCGAACCGGTGGCCGTGACGGTAGCCTCGAGCGTCAGGCTCCTCCTCGGAACCAGCTACCGCGTCCAGTTTCAAATCCCCGCAGGCCTCGTTCCCGGCACCTATTTTGTTGCTATCAATGATGACGCTTCCGGCGAGGCCAATTTCCTCGGCGCGAACTGTTCGCAATTGAACGTTTCTTGACGATCCAAGCCAACGTTGTGTGCGTCGGATCGGAGTGCTGCTGTCTGGGCCCGCTATCCTCCCGGTCCCGCGAAAGCGGCGCCAACGATTTCTGCCGCGCCTTCGTCGACGCCGTTGTAGGCCGCATGCATTGCCCGCCGCACATCGCTGCCGCGATGTTCGCTCGCCTCGCCGGGTTGGTGCGGGACCTCGACCCGCAAGAGCCGCTGCCGGCCCTGTCGTCCCGCGAGAGCGAGATCCTGGCGTTCGTTGAGCAAGGCCGCTCCAACAAAGAGATCGCGCGCCACCTCGCAATCAGCGTCGCCAGTCAAGAACCACATGCAAGACATCCTGCAGAAATTGCAGGTGAGCCGCCGCGGCCAGGCCGCCGCCCGACTGCACGGGTCGCACGCCGCCTGAGCTCACCTCCACTCACTACCTGCTGCTACTCCAATCCCCCCTGCGCGCCATGAGCGCCACCGTGCCGTTCGGCCGAGACCTTTAGCTGGGCGCAGTGGAACCGTCGTAGATCTTACGATCTAGTCCAGTGGGCCTAACCGCCGGTGCTGACGGCCCAGGCCATCGGCTATCCCATTTGATCCATTGTGCGGCTGCACCGCTCCGCCGATACTGCGTCTTGCACGTTCTGGTACGAGTGACAGCTCTGCCGTTTAGGGCATACCGCCCGCTGATCTGCAGCACACCCGACTTGTCCACGCTGGCGGTCGGCCAGGGAGGAGACCATGAAGCGCCATGTGATAATTGCCGCAGTGGCCCGCTCGTTATGGCCTTCGTGGTTCCAGCACACGGTTCCTTGGCTTGCTCCATCGCGGCCATTTCAGACCCGATTCAGATCGTGCCCCAGCACAAGACCCAGACCTGTTCGCCGGTTACCAGACAACGGGAGTCGTCAGGTCCAGCGCCAATCACAAATACGACAACATGAGCGGGCCGGACAAACCGGGGCCGGTGACAATCTACGGCGCCATCGACTGGGGATGGGGCACCAAGGTCCCCGAACCGGCGACCCTCGCACTCCTAGGAGTCGGATTGGTAGCCCTGGGGCTCGGACTGGTCTCGCGAAAAATCCGCGCATCCGGTACAGCGCGCAATGGAGAATATAGTGCCGCTGCGGACGCAAGGGATGCGCAGGTCATCATTGTAACCCGTCGTATCCAGGTGCCTCGCCGCAGACGATCCGCGACTCTACAATTCCGACAGGAGCGGCATCATCGAGCGACTGTCGAATATCGTGTCTCTTCAAGGAGGATCCACCATGTCGAATATTCACCCAAGAACGGTCAACTGCCAGCATCGCAAGAAATTCACCACTGTCGCCACCGCCAGAGTTAGCAACCATTCGCGCGTTCGCTGGAGCAGCTCACCCGCACTGGCAGCTGCCGCAGTCATGCTGCTCTCGGTTCTCGGTATACGATCGGCGTCGGCCGGCCCCACCATATATTTGTTCTCCGTGGTTAATCCCTCCACAACTACGGCGCAGAAAGAGCTGACACTCCTGTTCAGCACAAACATACTGGTGGATAACAATAAAAACCCCATGGGCGTTGTTGTGTCAAATTTGACGACTACAGCGTTAAACGCTGACGCTAAAGGAAAAGGCATTGATTTCTCAGGAACACCACTGGTCAACCCAAGCGGCATGGGCCCCACGCCTGCCATGGGCAGCGTGATGGCAGGCGTGGTCTCGCTCGTCCCAGGGCCTACGATGTTCACGGGAGGAACATTCACCGCCAATGTAAATAATAAACAATCTCCCATCTTCGACCCCAAGTTGACGATTGTAGTCGGCAAGAAGGACAATGGCGAGGTCGATATAACCAACACCGACACTCAAACGGTCTATTTCGAGAACGTGGATGCCGACACGAATATCGCCGATACCGATTTCATCGATCCTTCGACGACGCAACTCGACGACGACCTCAATAATCAGCTGTATGCCCTGGACTCGGAGCCGAACTTCTCCCTGGCGCCCGGCGAGACGGAGACCTTCGCATTTGGTCCGGACCTCGGCGACAACTACACGGCGGTCGTGTTCACGGCTTCCTTTGATCCGCGCTTTAGCAACTCTATCACGGAGGGCTTCGCGTCGGACGTGGAAATTCCTGAGCCGCCCGCGTGGACCTGTCTCGCCTTGTGCGTAGCCCTGACGCTTGTGTTACGGCGTCGGAATTCAGTCGGGTCACCAGGCTAGCCGACAAATGCGCGGTCAAGCCACGCTGCCGGCGGGAGCATCGCGGCTTCCGTAGTCGTCATGACCGTCGCTTATGATGCCGCCTGATTCGTCAGCATCATCGAGAGGAGGCTGTGGATTTGAATCCAGCTGGCGAGCGCCCAGGCAATCGTTCACCGCGTGCTCAGACTGTAGTTAAGCGTAACCGCGGCATCTTGATCGGCCAGCGCGTTCGACAGGGACATCAAGGACAGAGGCTAGCGACGTTGTCGCTTACCACGGTCTGGCGCAGCTGCCCCGGACGGGACACCGCCGCGAAGGCCCAAAAGCTCTCCGAGTGCCGTCTTCGCGGCCTTCGATGCTACGGAGGCAGCGGAATCGTGCGCCTCGCCCGGTTGCAGCGGGAGCTCTTCCCGCAAAAGCCGCTGTCGAACCTGTCGTCACGCGAGAGCGATGTCCTGGCGCTCGTCGAACAGGGCCGCTCCAATAAAGAGATCGCGCGCCAATTAGCGATCAGCACCGCCACCGTCAAGCACCGCATGCACAACATCCTGCAGAAATTGCAGGTGAGCCGCCGCGGCCAGGCCGCCGCCCGGCTGCGCGGATCGCACGCCGCCTGAGCTCACCTCCACCCACTACCCGCTGCTACTCCAATCCCCTGGGCGCGCGATCAGCGCCGCCACGACCGTTCGGCCTGGATCCTTCGGCCGAGTTCAGTCGAGCCGTCGTAGACCTTTCGATCCAGTCCAAATGGCCTGGTCGCCAGTGCCGACGGCCTAGGCCATCGCCTATCCCATTTGATCCATAGCGCGGCATCGGGGCCGGCGCTAGTTTTAGTCAAATGAGCACTGCATTTTCTTTACTCGGGAGGAACAGATGAATCGTCCGCTCTCGGCAGCGGTTGTCTGCTGCGTCGCCGGCGTCACGGCGATGATGCTGCCAAATATCGCCCTGGCGCAGGACGTGCCAGACGGACTACCAGGAGAGCAGGCCGCACCGCCGCAGAATCTGGAGGAGGTCGCGACGCCGCCGGGGCTGCCGCGCCTCACTGTGACCAACGCGCTGGGCGGAGTGGCCCACGTATTCCCGACGGTCGCGCAGGCAAGGGCGCTCCGCAGTATGAATACGTTGTACTTCGGCGGCGACCCGCCTCTAGTCTACCACAGCGGCGGCGCGGTCATCCAGCCGAGCGTCACGATCTACAACATCTTCTGGGTGCCGCCGCATTTGCAGAACGGCGGCTCGACCGGCATGGTCGCGGGCTACCAAACTCTGATGAACCGCCTTGCCGGGGACTACCCGGCGCACGGCATCGACAATATCACTATGGCAGCCGAGCGCGCCGGCGTCACCAAGCGTGTCGGTGTTCACACGCTGCGGCACAGCTTTGCCACCCATCTTCTGGAACAGAAGACCGATATACGCAATATTATCAGACGATCGGGACCACGACCACCTACATCAAAAACGTCGGCGCCCTTGGCGGCTCCTACATCGACACATCGCTTTTTCCGGCGTCCGGCTGTTCGGACAGTGCGACGCCCGGCAACTGCATCACCGATGCCCAGATCCGGACTGAGATCAAGAAGGTCATGGGCATAAAGGGTTGGACCGGCGGCCTTACCCACATCTTCCTGCTCTACACCTCGTCCGGGGAGGGTTCGTGCATGAATGCAACTTCATGCGCTTATACGCAATACTGTGCCTATCACAGCTTTATCTCGGCATCGCCCGACGTCATCTATGGCAACATGCCGTACGCGAATACTTCTGTTTGCCAGTTGCCGGGTGAGCCGTCGCCGAACAGCAACCCCCTGGCGGACACCGAGATGACCGCCGCCAGCCACGAGATCTCCGAGTCGATCACCGACCCGCTTCTGAACGCTTGGTTCACGGCGCGCTTGGGCTACGAGATCGGCGACCTGTGCGCCTATGATTACGGCACGACCAACACTTGGGACTCGGCCAAAGCCAGCCAGTCGTGGAACGGTAATTTCTACTTGTTGCAGACGGAGTTCGACAACCACGCTTACAACGTCTCCACCCCAGGCAGGGGTTGTGTCCAAGTCGGCCCCTATGAGGCCACCCCCAGCACCGGCTATTGAGAGCCGGTCGCACACGCCATGTCTACTCTATCTTCGCCGATTCGACCTGCCGTCCCTGGCCGGCCAACCGCCGCCCAAAATCAAGCTCGCCCCACCCACCCCGGTGTACTTGCCGACCTTTGGGGATTCGCTCTAGCATTCTCACCTACTAATGTCCGGCAGACGATAATCGAATGACCCCAACTCAAAGGCACGATCGCGGTAGGGATGCGCTTACTGCGCACCCCCGGGTCACCGGAGGCGGTCGCCCGCCCCCGGTTCCCATAAAACGTAGCGTGCAGATTTCCCGCACTACGCTCTTCAGAAGATGATTCACAGCACTGCGAGAGCTTGTAACTCCCGATAGGGAAGGTACAGCTTTGGTCGCAAGTTGCCGCTGTTTGATCTGGTGGACCGTGTCCCACGTGATGCGCCCGGCCGAGTTCCGGCTGCACAGCATTTTCTGCCAGTAGTGTTCGACCGCCCGATTGACCTTTAGCAGGGAACGAAAGTTTCCGGCAATGCCGCAGTAGGCGTAATGGCCCCTCAGCACGGCGTTGAGAGCGTTGACCTGTTCCCGGACCGACAGGTGCCGGATTCGTCGCAGCAGGTCCTGCAACGACGTGCGACTGCGTCGCAAGCGAGATCTCTCGGTACGCATTCCAATCCTGAAGTTGCCCTTCAGGTTCCGCGTGCAGTAGAGAGGGTGAGTAGGCCGGCGGAGTTTCACCGCCAGCCTCTCGCAGAACCGAGCGTGAGACTCTCGCCTCACTCGGCTCCCATCAGGTGTCGGCGCAAGATAGAAATGGCACCGGGCGCGCAAAGTAGAAATGACACTCCGGGGCCGCGGAGCCGATCGCATCGGCATTGCCTCGATGTTGGGTCCTGTCCAATGAGACCGCGGGCTGGTCTG
>Ga0306922_10006635_pt1 | contig 11107 bp, 7 predicted proteins | sample sta12Cox44000082_FD_203758 | JGI IMG/M metagenome (GOLD analysis project Ga0306922, IMG submission 203758) | Lab enrichment of tropical soil microbial communities from Luquillo Experimental Forest, Puerto Rico - statoxic.12C.oxic.44.000.082 (v2)... | ecosystem: Environmental > Terrestrial > Soil...
ATCCGGCTGCTTCACGGTGATCACCGGAGCGCCGGACACCGCTGGTAGGGTTGATTGCGGTACATGTAGGGCTGCGTCGTCGCGCGCGTCTTCTGCAGGCGTGACAAGCTGCCATTCCGCACCGATGGCCTGCACAGCCGGTAGGCCTAGCAGCATGGGGGCCAAGATGGCGATCGCAAGTCTTTTGTTCGTCCGCATCTATCGGAAGACCACCCGGCGACGATTACACATATCGGCCGAAATCGACCAGGACGCAACCATCACCGCCGACGATTTCACCTTGCGCAGCCGCCGCTGACCCTCGCCGGCTTTGTTTGTAGCTCGCCACCGCCGGAGCGGGACGGCGCGGTCGCTTCGGTGGGCCGCTCAGAAGACGCGAGCCACTGGCGAGCGCCCCGACCACCCATCGACGCCCGGCAGCATCCAAGCTCCGGCGACAAGCGGGGCGGCAGAACCGCCTTTCCGCCAGTGGCGCGCGGGTCGAAGTTGCCGCCACACCACTGGCACCGGGATGTGCCCCTTTCCATCGCGCAGTCTGTCGCGGGATTCAAGAGCTACCCCGCCACCGCCCGTCGCGGTCAAATCTTGCGGGGGCGCTGGGCGGCGCGTCCTCGTTTGGTAACCTATCCCGCAGGCCCTTCAGAAGAAGCTGGACCTTTTGCTTTCGCTCCGAATTCGCCTGCATCGCATCGTTGATTTTTAAATGTCTGTTCATTGTGGAATTGCAGTAGTGATTTGCATAGCCACGACTTTTACAAGCATTGCTGCAATTTTGCGATTTTACGGGTCTCGCAACCATTTGGGGTCGGCCAACTTTTCGTAGTCGATGCACGCCGCGAGGTAGTCTGCTAGATCGGCCAGCGCCCGTCTCCGGCGTCGGCGAAGGCGTCGGCCACACTGAGGGTCGACGGTACCTTTTCGTTCGACCCCCGGCACCCAGCGATCCCCTATCCGCGTACTCTGTCGAGCAATGCCGTCATTCGCCGGGTTTGGGGACGTCCTGGTCAGCGAGCCGAGGCTGGCGGATCCGCCACGGGTGTCCCACCCGCAGCCGGAGCTGGTCGAGGTAGAGATAGATGACGGGTGTCGTATAGAGGGTCAGCAGCTGGCTGACGAGCAGCCCGCCAACGATCGTGAGCCCGAGGGGGCGGCGCAATTCCGCACCCTTGCCGAAGCCGATTGCCAGCGGCACGGCCCCGAACATCGCCGCCATTGTCGTCATGATGATCGGCCGGAAGCGTTTTAGGCAGGCCTGATAGATCGCTTCGCGCGGGCTCAAACCCAGGCTCCGCTCTGTGTCGAGCGCGAAATCGATCATCATGATCGCGTTCTTCTTGACAATGCCGATCAGCAGAATCACGCCGAGCAGTGCCATCAGGTTGAACTCGGAGTTGGTCGCGATCAGCGCGAGCACCGCCCCGACTCCGGCCGAGGGCAGGGTCGACAGGATCGTGATCGGGTGGACATAGCTCTCATAGAGCACGCCGAGCACGATATAGACGGCCAGCAGAGCAGCACCAATCAGAAAAGGTTCGTTGGCGAGCGCCTGCTGAAACGCTCTGGCCGTTCCCTGGAAACTGCCGTGAATCGAGGCCGGCACCCCGATGCGGGCTACCCGGTCAGCGACCGCCGCCGTCGCTTCGCCGAGCGACACGCCCGGTGCGAGATTGAACGAGATCGTCGACGCGGCAAACAGATTGTCGTGATAGATTGTGATTGGCGTCTTTCCCACTCCAAAACTGGTGAAGGCGGAGAGCGGCACCATTGTTTCCTTGGCGGTGCTGACGGCGGAGCCGGTCGATGTGGTGCTGCGTCCGGTAGTGGCGAGCGCATTGTTGGCCGCGTTGCGGGCCACGTCGCCGGCGTTCTGCACCCCGCTCGCGGCCGCGCTGCCGCTCTTGGCGGGCGACGCCTTGGTCACCACGCTGCCCGACAAAGGTTGAGTTCGCTGCGTGCCGCTGACCGCCCCGCCCCCGATGCTGACATAGAACTGGTTCAATATCTCGGGCGATTGGCGGAACTCGGGCGCCACCTCCATCACGACATGGTATTGGTTCTGCGCCTTGTAGATCACCGAGACCTGCCGCTGCCCAAAGGCGTCGTAGAGAGTGTTGTCGATCTGGCCGATGGTCAGCCCGAGGCGCGCCGCGGAGGCTCGGTCGATAATCAGATTGGCCTCGGGTCCCCCTTGCCGCTGGTCGAAATTGACGTCGGTCAGCAGCGGCAGATGTTTGAGAGCGTCTGCGACCCTGGGCGCCCACTCGTAGAGCTCGCCGGTATCTTCGCCAAGCAATGTATATTGGTATCCGGAGTTGCCGCTCTGCCCGGTAACCTGGACATCCTGATCCGCCCCTAAATAGAGCGACGCGCCGGCGATCTGGTCGAGCTTGGGTTGTAGTCGGTTAATCACCTCCTCGGCCGCTTCGCGGCGTTCGGATAGCGGCTTCAGCACCACAAAGGTGGACCCGTAGCTGCCACCGCCGTACCAACCGGCGACCTTCGCTACAGCCGGGTCTTGCCGAACGATCTCGATAAACTGCGCCAGCTTCGTTCTCATCATTTGAAACGAGATGCCCTGATCGGCCTGGATGCTGCCCCAGATCAGGCCATCGTCCTGTTCCGGCAGATACCCTTTTGGAACGTTGAGGAAGAGTTGGATGGCAAAACACAATGTAGCCAGCAAGCTGAGCATGACGAGACCCGGCCATTGCAATGCCCAGCGCAATGAGCGGCCGTAGACGTCCAGTATCATGGCAAAAGTTTGCTCGCAGGCGCGGTATAGTCTGCTGTACCGATCTTCGCGCCGCTCAGCCAGAAAATGGGCGCACATCATCGGTGTCATTGTCAGCGAGACCAGAAGCGATATCGTAATCGCCACCGACAAGGTTACTGCGAACTCCCGGAACAGCCGCCCCTCGATACCGCTCATCAGCAGGATCGGCACGAAGACCGCGACGAGAGAGAGGCTCATCGACAGTACGGTAAAGGCGACCCCGCGCGCGCCTTGCAACGCCGCCTTTATCCGAGATGTGCCGGCTTCGATGTGCCGGGCGACGTTGTCCAGCACGACGATTGCATCGTCGACGACAAAGCCAGTCGAGATTGTCAGCGCCATAAGTGACAGGTTGTCGAGGCTGTAGCCCAACAGGTACATCACCCCAAAGGCGCCGATCAGCGAGACCGGTACGGCAACGCTTGCGATTACGGCAGCACGAAGACTGCGCAGGAAGACGAAGACGACGAGGACGACGAGGCATATCGAGATGACAAGGGTCAGCTCAACCTCGCGCAGCGAACTGCGGATCGTCGTCGTCCGATCGAATATCAGCTCGACATCGATCGCTCTCGGGATCGAGGCTTCGAGCCGGGGCAGCGCCGTCTTGATGCGCTCGAGGGTGTCGATAATGTTGGCGCCCGGTTGCCGATGAATGTCGATCCCGACCCCCGGCCTGCCGTTGGCGAGGCCAATGTTGCGCACGTTCTCGACTGAGTCCTCGACCTCGGCAACATCGCTCAGGCGTACCGGCGCGCCGTTGCGGTAAGCGATCACCAGCGGCCGATAATCCTCGGCATGGTTCGCCTTGTCGTTTGTGTAGATCTGCAGGTGGCGGTCGCCGTCTTCAATCGCACCCTTGGGGCTGTGCGCGTTGGCTGAGGCGAGCGCCGCGCGAACGTCATCGAGCCCGATACCGTATTTGAACAGGGCGAGCGGGTTGAGCTCGACCCGCACCGCCGGCAGCGAGCTGCCGCCGATCCACACCTGGCCCACACCTTCGATCTGGGACAATCCCTGCTGCATGACCCGAGAGGCGGCATCGTAGATTTGGCCGAGCGTCAAGGTCTCCGAGGTCATCGCCAGGATCGCGACCGGTGCGTTGGTCGGGTTGACCTTATAAGAGGAGGGGTTCTGACGCAGGCTGGTCGGAAGGTCGGCGCGCGCCGCGTTGATCGCCGCCTGCACATCGCGCGCGGCACCGTCGAGACTGCGGTTGAGACCGAATTGCAGGGTGATACGGGTGATGCCGACCGTGCTCTCCGAGGTCATCCCGGCAACATCAGCGATGATGCCGAGATGACGTTCGAGCGGGGTTGCCACGGTCGCCGCCATCGTGTTGGGGCTGGCGCCCGGCATCGATGCGGTAACCAAGATGGTCGGGTAGTCGACCTGCGGCATTGGTGCCACCGGCAGCTTCATGAAAGCAAAGAACCCGGTAAGCGCCACGGCGATCGTCAACAGCGTGGTCGTCACCGGCCGTGCGATGAACGGCGCCGACGGGTTCATCTTTATGGCGCCCCCCGGGTCATTTTCTCAGCGGCTCTCGCATGATCTCGAAGTTCGCCCGATTCGCCGGAGGGAGGGATCCGAGCCCTCGCTCTCTCTCCGAAGGAGCCTATTTTTAGGTTGCTTTGACGCGGGGGGGAATCCGTGCTTTGGCATCGACCGGATCCCGCCCCGAAGGGGATGCGTCTGGGGTGCCTAGGTACACGCGTGACGGCTCGATGATGCAAGTGGGCTTGAAAGCGCTGCGGCATCGGCGCAGCCCGATACGGGGAAAAAAGTGGGGGCGCGCGGGGAGGGCGGCCGCGAGCTTCGAGCTCTTTAAGCTCTGACAATTTAGATTGTCGGCGAACATAAACAGGGGCAGCAATGCGCATCACCATTGTTGCGGCCGTGGTTGGCCTCGCAGCCGCCTCAGTGACCTCCTGGTCGTCACGTGCGGAGGCCGCAGCAGCTGATTTGACTGAGGCGGATGCTGATCGGGTTGTCAGCGATCTGTTGAACCAGCAATCATACGAGACCCTTCTGCTCGGCAATCTTGTTGTATATGCGGGCACAGTCCCTATCCCCCAAGGAGACAATATTACGTCAGCTCAGTATTCCAGGTACAAGATATGGGAGCGCATAGGCTTGATTGACATTGTCTCCAAACCCGGATCAACGTCAGAACCATCGCAACCAATTTCTCCCTGGACCGATTGGTCTCAAGGAGGAAGAATTCTGGATCGGATTACGGTTACGCCTACCTCAAAAGCAACCGATTATGTTATCTTGGCACTGCATTGAGGATCAGAATAGCTAGTTTCAATGTCGACTACCTTTCCAAAAATGAAGAGCACCTGATCGGAGTCAATACCTACCGCATTTTGGCGGGGGTTTATGTGTCACGATGGCTGCCCACATTTCTCAATTTCTGCCGAACGAATAATGCGTGCGTTTCTGCAGAGAAGGGCAAATTTATCGTGCTTGTGAAACTTAATGAATTTACCGAAAGGTGGAATGTCGTCGCTTGGGATGTTGCCGATATAAATCACGAGTTCGCGACCCATAACGTAGATCAGCAGATACTATCACTCCATTAGACTTCACCCCTGCACGACTGCGATCACCAGATCGGCCGCGGCCGAACATTTCATAAGCAAGCGTGCGCGATGCGAGGGCATCGTGTCGGAACGTGCCTATACGCCCTACACGCTTGGCAACCGCGGCCTGTGGCTCAAGGTCAGTGCCTGCACCGCGAGGAATTCGTGGTGATCGGCTGGACCGACCCCGAAGGCGCGCGGCCGTTTCTCGGCGCTTTGCTGCTTGGCTATTACGGTCCATATGGCCGTCTCATCTTTGCCGGCAGCGTCGGCTCCGGCATCAACCACGCGGAACTGCAGAGGCTATGACGAAGGCTGCAGCCGCTTGCGACCGACAAGATGCCGCTGGAGGTGCCGCCGCCCCGCGGCAGCCGCTTCGGATCGCCGCTCGTGCTCAACCGCGTGCATTGGGTGCGGCCCGAACTCGTCGCGTAAGTGAAGTATCTCACCTGACCGGTGACAATTTGCTGCGGTAGGTGGTCCATGAAGGATTGCGCGAAGATAAGCCTGCGGCCGAGGTGCGCCGCGAGGTGCCGCGTGCGAAGTGATCGATGCGTCGGGCGGAGTGACGCTAATATGTGCGGAAAATTTGAGTGTTTTAATTGCATCGGCCTGCGACTTCTTGCGGTACGCCGTCCGCATCGTTGCCAGTGAGAGCCTGACCAAAAGCCTGGGTGCCCCGGATACGCACCAGCGAAGGACCGCTTTCGAATTCTCACAGCGGCCGCTCAACCTTGGCGTCGGGAACTGGTGCTTCTGCCCCTTAAGAGACCTTCCCGGAGGCCTCGAAAACCGGCCGAGTCGGGTGGTGAGCGGTCCTTCGCCGAGGCGTGCCTGAACGGCGAGGTCGCGCCGATTTCCGCCATTAGTGGGACGCCGACAGTCAAGCGGACACCTCGCGGACCAGGGCAAGCTTTGGGGCCATCACCTGCGCCCGTTACCTTCCGCCCTACTGGACGCCTTAAGGGTGTCTTTTGTCTTGCCCCGTCATGCCTTTTTCTGAGAGGACGGGCAAACCGTCCTACCACTCCGATCCGAGGTGCCCTGCAGCCAACGGTGGCAGGGGACCCGTGGGTTATTTACCGATCACGGGATTTCGTAGACCGCGACTTCGTCGGCGATGCCGCGCAGCGCGCGGCGCTGCGATGTCGGGGTGAGACCGCTGGTTTCGAGCAGGGTCGAGGCCTCGGGGTAGGCAACGACCGTCCGCGTCGCCAGGATCGCACGTGAATCGGCGAGCGCCTGCACGCGGGCGGCCATGTTCACCGTCGTGCCGAAATAGTCCTGACGGTCGTTAAGCACGACCGCTAGACAGGGGCCCTCGTGGATGCCGATCTTTAGCAATAGGTCTTCGCGGCTATGCCGGTCGTTGAGATCACGCATCGCCTCGCGCATGCGCAACGCGGCGGCGAGCGCCCGGTCGGGGGTCGGGAAGGTTGCCATAACAGCGTCGCCGATGGTCTTGACGATGGCGCCGGCCTCGGCGGCGACGATTTCGTTGAGCACCCGGAAATGTGCTCTGACGAGGTCGAAGGCGGCCAGATCGCCGACCCGCTCGTAGAGCTCGGTAGAGCCCTTGAGGTCGGTGAACAGGAACGTCAGACTTGTGATCTTGAGCCGCTGCTCGGCATCGATCGTGTCGGTGCCATAGATGTCGCGAAAGACCTGGTTGGTCAGCAGCCGTTTTGCGGTCAGGAACGGCCGACGTCTACCGAGCAATTCGTGCAGCTTGTCTCCTGCGATCCACAGCCCCGGCAAGAGCCTAGTGTCGGTGCGATTTTCCAGCGACAGGCGCAGCGGGCCGGGACGCATTGTCGTGGTGCCGGTGGGCTTCCGCACCTTGTCGAAGACGAGCGAGAGGTTCTGACGCTCGCGCGTCGGCTCGCCCTTGACGTCGAGGAATTGCGTCCCATGCGTCACTGGATCCATCACAATCACGAACTCAGCAGGCAACTGCAGAGACATGAGCGCCTTCTCACCAGGCGGAAGCTCGATGGCGTCGAGCGTGACTTCCTCGAACACCCGCTCGAAATCCTCGGGCACATCGAACCCGGAGCCCCAGAATACCTGGCGGAAATACTCAGCGAGCTGGAGCTCGTGCGGATCGTGCGCTGCGATCCTGCGTATCCGCCGGCTTACCGTGAAAGTCACCTCGACCATTTCATCGAGTGTCGGACGGTATTCGGTTGCGCACATCGCGCAGTCGTATTCCTCCCGGTTCACGCTCTTGAGGGTCGTACTGGTATCGAGCACGCCGCCGCATCCCGGGCACAGCACGTTCCACGACAGCTCGAAAATCCCCAGGCGCGAGGCGTGCAGGAAAGCTGCTATGGTGCGTTCCTGGTCGAGACCCGCCTTAGTCGCGAAGTCGATCACGTTGACGCGGCTCAGAGCATGATCCGGGGCGTCCCGCACCAGCTGCTCGATTGCCGCCGCCGCGCCGCCATCGACCGATTGCCGCAAGACCGCAAACAGATTGCCAGCTTCGCTCATGTACGGCTCCTACACTCGGGGGCTGGCGCTCCCAGCGGAAGCCTGCCCCCGCATTTCTCCTCTATATAGGATTAAGGTAAAATAGGATAGGAGACCCTGATAATCCGCCTGGGCCCGCGGTGTCTTACCGGGGTGAGACGGAGGGTGTGACGATGTGAGACGGCAGGCGCCAAAAGAGCCGGCCAATCGACCTGGCGACTTGAGCCTATCTTTCGTGTTCGCGCGAACGGCTGGAGTCCGGCGCTATCCGGCCGATGCCAACCCCGATCGGAATGGCTCAGTCGGGTGGATTGCCGACGTTCCCCGATCCCGCGGCGAGCGCCTAAGTCGCACCAATTTCAGCTATTCGTCCGACCGGGATTAAGCCGGTGCGCTCGACCCTAAGCAGCCACCCATCCGATGTCAGGCACGCAAAAACGCCGTGATTTCTCGCGTTAGCTCCTGCGGCATCTGTTCCGGCAAGAAATGGCCGGTCGGCATCGCCTTGCCGTGTGCCTCGACGGCCCGATCTCGCCACGTTTGCAAGACGTTGTACATGCGATGGAATGGGCCCTTCTCAGACCATAATACGAGCAGCGGGCACTGAATCTTTTTGTCGAGGTCCGCCTCATCGTGAACGAGGTCAATCGAAGCCGCCGCACGATAATCCTCGCAAACGGCATGGACCGTATCTGGCTGGCCAAACGTCCGGAGATATTCCTGAAATACGATGGGGCTAATCCAGTCGGGCAACGGGTCTGTGAGCTTGCTCCCGCCAAGCCAGAGCAAAGTACACTTCAAAAAATATTCGGCGCTGTTTTGGATCATTGTTTCTGGAAACGGAGCCGGCTGAACCAGCAGAAACCAATGATAAAAAATCGTAGCGAACTCTTGCGTGATCTGCCGATAAAGCAGGTGTGTCGGCACAATATCCAGAATGACGAGTTTAGACAGCGCCTCGGGGTGATCGAGAGCCAACCGATGCGCGACGCGTCCACCTCGGTCGTGCCCTACGAGCGCGAATTTATCAAAGCCCAGATGCCGCATCACTTCCACTTGATCCTGCGCCATTGCCCGCTTCGAGTACGCGAAGTGATCGCCTCCACCGGGCGGCTTGCTGCTGTCCCCATAACCGCGCAGATCCGTCATCACCACAAAACAATGGTGTGCCAGCGTCGGCGCGACCTTGCGCCAGAGCACGTGCGTTTCCGGAATACCATGAAGGAGAAGTAACGGCGAACCGTCACGATTGCCGCCGTAAACGGTGTGGATCGTCGCGCCGGAGGTCTTGATCCGCTCGGTCTTAAACTCGTTGAAAAATTCTGTGTGCTTGCTATCGGGTTTGACCATGTAAACCTCCGACACCGGCTCTATTCCGCTTCAGCTCTGATCGATACTGGTAATCGCGCGTGTACGGTCGGCGATTTCGGCCCAATCCTTAATTCAACGACCGTCACACGGAGGAGTTCCATGAACATCCAACCGCTTGCCGTCACTACCGACCTAATGACAGCTTTCTACGAGGGCGCATTTCGTTCCGACGATAACCAGATTTTCGCACCCCAGCGCGAGAGTCGGGGAACAGATGTTATAGAAAAATCACGCCGTTTTGGCGTGCAGCACGGCGAGCGTTTTTACTAATACTAATCAAAATCGGTCGGAAGCGCAGCATTATGGGCATGAGTGAACATCCGATGGAGCTGATGGGGCAGGACCCGACCGAGTGATAGATCATCTGGTAATTCGCCTTCTGCAAACCACCCGATTTCAGAGGTTTCGAGACCTGTTGCCGCCGCCCCACCCATCACTTCGCAGACATAAAACAGCTTACAGCAGGAGAACACACCGGGCGGATGACCTTGACGAGTTCGATCCCACACAGCCGCGAGCTTGCGTACCCTTACCTCAAGTCCGCTTTCCTCCCGCACCTCTTTGACAACATTTTCGGCTGCGGTCAGATTCACGTCTGCCCAGCCTCCCGGCAGCGTCCATCGCCCACCGTCTGCCAACTCGCGTACCATGAGCAAGCGGTCTCGACAGTCGAAAACGGCCCCACGGACGTCGACCTTCGGAGTCGCGTAGCCCGTCTCGCCCTTGAACAAGGTTTCGATCCGCTCAGCCGACACGCTTGTGTGCGCTGCCATGATCCTCGACGCAAGCGCACGCAGCGCTCCATAGCGTTCGCGGTCGTAGGGATCGCGAACAAAGGCCAGACCGGTCTGGGCAATCGCTTGGAGTTCGCGCGTCCATGTAAGCCAGTCAGGTTCAGTGGTCATTGCGTTCAATCCTAATCAACATCTTGTAGGTCGGCGGCTCGCCCATAATCCGGCAAATGTCGCATACCTGATTATCGGGAAACTCGCCGGCTTTTGCCTGCAGCGCAGCGCCAGCTCGGCCCGGCGCGGTTCACGGAAAATGTGCCAAATGGCACAAATCGGGGAAATGTGCCCACGGGCACAAATTCGGAAATATTTACCAATGGTAAAATATTTGCAGAAAGAGGTTTTTGGAAATATGCCAAATGGCATCAAATCTCTCAGAGGGCCGGTTTTTAGCGGTTTCAGAGAATTCCCCCCATGGGGGAATTTGTCGGATACGGGCTTTTCGGAAAATGCTACGGCCCGTAGCAATTTGGCGTTTGCTACCTTGGTAGCATTCGTCAAAAAGGGCAGTTTCAGAATGCTCCATTTGGAGCAAATCTCTCAGCGCCGAGGCAGCGGGCTGCGCAACGGACGGGACGGCGCGTCGAAAACCGGTGCGCACATGAGGATCGAATCGCGTTAGTCAGGTCTCCGGCGCTCTTGCAAAACTTAAAGGATTTCGAACCACTGACCGTAGCCTGAGAATCCAACGGGTTAGCCGATGCAGAACTCCGGCGCGAATGTCCGAAAAGGGGTCGACTTGAGACGGCTGGGCGTCGTCAGGCGAACGGCCGGAATGGCGCGTTTCGCCCATTGCCCCGCGTTCTCGCGAAGGTCCGTTGACTGAACCGACAGCCGTCGCTCGGCGTTGGCCGCGGGAACGCGTCCTCATGCCCCAAACCCGACCTCCACGGCGGTGTCCGGCATCGGCCGAGTCGGGTGGTGACCTGCCGTTCCGAATTTACCCGGCCCGCGAGGCGCTCGTCTCGTGAGCAGACCTTCGCACATTGGCGGCGAGGTATGGGGTCGCGGTGATCCTTCCGGCAACCCGGCCTTGCGCACAGCGTCCGCCAGAAGCGCTACCGCCGTGGGAACGAAAAATCCGCGGGAAACGGGCTGCTAAACTCAGCTTC
>Ga0306922_10006640_pt1 | contig 11105 bp, 8 predicted proteins | sample sta12Cox44000082_FD_203758 | JGI IMG/M metagenome (GOLD analysis project Ga0306922, IMG submission 203758) | Lab enrichment of tropical soil microbial communities from Luquillo Experimental Forest, Puerto Rico - statoxic.12C.oxic.44.000.082 (v2)... | ecosystem: Environmental > Terrestrial > Soil...
ACGGCGGCGTCGAAATGGAGATGCAGGAGCGCGCCCTGAAGGCCGGCGTCGACATCATCGTCGCGACGCCGGGACGGCTGATGGATCACATGCGGCAGCAGAACGCGGATCTCAGTGGTATCGAACTGCTGATCCTCGACGAGGCCGATCGCATGATGGACATGGGCTTCTGGCCCGACGTCCGCCGCATCATCACCGCGATGCCCGCGGTGCGCCAGACGCTGCTCTTCTCGGCGACAATGCCGAACGAGGTCGTGCGGGACGCGTTGGAGATCACGCGCGATGCGAAGTACGTGCAGGTCGGCCAGCGAAGCGCGCCGGCAAAGAGCATCACGCATCGTGTCGAAGCCGTGGCGGCCGCCGACAAGCCGAACTGGCTGATCGGGCACTTGAAGAATCCCGAAGGACCGGTGCTCATCTTCTCGCGCACGAAGATTGGCGCCGATCGCCTCGCACGACGGCTTGCGTCTGCCGGCGTGAAGTGCACGGCGCTCCACGCCGATCGCAGTCAGGATCAGCGCCGGATCGCGGTCGAAGGGTTCAAGAGCGGAAGGTACAAGGTGCTCGTCGCGACCGACATCGCGGCTCGCGGCCTCGACATCGACGCAATTCACACTGTCATCAATTACGAAGTGCCAGACTCACCCGACGCCTACGTGCATCGCGTGGGCCGGACCGGACGCGCGGACGCCGTGGGTCAGGCGATCACGCTCGTCGCGCCGGAGGAACGGCGCGCGCTGGCGTTTCTTTCCAAGGCCGTTGGCCTTCAACTAGAATGAGTTCGATGTCCGATCCCTTCAACGTGCCGCAGCCCTCGTCGCCGGAACCCCCGTCGGCGGAGCCGGCCACGGACGTTCCGGCCGAATCGGCCGCCGTACAGCGATTCAAGTCGTGCCGCTGGCGGCGTCCGCCCGAAGACGGCCCCGAGTGCTGCGGTCATCGCGACGTGCTCCCGATGGCGGGCACGACCGGATTCGATCCCGAAGCGTGGTGCCCTGATTGTCAGTTCTACAAGCTGCGCAGGACGCCCAAGAAGCGGGATCCTAACGAGTACAGGTACTAACTCTGTCCATGGCTGATGGCTGATGGCATAGGGTTCATGAGCGATTCCATCAGCCATTGACAGGTTTCTATTCAGAGAACTCCCTAGCCAGTTCCACCCATTCGCCTTGCGGCGCCAGTTGCTGATACGAGCGCCAATGCGGGCGCGCGTCCTGCGATAACCCCATCTTCTCGAACGTGACGGCGAGATAGAAGTGTGCGTCGGCGTACAACGGGTTCAGGCGGAGCGCCTCCCGATAGCAGGCCTGCGCCTTCGGAAAGCGGCCGAGATCGTGATAGATGTTTCCAAGGTTGAAATGCGCCTCGAAGAAATCTGATTCGAGGCCGATCGCACGCTCGTACAGGGCCTGCGCCTCGACGAGCTCGTCGCGGCTGTAGTGAATGTTCGCCAGGTTGATCAACGCCGCCACGAGATACGGATCAAGCTCCAGCGCCTTGCGATAGGCCGTCGCCGCTTCTTCGCGGGTCGATTCGTCGCCCTCGTCGAGCGCGGAGGCCGCGCAGAAGTATTCCTCGGCGAGCGCGGTGTCCCGGACGGGAGTGCGAGCGCTGGCCGCCGGGGGTTTCGACAACCCGTCCTGCCGTCCGCGTTCGGCTCGCCGCAACGTGATGATCTTGGCCGGCGCGGCGTCCAGCCGGAAATCGAATTCGAGCTGACCCTGCCGGGCCGCCGTCAGCACGCGAACGACGCTGCGGAAGCTGACGCCCTGACTGATCTCCTCGTTGGCCTGCTTGATCATCGCCAGATCGGGAAACGCGAAGAAGGTGTCGGCGTTGGTGCGCAGCACCGGTCGCAGGACTCCGCATTTCACGAGATAGCGAAGATGATCCTCGCGCAGCGAGCGATACCTCGCCAGCACATCGCGGAGCGCGTGATATTGGCGCTTGAGCGTTTCCGGCGTCGGCACGCCGGCGAGCCGGCAGAATTCTTCCTCGGTGAGAATGCGAATCTGCTGCGCCTCCGACTGCGCATTCAGCTCCTCGGCCCGCTTCAACTTGTTCGACGTGTCGCGGACCGTCTTGTTCCATCCCGCATCCGGAGGTTCTTCCACCGCGCCGGGTGTCGGACCAAACCCTTCTGCGCCGACAACCAGCATCGTCGTCTTCGCGTTGACGTCGTCTGACGTCACGCCGCCGAGGCGCGTCACGAGCTCGCGCGCGTCCTTGCGGCCGAGCGAACTGAGCTTTCCGGTAAAGACGACGAGCTGTCCCGCAAGGGATAAGCGACTCGACTCAGGCGAGGATGAGGGCAAACGGCCTCTCCGTCTGATGGGCTGGGGACGAAACCGCTCCAAGATGATGGAGAATAGGTGGGAAGTCAAGAGAGAATGCTGCTCGCAGGCGACATCGGAGGAACCAAGACGCTGCTCGGACTGTTCGACGCAGCCCCCGCGCGCCCACGCGCGATCGTCGTCCGCTCTTTCGGCACGCTCGACTATCCCGACCTGCAGACGATGATCGGGGAATTCATGAAGATTGGAGAAGCGGTGGACGCCGTCGCCGAGCACGGACGGATTGAGTCCGCGTGCTTCGGCGTCGCGGGGCCGGTCGTCGGCGAAACGGTGAAGGTCACGAACGTGCCCTGGTTCGTCGACGCACGCCAGGTCGCGGCGGCGTTCGGGCTCGCGCGCGTGGCCCTCCTGAACGATCTCGAGGCGCTGGCTCACGCGGTGCCGACCCTTCGCGAATCTGAAACGCACGTGCTGCAGGAAGGCGAGGCGCTGCGCGGCGGCAACATCGGCCTGATCGCGGCCGGCACCGGCCTGGGCCAGGCACTCCTGCACAATATCGACGGACGATTCGTGCCGTCAGCCTCGGAGGCCGGCCACGCGGACTTCGCCGCCAGGACCGAGCGGGAGATCGCGCTCACGCGCGACCTCGTCCAGCGGTACGGCCGCGCCGACGTCGAGCACGTCGTGTCGGGCCGCGGTCTGGTCAACATTCACCGCGTCGCTCACAGAAATCCGTGCACCGCCGCGGTGGACCTCGAATCGCCCGATGCGCCCAGCGCCATTTCGACGGCGGCGCTGGAGCACCGGTGTTCAGGCTGCGTGGAGACACTCGACATGTTCGTCGAGGCGTACGGCGCCGAATCGGGCAACCTCGCGCTGCGCGCCGTCTCGACCGGCGGGATGTACATCGGCGGAGGCATCGCGCCCAAGCTGCTCGCGGTGCTGACCAACGGCGCGTTCATGAAGGCATTTCGCGCAAAGCCGCCGCTCGATCGGATGCTGGCCGTCATGCCCGTGAAAGTGATCCTGAACGCCGAGTCCGGGCTTCTGGGCGCCGCGGTCTTCGCCGCGAACCATCACTGATGTCAGGGGGCCAATCACAACCTGAATGAAATACCCGGCGGCTCCTCGAACCCATCTGATTGAAACCCTTCACGGCGTCGCCGTCGCCGATCCGTTCCGTCGCCTCGAAGACGCGGACGATCCCGAGACACAGGCGTGGGTGATTGCGGAGAACCGGCTGTGCCGGAGCGTGCTCGAATCGCCTGCGCGTGCGCAGCATGCGGCGCGGCTGCGCGAACTGCATCGCGTGTCACGAATGTCGGTTCCCGCGGTACGAGGAGACCGGATCTTCTTCACCCAGACCGACGGCACGCGCGGCCAGGCGGTGCTTCGCGTGGCCGATGGAAGCGCGTCGGGGCCCACGCAGTCGAGTACGGCGGCGAGCTCGGTGCTGGTCGATCCCAATCTGCTCGACACAGACGGAACGACCGCGATCACCGTGTTCGAGCCCGACGACTCCGGCGATCGCGTCGCGTACGGCCTGTCGCGCAACGGCAGCGACGTCCAGGAATTGCGCGTTCACGACGTGCCGTCGGGCCGGACTCTCGACGATCGCCTCAACTGGATCAAGTTCGCGTCGATCGCGTGGAGCGGCGACGGGTTCTTCTACACGCGTTATCCAGAACCCGGCACCGTGCCCGATGGGGACGAGCAGTACTTCTGTCAGGTCTGGTATCACCGTATGGGCGATCTGCAGTCACGGGATCGACGCGTGTATCAGCGACCGGACGCACCGGAGGTCGTCTTCGATGTCAAGGTGACGTCTGACGCCCGCTACCTCGTCATCGGCAGTTTCCAGGGAGCGAGCGATCACGCCGAAGTCCACGTCATGGATCTCGGCGACCCGGCGGTGTTGACCGCGCCGCGGCCGCTGGTGACAGGTTTTTCATCCGGCTGGCACTTCATCGACGGCCGTGACGGCTGCCTGTATTTCCGCACCGATGACAAGGCGCCGTTCGGCCGCATCGTGCGGTTCGATCTGAGCGACACAGGACGCGAACGTCGTGCGCACGACGAACGCGAACCGCAGACGATTGTGGCGGAATCGAACGACACACTGGTCGATGCCGTCGTCGCGGATGGACGGCTCCTCGTCAGCTCGCTCCGCCAAGCGAGCGGCCGTCTCACCACCTGGACCCTCGACGGAGCCGATGAGCGGGCGATCGCGCTGCCAGAGATCGGGACCATCAACGGCCTCGCCGCGCAGTGGACCGGCGCGCGATCGTTTGTGACGTTCACGTCGTTCGTGAGGCCGCCGGCAATCATGATCTGCGGCTCAGACGCGCTCGAGCCGACCCAGCACGACGTCCTGCCATTCGATTCGACTGAATTCGTCACGGAACAGATGTGGTACCCGTCGAAGGACGGCACCGAGATCTCGATGTTCCTCGTGAGGGGCCGCGAGCGCCGATCGCCCTCTCCGGTCCTCTTGACCGGATATGGCGGCTTCAATGTCAGCCTGACGCCCGCATTCGATCCGTCCGACATCCTCTGGCTGGAGCACGGTGGCACGATTGCGGTCGCGAACCTGCGCGGCGGCGGAGAATACGGTGACGCATGGCACAAGGCGGGCATGCGCGCACGCAAACAGAACGTGTTCGACGACTTCATCGGCGCGGCCGAATGGCTCGAGCGCACCGGTCGCGCAACGCGCGGCAGCATCGCGATCGAAGGCGGCAGCAACGGCGGACTGCTCGTCGGCGCCTGCCTCGTTCAACGACCGGACCTGTTCGGCGCTGTGATCTGCCGCGTGCCCGTTGCCGACATGCTGCGCTATCACCTTTTTACAGTCGGCCGGTTCTGGATCCCTGAGTACGGCTGTGCCGACGATGCCGCTGATTTTCCGGTTCTGCTGAGCTACTCGCCGTATCACAACATCGTAGACGGAACGGCGTATCCGCCGACGCTCGTGATGACGGCCGATACTGACGATCGCGTCGCGCCAGGAATGGCGAAGAAGTTTGCAGCGCGGTTACAAGAGGCGACGGCGGCGACAGGCGGACCGATTCTCTTGCGCGTCGAAACGCGCGCCGGTCACGGTGCCGGTAAATCGATTACAAAGCAGGTCGAGGAGCAGGCTGATCTTCACATTTTTCTATCCCATTACCTGACACGAACGTCTGTGAATGAACATACGCGACGCTGAACCACATCACCGCGTAGAAACCTCACTTTCATTGCTATATCCTTGATGAGCGATGATCTGGTTCTTCGATCGAGACGGTGAGAAGCTCCGCTACGAAATCTGTCACGACCGCCTTGCAGGCCGCTATCGTGTGATCATCACTCACCCTGATGGCACGGAGTCCGTCGAAGAAGTCGAAGAGCCCACCGAACTCATCGAGCGCTCAGTCGAGTTGATGAACTCGCTGCGCGGCGATGGGTGGCGTGTCGCGTAGTCAGCCCCGCGGCCGATAGTGATGGACGCGCGGGAGAAGATCGTCCGGGGGACGAGCGTCGACCGCGGCAGGCCAGCCCAGTAGTTCGTCAGGCATTCCGAAAATCACAATCACCACACCGTCGCGCGGATCGGCCGGCTGAACGCCGTCGCGGACGCGAAGCGCGCGCGCACCGCCGGCGATCAACGCCGCCGATGGCGCCGCGAGGCGGTCAATGCCCTTGGCTCTCAACGCGCGCGCCTTTTGCTGACAGCGCGGGTAGGTGTCGACGCCGCCCTTGAGAACGTGCTGAGGCAGGTCCACCTCACGATCGGGGCGGTCGCCGATTTCGACGGCCCACATCTGGCGTCGAATCGTCGCCAGATCGGCGGGATCGTCGATCTCTTCGTGACGCAGGAACTCTGCCCATGCGCCGTCGGGCGTGTCGGCAAAGTAGTGGGCCGGTCCTTCGCCTTCGCCGTGCCACCGGCCGGCGGGTTGGGAGTCGTCCTCCCACAGAAACGGATAGCGCCAGTCCACCTGCCGAAAGGCGATCATGTGGCCGACATCGTCACGAGCTCGCGAGCGAGCGCGCGTACGCGCTCGGGCCCCGCATCCTCGGGATCCCAGTCGCCGGTGAGCATCTGCGCGGGCGTGCGGCCGCCGAGCGCGGTCCGCTTCCGTCCGAACCACCGGCGGATGCCGACGTCGTTGTAGGAACCGGAGAGATCGCCGATGACGAGCGCCAGAAAGTGCAGGCGGGCCGCGATCGGATCCGGTGTGTCGCGCTCCCCGGATTGATAGCGGTTGAGACTGGAGAGGGATACCGACAGCAGCGACGCGAGCTGTTCCGAGTCGAGCACGCGGGCCAGGCCGGACCACTCGAATTTCGGCACCGGCGACGCGTCGAGCGCGGCGATCATCGTGCGCAGCAACGACGCCAGTTCCTCGCCCGTTGGCGGCTCGACGTTGTTCAGCGCGGCAACCGCACCGCTCGCAATGCCCGCCTGCCGAACGTGCGCCGCCAGGTGGCGAACCGCGCCGGCGTCGAGCGGCCCCCCGGCGGATGTATCCGGCTCGATGAGTCCCATGGCCTCGGCACGGCGGGTGGCCTCGAACAGGAGCCGCCCGGCGGCCTGCGGGAGCGGGGTCTGAACGGATAACTTTCGGAAAATAGTCACATTCCGATCGTCGTCCAAATTGGGGCCCTTGTCAACCCCCGGCCTTCATGGGTGATCCCGAACACTCTCCAGGAGCAGATGATCGAACCACATGCCGCTCAGCTTTTCCTGCACCGTGTTCTGGCGCAGGCGCGCGGCGAGGTTCGGAAAGTCGACGACATCGATGTCCTGGTCCTGATTGAAGCAGGAAAAAATGATCGACTCTTTGCCCGTCTTCGGATCGACGTGCTTCTGAAGGCACTGCGCGCAGACTTCCTTCATCATGCACTGCATCGGCGAGTTGATGCTGGCGATGCCGACGTGGTCCGGCTTCAGGTGCGCCACGAGCACCCCGCGACGCGCCGCCTTGACCGCCGCCATCATGCGGTCCGAGCCAATCGCAATGATCCGGTCGACCGAGTCGAGCGGCACGAGCCGATCGCCAAGGCCGCCGTTCTGGTACGCGATCATGGCCTGCACGATATTCCCGCGGAAGTGCCGGTCCTGGGGGCGTCCCGGTGCGATCGCCGCGCCCATGTCGGTACTCCAGATCACCTGATCGGTTCCGCCCTCGATGTCCTCACGCTTGAAGAGGTCTTCGCCTTTCTTGTACCCGGCAAAATAGATGACGCGGTTGCCGTGCTCACGCATCGCCTTGGCGATCGAAAACAGGACTGCATTCCCCAGCCCGCCGCCGAGGAGCAGCACGTTCTGGTTCTCCGGGATCTCGGTGGGTGTGCCTGTCGGGCCCATGACGACGACCGGCTCGCCCACTCGCAGCTGAGCGACCAGCCGGCTGGACACGCCGAGCTCGAGCGCGATGAGCGACAGCAGCCCGCGTGCCTTGTCCACCCAGGCCCCGGTCAGCGCGATCCCTTCCATCAGCAGCGGCACGTCACCCACGCGCCGCGCGTCTGACTCGAAATTCTGCAGCCGGTAGAACTGACCCGGGTGGAAATGCCTCGCGGCCGCTGGTGCCTTGACGATCACTTCAATGATGGTCGGCGTCAACCGGACGACCTCGACGACGCGCGCGACGAATTCCTCGTCCAGGTGCGCCACAAGCCGGCGCCAGGTGGCGTCGCGGCCTGCCTGTTGTTCGGGATCGAGCGAGGCCAGTTCACCCGCAAACAACCGGGCCACCTGCGGAAACCCTTGCTTGGCGGACGCCATCGCCTTCACGACGTTCCCCGCATAGCGCGGATGGTTATCGCCGTAGTACGTCACGAACCTCCCGTCCGTCTCATGCGACGTGAAGAACCCCTGAGGATCGGGAACCAGCGCAAACCGACCGTCTCGCTCGACGATGCTGTGCGGCTGAAAGAACTTTTTCTTGGAGTCGAGGCGAAATGTGCCGGGCGCTTCGTTCTCGCATGTGATGTTTGGCGAAGTGCCGGCGGCAACCAGACATGTGCGAGCCGGCAGGGTCAGAGTGTTCGTCCCATCCTGCCCATCCCGCCCCTCCTGGCCTTCCCGCCTGAAGATCATGGCGCTGAGCGCCCCGTTGGCATCCGGAACGGCCTCGATGGGATTCAGGTTCTCGGCGAACACGATCCCTTCTTCGAGCGCCTTGATCACTTCCTCGTGATTCAGCCGGTAGGCCGGCGAGTCGACCATCCGCTTTCGGTACGCGAGCGTAACGCCGCCCCAGCCGCGCACGAGCGCGATGAAGTCGGGTCGCTCACCCGCGAGTTCCGCCCGCTCGCGTTCCGCTCGGACCGACCGTCCATGCGCCAGATACTCGTCGAGCAGTGCGAGTTCCTCAGGATCGTAGCTCGCGCGCACCCGCTCCTCGCCGACTTCCGTCGTGAGTGTCTCGTACTGCGCGAGCGTTTTCTCGACCTGGACCGGGTAATACGCCATCAACTCGGTGGCCGTATCGATCGCGGTAAGGCCGCCGCCAATCACCACGGCGGGCAGCCGCATCTGCAGGTTCGCCAGCGCATTGCGCTTGAACGCACCGGTGAGCTGCAGTGCCATCAGGAAATCACTGGCTTTCCTGATCCCCCGAATCAGGTTGTTCTTCATCTCGATGATCGTCGGCTTGCCGGCGCCGGCCGCGATCGCCACGTGATCGAACCCGTACTTCCACGCGTCCTCGATCGGAACGGTGCCGCCGAACCGGATGCCGCCGTACATGCGGATCCCGCGGCGGCGCGCGAGCGTGAGGTGCAGGAGCGTGAGGAAATTCTTGTCCCACCTGACGGTGATGCCGTATTCCGAGACGCCGCCGAAGCCTTCGAGCACGCGCTCATCGAGCGGACGATAGATCTCGGTCCAGTCGCGAACCGCTCGCGGCGCCGTGTCATCGGTGCCCGTGATGTCCTCGGGGAGCGGCTCGATCTTCAGCCCGTCGATCCCCACCACCCCAAAGCCTTCGTTCACGAGGTAATGCGCGAGCGTGTACCCGGCTGGGCCGAGCCCCACGACGAGCACGTTCTTGCCGTTGTAGGGAAGGGCAAACGGCCGGCGGACGTTCAGCGGATTCCAACGCGTCAACAGACCGTAGATCTCGACACCGAACGGCAGGTCGAGCACATCCGTCAGGACGCCGGTCTCGATCTGCGGAATGTTGACCGGCTCCTGCTTCTGATAAATGCACGACTTCATGCAGTCGTTGCAGATGCGGTGACCGGTGCCCGGGCACATCGGGTTGTCGACCACGACCAGCGCGAGCGCGCCAACCGGGTCGCCACCCTTTCGCAGCGTGTGCATCTCGGAAATCTTCTCGTCGAGCGGGCACCCTTCCAGCTCGATGCCCAGCGGGTTCACCGAGACCTTCCCATCCTTGTCGTGCAATCCCTTCGAGCATGAATCCTTGTCACGCTCGTGACAGAGCACGCAGTAGTGAATCTCGCTGAGGACCTCTCTCGACCGCATCCGTCCGTCGGTCAGGCCGAAGCCGTCGCGGCGCCGCAACCGCCAGGTGGGACCGGTCTGGGCTTCAGCAATCCGAGGATCCTCACGTTCGACCTCGACCAGGTGAAAGGGATCGACGCTCTCTGGAAAGCGGAAGATCACCCAGTGGCGATAGGCGCGGTCGTGGAGCCGCGCGGCGCACCAGCGTCGCAGAGCGTCGTATTGAGGATTGCCGATTGGGGATTGGGGATTCGATTGTGGATTCGCGCGCTCGTCGTCCAGCAGCTTGCAGCCAGCGCGCGCGATGGCCAGCTCGCGGTCCGTGCTCCCCGCTCCCGCGATCAGGGCCTCCACCACCGCATCGTCTTCCGGCGTGGCAGGGACGTGCGCGCCGTTCTTCAACAGCGGCAGCACCCGGCGCCGGACGAAATCGACCTTGAAGCGGAAGAGATCGTCCTGCGTGCGCGTCGAGGCAGCGATCGTCGCCGCTGGCGCGTCCACCTCGAACAACCGCTTCAGGAAACGGCTGACGTGGGGGGCCATCGCGATCAGCAGGTTGGAAAGTACGACGGGCGGCATCGGCGCATCCGGCGCACGACGATACGCGTCCCACTCGGCCCACAACGCGGGATCGGCCGCCGCTGTTTCCTCGCAAAACCGTTCGTATAAAGACGCGAGCCGCTCAGGCTCGTGCAAATCAGCAAACGTATAACCGGGCACGCCCAGTGCAGTCGACACAACAGTCATAGGATCTCATCGAAGGTACATCACAACTTGACGGTCGCGCCACTCGCCGGTACGATTTCGAAGCCCCATGAAGCGTGTCGCGCTCATCGTCCTCACGCTCGTCGCGTTGACGTCGTTCACGCTGGACGCACAGCGGGCAACCCGCAAGGCACCGGCGCCCGCAGCCAAACCACCCGCCAAGGCCGCCGCGCCGCGCGCCGAGCAGCGCGTGCCGTTCGCGGCCGGGGAGACATTGAGTTACGACGTCTCGTGGTCGTCGTATCTCACGGCCGGCACGGCGACGACGACGGTTCTCGAAAAGAAGCCCTCCTTCAACTCCACGGCCTACTACATCGTCGCGGAAGGACGGCCGACGCCGCTGCTGTCGAAGTTGTATTCGGTCTATTACAAGATGGACACGCTGCTGGACAGCTTCACGCTGCTGCCCCAGCGAGGATCGGTCTACAGCGAGGAAGGCAAGCGGCACCGCTTCAAGACTACGCAGTTCGATCGGGCGGCGAAGAGAGTGCTGTTCGAGTACAAGTCGGATACGACGGTCAAGTCCGACTTCCCCACCTCGGCGGTGACGCAGGACGCGCTATCTGCCATTTACGTGCTGCGCGCCA
>Ga0306922_10006641_pt1 | contig 11105 bp, 7 predicted proteins | sample sta12Cox44000082_FD_203758 | JGI IMG/M metagenome (GOLD analysis project Ga0306922, IMG submission 203758) | Lab enrichment of tropical soil microbial communities from Luquillo Experimental Forest, Puerto Rico - statoxic.12C.oxic.44.000.082 (v2)... | ecosystem: Environmental > Terrestrial > Soil...
GGCCCGCGTCCGCCGCAACCACGGGCGGCTTCCTTCTGACGGCTTAATCGAACGCGCGCAGAGCTCCATGTTCAGATTTCACTCCCTTCCCAAAACGCGCATCCGATTAAGCACTAGCGTGAGCCGCCCGATAGCCGAAATGTTGGTTTCACCTCTGTGGCCAGTGCGGTGGATGCGAACCTTGCAACGGCTTGATTTTGCCGGGTTTTATCGTAAGCCGCTGATTCCACGGTTTGGGACGTAGTTCCTTCACTGTCACCGCCCATTCCCTCCCCGGCTTCAAACGATCACGCGCACACGCACATATCTGAGGATGCATTTCCCCTCACTTAGTCGAATAGGCTTGAAACGGCCCCTTCCACGAAATGCGCGTTCTTCGTCCGCGTGGATTGGCGGGCCTTATAGGTTCGGGTGCCTATCCCAGAATATCGGTGAGAAGGATTAGAACGCTCCCATTGCCCACGAATCCGAACGTGTCACCAAATTAAAAAGTGAATCGTGCGTCGAGTTGAATCTGGCGCCCAGTGCCGACGGTGGTGAATATTCGGCCGACGTTGTCGGCGAAACTACCCGTCGCATCCGCGAAAACGGCGTCTCCATTTCCTCCCAGGGTGAGCGGACTTTGCGTGTTACTCGGGACTGCAAAATTCGGATGATTGAACAGATTATAGGCCTCCGCTCCGAAGGTAATCTTCGTGCCTTCCGTCAATTGGAAGCCCTTTTGAAGCGCCAAATCAAATTGCGCGAACCCGGGTCCCCTTAGAATGTTTCGTCCAGCATTGCCGAACTGGCCGGGAGGTAATGCAAATGCATTCGGATTAAACCAGCATGACGGAGTGCCTACCCTGATGCCGTTTGGACAAGCACCGGTGTAAGGACTACCGGCGAGGTCTGGCCTTTCCGAAGTCAATAGGGATCTCAAATCTGCATTGTCAGAGGCAAGCACTGGAGTAAAAGGGGCATTGCTGTGAACGCTGGCAACCGCAGAGATCTGCCAGTCGCCAAAGTGGCTGCCGCGTCCAAAAGGCAGCTCATAAACAACGTTCGCGACGAAATTGTGCCGGATGTCGAATCCTGACCGGCCTCGACTTCCTTTGCGATTGAAAATGTCCTGAGACGTGGGTGGCTCATTGACCGACTCAATGGAAAAATTTGTCGAAGCATCATCTACGGAATGGGAGAACGAGTAGAAGGCCTGCCAGGAAATGCTGTGGGCGTACCGTTTCGAAACGGACAGTTGGAATGAATTGTAGAAAGACTGCGCATCGGTTAGCACCGCTAACAGAGGTGAAGGCAGGTTCGGGTTGTAGCGATGGCCCAGCGCTGGTTCGAAAGGGTTCTGTTCTGCTTCGCGCAGGAGGTGATTGCCGCGCGCACCAAAATATCCCGCGCTGAGGATGGTACCCGATGCGATTTCCCGTTGTAAGTTGAGATTGTATTGCAGCGCATATGGGAACTTCGGATAGTAAGTCGTTGAGAGAACATATAGCGGCTGCCTCAGGACAGCATTCTGCGGGTTGAGAAAGCTAGGGAAGACAAAGGAGTCTATGCCAAAAAAAGGAGCTAGAAACCGATCGACGCCAAACAAAAGTACGGGGAGCTGATCGCGAAAGATACCGGCTCCGCCCCGCAGCATGGTCTTACCATCACCGAAGATGTTCCAGGCAAAGCCGACCTGTGGTGACAAAAGATCCACAGGTGTCCCGGCAAATACCTTGCCGACTGTTGGCCCAGAATCTGTCGCTGGGTTGCGAATAACCGAGAGACGCCCGTGTACCTCGGTCGGATTGGAGTAGAAGTCGTACCGTAAGCCGGCGTTCACGGTAAGACGACTGGTTACTCGCAAGAAATCCTGCGCAAACCCTGACACCACGCTCTCTCGATAGCCGCGATCCGAATCAGACATCGAGGGAACAGAACCGACCCAGGCCTTCAATTCGCTCGGCACTACCATCGCTCCGAAGCTCGGAGGATTGCTGATCCTGAGCGCCATGCCTACCGCGTGCACGAGGCCGCCTCGGTCAAAATGCCCTATACCGTCATCAGCGTTGTCCTGGTGTTGTTTACTCCAGAAATACGAGGCTAACTGGTGGCTCTTTACGAGCGCTCCGCTTTCGTGCAGGGTGTCCTTTGGAACATTGATTGATTCGATCAATGGGGGGTTGAGCTCGGCAAAGTTCTCGCACGCATCATTTCGGAACTGGAGAGCGCGGTAGCACCCAAGCTCGGCCACGATAGTTCCACGAACGCGCTCATCCACCACTATCGCGAGCTTAAGGAGACGAGACGATGACACTCTTCCAAGAACAACTGGAGACGCTGCGGACACGTCCTGGATTCATTGCGGCCTTGGATCAAAGCGGCGGTAGCACGCCCCACGCACTGCGTGCTTACGGCATCGCGGAAGGCGCGTGGTCCAACGAGGCCGAGATGTTTGCGATCGTGCACCAGATGCGCACGCGTATCATTGCGAGCCCCAGTTTCACGGGCGAGCGGATTCTTGCCGCCATCCTATTCGAGAACACCATGGACAGAGCCATCGAGGGGCAGCCGGCTGCGGACTATCTGTGGAATGTGAAACGTGTGGTGCCCTTCTTGAAAGTGGATCAGGGCTTGGCGGAGGAGCAAAGCGGTGTCCAGCTGATGAAGCCCATGCCCGCGCTAACCGACCTGCTCGAGAAGGCCAAAACGAAGCGCATATTCGGCACAAAGATGCGCTCCTTCATCAAGCAAGCCAACGCGGAGGGCATTAGGTATATCGTGAGCCAGCAATTCGAAGCGGCTCGGCAGATTATCGCCGCAGGCCTCCTGCCGATCATCGAGCCTGAAGTGGATATTCACTGTCCGGAGAAGGCCAAGGCCGAAGCGTTGCTCAAAGCGGCCATCTTCGAGGCGCTCGGCGCGATGCACCCGGAGCAGTTGCTCATGCTCAAGATCACCCTCCCGGAGCAAGACGACTTCTACGCCGACTGCGTCAGTCATCCCAATGTCGTCAAGGTTGTGGCACTGTCGGGTGGCTATACGCGCGAAGAATGCCTCAACCGCCTGCGCAGGAACTACGGTGTCGTGGCCAGCTTTTCGCGGGCGTTGTTGGCGGGCCTGTTCGCCCAGCAAACCGATGCGCAGTTCAATACCCTGCTGGATGCATCCATTGCAAGTATCTTTGAGGCGTCCACCACGAAGCAGGTGAGCGATCAGCGCAGGGCACGGGCCTGCTGACGGCATCAGAACCACGCTCAGTCGGTTCGAGAACTTCGGGAATCGGGAACGTGCCATTGCAGCGGGTTTTGATTCCTATATCGCCAAGCCGATTAATTTGGGCGATGTGCGGGCGCAGGCACAATTGTTATCTTCGCGGCGCTCTTCCCCAGAGAGATTGAATCTGCTGTTTTCGTGTATGGGTCAGGTCCAGGGTCTGGCGCTACAGCAGAGGAGTGTAAAGCGCATTCTGTCCTACTCTTCGATCGCGACAGAGAGATGATCAGAGTGGCAGGCGTTTGAAGATGCTTTCCGGAACCAATTTGACCGCGGTCATGATGTAGCGCCAGATTCTTGGGGTGTACAGGACGTCAGGGGAACGGCGTTCGAGGCTGCCGACGATGTCGTGAGCAACCTGCTGCGGGTTGGCGAACTGTGCGGCGTTTGGCAATCCATCGGTCATAGGGGTCTGGACTGGTCCGGGTTTGATGGTAATTACGCTCACACCAGCAGGATGAAGGCGACTCCGAAGTCCTTGCAGAAAAAGCGAGAGGCCACCTTTTGCGGAACCGTAAACATAGTTGGAGCGGCGTCCCCGGTCACCGGCGACCGAAGTGATGGCGGCGATACAACCCGTACGTCGGCGCTCTAACTCGGCAGCAAACAAGGTAAGGATCGCGACGGCGCTTACAAAATCAACCTGCAGCTCCTCTAAGAGAACGTCAATCGAGCTTTCGGAGTCTTTTTGACCGTGCATCGAACCGTAGGCGAGGAGCACGGTGTCAAAATCGGGAAACTTGCGACACGCAAATTCCAAGAGCCCGTTGTGTTGCGGAATGGAGGATAAGTCCGTCGAATAAGTCAAAACTTGGGACGCCCCACGTATCAGCAAGTCGGCCTGAAGTGCGGCGAGACGTTGTGGTGAGCGGGCGACGAGGAGTAGCTCGCAGCGACGGCGAGCCAACTGCCTCTGGACTTCGAGTACGATGCCGGAAGTGGCTCCGAGAATTACGATTTTTTTCACTCGAGCAGGCTTGCTTTCCGATGCTGGCGTTCCTGCCGAGGCGGGAGCTTGGACAGGGGTGTTGTTTGTCATGGCAACCCTGTCACACGTCTCCAAAACGAGGAAGACATCTTCGGATCCTTGTAGGGAACAAAGTCTCGCCAGTTGGGGAATGAGATTTCAAATACGGCAGGACTCATGCGGGCATCTTTCGCTGGGTACAACGCTCCACGACTTTTTTCGACAACTTCGTCGAGTGACCGCAATAGCTCAAACGTCCGCTCGCCTCGAATGGCGAAGTCTAGCGTGATCGTGAGGCCGGGGCGGGGGAAGGAGAGCATGCCCGCTGGCGGCGCCGAGCCGAATTGCTTCAGAACAACGAAGAAAGAACCCAAGCCGGATCGTCCGACGCGATCGAGCAGCTCCTCGAAGGCTTCGAGATTCTTTTCCGGGATCACACACTGGTATTGAAGAAAGCCAGGTCGGCCGTAAAGCAGGTTCCATTGCCGTATGGAATCAAGCGGGTAGAAGAACGGATCGTAAGCCACAATGGCACGACGTTTCTTGGCCACATGGACCGCATAGTAAGCCGCGTTGAAGGTCCGAACCGAGAAACGATTCAGGATCCAAGATGGTAGCTCGAAAGGAAGCTTTGGGCCGCTCTTCGGATGGAAGTCTTTTCGATTATTGGCAGCGTGGTTGCCGCGAAAGAAGATGCCGCGGAGGTTCCTTCCGGCAAAGCAGTCGAGCCACGCCACAGTGTACTCAAAACGGTCGTTACTCTCATGGCTTAGATCGAGGAAAGTCTTTAGGCAGTGAAAGGGGATGGACTCACTATCGATCCACGGACCGCCCACGCGTTTCAGTTGGATGTCGGCCCAAGCAATTACGCCCGTCAGGCCAAGCCCGCCAATCGTTGCACGCAACATTTCGGGATTTTCGCGCGAGCTGCAGAACACTAAACCCTTGTCCGAACGATGCAGCGCAATCTGGTGAACGTGAGCCCCAAAGGTCCCGGCACAATGATGGTTCTTGCCATGGACGTCGTTCGCGATGGCGCCCCCGACGGTCACGAAGCTGGTGCCCGGCGTAACGGGTAGAAACCATCCTTTGGGGAGGAACACACGAAGAATATCGGAGAGACTGACTCCGCTTTCGCAGCGGACCACCCCTGTCGATTCGTCGAAGCCGAGGATTCGGTTGAGACGATGGCAGTCAATCAGATCGCGGCCAGCATTAAGACAAGAATCACCGTAACTGCGACCCAGTCCAAAGGGAAGTAAGGAGGCGGGCGCAGCGGCCTTGAGAATCTCTGGAACCTGGTCATTCCAAGCGGGTTTGTACACCTGACGATGCTCGGTCCTAGGGTAGCGGCCCCAGGAAAGAACACGTTCCCGCGTTTGCGAGGCTTGGGGGCCTTTCGACAAGGTCGTCGATAATTGCGGTCTCTCAGGCGCGGCGCACGAAGATTGCGTACAGGAGTTCATTTTAGTGTCGCGCGTGGTCAATTGACTTCTGCCCGGGTCTCGTTTCGAGCAGCTACTTCCTATACTAAAGGATGCAAGTAGCGACGGGATTGACGAAGTTTCTCCGCAGGCCGGTACCTATAATTCGCAAGAATTGCAACGCTATCGTCGGACGCGGTACAATGCGGTACACTATCGATGTAATACTGTCGATACGATGAAGGCGGTTTCGGCATTGCGACACTGTAGCACTCAATATAGTCTATTCGTGATCTTTCTTTGCTTGGCGGTTTCTTCTGTCAGCGCGAGTCCAGACGATCGCACCAGTGCCAGTATCGAGCCCGAACAACTAACGCGAGGCATTCCAGCGAGATCGACACAAGATCTCACAGGTTCGCAGTTTGCGCGGTACGTCTCCAACATGAACGCCCAAGGGCGGGAAGAAGCCATTTTGGAAGAAATCTCCAAGGGAAATCTTCCGGAGTTTCTCAGGAAATTGGTGCCGGTTGAGCTTCAGTGCGAGCTGGAGAATGGCCATAGTCTTACGGCAACCATCTTTGTCACGCCCGACTACCTAGCCATCGGCTCCGACTCTGACTTCTTGCGCATTCCGATGAATCTCCATACGGCTGTCGCCATCGCGGAGCGCTTCGGATTTATGCTCCCCACCAGAAAAATGGTCGATGCTATCTATCTTCAGTCCCGCTACCACCTGATCCCGCAGCCTCTGCCGGCTGGTCCGCAGATGAGGTCGACGGAATACTATTCGACCCATAACCACATGATTGAAGATCAAGTGCACGCCGTGGGGGCTCCGCTAGGAGCACTCGTCTCGGGCGACAAGAAAGATGTGGTAATGAGCAATCGGTTGGCGATGAACCTCGAACGCATCGCCATTTACGGTTGGCATCGCGGGCCGGGCCAGCCCATTCAACCTTTGAGCACCGTCCACGGTGCAAACTATGCTGATTACAGCCACGGCATTCGCCTGATCAGTGAATGGGCACTGGTCGACGGTAAGCTTCAATCGATCCGCCAGCTTCTGCTGAACCCTTCAACTGCCAGAGTTCTAAGCGACGAAGGTCCCATCCATTTGAATTGGAGAGTTCTCGCTGCAGTGCAGGATGGGTCTGCAGTCGCGGCGCCGAATAATTGAGGCGTGTTCGCGGGCATCCGACCTGAGTTGTTGGGCAGCTGAGCGAAGCACGGTTCGAAAATGCTAACCTCAGCAACCTCCAGCGTCATCTAGAGAGTGGCCGGGCAACGCCCCAGGTCATTCTTCCTGCCCGCCTCTATGTCTAAGTGCCACGGATTGGTGCGTCCCTTTTATTTCAGAGTCTTGCAACAGCGGAAACTCAAGTGGTAGTTGGCATGACTCCGTTCGTCCATTACACGGGTACCATGCCAAAACGGCGCCCGCCACCGGCACCAGTCGTCGTGAGCCCGAATCGTGTCGAATACGAACCAGCTGCCTTTCATCTCCGTGTAGCCCAGCTCCTTGCTGCCGAGGCTCGACATTTGACTTTCATTCAAAGGCAAATTCATATGCTCCGCGGCATTGCCATTGAGGTCGTAGACGTCCAGCGAACTCTTGCACGCGGGAAAATCGCCGGTCGGATATGTGTTAGAGCCGCATCCGGTCCAGCTTCCTCCGTTGCAGTCGGGCGTCTTCTTACTCCCCGTGGCGCAGATGCCTTTTTGATAGGTCGGGCCGTAACTCCAGGATTTGGTCGGGCTGTCCTCCCGGTTGTGCATTGCGCGCATACGATGAATCGCGTCTTCGGCAGCTAGTCCTTTCAGAAGATCAAAGTGGTAGTCCGGGGGTTCGAGAGCCCCAGCGCAAGCGCCTTCCCATTCGTGGGCGTCACAAAGGCGCTTTCCCATGGCCCAGCAAATCTCAGCGGCCTCGCGGGCTTTGACCCAAACCACCGGATACGTGCAAGGAATGTCGGGGAATTCGAACTGGTCAATACACGCCTTAGCGTCTTCGGGTTTTTCCTTCGAAGGATCGTACAAAGGGGCCATGTACTTAGCCCTGCAGATTTTCTCAAATCGCGGGTTCTCGTAGTGGATACCCAAGTTATTCAACTTCACCATGCATTCGTCGGGCGTCACGGGGTGCTGAGTGACTTTCGGATCCCCCTGGCCGATATACCCTGAGTTGGCAAATATTTTCCGGATCTGGTTGACTTGGTCATCGGTAAGCCCATGTTCGCGCTGTAACTGCTGCAGCAAGATTTCATTTTGTTGTTGGAGCGATTGAGATACGGCGAAAAACGAGTCGAAACGGACGAGCCCCAAGAGAACGAACAGTCCCAATGACAATTGACGGACCGCTCTCATCTCGTACCTCCTATTACCGATCGCGTCTCACCACGTAGAAAAAATCCCGGTTATCGGGGTAGCCCAGAAATCGCGGAACTTGCCCGCGGGAATCCATTTTGTCCACCTCGCTCATACCCGAAAGGAGGTAATCGACGAACAGTTGCGGTCCTGCCCGCCGATAGAGTGCCAGATAGGTATGCTCGAGTGCGTTCATATCCAGGTGCATCGCGTAGCGGCAGCGGTAGGCCTGAAATACGCGAGCCATCGCCGAAGGCGTCGCATCGGAGAACACGGCGTAAATGACGAAGCTCTTCCGTCCGTTTGATTGCAGCGCTGCACCCGCACGGATTGTGCGCAATTTCATCTCTTCGGAACCCGACCAGTTTCCCGGACCCCACTTGTTTACTAGCCGTCCGGGAACGGTTGCTTGCGATTTCTCATCGAATTCAACCACCGGAACTCCGTTTTGTCGCGCGTGCTTGATTTTGGGCAGGATGCTGTCGTCCTGCGCATCCCAGGTCTTCATCTGTACCAAACCATCATCCAGCACAAAGATCGTCGCCAAACCGGGCTGAAGCTTACTAAACACAACGCCGTCTTCCGCAAAACCGTAATGGCTGCCTCTGTTTTTCGTAGCAAGCTCACCGGACTTGAAGGCTCCATGCGTGCGCTTAAATCCGCCGGTGAATGTGGCCACCGTTTTACTGACAGAGTCAGGGCGAACCATGCCAGTCGGAACCAACGGGGCAATCGTTCCAATACCGTCCGGACCCGGAAGCTTGGGGTCCTTCATTCCGGGCTGGATGTGTTCGGACCACTCGATAGAAGGATGTTCCGTTCCGAGCTCATAACCCAAATCGAAGCGGTCGAGGTCAAAGGCGACCAGGTAGCAAAGGGACGAAGCCTCGACGCTGTCGAGGGGATTGACCATCGTATTGTAGCTTTCCAGGATCGTTCGATCGATTAGCTGTGGTTCGATGAGGCTAACGTAAACCCCGGGATTACCGCTTGCGGAATACCACACTCCGGGTGTCACCCCGTTATGGACATTTTCCAAGGTGATCCCAAGTCCGCTGGGGGTCAGAACCCGGCCAGCATATTTCGAATCAATGAGTGCGGGGGACGGAGCATCCTCTACTTTGCCACTGCCGGCAGCCGTGCCGTTTTGACCGCTGGCATCAGTTAACTTCGCAGTTTCACGGTGGCTGTCTTCGAGAAGGTGGTGGAAGACCACGGCCACCTTTTCGCCACCCCATACTTGAGTGCGAAAGAATTCGGCCTCGGCTTCCAATTTCGTGCGATGCCCCTTGACTGAGTTCCTCAGAAATAGCCTCCCATCACACAGTGAGGCATAGGGCACTTGCGAATTCCTCGCCTGGTCCAGGGGGCCGTTTGTGCGGCTTTCAAAGAGGTTGCAGGGATGCTGCGTGTTTCCCTGTGAGATCTCTATTCCTGACGGGTATTTGGGGTCCAGAAACAGTTTTTCAGAACGCGGCTGAGGGTTTTCCAGGTGGTAAAAGGACTGGGAACCGTCGTGCCAGTCAACCTCTAAGAGGTACCAGGAATTGTCTGCGGGATTGAGGTTAACGAGGGTGGCCGTTCCCTGAGTACCTGCGTTCGACTTTATTTTGTTCGAAGTCACCTGACGAAAAGGTTGAAGGTCCACGATGGACTTCGGTCCATCGGCTTCATGTTGTACAGTCCCGGATTTTGGTGCCGCCACGCCTTGAGCGCCGCTTTCCAGCCCTTTTGCCATTAGCAGCATCCCGGCGCAGGCAAGGACGAAGATGGCAAGGGCAAAGGGGAGGAGTTCGCGATTCATTCGTAGACAGTGCTTCTTTCTCACGGATTTCCTGGAGCCTCGTCGTTTCCTTCTTGGGAGATTAGATCGCTATCAGCGCCGCAGCCAGCATGAGCAGTACCAGGATGCGACTGGTCCGGTCGCGCACCGCGAATACCAAGGGATCGTGATGCATCTGCCCGCGATGCGCGACGAGCCAGAGGTAATCTATCCAGTACAGCAACAACGGACACACCAACCACAAGACCTGATGGGTGGAGTAAAGCGATTTGACTGAACCACTGGCGATGTAAAGCGATAGAACCAAGACCGCAGCGTATCCGCAGGCCGTCCCCTTAGAGACCAATAACTCCGCATCGCTGAGTTCATAGCTTCTTGCCTTGGCGCGATCCCCGTCGACACGACGCATGATGGCAAGTTCCGCGTTGCGCTTGATAAACGCCAAGCTCAGAAACAGAAACATCGAAAATGCCAGCAGCCACACCGACAACGGGACCGCTGCGGCTAGCCCTCCCGCAATGATCCGCAGCGTATAGAAAGTGGCAAGCAGGAATACGTCGAGAAGCACCACTTTCTTAAGACGAAGCGAATAGGCGACCGTCAACGTGAAGTAAAGCAACAGGAATGCCACCGACCACCACGAAAGCAGCCAAGCTAGAAGACAGCCGAGAACAACCAGAGCAGGCGCCGCCATCAATCCATAAGCCAGCGGCAACCGTCCTGACGCAAAGGGTCGCAAGCGTTTCGAGGGATGATGGCGATCGGCTGGCAGGTCGCACAGATCGTTGATCAGGTAACCGCTCGAGGCACAGCAGCAGAACGCCACGAAGGCTATAACTGTTCTGATTGAGAGAATCGGTTCAGTGAAAAGGTGTGCCGCAAAGAGGGGAACGAATACCAAAAGGTTTTTCAGCCACTGCTGAGGCCGTAGTGCCCTCCAGTATTCGCCAAGGGTGACACGGCGTTCTTCAAATGCACTCTGAAACTGGGCGAATTTCGCTACAGTTCGCTTCAAACGAGGGTTCGGGCTGACCACAATGGCCTTCCTCGCGGAAGACCACACTGCCAGGTCGCGAGACTCATTACCTACATAGTCGAAACCCTTTTCCCCGAAATGGGCAACGAGACGGGCCCGTTTGCGGTCCCCGGCAAGATTGTTGATGCCATCACTTGCCAGAACCATGTCAAAGAGCTTCAGGTGATCCGCCACTTGTCTCGCGAATTGCTCGTCGCTGGCCGTTGCGAGAACTATCGATCGGCCTTTGTTGTGTTCGGCACGGAGATAGCCAAGGAGTTCGGTTCGATAGGGCAA
>Ga0306922_10006645_pt1 | contig 11101 bp, 8 predicted proteins | sample sta12Cox44000082_FD_203758 | JGI IMG/M metagenome (GOLD analysis project Ga0306922, IMG submission 203758) | Lab enrichment of tropical soil microbial communities from Luquillo Experimental Forest, Puerto Rico - statoxic.12C.oxic.44.000.082 (v2)... | ecosystem: Environmental > Terrestrial > Soil...
TTTGGCGCGAATGCCGCCTGGCTGCGGCTGGCGGTAATCAGCTACAACGTGCTCACAGCGCTGAAGCGCTTGGCCTTGCCGGCAAACTTATTAAGTGCTCGCCCGAAGCGACTGCGCTTTTTGAACCGCGGGTCGTTTGGTGCATCATGCTCGTCAACTGAGGTTGCGGCTGGCAATGACGATCGAGGGAATCGCTGGGTACCTGGACGCGGTTCGACTTCTGCCTCTTCCTACCTAAACCTTTAGCAGCATCTTTTCGACGGATTTGCAGAGCGCTTTTGTGAAAGCACTGCGGCGGATCGTCGTTCGACGGCTTCCAAGGTGGCCGTGGTCAACCTGTCGGGGTCGCTCAATGCCAAAAATCGAGAATTCGCTCGACTCAATTCGCGTCTGGGTTGCCAAACGCCCCACGACGGCCTTACCGACGGATTGGGGTTGTAGCTAAGTGATTGATTTTGTGTTGGGGAATAGTACTAGATGGAGGATTATGAGTCCGCTGCTCTAACCGCTGAGCTACGAGCGCTGAGCATTCCATCTTACATTGAAATAGTTCGTGGCGCACCAACGGCCAGTCAGCGTGTCGAAAAACGGAAGATCGTTACCGAATGGAATTCTTCCCCGGGCTTCAATACGGTCGAGGGAAAAGCCGGATGGTTCGGCGAATCGGGATAGTGCTGGGTCTCAAGGCAGAGCGCGCCGTTCTTTACATACGCAATGCCCTGCTTGCCCACGATCGTCGAACCATCCAGATGATTCGCGGTGTAGAACTGCACGCCCGGCTCCGTCGTCAGCACTGTCAGCACGCGGCCGGTCGCTGGGTCATACACCTCCGCTGCCTGAACCAGCTCTTTGCCGCCGCCGTCGATTACGAAATTGTGGTCGTAGCCTTTACCGAGACGAAGCTGCTCGTCATCGGCATTGATTCGTTCGCCGACGGCGTGGGGCTTTAGGAAGTCGAACGGAGTGCCCGTAACGGGTTTCAGTTCACCGGTCGGAATCAGCGCCGAGTCCACGGGGGTGAATCGCGAAGCGTTCAGCTTGAGCTGCTCGTTCAGAATTGTGCCGTGTCCTTGCCCCGAAAGATTAAAGTAGGAATGATTCGTGAGGTTCAGTACGGTGGCCTTGTCGGTCGTTGCGGAATAGTCGATCTTCAGGTCGCCTCCCTCAAGCGTATACCGCACAGTCACCGAAAGATTCCCCGGATAGCCTTCCTCGCCATCCTTGCTGAGATATTTCAGCTCCACTCCGTCCTTGATCGTTTGTGCCTGCCACATCTGGTTATGGAATCCGTTCGGTCCGCCGTGAATCGAATTGTCACCATTATTTTTCGGCAGGTTGTATTCCTTCCCGTCGAGAGTGAATTTTGCGTGTGCAATGCGATTCGCGTACCGCCCGACAATCGGGCCGAAGAACGAGGCGCTCTTCGAGTGATTGTTCTCGTAGTAGCCGCTGGCATCGTCAAAGCCCAGAACAACGTCTTCCACTTTGCCTGTGCGGTCTGGAACTTTGATCGCGACAAGGTCGCCTCCATAAGTAATGACCTGCACCTCCACTTTCTCGTCCTTCAGCGTGTACAGATCGACGGAAGCGCCGTCCGGCAATTTACCCCCGCTTCGTTTCGTGACTTCCGTCTTCGCGCATGCGGAACTTGCGATCCAGCAGCACAGCAACAACGCCACCACAACCTGTTTGTGATTTGTCATCGGCCCTCGCTCGGCAAACATTCTATGTCTCCCTCGAATGTCTGTACAACTTGTCGGGCCGGCTGTCGGTTCTTCAGCTGGTCCTACAGGTCCATTCTGGTCGCCAGGAAGTGTGGGCCGCGCGGCGGGTTATACTCGCAATTTACTGCTGCGAGGAATTGATGCGATTCGCCGATTGCGTGCGGGGCTCGCTTATTCTTACCGATGGTGCCTGGGGAACGGAGTTGCTTAAGTTCAGCGCCCGGTGGGGCGAGTGTGTCGACGCGTGGAACCTGACCAAGCCGGAATTGGTCCGCCGCGTCGCGGTTAGCTACCTCGAAGCAGGCAGCCGCGTCATTCTTACGAACACTTTTCGCGCCAATCCCATAAGCCTCGCGGACTCTGGCCTGCAAGATGAATGTGACGCGATCAACCGCGCCGGCGCCAGGATTTCCCGAGAGGCTGCCCAAAGCAACGCTCTGGTCTTTGCCTCCATGGGGCCCAGCGGCAGGAAGTTTGCCAAGCAAGACGTTACCTGCAACGATTTGACAGAGGCTTTCTCGCGACAAGCAAAGGCCCTGGCTTCCGAGGGCCCCGACGCCATCCTGATCGAAACCATGACCGAGCTTGCGGAGGCACGCATCGCCGCTGCGGCCGCACTGGAAACCGGACTGCCCGTGCTTGTTTCGTTCTTCTTTACTCCTGAGGCGGATCAGACTCGGCCCTTTGCTCAGGCAACACCGGAACAGGCGGCCGCAACTCTCACGAGCGACGGGGTGCACGGTATCGGAGCCAACTGCGGTTTCGGAGTCCGGGAATTCCTTCCTCTTTGCAAACGGCTCGCCGCTGCATCGCCATTGCCCATCTGGATCAAGCCGAATGCCGGGATACCTCAAATCGTCGAAGGGAAGGCCCGCTACCCGGTCACGCCCGCGGAATTTGCTTGCTCGGCTCAGGAATTGGCGGAGGCTGGCACGACCTTCCTCGGTGGATGTTGCGGAGCGACGCCCGAATTTATCCGCGCGCTCGCAAAACAGCCGCCATTTACAAAACCCTGAATTCGCGTATGGGGTGGTTCCCGCCAAAAGCGTGTCAAGCGAAATATCGTTATTCTATTGGCTTTTGGGAATGCTCAGCCGGCGCCGCGGAAACCGTTCACAACTCATGCCTCCGAAATAGCATTAGCTATTTATTTTCAATAAGATGATGGGGGCTCTCCTGCACGCCTTCTCCTTTTCCGGCTGTGGCTTCTTTGTCTTTTCCCACCGCCCGCCGGACTCCCGCATCCATTTGTTGTATCATTCGGTGCAATATTATCTATGAACAGCGGCTCAGCTGTCCTGACTGCATTTCCGCAGGCACGAATGCCAAGGTTACAGAGTCAGCCTGCAGATACGCGGGATGAGCAGGAAGGACCTTTCTTGAAATGACAACCCTCAAGTCCTCAGGTCCCAAGAAACAGAAAGGCATTGTCACCCTAAAAGCGGTAGCGCAACATCTCGGCCTTACTCCCGGCACGGTCTCGGCCGTTCTGAACAATTCCGCTGCCGCTCGCTCCATTCCCGAGCATACGCGCAAGAGGATTCTCACGGCGGCTCGCGAACTAAAGTATCGTCCCAATTTCCTCGCACGTTCCCTTCGCGTTCAGCGCACCTTTTCGATCGGGGTGATCACGGAAGAGATCGGCGACGAGTACGGAGGCATGGTCGTCAGCGGTATTGAAGCATATCTCAGCGAGAGAAACTTCTTTTTTCTGGCGGTTGCTCACCGTCATGACCCGAAGCTGCTCGAAACCTATTCCGACATGCTGATCGCCCGCGGCATCGAGGGACTCATCACCATCGATACCTCGATCGACGCGCAGCCCCTTCTACCCACCGTCGCGGTTGCAGGTCACCAGAAGGTCGAGAACGTCACAAACATAGTTCTCGATCACGAACACGCGGCCGAACTTGCTCTTCGTCACCTCAAAGAGCTAGGCCATACGCGCATCGCCTTCCTTCGCGGACAGGCTAAGAGCTCGGACTCGGCTACGCGGTGGGCCGCTATCGAGGAAGTTGCGCGCAGATTCGACATTCCGATCGATCCTCATCTCGTCTTGCAACTCGAAGGAACCGACTCCACTCCCGAGCTGGGTTATCCCTATGGCAAGGTCCTACTCGCGCGCAACGTTCCTTTCACCGCGCTCTTCGCTTACAACGACATCTCCGCGATTGGCGCAATGCGCGCCTTCCAGGAAGCCGGCCTTCGAATCCCTCTCGACATTTCCGTCGTTGGCTTTGACGACATCGGTCTGGCATCGTTTTGCCTTCCGCCCCTCACCACGGTGCGCCAACCTCTTACGAAAATGGGAAGAATTGCGGCGCAAACCGTTCTCGAGCGCATCGAAGACAGCGCTCCCTTCGTACCCGAAATTGCCATCGAGCCGGAACTCGTCGTGCGCGGCTCGACTGCCGCGCCGCGTCAGCTGTAGGTCTGAAGGCTACGCTTTCGCCCGGCGCTCGCTGTTTGGCTTCGATCCGCTCAACGCGAAGAATAGAATGTACAGATAGCAGATCACCGGGAAAAAGAACGCATGGTGGATTCCAATCTGGTCCGCGAGCCAGCCCTGCGCTAACGGGACAATCGCTCCGCCAACGATGGCCATAATCATCACGCCGGAACCATCGCCCGTGAGCGGTCCCAGTTCCGCTACACCCAGCGTGAAAATACTCGGGAACATGATGGAATTGAAGAAGCCAACCAGGATGATGCTCCACATCGCCACGCGGCCCGTGCTGAGCATGGAAATGGCCACTAGTACGCTGGTCGACATCGCGCAAATCCCAAGCAGCAACCCTGTCGGCGCCTTGGCCTCGCCACCGCGTAACATCGCAACCACCGCTATCGATGCCGCCGCAACTGCAACCAGCGTGAAGAGCGGCCTTCCCGATACCAGCAGCCACCCGAGAAACATAAGATTCGGCACTGCCGGTTGATACCCCGCCGGAATTTGATTCTCTAGCGGATAAGAGAGCCCGATCAGCGCAACGCTGAGCACCGACGCCATCCACATGTATTTTGCCTTCGCTCCGCCCAGGAAGTTCGATCCGATGAACCGCCCCAACATGGCGCCGCCCCAGTAAAACGCCACAAAACTCGCCGCCATCTTTTCCGCCAGCCCGCCAATCTCCTGCTCATGGAAATAGTTCACCAGGAAGCTTCCGATGGACACTTCCGCGCCCACATAAACAAAGATGGCTATCGCCCCAAACACCAGGTTTGGATGCCTCCAGATGGAGTCATCGACCTTTTCGCCGACTTTATGTTGTGCATGCTCGATCTTCGGCAATTTGAAACCCCCGATCGCGATCGCCAGCAGCACCAACGCAATCCCCAGCCCGACGTACGGCATCTTTACCGTCGCCGCTTCGTGCAGTCGATAGGCCTGCAGCGCGTCGGCTGTTAATGCGCGGATCTGTTCCGCGGTTTTCGGTGCCGCGCTCAGAATCAGCAATCCTCCAAAGAACGGCGCCAGAAATGTTCCCAACGAGTTGAACGCCTGCGTCAGGTTCAGTCGGCTCGACGCCGTTTCCGGCCTCCCCAGCACCGTCACATAGGGGTTCGCTGCCACCTGCAAACACGTGATCCCCGCCGCAAGAACTATCAGCGCGCCCAAAAACAGCGGGTACGACGGCACGCTCGCCGCCGGCAAAAACAGAAATGCGCCCATCCCCATGGTCAACAGGCCAACCACCATCGAACGTTGATACCCGATCCAATCGATGAGTTTGGCCGAGGGCACCGAAAAAATAAAATACGATCCGAAAAATGCGAACTGGATCAGCATTGTTTTCACATAATTCAGGTCGAAAATGGATTTCAGGTGCGGAATCAGAATGTCGTTCAGGCACGTCAGGAAACCCCACATGAAAAACAGCGTAGTCACAATCGCCAGCGGGCCTCCGTAACTCTTTGCCGCCTCTTTTGTGCCCACCGCCTCAGGCGCCTGGCTCGTCGTGCTTATGTTCACCATGGTCTCCGCGTCCTTTTCTCCGCTTCACTGCGGAATCGTTCTTTGACTCGATACTGACACAACCCCCTCCGTTCGCGAAAAAGAATTCTTGCTTCGGCGTTCCCCCGGGGAAAGATGGTATAACAATCTGCCGTATCGATTTTTTTCAGGTAGATCACGAGCCCTTCGATGAAAACTCTCTTCCCCTTCTTCAATACTTTCGGTTTCTTCGTGTGTCTCTTGGCCCCTGCTTCCCTGTTCGCCCAGAAATTTCCCTCCGTGGTCATCTGGTCCGAGCCGGGTCTGCCCGCGGCGGATTCCGCGGCGCCCACTTCCGCTCAACTCGCTCAGATCTTTCCGGAGGCCCGCCTCGTCGCAACCGAGCAACTCGCTTCCCGGCTCAACGACCCGCAAATGCGCCTTCTCATTCTTCCGCAGGGCTCCGTTGTGCCGGAATCGGCCTGGTCCGTCATTCTGGACTATCTTCACCGCGGCGGTAACCTGCTCGTCCTCGGCGGACGCCCCTTCACCCGATCCGCTTATCGGGACCCCGCGGGCTGGCACCTGCGCGATTACTCCGTGCGCTTCATCCGTCCTCTCCTGATCGACCAATATCAGGCAACCCCCGGCTCCGCTGGCGCCGAGTTTACTCCCAATCCCGAAATTCCCCTCACTTTGCCTCATTTTTCCTGGCAGCAGGCTTTCAGTCCCATCATTCGCCTCAGCACCAATGATATTTACAATCGCGGTGGTTCTGCTGGGACTCTCGACGTGCGCCTTGATCCCCTCGTCTGGGGCGTCATCGAAGGTCGCCGCCTTTCCGCTCCTCTTCTCCAGATCGATCACTTCTCTTCCGGCTTCGATGGTGGCCGCTGGATTTTTCTCTCCGCCGAACTTGCAGGCGATTCCACGAAGCTTCTACGCCTGCTGGCGGGCCACGCTCTCGAAAGCGCGCTGCAGTTCTCCGTTCGTCCCGCACTCCCTCTTTATCTCGCCGGCGAGCCCGTCGAGCTCGAAACCATCTTTCATTGTTTCGCCAAGCCCGCCGCTCCGCCGGGCGTACAAGTGAGCGTTTTTCCGGAAGATCAGCCCTCACAAAAACAAGCCGCCACCATTTCTGTTCCGGCTTCCACGATAACTCTTCTGCCTGCCCCCACCACAAAAGGCTTGCACATCATCGAGGCGCGCCTGTTCGAAGGCACCACTCTCCGCGCCATCTATCACTCCGCCTTCTGGGTTCGCGATGAAGCTTACCTCCGCTCCGGCCCGAACCTTGGCGTCAATTCCGATTACTTTACGCTCGATGGCAAACCTCTCGCTGTTGTCGGCACCACCTACATGTCCAGTGAGGTCCAGCGCCTCTATTTCGACCACCCGAACGTCTACGTCTGGAATAGTGACCTCTCTCTGATCCACTCCGCCGGCCTCAATATGCTTCGCACCGGCTGGTGGACCGGCTGGGACAAGCTCTGCGACGAATCCGGCCGTCCCTACGAGCGCACCCTGCGCACTCTCGAAGCGTATCTCATGACCGCTCGCAAATATGGCCTTCCCGTGCAGTTTACTTTCTTCGCGTTTTTGCCCGAAATTCTCGGTGGCCTGAATCCGTATCTCGATGGCGAAGCCGTACGCAGGCAGCAGACTCTTGTTACTTCAGTCACCGCGCGTTTCCACGACGTCCCCTTCCTCGCCTGGGACCTCATCAATGAGCCTAGTTTCTCGAAGCAGCTTTGGCGCATGCGTCCGAACTACGATCAGGTCGAGCTGGCCGCCTGGAACACCTGGCTCGCGCAGAAATATCCCGACCGCGCCGCACTCGCCGCCGCGTGGAATGTTCTGCCCGACAGCGTCGCCGGCACCATCTCGCTCCCCGCTGAAGATGAGTTTGCCCAGCGGGGCGTCTACATCGGCGCGAATTCGTTACGCGTCTACGATTACGTGCTCTTCGCCCAGGAGAAATTCGCTGACTGGGTTCGTGGCATGCGCGGAGCCATTCGCGCCACCGGCGCTGAGCAGCCCATCACCGTCGGCCAGGATGAAGGTGGCTTCACCGACCGCCTGAATCCCGCGTTCTTCGCGCCTTACGTCGATTTCACCACCAACCATTCCTGGTGGCAAAACGACTGCCTCCTTTGGGACTCGCTCGCTGCCAAGCAGCCCGGCAAGGCCATGCTCATCCAGGAAACCGGCCTGCAGCGCGAACTCATGCCCGCTGAAATTGCGCGGCGCACGCCCGAACAGGAAGCAGCGCTCTTCGAACGCAAATTCGCGCTCTCCTTTGTCTACGGTTCCGGTGCCATCGAATGGCTGTGGAACTCCAACTCCTACATGACCGAAAGCAACGAGACCCCGATCGGCGCGCTGCACACCGATGGCACCGAGAAGCCCGAAGCCACCGTGCTGCGCGACATGGCCAAATTCGCCGCCGCCGCTTCTCCTTACCTCAAGAATCCCAAGCTGCCCGACATCGCCATTGTTACTTCTCAGGTCGCACAGTTCTCTGTTCATCCCGAGCTCCAGCTTACTGCCCAACAGAACGCCGTTCGCGCCCTCTCCTACGGTCTGCACCAGCCTTGCTACATCATCGCTGAAAATCAGATCGACAAGCTCGGCTCGCCCAAGCTGGTTATTCTTCCCTCCGCGCAGGCGCTCCGCGAATCCACCTGGCAAGCCCTCCTTACCTATGTTCGACACGGCGGCAACCTGCTCGTCACCGGCCCCGTCTCTCGCGACGAACACTGGCACCTCGTCGATCGCTACACTCCCCTCGGCCTCAAGGCCACCACCGAGCCGCTTACCTTTCACAGCTCGGAAATCGCTAGCAGACTAAAGGCTGGTCCTGTAGCTGTCCCTTTCGACCAACAAAAACAACAACTTCTGGAATTCCTGAGATTCGACGATGGTTCCGCAGAATCAAACTTGTCTCTCGGCAAAGGCAAGCTCTGGTGGTGTGCCTACCCGGTCGAACTCTCCGACAACCTTCAAGCTGCCGCTCCCGCTTACGGCGGTGCGCTGGGACTCCTGAACACTCGCTTCGAAACTCGTCCCGCTACGCTCATTTATCCCATTGAACTTGAGAATGCGGTCTTCTATGTCTTCGAATCTGAATTCTCGCAAGATCAAGACATCAATATTCGCGACGAAGTAACTGGCAGCGAACTGCAATTCACACTCCCTTCCCAGCGCGCTGCTCTCGCCCTCATCGACAAAAAGAGCAAGCAAATTGTTGCCAAGTACGGTTTTTGACGCCGCTCGTCCCCCTGACGCCGCAAAACAGCCTGTCTCGCCCGTTTTCCGAATATTTCCTGTGTTCATTTGCGTTGCCGGATGCTCTTGCAGGCTCGTCCCCGGGCAAATAACGCCTCCTTCGCCCCGCCCATCTCAAGTAAGGGGGGGACGAGTGATGCCCGGTCGACCCGTTCCCCGCCTCCAGCCCGCCAAATTGGCAACGAGGTGAACTCATGTCGCGCTCGCAAGGCGTTTCAGATCATCAAGCTGGCCTGGTGACCCGCCTCCTCTTCTGGTTCGCGAAACGCGCACTCGGCCGCGTTCCCCGCGGCATGCGCGTTCGGGCCTTCGACCCGAAATATCTCCGGCGCGCCGTCCGCATGGACCTGTACGCCGCCGCCCCCGGCACTGTTCCGATGCACCTGAAGGAACTCGCCCAACTCAAGGTTGCGCTGATGGTCGGGTGCCCGTTTTGAATTGACATTCACTCTGCCGTCGGCAGAAAAGAGCAAGTCACCGAAGAGCAGTTGCACGACATCACAAAATTCGAATCCAGCCCTCATTTTGACGAGCGCGAAAAAACGGTTCTTCGGCTCGCCACGGCGCTCACACTCACACCCGCCAGTGTTTCCGATGAACTCTACGCCGCGCTGCGCACCCACTTTTCCGAGCCGCAACTCGTGGAACTAACCGCGGCCATCACTTGGGAAAATGGTCGCGCACGCTTCAACCGCACTTTCGCGATCGCCGCCGAAGGCTTTTCTGAAGGCCAGTTCTGCCCCATGCCGGGGCACGTTACTGTAGGTGCTCCTTAGTGCCGCTTTTGAGCACCATTCGAAGGATTACTCCAAATTCCGCTTCCTCTCCATCTATAATCCCCGAACCCGTTGGTTCGAGAGTGGAGGCCAAGCATGCCCTTAATTGCGCCGGCAGCCGCGTGGGATAGTTTGTCCCAAACGACTTCGCGAAGCCGTACCCGGAGCTTCGACTCCGCATCCCGCGCGCTCAATCTCATGGATGGCAAGTGGAAAAAATCCCGAGTTTGGCCGTCACTACAGCTCCGCCATTGACGGTCGCAGCTTAGGCCGCATCCCGATGCTCCGCCTCGACTGCGAGCTACGCACTTTCAAGGTCGGCATCAATAATGTGCATTCCCGCGGCGATCGTGAAGAAGTCTTCGGCGGCATTGGCCAGCCCTCGAAAGGCTGCTTCGTAGGAGCTATCTGGTTCTGGCTGTCACTTCAGGATCGGCGGGAGAAAAACTCTTCGGCAATTTCCCCGACTATACGCAACTTCCTGAAGAAGCTTCGCCCAAGGCTTTCGCCACCGTCGGTTAAAGCGGTTAAAGCTCGGCTCCTTCCGCTGTGGTGCGCGGAGGTCTATAATCCCTCAAAAGACCTGGGCGAAAGGAGTACGCCCATGAGTGTTTCAGCACGCCTGAAGTCTTTTCTGGATGCCAACCGGGTTCGGTACGAGTCGCTCTCTCACTCCACGACCTATACTGCGCAAGGCACAGCTACCGTGATGCAGATTTCCGGTCGCGAAATGGCGAAGACCGTTGTGCTCCGCGCGGGCGAAAATGAAAGAGAAACGATTCTCGCGGTTCTGCCGGGACCCAAACACGTGAATCTCGACAAGCTCGCCAAGGTGCTCGGAACGCCTGTTCGTCTGGCCACGGAACTCGAATTCAGCGAACTCTTCCCGGACTGCGAACTCGGCGCCATGCCTCCGTTCGGCGCCCTTTATGACTTGCCGGTGTACGTGGAGGAATCGCTAGCCAAGGACAAAGAGGTTGTTTTCAACGCCGGAACGCACCGCGATGTCGTGCGCATGACCTATGAAGACTTCATTCGTCTCGCGAAGCCGAAGATCTGCCTCTTCGTTTGACGTTTCGGGCCTCCATTTCTTCAGTGCGCTCTCGAAGGACCGCGTTCTCGAGTGGCCATTTGCTTGCCATGACCGACGAGGGGCTGCAGTCATCCTTTTGCTCTTCCTTAGGCTTTCTTGATTTCCTGCAGGATGTTCCCGCCGTCGACAACCAGAATCTGTCCCGTAATGTATGAGGCGTCCGGTGAAGCAAGAAAGCCAACGGCTGCGGCGACCTCTGATGGTGTACCCGCGCGCCCGAGTGGCGTGTGTTTCGCCGCCTCCAGCTCCTCCGGCAACGAAGACCCCGTTGCAATCCATCCCGGCGCCA
>Ga0306922_10006650_pt1 | contig 11098 bp, 10 predicted proteins | sample sta12Cox44000082_FD_203758 | JGI IMG/M metagenome (GOLD analysis project Ga0306922, IMG submission 203758) | Lab enrichment of tropical soil microbial communities from Luquillo Experimental Forest, Puerto Rico - statoxic.12C.oxic.44.000.082 (v2)... | ecosystem: Environmental > Terrestrial >...
GATCTCGCTTCTGACGCTGTCCTGGGCGAACGGCGGGGATTTTCACGGGCCGGCGGTTATGCGGTCAGTCGCGCGGCGGTCACAGGCCGGTCACCGACCACTGTGCTTCCGCGGACGGACGGTCGGTTGGAGTCCTTTTTGCGGATAGTTAGCCAACTGTCTAACTATCCAGTGAGGGGACCTCATGCGCGCGCGAGCTTCATCAGCCTGTGACGTCGGCTTTCCGGGACGTGCGCCGGGGCCATGTCAGGCGGAGTCGGCGCTGCGCAGCAGCTCGTTGATCGAAGTCTTGGCGCGGGTCTGGGCGTCGACCCGCTTGACGATTACCGCGCAGTACAGGCTGTAGCGGCCATCAGCCGCGGGAAGCGTACCGGGCACGACCACCGACCCCGCCGGCACCCGGCCCTGGAGGACAGCGCCGCTCGCACGATCGTAAATGCGGGTGCTCTGGCCGATGAACACGCCCATGGAGATCACCGAGCCCGCTTCCACCACCACGCCTTCGACGATCTCCGAACGCGCGCCGATGAAGCAGTCGTCCTCGATGATGGTGGGGCTCGCCTGCAGCGGCTCGAGCACTCCGCCAATGCCCACGCCGCCGGAGAGATGCACGTTGCGGCCGATCTGTGCGCACGAGCCCACCGTCGCCCAGGTGTCGACCATGGTGCCCGAGCCGATCCAGGCCCCGATGTTGACGTAGCTCGGCATCAGCACGACATCCGGCGCGAGGTAGGCGCCGCGACGCACCACGGCGTGCGGCACGATGCGCACACCGCCGGCGCGCAGCTCCGTTTCGCTGGCGGCGGAGTATTTGAGCGGCAGCTTGTCGTAGAAGCGCGTGAAGCCGCCCTCCACCAGGCGATTCTCGCGGGTACGGAACGTGAGCAGCACCGCCTTCTTCAGCCATTGGTTCACGACCCAGCCGCGCGCGCTCGGCTCGGCGACGCGCAGCACGCCGCGATCGAGCAGCTCGAGGCACTCGGCCAGCGCCGCATCGAGCTCGTCGGGCGCCTGCCCGGCGCTGAGGGATGCGCGCCGCTCGTAAGCATCCTCGATGCGGGTCCTGAGCTGCTGCAGTTCAGTCATCGAGCGCGCACTCCGCCGCCGGCGCCGGGCGCGCGCAGTGCCGCCTGCCGCTCATCGAGCGCCTGCACGAGATGCTCCTTGAGCTGTTCCGCGGCCGCCGCACTCAGTGGACGGTTGTCGAAATCGGTGAGGTAGAAAACGTCCTCGGCGCGCTCGCCGACCGTCATGATCTTGGCGGCGTGCAGCTCGATGCGCTCCTGCATCAGCACCTGCCCGACCTCGCACAGCAGGCCCGGCCGGTCCCCCGCGGTGAGCTCGAGCACCGAGCGCCGATTGCGCTCATCGACGCTGAGTGCGATGTGCGTCGGAGTGTGGAACATGCGCACCTGGCGCGGCGCGCGTCTCGAGACCGCGAAGGGCGCATCTGCGGCGCCCTGCAGCGAGCGCCACAGCGCGTGCTCGATCTCCGCCAGGCGGTCGCTGTCGGCGATCGGCGCTCCGTCGTCCTCCAGCAGGTGATACAGATCGAGGCTGAAGCCATCGCCGGTCGGGGTGATGCGTGCATCGACGATGTTGAGTCCGAGCTGATCGAGCGCCGCAGTGGTGCGCGCGAACCCGTGGCGGCGCGGCCGCGCGAAGATCAGCGCCGCGGTGGTGCCGCGCACGCTGCGCGGGTCGAGCGCGACCAGCGGCTCGTCCGACCCGGCGTCGCGCTCGGACAGCAGCTGCGCGTGCCAGGCGACCTCCTCGGGAGAGTGTTGCAGGAAGTAGCCCGCGGTGAAGCGCGTCCACACCGCGACGATGTCGGTTTCCGGCACGCCCCGCTCGAACAGCAGGCGCCGCGCGGCGTCCTGAGTCTCGCGCACCAGGTGCTCGGCATCGATCGGGCTCTCGAGTCCGCGACGCAGCGCCCGCTTCACGCGCTGGTAGAAGTCGTGAAACAGCGTCGCTTTCCAGGAGTTCCACAGCTTCGGGTTGGTGGCGCGCACGTCCGCGCAGGTGAGCACGTACAGGTAGTCGAGGTGCGTTTCATCGCCCACCTGGCGCGCGAATGCGTTGATCACCTGCGGATCGCCGATGTCCTGCTTCTGCGAGGTGATCGACAGCAGCAGGTGGTTGCGGACCAGCCAGGCGGTGAGGCGCGCATCGTAGGGTGACAGGCCCTGCTCGAGACAGAATGCCTCGGCATCGACCGCGCCGAGCTCGGAATGATCGCCACCGCGGCCCTTGGCGATGTCGTGGAACAGCGCGGCGAGGTAGGCGACCTCGCTGCGCGGCAGCGCCTGCATGACGCGCGAGGCTTGCGGGAGCTCTTGGTCGTAGCGCGCAATCGCGAAGCGGCGCAGGTTGCTCACGACGAACAGCGTGTGCGCATCGACCGTGTAGGCATGGAACAGGTCGTACTGCATGCGACCGACGACGCGCCCGAACGCCGGTATGTAACGGCCGAGCACGCCGTAGGTGTTCATGCGCCGCAGCTCGTGGGTGACGCCCACCGGCGAGCGCAGGATCTCCAGGAACAGGCGGTGATGGCGCGGGTTCTGGCGGAACTCCTCATCGATCAGCCACAGGCTCTTCGCCACCGCGCGCATGGTCGAGGCGCGCACCCCGCGGATATCCGGGTGCTGCTGCAGCAGCACGAACAGCTCGAGCAGCGCCGCCGGCGTACGCGCGAACACCTCTTCATTCACCGTCTCGAGCGAGCCGTTGCGCACCTGGAAACGCGCATTCAGCGGCCGCGGCGGCTCGCTCTCGCTCAGGATCGCCTCGCGGAACAGCTGCAGCAGCAGCTCATTCAGCAGGCTCACATCCATCACGGTGCGGTAGTAGCGCTGCATGAACTGCTCGACCGCGAGGGTGTAGGAGGCATCCTCGTAGCCGAAGATCTGCGCCAGGCGGATCTGGTGATCGAACAGCAGCCGGTCCTCGTGCCGCCCGGTGAGCACGTGCAGGCCGAAGCGCACCTTCCACAGGAATGCCTGCGCAGTCTTCAGGCGCCGCAGCTCCGCCTGCGTCAGGAATCCGTGGGTCGCGAGTCCATCGAGCGTGTCGGCGCCGAAGTGGCGCTTCGCCACCCAGGCGATCGTCTGGATGTCGCGCAGCCCGCCGGGTCCGGTCTTGACGTTGGGCTCGAGGTTATAGGCGGTGTCGTTCGCCTTCAGATGCCGCTCGGTCTGCTCGCGTACCTTGGCCTCGAAGAACTGCTTGACCGGCCAGATGTGCCCGGGAGCGAGCCCGGTACGCATGGCGGTGTGCAGCGCCGCATTCCCGGCCAGCAAGCGCGCCTCCAGCAGCGTCGTCATGACACTCACATCGCCGATGCACGCTTCGCGGCACTCGTCGATCGTGCGCACGCTGTGACCGACTTCGAGACCGATGTCCCAGAGGAAGGTCACTAGAGTCTCCACCGCGGCGCTGCCGGCGGCGTCGGGCGACTGCGGCACGAGCAGCAGAAAGTCGATGTCGGATGCCGGATGCAGCTCGGCGCGGCCGTAGCCGCCGACGGCGACCAGCGCCCAGTCCGCGTGCGCGGCGCAATGCATGCGCCAAGCCTCGCGCAGCACCGCATCGATCAGCGCGGCACGCGCGTGCACCAGCTGCTCGACCGGCTCCTCGGCGAGAAAGCGCTGCTTCAGCTCTTCGTGTGCCTGGCGCAGCAGCTCGCGGCACGCCCTCGGGGTGGCATCCGCGGCGAGCTGCCCGGGCAGCCGCTGGAGCAGCGGCCAGGCAGCCGGAGTGGCAACCGGGGGGAGCGTCGGTTCGAGCAGCTCCGTGTCCGCGGCTCCCATCGGTGCCTCCGGCGGTGCCTCAGTGCGGCGGCCGGCCGCCGTGCGCGCCGAGGGTCAGCACATCGACGCCGCCGTCGGTAACGAGCACCGTGTGCTCCCACTGCGCCGACAGCGAGTGGTCCTTGGTGATCACGGTCCAGCCATCGGGCAGCAGCCGCACGTGCCGCTTGCCCGCATTCACCATCGGTTCGACGGTGAAGGTCATCCCGGGCCGCAACTCGAGCCCCGTGCCCGGCTCACCGTAATGCAGCACCTGCGGATCCTCGTGATACACGCGGCCGATGCCGTGGCCGCAGTACTCGCGCACCACCGAATACTCGTTCTGCTCGACGAAAGTCTGGATGGCATGACCGATGTCGCCGAGATGCGCGCCGGGGCGCACCGCATCGATGCCGCGCCACATGGCGGCGAAGCAGGTCTCGGCGAGGCGCTGCGCATGCGGTGGCGCCTTGCCGGCGAAGTACATGCGGCTGGTGTCGCCGTGAAAGCCGTCGCGGATCACGGTGACATCGATATTGACGATGTCGCCGGCTTTGAGCCGCTTGTCGTTCGGAATGCCATGACACACCACGTGATTGACCGAGGTGCAGATAGTCTTCGGGAAGCCGCGGTAGTTCAGATTCGCCGGCACCGAGCGCTGCACGTTCACGATGTAGTCGTGGCAGATGCGGTCGAGCTCCTCGGTCGTTACCCCCGGCACTACGTACTCGCCGATCATGTCGAGCACTTCGGCGGCGAGCCGTCCTGCGACGCGCATTTTTTCCTGCTCTTCGGGGGTCTTGATCGTGACGTGCATAAGCTCCGAAATGGGGTCGGCCGCTGCGTACCCCAAGGGCAGCCGGCGGACGCGTAAGACATTGTTCCGACGAGGGCTTCATGGTATAAAGCGCGGCCTTTTTTGGCAACGCAACCCACACGCGCATCGTTAACACCGGCGACTGGGTGTTCCGCGAACGGCTCGCACCTGGGGCCCTTCCGGGATGGTCACGGGGATGTGCGGAGGCTTAACCCAACAGGAGTGCTTCATGGCCGGCGTGTCCATGCGACAGATGCTGGAGGCGGGAGTCCATTTCGGACATCAGACCCGCTTCTGGAACCCGAAGATGGCGCCATTCATCTTCGGCGAGCGGAACAAGATCCACATCATCAATCTCGAGAAGACGCAGCCGATGTATTCGGAAGCCGCGCACTTCATCAAGGGTGTCATCGCCGATGGCGGCACGGTGCTGTTCGTCGGCACCAAGCGCTCGGCGCGCGAGTCCATGCAGAAGGAAGCCGAGCGTGCCCACCAGCCGTTCGTGAACCAACGTTGGCTCGGCGGCATGCTCACCAATTTCAAGACCATACGCCAGTCGATCAAGCGGCTCGGCGAGATCACCGAGCTCGCCGCGTCCGGGGCACTCGAGAAGCGCGGCAAGAAGGAGGCGACCCAGCTGCGCCGTGAGATGGACAAGCTCGAGAGAAGCCTCGGCGGCATCAAGAACATGGAGTCACTCCCGGATGCGCTGTTCGTGGTCGACGTCGGTCACGAGAATATCGCCGTACACGAGGCGAAGAAGCTCGGCATCCCCGTGGTGGCGGTCGTCGACACCAACTGCTCCCCGGATGGCATCGACTACGTGATTCCGGGCAACGATGACGCCATGCGCGCCATTCAGCTCTATGCCGCCGGCATCGCCGATGCGGTGCTCGAAGGCAAGGAGTCGGTGCCGCAGGTGTCGGTCGGCGAGGATGAGTTCGTCGAGCTCGATGAGGCGGGCGCGCCGCGCAAGAAGACCGCACGCGGCCGGCCGCGCCCACAGCCCACGGTGCGCCGCAAGGCGCCCGCGCGTCGCAAGCTTCCGCCGGTCAAGGCGCCGGCGACTGGCACCACCGAAGAGCTCGGCGCGGACGATCTGGAGCTCGAGGCCGAAGAGGCCGCCGAAGAGGCCGCGGTGGCGGCGGCCGGCGTGCCGCAGGCCGAAGAGACGCGCCGTCAGCCCGCGGCCGCCGCACGTCGCAAGCGCGGCGGCTCTGCGGGAGGTGAGGCATGAGCATTACGGCAGACGCGGTCAAGCAGCTGCGCGAGCGCACCGGCGCCGGCATGATGGAGTGCAAGAAGGCGCTGGTCGAAACGAAGGGCGATCTCGATGCCGCCGCCGAGCTCATGCGCAAGCAGGGTCTCGCCAAGGCCGACAAGAAGGCCACGCGCGTCGCGGCCGAAGGCGTGGTGGCAATGGCGCGCGTCGCGGACTCGCCCACGGCCGCACTGGTCGAGGTGAACTGCGAGACTGACTTCGTCGCCCGCGAGCAGGACTTCCGTGCCTTTGCCCGCGCGGTGGCCGAGTGCGCCCTCGCGCTGCGGCCGGCTGACCTGGCGGCGCTCGGGCAGGCGCAGCTACCCTCCGGCGAAAGCGTCGAGGAGCGCCGCCGCAACCTCGTGGCGAAGATCGGCGAGAATATCAGCGTGCGGCGCTTCGCCGTGCTCAGCGCCCCCGGGCCGCTCGGCGGGTACGTTCACGGCACGCGGATCGGCGCGCTGGTGGCGCTCGAGGGCGGCACGGCGAGCCTCGCCTACGATCTGGCCATGCACGTCGCGGCCAGCAATCCCAGATATCTCAGCGCCGCACAGGTGCCGGCCGAGGTGGTGGCCAAGGAGCGCGAGATCCTCACCAGTCAGGCGCAGGGGGAAGGCAAGCCGCCGGAGATCGTGGCGAAGATGGTCGAGGGCCGGCTGCGCAAGGTGCTCGGTGAGATCACGCTCGCGGGTCAGGCCTTCGTCAAGGACCCGGAGGTGACGGTCGAGAAGCTGCTGAAGGGCGCCGGCGCGCGCGTCGTGGCGTTCGAGCGCTTCGAGGTCGGCGCCGGCATCGAGAAGAAGCAGGATGATTTCGTCTCCGAGGTCATGGCCGCGGTGAAGGGCTCGGGCCCCAACACGGTCAGGCACTGACGGCGCGCACAGTGAGCAAAGGACTATAACCCCGCCGCGCGCGGGGTTTTTTTGACCACCCCACAAAACCGAGCTGCACCGCACGAGAACCACCGCAGGAAATTGCGCTTATCACGACCGGCGATTTTTTCCGTCGGGCAAGCTGCGCAATTTCCCGGGGACCCCGGTAGAGCCCAGAAGGGGCGAGGAAAGCGACCATGAATCACAACGTGAAGGCGGCGTACTCGAGGATTCTGGTCAAGCTATCAGGCGAGGCGCTGATGGGGGAAGGCGACTACGGCATAGACCCGGTGGTGATCAAGCGCATCGCGGGCGAGCTGCAAGAGATCGTGGAGATGCAGGTGCAGCTCGCGATAGTCATCGGCGGCGGCAACATTTTCCGCGGCGCGGGGCTCGCGCGCGCGGGCATGGATCGCGTGGCCGCCGACCACATGGGGATGCTCGCCACGGTGATGAACGCGCTCGCCATGCAGGATGCGCTCGAAAGCCTCGGCCTGCACGCGCGCGTCATGTCGGCGATCCGCATCAACGAGGTGTGTGAGGACTACATCCGCCGCCGTGCCGTGCGCCACCTCGAGAAAGGACGCGTCACGATCTTCGCCGCCGGCACCGGCAATCCGTTCTTCACCACCGACACGGCGGCGGCGCTGCGCGCCATCGAGATCAACGCCGATGTGCTGCTGAAGGCTACCAAGGTGAACGGCGTGTTCTCCGACGATCCGCTGCGCAACCCCCAGGCGCAGCGCTATGCGCGCCTCACCTTCGACAAGGTGCTCGCCGACCGGCTCAACGTCATGGATGCGACCGCCATCGTGATGTGCCGCGACAACCGCTTGCCTTTGCGCGTATTCAATCTCAACAATCCCGGCGACCTCACCCGCATCGTGCGCGGCGAGGACGTGGGCACGGCGGTGACCTTCGACTGAGCCGCGCTCGCGGGCCGCGAGGAGAACGACGATGCTCGAAGACATCAAGAAAGACGCCACTTCCCGCATGGCGAAGTGCGTGCAGAACTTTCAGGCGGATCTCAAGAAGCTGCGCACCGGCCGGGCCCACCCGAGTCTCATCGAGCACCTGAAGGTCGATTACTACGGCTCCGAGGTGCCACTGCAGCAGGTGGCGAGCATCACGGTGGAGGAGGGGCGCACGCTGGTGATCTCCCCCTGGGAGAAGACCGTCGTGCAGGCCATCGAGAAGGCGATCTTCAAGTCCGATCTCGGCCTCACGCCCATGACGGCCGGCACGGTGATCCGCATCCCCATGCCACCGCTCACCGAGGAGCGCCGCCGCGAGATCACCAAGGTGCTGCGCCACGACGCGGAGAATGCCCGCGTGGCGGTGCGCAACGTGCGGCGCGACGTCATGCACGACGTCAAGGACATGCTCAAGGAGAAACTGGTTTCGCAGGACGATGAGCGGCGCGCCGAGGTCGAGGTGCAGAAGCTCACCGACAAGCACATCGCCGAGATCGAGGCGCTGCTCGCGGCCAAGGAGAAGGAGGTCATGCACGTCTGATGCCGACGCCTGCCTCCCTGCCACGACACATTGCCATCACCATGGATGGCAACGGCCGCTGGGCGGCCGCGCGCGGTCTTGCGCGCACGGCCGGCCACAAGGCGGGTCTCACCCCGGTGCGCATGTGCATCGAGCAGTGCTCGCAGCGCGGCATCGCAGCGCTCACGCTGTTCGCATTCTCCAGCGAGAACTGGCGCCGTCCGGCGGAAGAGGTCGTCGGCCTGATGGGGCTGTTCGTCGAGGCACTCGACCGCGAGATCGACGAGCTGCATCGCCAGTCCGTGCGCCTGCGCTTCATCGGCGAGCGGCGCAGCCTGAGCGTGCGGCTGCAGACGCGCATCGCCACCGCCGAGGCGCGTACCGCGGCCAACACCGGCCTCAAGCTCCAGGTGGCGATGAGCTACGGCGGCCGCTGGGACCTCGTCCAGGCGGCGCAGCAGCTGGCGCGCGAATGCGCCAGCGGCGCCCGGCGGGTGGAGGAGATCACCGAGGAGAGTTTCGCGGCGCGGCTCGCGCTCGCCGGGCTCCCCGAGGCGGATCTGCTCATCCGCACCGGCGGAGAGCAGCGCATCAGCAATTTCCTCCTGTGGGATCTGGCGTACGCGGAGCTGTATTTCAGCCCGCGGCTGTGGCCGGACTTCGCCCTGAGCGACTTCGACGAGGCGCTGGCGTATTTCGCCGCCCGCGAACGGCGCTTCGGGCAGGTCGCGGCGCAGCGCAGCGCGAGCAAGGCCTGACTTTGCTGCGCGTCAGCGACACGCTGCGCAAGCGGGTGGTGACCGCCGTGGTGCTGGGGGCGGCGCTGCTCGCGATCCTGCTGTGGCTGCCCGACTGGGCGACGATTGGCGTGGTGACGTTGTTCGTGCTGCTCGGCGCCTGGGAGTGGTCGGCGTTCCTGCGCCTGGTCGCGCCCGCGCCGCGCCTCGCCTATGTGCTGCTGATCGGTATGCTCCTTTGGCTCGTGTGGCGTTTCACTACCAGCCCGGAGCGGCGCGACCTGATCCTTGCCGTGGCAGTGCTGTGGTGGCTGGCGGCCTTCGGCTGGATCGTGTTCGCCCCGCGGCGCGCCTCACCGTGGGCAGCGGCCGCAGCGGGCGTGCTGGCGCTCGTGCCCTCGTGGCTCGCGCTGGTGCATCTGCGCCTGACACTGCCGCACGGGGCACAATGGGTGCTGTTCGCGCTCGTGCTGGTCTGGGTGGCGGACATTGGCGCATTCTTTTTCGGGCGGCAGTTCGGGCGCATCCGGCTGGCGCCGGAAGTGTCACCGGGAAAGACCTGGGAGGGATTATTGGGCGGCATAACCGTAAGTGCGCTGGTCGCGATCGCCGGCAGCCAGTGGTTCCACGTATCGCTGGCGGCGTTCCTGCCCCTGTGCCTGGCGGCGGTCGGTTTCTCGGTCGTGGGCGACCTCACCGAGAGCCTGCTCAAGCGCTTCGCCGGTATGAAGGACAGCGGCAGCCTCTTCCCCGGCCACGGTGGCGTCATGGATCGGATCGACAGTCTCACCGGCGCCGCTCCGGTGCTGCTGCTCGGACTGTCGCTGCTCGGAGTCGTCCCATGATCGGCGTTGCAGTGCTCGGCTCTACCGGCTCGGTCGGCGAGAGCACCCTCGATGTGCTCGCGCGCCATCCCGAGCGCTTTCGTCTGGTCGCCATCGCTGCCAACAGCAACGCGTCCAAACTCGCGCGGCAGGTGCTCACCTGGCGCCCGGCATACGCGGCCCTCGCCGACGAGCGCGCGGCCACCGAGCTGCGCGCGCTGCTCGCCGAGGCGGGCGCGGCGGCACGCGGGACGCGGGTGCTCGCCGGCAGCGCCGCCCTCGAGGAGCTCGCGCTGCTGCCCGAGGTGCATTGCGTCATGGCCGCCATCGTCGGCGCTGCCGGGCTGCGCTCGACACTGGCAGCCGCGCGCGCCGGCAAGCGCTTGCTGCTGGCCAACAAGGAATCGCTGGTGATGTCCGGTCCGTTGTTGATCGAGGCGGTGAACGCTTCCGGCGCGACACTGCTGCCGATCGACAGCGAGCACAACGCGATCTTCCAGTGCCTGCCGCCGGGTGCGATCACCGGTGTCGCGCCGCCCGGGCTCACGCGTGTGCTGCTCACCGCCTCGGGCGGGCCCTTTCGCGACACCCCGTCCGAGGCGCTCACCGAGGTCACTCCCGAGGCCGCCTGCGCTCATCCCAACTGGGTGATGGGACGCAAGATCTCGGTAGATTCGGCCACCCTGATGAACAAGGGCCTGGAGCTCATCGAGGCCTGCCTGCTGTTCGGTGTCACGCCCGCTCAGGTGCAGATCCTCGTGCACCCGCAGAGCATCGTGCATTCGATGGTCGAATACGCCGACGGCTCGGTGCTCGCCCAGCTCGGTGCGCCCGACATGCGCACACCCATCGCACAGGCGCTCGCCTGGCCCGAGAGAATCGACTCCGGTGTAGAATCCCTCGACCTGCTCAAGGCGGGGAGGCTCGATTTCCGGCCTCCCGATACCGAGAAGTTCCGGTGTCTCGCGCTGGCGCAGGCCGCGGCGCGCGCCGGGGGACTCTCGCCGGTGGTGCTGAATGCCGCCAACGAGATCGCCGTCGCGGCCTTCCTCGAACGCCGATTGAACTTTCCGGCCATTTCCGCGGTCATTGAAGCCGTAATGGAGCGGGCCACCGGGGGGGCGATCGGCAGTCTCGAGGACGTGCTGGCGGCCGATGCGGACAGCAGAATGCACGCACGTGAGCGAATCGTCCGACTGACAGCCGGCGCGCGAGGCGCTCACGCATGAATTTCATCTGGTACCTCATCTGGTTCGTGGTGGCCGTGGGCCTGCTGGTCACGGTCCACGAGTTCGGCCA
>Ga0306922_10006651_pt1 | contig 11096 bp, 13 predicted proteins | sample sta12Cox44000082_FD_203758 | JGI IMG/M metagenome (GOLD analysis project Ga0306922, IMG submission 203758) | Lab enrichment of tropical soil microbial communities from Luquillo Experimental Forest, Puerto Rico - statoxic.12C.oxic.44.000.082 (v2)... | ecosystem: Environmental > Terrestrial >...
GCGACGTGTAGGAGGGATTAAACGGATCGTGCGCTCGTTCCAGTGAACGAGAGCGCGCGCTCGCTGGAAGTGTGTCAGGACGAAACAGGACTTGGATCAATCATCGGGGTGATTTGACAAGCCGCTTCATAAAAGTGAACGAGAGCGCGCGCTCGCTGGAAGTGTGTCAGGACGAAACAGGACTTGGATCAATCATCGGGGTGATTTGACAAGCCGCTTCATAAAAGTACATCTCGTCAGGCGTCTGTCCACGAAACGCCGAAAGCGGAAGCACCCGGTTGTGTTCGTCGACGTAGAACGCAACCAGTCGACGGACGGTGCTGACGCTGTCGAGCGAGTGAAGGAAGAGCCATTGATGTTTCAACGAGCGCCACCACGCCTCGATCATGGAGTTCGAGAACTTCAGTTCGGTGAAGGCCAAGCCCCGGCGCAGGACGCCTGTGTGGATCAATTCGTCGACTTGGGCGTTCACATTCTCCACGCCCGCATCCGCCAGCACGACGAGGCCGGTGTCCGAGGCCGCCGCGCCCCGACTGGCATCGAGCAGGACGGTCACGCTGTTGATGGGTGCGAATGTGTCGGCGACTCGCCACGCCAAGATGCGTCGCGAGAAGTTGTCGATCACCGCGTGGAGGTAGGCCCGGGTCCCTCGAGCAGGCGAATGACTGTGGTGTCGATGTGCCACATCTCGTCAGCTCGCGTCGTGCGAAGACCGATCTTGGGTTTCGCCGGATGCACGCGGAGCCGGGGGCGGCGCCAGCCGAACTTCCGTACGAGGCGGTACCAGGTGGAGGGCGAGGCCCAGACCTTGCCGGGTCGCTGAGCGAGGACGGCGAGCGTGCCAGTCGGGACGTGACGGTAGTCGGGCGAGGTGACCATATCCTTGATCGCGCGGACCTCGGTAGCCGTCAGTCGAGACGTGATGTGCGCGGACAGGAGGATTGATCGTCGAGGGCACACGTGCCTTGCCACCGGCGCCAGGCATGGAACCGACTTGGCGACACACGCAGGAACCGCAGGACCGCTCGCAACGCGAGATACTCACGGGCCCGATCCACGGCGCGCAGGATCCGCATCTTGGCGCGTCCCTCCGGCAGACGCTCGCCTGTGAGGCGAAACCCGGAGGTTCGTAGCAGAACCAGCGTCAGCCGAAGCAGCGCTGTGAGCTTGCGGACGCGTCGCCGCAGCTTCAGGACCTCCTGTCGGAGCTCCGGCTCACGGAGGTCCGCAACATCCAAACAGACCACGACCGTCCGCGCTGCGCCAAGCCACCCTCGCGCCGTCGAGCGAGGGACACCGAGGTCCGTGACGACGGTCACGTCCCCGGTGCGTTGAACGAGAGTCCGAAGCCGGTGGTCGTAGCGCTGCTGAGTACGCCCGGTGGTGGCCATGGGGAATGATCATCGGCCGTTACCTCACCCCGCTCAACTCCTTGCGAGTATTGCCCGTTCGCCGATGTGAGATGGCCCGCGGCAGTGACGACAACTCGTGCCGGAAAGTGCAGAATGTCCGTGAAGGCAGCTCCGCGGATCGCCTCGGAAGCGATGCAACAGGCGGAAGAGGCGTCTTTGCAAGGTGAGCGCCTCGCGGCAAAAGCGCCGGGCTGAGGGCGTCTTCGCCAGCTCCTGTGCGCTGAGGAGGTTTCTCGTGAAGTGCGACCAGCAGAATTGGCGCGGGGTGGCCGCGCAGGTCACATAACTGGGCAACCGGTCGCTGCCGAGAATGCCCGCGAACGTGGGACCGAGCAAACGGGGCAGCACGTCCGAGCCGCGCGATGTTGCAATCTGATAGAAGATGAACGTGCGCGCCACCAGCACCCAGATCCAGCGTTTGTCCCCGTTGGTCCGATGGCCGGTCTCATCCCCGTTGAGCACGCGCTGGTGCGGCAGCGCCGCCTGGAGTTCCTCGTACGGCCACGCGACGGCCGCACTGGCCTCTTCCCACGCCTTCTGCGTACTGCCGACGCTAATCGGAAGCTGCAGCGCGCCTTCGAGCAACCGCTGGGCCACCGCGCGTGGCAATCGGCACACGACGGTCAGATATGCAATCAACGCGGTAGCTGTGGACCGAACAGCCCGCTGATTTCGCCGGGCAGCGAGGCTTGTGTCACCTTCCCGCATCGACGACACCGTCGGCCGTGGCAGCGATATTCAGTAATGTGCGCCTCGATCGGCGGCAATTCCGTCACTTGGTGACCGCGCGGGGCGCCGGCCTCGTCGCGCGCCGCGAGACGGCGCCCGCAATAGTGACAGCCGTCAGGAACCAGATCCACGACGGCGTTCACACGTTCGGCCGGCACCACCGGCCGCGAATGCCCGGGATGTCCCGGTTGTCCACCGGCTTTCGTCGACTTGTGATGCGCCGACCGCGTTCACGCTGTCGGCCGGCGAGGCCGTCAGACGATGGCGGCTTGGACGTGGTCGTCGAATTCTGCTGTCGCAGCGCGAGCTGCCGTTCGAGATCGGCGATCCGCTTCTTCTGCTCCGCATTCTCCTGTCGGAGTCGTTCGTTTTCACGCCGCAGCCGCTCGAGCTCGTCTGCCTGACGTGTCGCCTCATCGGCAACGGCACTCGACTTCGGCTTACGCGTCGGCCGGTTTCGCGCCGTCACGCACGCTACGGTACGCCGATTGGTTCAACTTGTACAGACCCCTGAACTGTTACGATTCGAGTGTGCTCCATCCCGTCTGCACCGGTCCGAGTGCCAGTGCGTTCGCCGTAATGCCGAGGCGGGCCCGCATCGCTCGGGTAACTCCGCGTGTAACGATCGAGTCAGAGTCGGACGGTCAGGACACCATAGGACGCATTTTCAGCAACGAACGCTATCCCGTGGCAAACGCGGAATTTCAGCGAAAAATCAAGAAACGAGAAACGGCCGATGGTGGTTTTCAAGAGACCGACACGTTAGACCCCTCCGTCATCCCTCCGCGGGCCCATCTACTCGACCCGCAGGGCTGTCAGCGGGTCGACTTGCGTTGCCCGCCGTGCGGGCCCATAACAGGCCAGGAACGCCGCGGCGAGGAGTACCACCACAGCGGTGGCGTACGTTAGAGGATCAGTCGGTCGCACATCGTACAACAGGCCGGCCAAGAGGCCCGCGAGAGCAGCCGTTCCGACCAGACCGACCGCTGCGCCGGTTAGCGCGAGCGTTATCCCTTCTCGAAGGATCCATTTCATGACGTCGCGCCGCTCGGCCCCAAGCGCGAGACGAATGCCAATTTCGCGGGTGCGTTGCCTCACGGAGTACGCACTGACGCCGTAGACGTCCAATGCCGACAGAAACAACGCCGTCACGGCGAAGATTCCGGTCAGCATGGCTGGAAATCGGCGTGGCGCGAGCGCGGCGCCCACGAGGTCCTCCATCGTGCGGACCCCGAAGACAGGCAGGTTTGGATCCTCCGCCTGGATCACCCGCTGCATCGCCCCGCTCATTAGGGCGGGATCAGACCGCCCACGAATGATCACATTCATCGAGTAATCGGAGTGCTGAAAAATCGAGAGATACACGTGCGGAGAACCTGGCGCGTCCAATGCCGCGGTTTTGATATCCCCGACCACCCCCACGATTGTCAGCCAGCCTGAGCCTCTAAGCAGCCGGCCACGCGGCTCCGGTTGAATGCGCTGTCCAACAGGATCCTGACCCGCCCAGAACCGCCGCACCATGTTCTCGTCGACCAAGACGGCCGGCGCGGCGTGCTCATTGTCTCCCTCAACGAAGAAGCGTCCCCAAAGAAGCGGCGCCCCCATCACCCGAAAGTAGTCGGAGCTCACCGCCGTAAACTCCGCGACTGGCCGCTCGGCCGTCTCGATCGGCTGGTTCTCGATTGCGAACGACGCCACGCTTCGGTTGACGTCGAGGGGGACCGCGCTGGCCACCGCGGCGCGCTCGACTCCGGGCAACGCCTCGGCGCGGCCCACGAGATTCTTGACCAGAGTGGAGCGCCGTGCGAGCTCGAAGTATGGCCCTCGGGATTGATCGTTCGGCGCGGGGAGCCATGTCTGAGCGACAAGGACACGGTGTGGATCGAAACCGGGGTTGACGGCGAGCAGATGGTCGAACGTCCGGAGCAGGAGTCCTGCACCAATCAACAGCGCCAGGGACAGCGCGAATTGGGACGCCACCAGCAATCCGCGCACGCGATGCTGGCGCGCGCTCGAACCCGAGCCCGGCGTCCCGGCCCTCAAATCCTCGAGGAGATCGAGTTTCGATGCCTGAAGGGCCGGCGCCAATCCGCAGAGCAGGCTCGTCAGGACCGACGCTGCGAACGCGAACGCCAGAACCGTCCCATCGACATGCACCTCATTCAGGCGCGGGATTCGCGAGGGGGCCATGAGCAACACAGCCTGGACGATCGCGGGCGCGGCCATCAGTCCAACGGCGCCCGCCAGCAGGGCAAGCACGACGCTCTCGGTCAGCAACTGGCGGATCATTCGCGACCGGGCCGCGCCTACCGCGAGCCGGACGGCGATCTCACGACGCCGCGTGGAGGCGCGAGCCAGTAGCAGCGTGGCGATGTTGACGCATCCGATCAGGAGGACGAGACCCACGGCAGTCAGCAGGACGAGCATCACCGGCTGCAGATTCCCGACCAGCGCCTGCTGCAGAGGCACAAGCCGAGGCACCCACCGTGCGGTCTCCGGGTAATCCTCAGGAAAGCGACGGCGCAGCGTGTCGGCAAAAATGTTCATCCTGGCCTGAGCCTGCTCGACGGTCAGCCCTGGCGACAGGCGAGCGATCCCTTCCGGAATGGTCCTGGCGCTCCGAAGTGGTGGGGGGAACGGCGCCCCCTTCCAGCCGGCCGCCGACCACAGGTCGACATCGCCGTGCAGCGTCCGGCCGGGGTGGCGAAACGCCGGGGACAGCACCCCAATAACGGTGAACAGGTCATTGTCCAGGCGGAGCTTCCTTCCGATGACGCGCGGATCGCCCCCGAAGCGCCGATGCCAGAGACCGTCGCTTATGACGACCCCCTCCGAGAAGCCGGGGGTTTGGTCGTTCGCGCGAAAGACACGCCCGAGCTGAGGTTCCACCCCCAGGAGCGCGAAATAGTCGGTGCTGACAACCATCAATTCCAGTCGTTCCGGACGATCCACTTCTGTCAGGTTCTCGTTCTCCGGTGATGCTGGCGAGATGCGATCGAAAACGCCCGCCTCACGGAGATCGTCAAGCTCGGGAACCGACAGTCCCACGTTCGTCACGTTCAGGGCGCGGAAGCTCCCCGTGACCTGCACGAGTTGTTCGGCGTTCTTATACGGGAGCGGCCGAAGCAGGACGGCATGCACCACGCTGAAGATGGCCGTGTTGGCGCCAACGCCCAATGCCAGAGTCAGGCCGGTCACGAGCGTGAAGCCCGGGGTTTTCCGCCACGTACGAAGGGCGTACCGAATATCGCTCCAAGTTGTTTCCGCAGTGTTCACACGTCCCCTGAGCGCCGACAGATTCAGCACCACACCCACTATGTGGCGGCCCCGAGGAACCATGCAAGCTGCCGCTGTTCCTGCTTGTGGGTCTCGAAATCCTTGTCAGGCGGCAGTCGGATAGCCCAGACCTGTGCAAACCGTCCCGAAAGAGGAATACGGTGTTACCTCTGTCTCAGGAAGGACATCAACAACTTACTGCCCCGAACATTGTGAACAATTCCTGCCGTTGAGCATCCAGTTGGAACCAGATGTACATTTCCCCAAACTTCAACGTTCAAGCGCCGTTGCGCTGAAGCGTCTCTCATGCGTGTTCGCTTTCGCTAGATTTGCGTCTGGTCCCAAATGCGTGGTCCGCCTGGCCGCCGTTGCGAGCGAGAGCTCGACCATTCGTGAAACCGGCGGCGATGCCATCGGGCCACTGTCGCCGGCTGGACCAACACCAGCGCCCGACGCCACCGCGGCCAAACTCTCCGCAAGAAGAGCCAGGACACGTGGTCAGAGGTCCGGAAGCGTCGATCGGAACGAGCAACGCCATGCCTCACCGGATTGACTGCCATACGCATTCTGCGTGATAATTTACGCACTGTGCGTAAATCTCGACTGCTTGCGACACTGTTTCCGACGCTGCGTGGCGAACTGCTTGCCGCAACGCTGACTCGCCCGGACAAGTGGTGGTACCTGTCGGAGCTCGCCGACTTCCTTCGGACGACGCCTTCGAGCCTGCAACGCGAACTCAAAGCGCTCGTGACCGGTGGTATTCTTCAGCAACGTCGTGACGGGACGAGAGTGTACTTCAAGGCGGAAACACGGTCGCCGCTGTTTCAGGAACTTCGCGATCTCATGGAGAAGACAGCGGGGTTGCTGCCGACGTTGCAGGAGGCGCTGGAACCGTTTCGGCCTCGAATCGAATGCGCATTCGTCTATGGTTCCGTCGCCCGTAACGAGGAACACGCACTAAGCGATGTCGATTTGATGGTAATCGGCGACGTCGGTGTGGCTGATCTCGCCAGCCCACTGCGTAAAGCGGAAAGTCAGATTGGACGAGAGGTCAACGTCACGAACTATTCGGCGCGAGAATTCCGGAAAAAAGTCGCGGCCCGAGATCATTTTGTGACCGAGGTTTTGCGCGAATCAAAGCAATTTGTGCGAGGAACCCAGCGTGACCTGGACGAAATTGTTGGCAGGACACGACGTTCAACGCCATCGGACGTCGAAAAAAGAGCTCGATGAGATGCGCGCGCTCGTCGCGCGGCACCTCGCCGACGCGAGGGTTGCGGGTCTGTCCGCAGACCGTCGGTGCGCGACGGCGTACAACGCTGCGCTCCAAGCCGCCAACATGGCCATTGCGTGCACAGGCTTCCGCGTGACCGCCAAGACAGGTCATCACAACATCACGTTCTACTGCGCCACCCTGGCACTGGGGGCAGGCAGGGGGCAACTCATCGACTACTTCGAGACGTGTGTCGAATTGGCAATTCGAGACCCACAGGAGTAAACTCGGGCCGTTTCTGACGACCGCATGTGGCGACGGCGCTGTTTCGTGGTTCGAGCAAAGGCGAAACCGGGCCAGATCGCGATCGACTCCTGCCGACTCTGGCCCTGAGTACCAGCCGCTGTTGACGCGGGCCTGCTGGTCCTTCCGTCTGCGGCGGGCGAGGGAGCCCGAGGAGGCAAGTCATGGTTCCCACAACCGTCAAGAGCGAGCAGGCTCCGTGTGGCCAAATCGCCGAGTGCAAAACCTTCGAAGATCGGGACGAGGAAGTTTTGATCACTCAAGAATTGAGCTATGCGTGTGGATGTCTGACCATCCGTCACGAATATCACGATGGTAGTGTGTCGCTGCGGGTCCTTCATCACGACGGCACTGTCTTGTCGGACAACCTAAATGCCGCTGAATGATCGGCTGTGACGTTTCAACACGACGTTGTCCTCGTCGGAGGCGGCGGCGCCGGTTTACGCGCGGCCATCGCGATCGCCGAGACCAACCCACGACTGAGCATCGCGGTGGTCTCCAAGGTGTACCCTATGCGGAGCCATACGGTTTCTGCAGAAGGGGGCGCCGCCGGCGTCATTCGCCCCGACGACAGCCTCGACGAGCATGCGTACGACACCATCTCTGGTGGAGATTGGCTGTCCGACCAGGACGCGGTCGAGGCGTTCGTGCGCGAGGCGCCACACGAGTTGCTCCGTCTCGAACACTGGGGCTGTCCGTGGAGCCGGGAGCCTGACGGCCGGATCGCGGTACGTCCTTTCGGCGGCATGAAGAAGATGCGTACATGGTTTGCCGCCGATAAGACCGGCTTCCACATGCTCCACACGCTCTTCCAGACTTCCCTCAAATATACCAACGTGGTTCGGTACGACGAATGGTTCGTCACCAAGCTCCTTGTCGACAACGGCAGAGTTCAGGGTGTTGTGGCAATCGAGTTGATGTCGGGCAAAGTCGAGGCGATCCCGGCGCGCGCGGTCATTCTCTGCACTGGAGGCTGTGGCCGCGTGTTTCCGTTCACGACGAACGCCAACATCAAGAACGGTGACGGGATGGCACTTGCCTACAGGGCCGGGGCCCCCCTCAAGGACATGGAGTTCGTCCAGTACCATCCGACTGGCCTGCCGTTCACTGGGATCCTGATTACCGAGGCGGCGCGTGCCGAGGGCGGGTACCTGATCAACAAAGACGGCTATCGCTACCTGCAGGACTACAACCTTGGCAAGCCCGAGCCGAAGCCAGTGCTGCGCAGCATGGAGCTCGGGCCGCGTGATCGTCTCTCGCAGGCCTTCGTGAAAGAGGTCGAGAAGGGGCGGACGATTGACACGTCCCATGGTCCTGTCGTGCACCTCGATCTCCGCCATCTGGGCAAAAAGGTGATCAACACCAACCTCCCCTTCGTCCGCGAACTTTGTCTGAAGTACCAGAATCTCGATCCGGTCACAGAGCTGATTCCCGTGCGACCGGTCGTTCATTACATGATGGGCGGCGTTCACACCGACATCAACGGTGCCACGCCACTGGCGGGACTGTATGCGGCAGGAGAGGTCGCCTGTGTGAGCATCAATGGCGCGAACAGGCTCGGCTCCAACTCGCTGCCGGAGTTGCTTGTCTTCGGCGCGCGCGCAGGCCGCGCGGCCGCGGAGTACGCCTCAGGTGAACGCCAACTGAGCGTCGCCGTTGTGGCTCAAGCTAAGGACGAAGAGATGCGGCTCGGCAACGAGTTCCTGCACAAATCCGGCCGCCGCGACCGCCTCGCGACCCTCCGCGACGAGATGCAGCAGACGATCGAGCAGAGCGCGTCGATCTACCGTGCGGGCGACGCGCTGGCGCGCGGTGCCGACCAGCTCCGCACTCTGCAGGAGCGGCTTCTCGACGTTAGGATCGACGACGACAGTCGCACGTTCAACACGGAGCGCATCGCCGCGCTTGAATTCTCGTTCATGCTGGACGTGGCCGAGGCCATCGTCCACTCGGCTTTACACCGGAAGGAATCACGCGGCGCGCACCAGCGCACCGACTTTCCTGCTCGAGACGACCAGCGATACCTGTCACATTCGATGATCGACCGGAGATCGGACGGGACCTGCCACGTCGAATATCGACCCGTGACGATCACGCGCTGGCCCCCAGCCGAGCGGATCTACGGGAGGTAGCGTCCGATGGCCGACCGCATCGCACTACAAGTGGCGCGTTATCGACCGGAGCGCGATTCGGACGTCAGCTTCCAAGAGTACGAAATCTCGTACGCGAAAGAGTGGGTGGTCCTCGACGGCCTCAACTACATCAAAGACCGCGTTGATGGCACCTTGTCCTTTCGTTGGTCGTGCCGCATGGGCATCTGCGGCAGCTGCGGCATGTTGGTCAACGGCGAGCCGAAGCTCACCTGCGAGACGTTCCTGACCGACTACGGCTCTGGACCCGTGCGCATCGAGCCGCTCCGAAATTTTCCAATCATCCGCGATCTCGTCGTCGAGATCGGTGACTTCCTGCGCAAGCTTACACGCGTCAAGCCGTGGATCGTGCGAAACGAGGAGAAACCGCTTGGTGAAGGTGAGTACCTGCAGACACCGGAGGAGCTTGACGAGTACAAACAGTTCAGCATGTGCATTAACTGCATGTTGTGTTACGCCGCTTGCCCGATTTACGGTCTGGACCAGAAGTTCATCGGCCCGGCCGCCATCGCGCTCGCCCAACGCTACAACTTCGACACGCGCGACGAAGGTTCGCGTGAGCGGCGTGAGATCCTGTCGGGGCACGATGGAATCTGGGGATGCACCTTCGTCGGCGAATGCACCAAGGTCTGCCCCAAGAACGTCGATCCCGCCGGCGCAATCCAGCGGTACAAGCTGAGCACGGCCGTCGAGGCACTCGAAAGCTTTTTCCTGCCGTGGGGCGGTCGATGAGCGGACTCTACACGGAGTACCATCCGCGGTGGCTTAGGACCCGCGTGTCCACATATTGGTGGCTGGAGCGCCGCTCCTATCTGATGTTCATCGTGCGCGAATTGAGCAGCGTCTTTGTGGCGTGGTTCGCTGTGTATCTGCTCCGCCTGATTCGAGCCATTGCAGCAGGTCCTTCAGCGTACGAGCGGTTTCTGCAGAGGTCGGCTCAACCAGCCGTCCTGCTTCTCAACCTGGTCACCCTGTTCTTCGTCGTTTTCCACACCATCACATGGTTCAACCTGGCACCGCAGGCGATCGTGGCTCGACTTGGTGGCAAGCGACTGCCTGGCAGCCTGATCGCGGCGTCGAATTACGCAGCCTGGGTCGTGACATCCGTGCTCGTGGGCTGGCTGCTTCTGGGTACTTGAGATGGCCAGGCGACCGCTCGAACCGTTGCTTTGGCTGCTCTTCAGTGCAGGTGGTGTGCTGGCGGCGCTGTTGATCCCGGCGCTCGTTTTTCTACTCGGGGTTGCATTCCCGCTGGGATGGCTGCCGCCGCCGACCCACGCGCATCTCCTCGCGCTAGTAAGCCACCCCATCACGCGCGTGGTGTTGTTCCTCCTCGTCGCGCTGTCGCTCTTTCACTGGGCGCATCGCTTCCGGTATACCCTCTACGACGGACTGCAGATCAAGCACTTGAACGAGTTGGTGAACGGGATCTGCTACGGTGGCGCCATCCTGGGATCGGCGGTGGCAATTTACATCCTGTGGATGATCCCATAGCAGCTGTGATCCCGAAGATAGGATGAAGCGGCTGGTCTCCTCAGTGAGGTGGTAGCTTGCGCTCCACATTACTGAAAACGCGCTCTTGAGGCGCACAGGAGAAGGCCAGGCATGGACTATGGTGCCATCGACCTGCACAAAAAGGAAAGTCAGATTCGGATCGTGACGGAGGGTGGTGAGGCGTGCTGTGCGAAAACTCGGCCGGAACAGGAGCAACGGATAGGCCAAACCTTTGGAATACCGCGGAGCTATCTGCACGGACATTCTGCACTCTCGCGCGCGAGTTCTCGTCACTGAGGCGGCCGGTGCCGCCATCGGGCAGCGAACATCATCACGGACAGGCTCTGCGCGTCTACTCGTGCGAGGTGCGGTCCCCGGTTTTCTCCCGGCTTCGTCTCCAGTCCCACGGGCCGGCGTGTCCCGGTGGTGGGAAGTGTCAGCGGTCGGTGATCAGGCGGCCGCGTCGACTCGCTATTGGCGAGGAACAGGTCAGGTCAACAGTCCTCGACGGTAGCGCTG
>Ga0306922_10006654_pt1 | contig 11094 bp, 7 predicted proteins | sample sta12Cox44000082_FD_203758 | JGI IMG/M metagenome (GOLD analysis project Ga0306922, IMG submission 203758) | Lab enrichment of tropical soil microbial communities from Luquillo Experimental Forest, Puerto Rico - statoxic.12C.oxic.44.000.082 (v2)... | ecosystem: Environmental > Terrestrial > Soil...
GGGGCGCGTGCTCAAGACGGAGCACTCCCTGCCACAGGACGACGATCGCTACCATTACAAGTGCCGAGCAGCCAAGATTCAGCTACTCCTGACGACCCAACATTGCAGCCAACAAAGATGCTACGCGACCGAGGTGACGCAACTCCTGATTCGGGACCGCAGGCGCAGCTATCGCAAGTTCTTGGCACGCAAGCGTCAATTGCGCTTGCGCCGGCAGTAGAAGAACAACTGCGCGCTTTACTTAGTACTGCACCCGCGTTAGAGCCGAAATTGCCGCCATCGTCAGGGCAAAGCACGCAAATTGCGGCTGCTCAGGACAGACCGCAACAACGGTCGGCATCCGAAGCGGCCGGCCCTAGAGCTGTAGAGGTCTCGGCTATTGGCGAATCGCAGGGCCCGCCGCAGCGAGAACGTAGCACCGCGAGGCAGCTCAACTCCGACGAAATCACTGCGCTTATCAGCCGCGGCAGCGATTTTCTCAAGATCGGCGATTTCAGCGCGGCGCGCATTTTATTGCAGCGGGGCGCGGAGTCCGGCAGCGCTGATGCCGCACTGATGCTTGGGAAGACATTTGATCCGCTTTTTCTCCATGAAATTGGCGCCATCGGCATTAAGGCCGATGTTGCGCGGTGCCGCCAGTGGTATCAAAAAGCCGTGGAACTTGGTTCTGAAACCGCCGCGCAGCGATTGGCAAATCTCGCACAAACGGGTCAGTAAGCGCGTGCTCCCCCAAGAGCACGTAGCGAACGAAACGCCAGGTTTGGCCATGGCGCGCTGCTGACGGTACGTTTTCCCCTCCCGCGTCAAGGCGATTGGACTCAGACCCCCCTGTCGTCTTCAAGCTCAGCGGTAATCCATTGGGAAGCTGATATGTCGCCACGAGGTCATTCAAGGTTGATAGCGTCAGCGTCGCGCAGTTGGTGTCGATACCGATGAACTTGACCCTACCGATGCGCGCCGCAGCTTCTCGATATGTCTATCGATCCGCGCTAATTATTCTCGGGTTCGCCCAAGCATCTTTTCCCCGAAAGAGGACATACTGAAGCGACGCGCGGCCATGCGAATAACGAATGAGAAGGTGGTTGCGCAGTTCTAGTGTCGTTTCAAACCTCGGTCGAGGAGTGTCAAGGACAGCAATCGCCGACGCCGTCGCATTCAAGGTTTGACAAAACATCTCGGGCAACTTTGCGATATTCGCCGCGATCCGCCGCGCCTCATTGCGCTAAGGGCTGCGCTTAGGCCGGAGCCGGGCGCGGTCTCATTCCTCAAAATCGGCGACGTTCGCCGCGATCCTCTTTTATTTAGGAAAACTTAAACAATCGCCGAATTTGCGCTGGCTTAGCCGTTTGCCGGATCCGATAATCTGGACGGTGTCGCGCTATCATCGCAGGCGTTCACAATGGCCTTGGTCGCGGTACTTTGTTCAGCGTGCGCGCATATTGGTTTCGCACGGGCGGACGCGCTGCCGCGTGTGCTCACTTGCTCTCGTTGCGACCGCGAACAGCGTTTTGAAAGCCGGCCGCCACGCAACGGGCTCGCTAAGCGCCAGGATGCTCTTCGGCGAAAGTCGTGTGAGACTTCATAAAGGCCTCGTCTATGAGGGTCGCATCGTCCAAAAACGTGCGGGCTTTAGAATGGACGTACTGCTTGTCGGCATCATTGATTATTCCTGCCGTGTGCAGGCAGTTAGCCTTCATGAGCATGAGAGCCGCCGATGCGGCGTCCTTGATAGGAAAGATTACTTCGATGTCCCGAGCCCGCTGCATGGATAGATAACCGGAAGTTCTATTCCCGGTTCCATTTACGAGTGATTAACTAAAAGTCCTAGCTCAACCGCCGCCTTAGGTGTTTAAAATCTCAATGAAATAGTTAATCGTGGCCGTTCAATTCCTAAAGTTTCCCAATGTTTTCGCTGGTTCTGCGTACTTCAGCCACAAATACAAACCAACGCTGGCGTCGCGGGCCGTTTCTTCTTCCTCGGCCTGCGTAACTTGTGAACCTCGACTAGCCCCAGCTTCGGCTGGGGCTTTTTGTTATCAGCGACTGCACGGCCAACATCGGCGGAGTAGTCGCGCGGCAATCAGTCTCGCGGCGATTTGGTCCCAAGCAACGGACCTCTAATATCTCGCATAGTAGCGAGATGGATTGGGACCAAGTCAGTATCTTTTTTGCCGTCGCGTGCACTGCGGCAATCGTATTTTTCATGGTCCGTAGGGGGCCGAAGGCCTAAGGCCTGTGGGCAGTCGTCGTCGCGGGCCATTTTTGATCTATTCCGCGCGACCTGCTTCCATTATTGTATTTATAGCCGGGAGAGCCCATGCGTGCCTTAAAGGGCTTGGTTTCTCTTGCAGTGTCGATTGGCCTGATATTGGCCGTAACTGCAATTCTGTGGCGGCTCACATTGACCACTGAGTCGTCTCGCGCTCTCGTCTATATTTATCTCTTCCCGTGGCTTTGATTGCGGCTCTCTACAACGGCCGTCTTGCCTTATTGAGCGCTGCCATTGCACTGGTGTGCGCCGACTATTTCTTGCAGGAGCCGCTGTACAGTCTCGCCAATGACGATTCTCGTGAATACGGCGACCTTTTTGTTTTCGCCCTTTTGGCTGTCACGACGATCAAGTTTGTCCGAGTGTCGGTGCGACCCCGCGCATTGCTAGGAACAAATCACGTTCGGCGTAATAGCTCCGGCAACTTCGCGACATTCGCCGCAACCCGCCGCGCCTCATCTTTGGTGAGCAGCTTGGCGGCTGAGCGTGGGCCCGACTCATCCTCGAAATAGACATAGGCAAGCTGTTACCCGCTGTCCGTCACGACGAAGGCGGCACCAATATCCTCGACGGTCCGGGGCCTCGGGAAGCGGCGTTGCGTCATTGAAAAAAGCCCCAGCAGTTAGTGCCGGGGCCGAGTCTGGTGAAGGGGGTTTTTAAAACCCCCGAATGCAGCGTGCGCAACATTTGCGAAGATTCGCAATAGGGGCTGGAAGCGGCGTTCTGTCACGGCGTTCTGTCACATTCATCTCCCCAATAATACGATACTTTTGGGCATGGTGGGGACGACGCCATGCACTTTGATTACATCGTATTTGGCCTTCTGATCGCCATGATGCTTTTCGCGGCTGCGAAAGCTCTCCCGCGACGTAACTGATAATCAAGGCGGCGGGAAGCGGCGAGTACGGCATTCTGCAAATTAACCAATCATTAAGCTTTTAGAAGCGCTCGCAAGTGAAACTAGTAAAGTGCCGTTGCTGGCGGCCGAGTTACACCAGGCCTCAAGCCGCTCGCAAGAACTCCCCTTTTTGCCCCCAACGAGCAGCTCGCTCGGTCGGCGAGCTGCTCGACCATTTTGCCGAAAGCGGAATGAACTATGGCCTTTATCACCAGAAACGCTCCCGAGTTTCTGTTCTTAACATTTTGCAGTATTTTGCTCGCTGGCGTCGTCTATTTGTTTCTGATCTAGTCACGCGCAATATTAGCGGCCCCAATCCTCCGCCTCGCGTTTCACCGCTGGCGCTGGCACGCGCATGGAGCTGACGCCCGTAAAACGCGCAAGTCCCGAGCACCGCAGCTGCCGTCGCCGGCAAAACAGCGAGGGTCTTGAGGTCTTGCCCTGCTCAGACCAAGCGCCGCCTAGTCGATAACTGGGAGAACTATCTCGGAATCGACGGCATGGCCGAGGAGTGGTGATCGACGATCAGCCAACGCTCGCCGTTGTTGACGTAGGTGAGGCTGTATCGCGCGGGTAAGGTTTTCGTTTCGCCGTCTTTTACATAGGAGAAGGTGTAGTATCCCGTATTGACCGCCGTATTGCCGTACACGCGGATCAACTGATCGCCAAAGGCGACCTTTAGGCCGGGCAGAACCTTAAAGGCTGTCACAAAATAGTCTCGTAGCGCCGCCCGGTCGGAGCGTATGCTCGGCGACAGCGTGCCCCAGAGCACGGCATCGTCCGAATAGAACGCCAACACCGTTTCGGGATCGTCTTCGCCAAGAGCCTGCCCCCATGCCAACGTCGCCGCCCCGACCTCCTCTTTCGGCCCGGCCAAAGCGCTTGAGGCAAACGAGACCGACACGATGCTCAGCGCAAGTGCTACTGCGCTTGAAACTTTTGGAGCGGATTGCATGACTTCCTCCTTGCGAGTGGATCGCTCGATCCTGACAAGGGTGCCGATGGACACGTCGTCTGGCCTCGGGGTCGTTTTCATTCGTGACACCAACACGCCGCATTAGCACGGACTGGCCCGCGCGCGGCGAGCGGCCCTACAACCAATGGGCTGCCGAGAAGAGCAATAAAATCCCGCCGCCTGCGGTCTCCTTCAGGCTGGGCCGCTACACTCTACCACAGACGGCCAGTGGAAATGCCATGTCATTCGGCACGTAACGCGCGGAAATCCCAAGCACCGCAGCATCCGTCGGGCGAAGCCAGCGCGCGCCCGGCGTTAGAGAACAGCCAAGAATCCAACGCGGACAGGGACCGTTCAGGATTTTTGCAGAATTTATATTGAAGCCCATTTCGCCGGTCGCAAATCCCTGCTGTAATCCCCTTTGAAAGTCGGCGTAGTCCTGAGCCTTGGGATAGGCCATGCGACGGCGCTCCAGAGCAAGCAGCAAACTGGCTAACGCGCGAAGCCGCAAGCAGGCAACGCTAAAGCGCCGCAGTGCGCCAAAGGTGCGGGGTCGTGCTACTCCCGACCAGGAAACAGAGGTCACGCGGCTCACCCGCGAACTGAACGAGGCGCGAGAGCAACTTGCTGCGGCGCTGCTGCAGCAGACCGCAAGCTCCGAGGTACTGAGCGTCATTTCCAGTTCGCCGGGTGAGCTGCAACCCGTATTCGATACTATTCTGCAAGAGGCCACTCGGGTCTGCCAGGCCAATTTTGGACTGATGATCCGGTACGAGGAGCGCGCTCCCCATCCGATTGCGTTCTTCGGTGTGCCACAGGCTTATGTCGAGTTGGCTAAGCGCGGCGGCGAGTTAAGCGAGCACGCTCCCTCCGCGCGGGTCGCCCGAACGAAGCAGATCGTGCATGTTGCCGATTTCACCAAGGAGTATGCGTACGCTGTTGAACGCCATCCGATGGCAGTCGCTGGCGCCGAGATTGCTGGTATCCGTACGCTCCTTGTCGTCCCGATGCTCAAGGAAGGCGACCTGATCGGCAACATATCGATCTACCGTCAAAAGGTACGGCCGTTTACGGACAAACAAATCGCGCTAGTGCAGAACTTCGCTGCTCAAGCCGTCATCGCCATCGAGAACGCGCGACTACTGAACGAACTCCGCCAGCGCACTGAGCACCTCTCCGCGCTGCTCGATCAGCAGACGGGAATGTCCGAGGTGCTGCGCGTGATCTCTAGTTCGCCGGCGGACCTTGCTCCCGTGTTCGACATTATCCTCACTAACGCAACGCGCCTGTGCGAGGGCAACTTCGCGTTGCTCTGTCGATATGACGGAGGCGTTCTCGTAGGAGAGGCAACCTGTAATGGCACGCCAGAATTTACCGAGAAGTTCATTGGTTTGAGGATGACGCCGGGAAAGGAGGGACCGACGAGGTTGGCGGCCTTGGAGCGCCGGACCGTGCACGTTGCGGATATGACTGTCGAGCCTGGCTTCTCGCCCGTGGTCCTTCAGTACGAGCGGGCCCGCACTGTGCTGGCCGTACCGCTTCTTCGGGAGACGAATCTTGTCGGAGTCATCACCATTTGGCGCCGTGAGGTGCGACCCTTCGCGGAGCAGCAGATCGAGCTGGTGAAGAATTTCGCTGCCCAAGCCGTCATCGCCATCGAGAGTACGCGACTGCTCAACGAGCTGCGTGAATCGCTAGAGCAGCAGACGGCGACAGCGGATGTGCTTCGCGTGATCAGTTCGTTAGTCGGCGAACTCCAGCCGGTATTCGACGCCATGCTTGAGAACGCGACACGCCTCTGCGCGGCCAATTTTGCCACACTTCTATTGCGCGAAGGTCAAGCGTTTCGAGCGGTCGCGCTACATAATGCGCCGCTTGCCTATGCCCAAGAGCGAGCGCGCGACCCTCTGATTCATCCTACCGTGACAGGCGGACTTAGTCGCCTCTCCGCAACAAAGCGAGTCATCCATATTGCTGATTTGCGGACTGATCAGTCGTATCTCGACCGTTCTCCCGGCACGGTCGTGCTAGTCGAAGCCGCTGGCGCGCGATCTTACGTTGCCGTGCCCATGCTCAAAGACGACGAATTGATTGGTGCGATCGTGATCTACCGGCAAGAGGTGAGGCCATTCACTGATAAGCAGGTTGCGCTGGTGCAAAACTTCGCCGCGCAAGCAGTTATCGCCATCGAGAACACGCGGCTGCTCAATGAATTGCGTGAGTCGCTGGAGCAACAAACGGCGACATCCGAGGTCCTGCGCGTCATTTCGAGTTCGCCAAGTGAACTTACGCCTGTATTTGAAAGTATGCTGGCAAATGCGACCCGTCTTTGCGAAGCGAACTTCGGCACGCTCAACTTGTACAAGGACGGCGCGTTCCCGGTGGCTGCAATGCACGGCGTGCCGGCAGCGTACGCCGAATTTCGGCGGCTCAATCCACAGTTCCGCGTCGTGGACAGACATCCGCTTGCCCGCGTTGCCGCGACGGGCCAGGTACAGCAGATTCTCGACATGCAATTAGAGCCACTGTATCTCGAAAAGGATCCGTCGTTCGTAGCCATGGTGGAGCGCGCCGGCGCGCGGACGCTGTTTCTCGTCCCGATGCTCAAGGACAACGACGTGATCGGCGTAATCACAATCTTTCGCCAGGAGGTACAGCCCTTTGCCGACAAACAGATTGCGTTGGTGCAGAACTTCGCCGCTCAGGCCGTCATCGCCATCGAGAACGCGCGGCTGCTGAATGAATTGCGGCAGCGGACGACCGACCTCACCGAATCCTTGGAACAGCAGACGGCTACATCTGAGGTGTTGAGCGTAATCTCTAGTTCGCCGGGCGAGCTGGAGCCAGTTTTCAAAGCAATGTTGGAAAACGCGACGCGCATCTGTGAGGCCAAATTTGGTGTGCTGCACCGCTTCGATGGCCAGGCTTTCCACTTCGCAGCGGACGTCGGTGCACCGCTGGAATACACAGAGTTCAACCGCCAGCGCGGGCCTTTTCAGCCCGTACCGGGCGGCCACCTCGAACGCGCTATGCTGACAAAAGAGGTGTGCCACTCCGCCGATCGCGCCGCTGAAGCTGTTCCAGGCATGGCAGCCAAGTTCGGTGGCGCACGAACCCAGGTCGTCGTCCCGATGCTCAAGGAAGGCAATCTGATCGGTGCAATCATCATCTACCGGCAGGAGGTGCGGCCGTTCACCGACAAGCAGATTGCGTTGGTACAGAATTTTGCAGCCCAAGCCGTCATCGCTATCGAGAACACGCGGTTGCTCAACGAACTGCGCCAATCGCTGGAGCAGCAGACCGCAACAGCGGAAGTTCTGCGCGTCATCAGCTCGTCGCCCGGTGAATTAGAGACCGTGTTTCAGGCGATGCTAGAGAACGCGACACGCATTTGCGAGGCCAAATTTGGCGTCCTGTTTCGTTTCGACGGAAAGATGCTCAACTTCGCGGCAGACGTTGGTACTTCGCCAGAGTTTGCCGCGTTTCTACGAGAGCGGGGGCCGTTTCAACCTCGATCGGGTGGCCAGTTTGATCGTGTTATGCGCACAAGGGGGGTGAGCCACACCGCCGATGTTGCTGCTGAAGGCGTTGCTAACGACGCTGCTAGACTTGGCGGCGCGCGAGCCTATCTTGGCGTGCCGATGCTCAAGGACGACGACTTAGTCGGCGTTATCGGCATTTACCGCCAGGAAGTTCGTCCCTTCACCGAAAAGCAGATCGCGCTGGTACAGAACTTCGCCGCGCAGGCCGTCATCGCCATCGAGAACGCGCGGCTGCTCAATGAACTGCGCCAATCGCTGGAGCAGCAAACCGCGACTTCCGACGTGCTCAAGGTCATCAGCCGCTCGACCTTTGATCTGCAGACCGTGCTCGACACGCTGGTCGAATCGGCAACGCGGCTGTGCCACGCCGATCGTTCCGCGATCCGACTGGCAAAGAAGGATGGCCTCTACCATAACGTCGCAAGCTATGGATTTTCGCCGGAACACAAGGCGCGCATGGAGCGCGCACCGCTCAAGGCGGACGAAGACTCAATCGTCGGACGGGTCGTGCTCAGGGGCAAATCCGTGCACCTCGTTGACTCGCAAGCCGATCCGCATCGCGAACTCGCGAATAGATCACGATCGGGAAACACCCATACTCTGCTCGGCATACCACTCCAGCGCGAAGGAACGCCGATTGGTGTCCTACTCCTTCAGCGCACTATCGTGCAGGCGTTCACAGATAGCGAGATTGCGCTCGCCGAAACATTTGCTGACCAAGCCGTGATTGCGATTGAGAACGTGCGGCTATTTGAGGCCGAGCAGCAGCGCAGCCGCGAACTCGCCGACTCGCTTCAGCAGCAGATCGCCACCGCCGACGTCCTCAAGATCATCAGCCGTTCGACCTTCGATCTGCGGGCAGTGCTGCAGACCCTCGTTGAATCGGCTGCTCGGTTCTGCAATGCCGACAAAGCCTACATCGTTCGCGAGAAGGATGGAACCTTCTACACCGCTGAGACCTACGGCTATTCCCGTGAGTTTATGGAATACATCCAAAATATCCCAATCAACGCCGAACGAGGATCAGCATCAGGACGCGCACTGGCCGAAGGTCGAGTAGTTCATATCGCCGACGTAAAGGCTGATCCAGAATATACCTTGGTTGAAGCGCCAAGACTGGGCGACTTCCGCACAATTCTCTGCGTCCCAATGCTGCGCGAAGGCGTCCCAATCGGCCTTCTGGGCTTGACACGCTCGGAGGTACGGCCATTCGCCGATAAGCAGATCGAGCTGGTCACGGCGTTTGCCGACCAGGCCGCGATTGCCATCGAGAACGTGCGCTTGTTCGATGAAATCCAGGAAAAGAGCAGGCAGCTTGAAGAAGCGAGCCAGCACAAGTCGCAATTCCTTGCCAATATGAGCCACGAGCTGCGCACGCCGCTCAACGCCATCCTGGGCTATACCGAATTGATGGCTGACGGCGCTTACGGCGAGCCGTCGGAAAAGATGCTGGGCATCCTCCAGCGGCTTGAGGCCAACGGCAAGCACCTGCTCGGGCTGATCAATGACGTGCTCGATCTCTCCAAGATCGAAGCAGGCCAACTGGTGCTCGAACTCTCGGACTACTGCATTCAGGACATTGCGCAGACCGTTCGCAGTACGTTGGAGCCGTTGGCGGCTGATAAGAAGCTCGGCTTCAAAGTCGAGATGGCCGGCGAACTGCCTCCTGGCCACGGCGACGGCCGCCGCTTGACGCAAGTCCTGATCAATCTCGTCGGCAATGCCATCAAGTTCACCGATGCCGGCGAAGTCGCCATCAAGGCAGAAGCGCACAACGGCTCATTCCATGTATCGGTGCGGGACACTGGGCCTGGCATCTCATCTGCGGACCAAGCCAGACTGTTTCAGGAGTTCCAGCAGGCCGACAATGCCATCACCAAAAAGAAGGGCGGAACCGGCTTGGGGCTTGCCATATCCAAGCGCATTATTGAGATGCACGGGGGCCGGATTTGGGTCGAGTCGCTGCTCGGCCAAGGCTCGACATTCACTTTCACGCTCCCAGTGATTGTTGAGCGGCAGGTGGAGGCCGCATGAGCAAACGCATTCTCGTGGTCGAGGACCAAGCGGATAATCGGCAGATCATCCGCGATATGCTGGCCCCTACCGATTATGAGATCACCGAGGCCGAAGACGGCGAACAAGCGCTGGAGGCTATCGCAAAGCAACGGCCCGATTTGATCCTGATGGATATCCAACTGCCGACCATGGACGGCTACACCGCCACGCGCACAATCAAGGCCGATCCCGCAATGCGATCGATCCCGATTATCGCAGTCACGTCCTATGCGCTCAGCGGGGAAGAGAAGAAGGCGCGGGCGGCCGGCTGCGATGATTACGTTCCGAAACCCTTCAGCCCGCGTCAGCTCCTGGCCAAAATTAGGCAGTACCTGTCCTAAAGTCGATTGCGGCAGTGATGAGTCCGTTTGGCACTCGGCGGACATGCGAGCGCACTCAACTACTGTCGGGCCTCCCTGACCGGCGTTGACTCTACCGAACTCAACACACCTTCCAGCGCTGTTGCAAGGGCAAGCTCGTGGGTTCGGGTGCGGGCCACGCGCGGGCGTGGCCGTTCGCCGCGGCGTGGGCGTTGCCGTTTTTCGCGCGTCGGCGCCAGGTGACCTTAGAAACTATGGATTGCCATACCCGCGACCCACATCACGGCGGAGGCAGCGATCAACACCAAAAGCGGCTTGAGCGTGGATTTGCCGGATTTTGCCATGACCATCCCCCGATAGTCGCTCGAAAAAGTTTATTCCTGATTACGCGATGCCGGGGGGTGCGGCAGTTGTGCACGCTTATCCTTTGTACCCTGCGCCGCTTGTGTGGCGTTCGCCGATGAGGCCACACTAATTGTTCGGTCGTGCTACGCTCAAGCTCGGGCTCGGTACGCTGCATAAAACACAATTATCCCGATCACCGCGACAAGAGCGAAGGGCACAAGCGTGGACCAAGGTATGAGCTGCTCCCCATGGTTTTATGGACCAAGCCACCCAATTTATCTGTGACGACCATCACAGCTCTCTCCCGGGATCAGTGCTTTGCTAACATCGCACCGTCGTCCCCGTCGGTGCCGTGACTACTACTCCTCTAACTTAGGGCCGCCGAATGGGCGGCCCTTTTTCTTTCGTGAGCGGTTAGCGCCAATGTGGTTGCGACTTCAGTAGCTCTGGCAACCTGGCAAAGTTCACAGCGATCCTTCGCGCCTCATGTTTTAGTGAGTAACTTTGCCGCCGATCTTCGCCCCGGCTCTTCCTCGAAATAGACATGCACCCAATATCCTCGATAGTCCAGGTCGGCGGGAAGCGGCGAGCGGGCATCATTCAAGCCACGTTGTTGGTTGCATCGGCAACACTTGTCAGTCCTTGTTAGGAACAACGATTTCGACGCTCGCGTTGTTATGAGACAATGCCGACGAGCGTCCTACCATCTA